>NPIG01000332.1_pt1 | contig 40995 bp, 43 predicted proteins | sample 8637441 | NCBI WGS metagenome assembly NPIG01 (sample SAMN07420675, study PRJNA396082) | bioreactor metagenome | isolation source: sample BR6 brine-fed electro-methanogenic bioreactor BR | place: Japan: Kochi | collected 2016-06-14
GCCTCAAGATGGAGCGTGATTGTTGCGATGCCCTTGCCCGTCAGTTCGAACGTACGGCCGACGCCATCCACGGCGTCAATGATGAACGCCAGGCCATCCACCGCGTCATCAACGAGTTCGTTGACCTCCTGTTTGAATCCGCCGGTCTCCTGGGCGGCGTCATAGATGTGGGTGGCGAGCGCTGAGACGTAGGGTGACAAGGCGACGGTGAGGGTCTGCCCGACAGCCTTGCTCAGACGATCCATATCGTCCAGCGCGTCGTTCATCTCCTCGACCTTTGCCGCACCTTCGCGGGTGATCGTGAAGCCGACCCGCTCCAGTTCCTCCCGAACCGGCCGGAGTCCCTGCTTCTCCAGTGCGTTCATCACCTTCAGCATGCGCAGGCCGTCACGCCCGAACAAATCGTTGGCGATGCTCGCCTTCAGCGCCTGGTTCTCCACACCTGTGAGAGCGGAAGCGATAGCCTCCAACTGCTCGTCCGGTGAAAGGTTGATAATGCTACCGAGGTTGATGCCGATGTCTTCGAGCGCTTGCGCTGCTGGGCCACCCTTGCGGGCCGCCTGTCCGAGCGAGCGTTCCATGCGCTCGATATTCTTGGACAGCTGTTCGGTGGTTACGCCGGAACGTCCCGCGATGACCTCAAGGGCCTGCAGGTTCTCGATTTCGATTCCCAGCGCGTCGGAGGTCTTGCCCAGGGTATCGATGAGCGGCGCATTGGCGCGCACCATGGCCGCGATGCCTGCAATGCCTGCCGTGGTGGCAGCGCCAACGGCCAGCCCGAGACCCTTGACTGCCTTCTCAGCATCGCCAAGGCTTCGCCGGAGCGACGCGAAGGCGCGTGCGCTCTTGTCCTCGGCGGTCAGTTCGTAGGTAGCGCGTGCACGTGCCATGATGTGTCCTCCATCGTTAATACAGAGTGATCGCAGCGGCGGTGGTTGCCGCTTCATCCTCGGTCATCGGGCTGTGGGCGGTGGTCATGATCGGCCGGCCTTCGTGCATCGTCACAACCGCAAGAGTGCGGCGGTGGCGGCAGTAGACGCCCAGGTAGCGCCGGCCGGCGGCGTTGCGCACCTGGCGCGCCAGGTCGGAGCGGCAGGCGCGGCAGAGCTTGGGCTGGTGGATGATCATCGGACGTGTCTCGATTAATGCCGGATTATGGTGTCGGCGATGGCCGCGGCAATGGTGGCCGATGGCGCCAACCCCTCAGCATTCGGGCGCACGTTGGACAATGCGCCGAGCTCGCCGTGGAAGATTTGCAGGATTTCGTACTGCTTGACGGTGCCCCGGCGCAGCAGCACGTGCGCCAGAGATTCGACCCCGGCCCATCCACTGTGAAGCAGGCCGAACGCCAGCTGTTGGCTCACGTAAAGCCCGCCGGTGGCTGAACCGACGACACCACCGAGCTCGAGGACGCGGCGCGCCTTATCCCAGTCCGATGTCTCTCTGAGCAGGACGTGCCCTTCCGGGATTTCAAGGCCATGGTGGATGATTTCCGCCACGACACCGGATTGAAACATGGCAGCCAGCCGCAGGGCCGAGCGGCGCAGTGCGTCGGCAGGGACCGAGGCGTCGTTATCCGGCTGGGCCTCGAAGGAGACTTTTCCGGCGTAAACTCCGGTGCGATCAATCTCGGCCCCTGTCATGGGAACCCGGAAAATAGCGCACAACAGGGCGTGGCCGGCCTCATGGAACGCGAGCGTCATGGCGTTTCGCGGATAGTCTGGAGTCGGTGCAACGGGGTAGCACCGGCGGATACAGCGCCAGGGGTCGGCAGTCATTCGCTGGCCTCGAGCGGTTCGATGTGACTGGAGACGAAGCGCTCGACGCAGGTTTTGTGTTCATCCTCATTCGGCTCGGGAAACAGCCGCTCGATGAACGAGCCGAAGTCCCCACCGAGCGCCGCCCAGCCGGAGAATGCATCGAGCAGCCGTTTGCGCAGGTGCTCGTCGCACCGGATCTCCTGGATCATCGGTTCGGTGACGGCATCCACATAGCCGTTGCGGGCCGGCTCGACCGCAGCGAAGACGGCGTACTGCTCGGCCTCGGTGCGGCGAATGGCTTCCCGGACCGCCTCCAGAAGTTCGGTAGCCTCCTCGAGGCGGTCGCGTGCTGCGGCAAATGAGCGCCGCGCGGTGGTAATGGCGCCCGCCTCGGCGCGACCTTCCACCGTGTCGCCGAGAGCCTGGCGTTTGCCGGCCTCCGCTTCATTCGCCCGCGACTGCAGTACGGGGATTTCCGCCTCCAGCCGCCGCTCTTCGCTCTGCAGCCGCTCACGCCGAGCGAGCCAGGAGGACTTGGACTTCAGGGCGGCGGAGAACTTCTCACGCGCTTTGCTGATGTTGTCTTCGGTGTTCGTCATCGGATGGCTCCTGTCTGGGTTTTCACCGGGCGCTACTGAGAAACTTCGATTCGGCCAGTTCGCGCAGGTGCTTCGAGTCGAGGCGCAGCGGCCACACCGTGGTGAGGAAGTTCCCCGCGTCATGCCCCCACGCCCGCACCCAGCAGGCAAAGGCCTCTTCCATGGCGGCCGTGTAACTCTGCCGCAGTTCCTCGACCTTGTAGGCGGCGGCCGCGCGCCAGAACTCCGTCTCCATCCGCTCCTTCTCGCGGCCGAGGGCTTCGATTTCGGCCCGGGTGTTGTCGATGGCCAGGGCGTAGGCCTCGGCCAGTTCCTCGGCGTCGTCTCGCGCAGCGCGCGCCCTGGCGACTGAATCACGGGCTGTGTCGAGCTCGCGCTGGGTGGCCTTCTCAACCACGAACAGCTCGAGGACCCGATCCTTTTCCGCTTCCGCCTGGCTGACGCCCTCATCCATCCTCGGGGTGGACTGCTCCAGCACGGCGAGCTTTTCCTTCAGCGATTTGAGGCGCTGATTGGCCTCCCCGTGTTTATGGGAAATGCCCTGGAGCTCCTTTCGTGCTGCTTCGATTTCGGGTGTCATTACTGTTGCTCCTCGAGATCTCGGATCCGCGCCTCGATGTCACGGATCGATGGAAGGTCCTTGGCCAGCCGTTGCGGATGGAGGATGCTGCTGTAGAGCAGGTCCTCGCGGCGACGCTTCAGCAACTCGCAGAGCTGGCCCTTATCTGGCTGTGGCGTGTTTGGTTTCATGGCTATATCCATCTACGGCTATCCTTTCATGGCTTCGGCTGATAAAAAATCCGGGCCTCTTTTGTCAGTCACCGTGGATTTGGTAAGCCGATAGAGCGCTCCCTGCGACTTCGGGAGGCGGTCGAGCCTGCGGGCGTGCCAAAGATGCGTGCGTAGCTCCGAGGTGTTCGGCGGCAGTTCGTCAAGCCAACGCCAGCTGGGCCAGAAGTTCTCCTCGAAATGCTCAATCTCTTTAAGCAGTTTTCCGGCGCGTGCCCAGGGCGGCAACCCGCCGCAGAGAGCGAAGGCGCACCGCAGGTGGTGGTTCCGCCTGTCCTTGCGGTATTGCGTCGCGGCGGTGGGCTGACCGTGCAGGCGGCCGAGGCCCAAGGCACGGTCGATGGAGTCGGCTTGGCCCTCCAGGTACTGATCGCAACCGTCCACGAGCCACTCGGCCGCCTGCGCAGGGATGGGGCCGCCGCAGCGGGCGGCCTCCATCACCTCGAGCAGTCGATCCAGTGGCCGGTGGTCCATGGCTCAGAGCACCCAATCATCGGAGCCGAAGCCGCTGCCCTGCCGGCGCTGGCGCACGCGCCTGACCGTGCTGGGGTGGACGTCGTGTTTGCGCGCCACCTGGCGCGGGTCCTCGCCCTGCTCCAGCGCCTGCAGGATGGCCCGGTCGCGGACGCTCTTGTTTGGCGTCGGGATGTAATGGCTTTCCCCGCCCCACTCGCCGCGGACGGTGGCCTCGGCCGCCTGCACAGCGGCGCGGGCCGTCTCGGCGGCGACACCGGCGGCCACCAGCTCCGCCAGGAGTGCGGCGCGGTAGGCGTCGATGAATCCCGGCTCACGCTCCATCACAGCACCCAGTCATCGGAACCGAAGCCGGTACCACCGCCGCCGCGGCGGGCGGGCCGGCGGCGCTGCTGTGGCTGTGGTGATGGTGCAGGGGGTTCCGGCAGCGCCTCGTGCGCCGGCGTCTCCGGGGCGGGTGCTTTCGCTGCCGTAACAAAGAGATCCTTGGTGGGTGGGTTGACCCGCAGCTGCAGCTTCTCCCAGTCCGCATCGCGCATGCGGTGAAGCCCGAGGAAATAGGCGGCGGCCAGGTTGTAGACGGAGAGATCCAGCGCTTCGTTGCGCGCGGCCTTGGCCTTCACCCACTCGGTGCGGCGGTGGCCCTTCACGTAGCGCACCAGGCGGCGCTCGGCCGTCAGCTGCTCATAGAAGTCATCGGGCAGGTCCCGCGAGAAATGCAGGGCGCCCGGCCCGGTCTCCAGCTGCATTCGATTAGCAAGCCAGTCCTTGGCGGTGTCGGTGCCGATAATCCAGAGCTCGGCGCCAAAGCGTTCGAGGCGACCGCGGCGGTTCACGTCAACCTTGCTGGGGCGGCTTGCGATGACCGGACGCCCCGGCCGGGAGGCGCCCTTTACGGCGAGTACGCCACGGGAACGGCGGGCGCGGCAGAACTCGTAGACCTCTTGCGTGTGATGGCCGCCGGAGTCGATGCACACGGCGCGGATGGACAGTTCCTGGCCGGAGGCGTGGCGCAGTTTCGTGGTCAGCTGCTCCTCCAGCATCCGCCAGGTCTTCCCGTCGGCGGGGTCCCCGAACAGCACCTGATAATCCACCACCCACCGCTCCAGGCCTGCCCCCCAGCCGATGATCATCAGCTCCAGGCGGTTGCTCTGCACGTCCACCGCGGCGGTGAGCGCCAGCGCGCCGGCCGGCACGGTGCGGAGCGGGTAGTCCTCGGCCCGGGCCTTGAGCTCTGCTGGGGCGGTGCGCTCCTGGGCGTTGTCCCACGTCAAGGCCAGACGGGTGTTGAAAAAAACTTGCATCCCCTCCGGGTCGCCGCGGTCAATCGCCGCCTTGGCCTTGGCGTACTGTTTCGCCAGGGCGCTCCAGCTGATCCAGCCTGGCGGAGCGTACAGGGCCGAGAGCTGGAACCCGACCGTTTCCCCGTCGCCGGCAGCCTCCGCCCGCCACTCGCCCCGGGCCAACATCTCGCCCTTGTAGTGCTCATCGATGAGCGCGCCGCACTCGGCGCAGATGTACTGCGCCGCGCTGAAATCCGACTCCCAGCGCACGCGCTCCCAGACCAGCGTCTGCAGGTGGCCGCAGTGCGGGCACGGCACGTAGTAGCGGCGCTGGTCACTGACGCGGTAGAGCTCGGCAATGCGGCTTGCGTCCTCGATGGTGGGCGTGGAGGTGAAGTAGAGCTTGGCGTTCCGACCGTAGGTGCTGGTCCGCGTCTCGGCGAGCTCGATAGGGTCGCCCTCGCCGTCCACGTTCACGTCCCAGCGGTCAACCTCGTCACCGTAGATGTAGCGGGCCGGGACCTCGGCAAGGTTCGAGGCGCTGCCGGCGGTGGCGATAAAGAGGGTTCCGCCGGGGAACTCCTTGGCATCCACGGTGTTCTGTGAGTTGCGCGACCGCGGGGCGGCCACGCGCTCCCGTAGGGGGGGAGTCTCGGCCACGGTGCGGCCGATGCGGGCGGACACGCGCCGGGCCAGGCCGAGGCTCGGCAGCAGCACCAGGGTATTGGCGGGCGCCTGGCAGATGCTCGCCCCGATCCAGTTCAGGCCGACCTGGGTCTTGAAGAGCTGGCTTGCCACCATGGCCACCACTCGCCGGGCCGGGTGTCCCGGGCTCAGACAGCGCATGACCTCCCGGGCATAGGGCGTGCGGTCGGTGTGATACTTCCCCGGCTCCGCGCCGTTCTCCCGCGGGATGCGGGCGTGGGCGTCGGCCCATTCATCCACCCAGAGCTCCGGGTCGGGCCGGATGCCGTCCGCGAATCCCGCGAGGTAGGCGGCGGCGCCGTCGCTCACTGGCAGGCCGGTCACAGGGCGGCGTCCAGGTCGTCGGCGCCCATGCGCGCGATGTCGTCGAGGACCGTCCGCAGAGCCTCGGTCAGCCGCCGCTCAACCTCCCACGGGTCGGTCATCGGCGCCAGGTCCGGCGCGAGCTGCACGGGCAGCCCCAGCAGGGTTTCCCGGAGCATGCGCCCCACCTTGTGCGCGGCCCGCTCGACGCGCTCCCGCTCCACCAGCTGGCCGCACTTCTGGCGGTACTCGGTTTCTGCGAGCTCGGCGAGAAAGTGCTCCCGCTTGGCGCGGGCGGCCTGGAAGTTCGTGGTGTGCCCGGCCTTCGGCTCCTGCGGAGGCGGGTCAAGGTCTGGTGCATCCGGCCGGGTGTGCCGACCCACGTCCCGCTCGGTGCGCGCCCGGGCATGGCGCTCGCGGGTGCTGTCCCGGGTCGGATCCTCGGTCGCCGCGATGAGCTCGAGCGTGGCCTGAACATCCACCCGCTCACCATCCGGCGCCAGCACCAGGCGGCCGGCGTGGCCCAGCTTGGTGATGTAGGGCGGGCTCCACCCTTGGGACTCGGCGAACGCTTTCCGTGTCAGATAACGATTGTCTGCGTCCATTGTTCTAGCCGTGTTGATTGTTTAACTCAATTGGAAGTGCAGCAACTAGCCAGAAACCGCGGCTCCCCGTGCCCGTGCTCAAGACCCCTGGGGAGGACCCGGAGACTTGGCGGCGTGGTGCCGTGCATGGCTGCGGCATGACCGTGAGCAGTACCGGGCATCGGCCCGCATCCCCTCGAGCGAGGTACCACACCACCCGCAGAAGCGGGCTGGACTGGATGCATTCTGTTCGGCCGAGCGGCGGGCGTTCTTGGCGCGGTGGCGGCAGGTCTTGGAGCAGTACCGGGCATCCGACCGCCGCGGCGCGAAGTCGGTCCCGCACCAGGCACACGTGACGGGTATCCGGGCTGCCTGCTTGGCCGCAGTCCTGCGGCGGGCGGCCTCGATGGCAGCGGCATGGCGGCAGGCATCCGAGCAGAACCCCGGCCGACCATGGGGCGCCCAGGTGGCGAACAGCGCGCCGCAGTGGCAGCACTTGCGGTGCCGGCGCCTGGGGGCGGCGTTGCGGGTGGTCGCCGAGCGCGGACCGATCCGCAGGTTGGCGCGGGTACAGTTCAGCGGGTCGCCGTCGGCAAAGAACACGTCCACCGGCTCGCCTGTCTCGATCCCAAGAACCACCCGGTGCAGGCGCAGGGTGGAGGTTCCGCCATCCGGCCGGCGCACGTTGCGGATGGCGTACGTGCGACCGGATGCGGAGGGTTTGGCACGCCAATGGTGGGCGTCGAGCTCGTCGAAGAGGTCGGCATCCACCACGGCATACTGGTGCGCGCCGGTAGCGTGGCGGCCGTGGAGTTCGAGCAGGCGGGTGGGTGCATCACCCCGCATCGGGGGTGATGGGGGCGATATGGGGGTGTGTTCCCACGTATATCTTTTATTTGTCATCTGACACTTTTTCGCGTTACGTATAATCATTACCCCTATATCCCCCCATCACCCCCATAGGGTGTAGTCATCACATCCGGACCACATACCATCCGGCCACCTTGGCCGGCCCGTGCCGGGCCACCGACTCCAGCCGCAGCCCATCCGCGATGCGCCCCCGGTAGCGCCGGAGCGCATACCCCAGCCGCCGGGCGTCCACCCGGTCGCCGCACACCTGGCGGACGGCGTCGTGGAGCGCGGGGTGATCGTGGGCATACCCGTCCCCGGCATAGCGGGGGGTGCCCCGCGATGCGTCGTCGATGATGTCCGCGGCGGTGACGATGCGCTCGCCGTAGACCTCGGCCATGGCTGCGTACAGGGCCACCATGGCGGCGCGGTCTGGGTCATCGGCCCGGATGTCGGCGGTGGGGCCGAGGGGGTCGTCCAGGCCCGCCCACACGATGGGCCGCCGCACGAGTCGGTCCCAGGCGGTGAACCCGCCCAGCGGTGGGATGGCGACGTGGGGGCAGCCGGCAGCGTGATAGGCCATCGTTAGGATGAGGGCGGCGGTGATGAGCTCGGCGCGGCGGTCGGCCAGGTCAGCGAGGATGTCACCCGCGAACTCGCGCAGCTCCGGGCACTCCGTTCCGGCGTCTAAACGGATGAGCATCACCCTGCGGGTCAGATCGCCGCGTATGACCAGGTTGTTCCCGGTCGCTATCAGCGCGGTGCGGGCAGGCACCCGGACCGGCGTCGAGCTGCCCAACGGCCGGATAGTCAAAAATGGCTGCGTAATTATTTGGCAAAGGAAATCGTCGCCGAGCGGCGTCTCCACGTTGTCCGGCACGAGTGGCGAGTCGCCGGCCAGCATCCCGGATGCCATTCGCTTTTGGAATTCCGCTGGGTCTCGGCCGAGTGATAGCACTGCCGCACGGCGGCCGGTAGCGATGATGGCTGCGCCGTCCACCAGCAGTGATTTTCCGCTCCCCGGTGTGGGTGCGGTTACGCATGCCATGGGGACAGCATCCACCGCCCGGGCATAGAGCATGGTCGGGATCATCGCTACCGCCGCGGCGCGGTCACCCGCATCCACGTAGGGCCACGACCCGAGCGCCGCGGCCAGTGTGTCGGCCGCCGCCATGGCGTCGTCATGGGTGGGCGCCGCCGGCAGCGTGACCCGGGGCGCACCCCCCAGCAGATAGAGCCCGGTGGCCTCGTCATACCCCGGCGCGGTGATGGGGGTCCCATCCTCCCGCACCGTGGCCGCCTCGACATAACCGACCAGCTCTCGCAGCGCCCACCGGCCCCGGTCCACCAGGGCGGTGGCCACGGCCATGGGACAGTCCACCGGCCGCATGGCCTGGGCACGGGCGTCGTAGCGGCGCCACCGAGCCACGGCGGTGAGGACCTCACGCAGGTGGACCGGCGTCACCGGCACCAGCCGCGGGGCGCCCTCGGGGCGGCGGATGGGGCTCCGGCGCCGACCGGGTTCGGTGTGCCCGATGGTCACCAGCCGGCCGCCGGACTGATAGATTTCGGCGCCCGCCGCGAGCAGCCCGGCCTCGGCGGCATCGACGATGGCGGGCAGCTCGCCGGGCTCGATGTCGATGACCGGGCGCCGGTCGTCGGGGTCGCCGCCGTCGGTGATGGGCGGCGCGGCCCGGAGCGCGGCGCCGATGTCGCACGGGTCACCCATGGGCACCACCCACCAGCACATCGGCCCAGTCCCCGATGACCTCGGGCATGGCCATCCGCACGGTGACGCCACCGGCGCGGAGTCGGCCCGCCAGGTCGCGGGCGGCCCGCTCGCCGGCGCCGTGGGGGTCGTGGTCGGCCGCCACGATGACCTCGCGCACACCGGCCGGCACCCGCAGCCGGGCGATGCCGCCGGCCGACACCGCCGCCCACGTGGGGAGCTCGGGCACTGCGATACGGGCGGCGAGGGCCGTCTCGATGCCCTCGGCGACGATCAGGGTCTCGGCGATGGGGTAGAGCCGGATGGCAGCGCCGCGGCTCATGCCGGGCGCCAGGGTGCGCAGCTTCCGCGCAGGCCCGGCCCGGCCGGTCGCCGGGTCGGTGATGGTGGCCTTGCCGGAGCCGTCCGGGTCGAGATAGGTCCGGTGGATGGCCACCCCGCGGCCGTCCACGTCCCGCACTACGGCCAGGAGGGCGGGCCAGCGCCCGTGTAGCCGCGGGCGGGGGTCACCATCGCTGGGGGGCAGGTAGTAGGGGGCCGCGGGCTCCAGGCGGAGATCCGCGGGCAGGTCCTCGAGGATGTCGCCGAGCCCGCGCCACCGGAGATAGGCGCGGGCCGGCTCGGCGGCCAGCGTGTCGAGCGGTACAGCAGCCGCCCACGCAGCCCGGAGACGGTCGCGCACTGCGCCCGGGGCGGGGGCGGTCGCCGGTGGTGTGGGCCGTGGCGCCGGCCTGGACTGGCGGGGCGCGGCCGTGACTGCGCGATCGAGGCCGAGATACTCGGCCACCGCGTCGCGGGCCTCGGCGAGGGTCCACCCGTGCACGTGCTGCAGCAGGTCGAGGCCATCACCGGCGGCCGGCTCACCGCCGCCGCCGCCGCAAATCCACGTCCCGCGGCCGTCGCGGTCGTCGTACCGGTACCGGTCCCGGCCGCCGCATCCGGGGCACGGCCCGTGCCGGTCCACCAGGTACTCGGAGGCCACGCCCAGGGCCGGCAGTATCTCTGCCCACCGCTCGCGGGCGGCGGCGGTCACATCGCGGGTGCGCGCCATGGCGCTCAGGCCCGGATGTCGTGGCGGACGATGTGCCTTTCGATCCAGGCGATGATGTCGACGCGGCGATAGCGGATCGTGCGGCCAATCGCCACGTGAGGCAAATCCCGGAGGGGATTACCGGGCAGGCACCCGCGGCGTGCGGCCTGCATGGTCCGGGGGCTGACACCCAGGATCCGGGCGGCCGCAGTCTCAGTGACTAGCTCCGGGGTAGTGCTATCGCGGGTGGGGTCAGTATCTGGTACGAGGGTGGGCATCGGTCGCGCTCCATCGGGTCATGTGTGCCGGATGGGGCGATGATGGTTTGGCGTGGCCGCCCTGTTAATGGGCGCAAATCCTCATTTCAGCCCAGGCGGGCGGCTCCATTTAGGGAAGCTTTCGATGAAGCTGCGCCGGAACTCCTCTTCACAGAAAGGTGGCTCACGTACATTGATGTCAAAACCGTGGTTCTCGAACTCTCTGCGCCACTTCTTGCTGTAATCCTCTTCGACCCATGAGGCTTTCGGAGGAGATCCACCATTTACCTCTTCTCTTGCGCAGGTCATCGTTGCAGCATCGCTGATGTTAACGCCCAGGCGAACCAGAATGTGCACCACCTCCGCCCGGGATTTCGATGCATCCGTTGTGTTTCTCACCGACAAGGGATTCTTCTGGCCTCTTCCGGCTCCTGCCAGTCCGAGAAGCTTGACCAGGTCTGGTTTCTCACCGGCTTCGATTCCCTCGAGGTACTCATTGAAAGCGCTGTCGAGCCAGTCCAGCACCGATAGGGGCGGATACAAGCCTGCTGCATGACAAATCCGGAGTGCCTGAATGGCGTCATAAGGGTGGCCTGTTTCCTCGAATCTCCTTCGGTAGGATGAGGCAACAAAATGGCACATGAACGGGCTTGGGTCGCCTTCGTTAAAAGCTTCGCGCCCCGCCACCAACAACGGATCCTGCGTCCGTTCCTCAGTCGTCCCGGTTCGTTCTCTCGGCGGATGTCGCACCCATAACGTGGTGTCAGGATCGAACCAATCCTCCGAATCGGAAACGTTATCAGCCTTGCCCTGGGTCTTTTGTTGGTTCATGCCGCGCCCTCCTCGCCCGCCAGTCCGCCGGCTTCCATGCCGTCCACCGGCGCCACCAGCTTCGCCACGGCCTGCGCCTTGTGCTCCGGCGCCAGATGGGCATAGCGCAGGGTCATCTTCAGGTCGCTGTGTCCCAGCAGCTCGCGGACGGTGTTCAGGTCAACCCCGGCCATCACCAGCTTGGATGCGAAGGTGTGGCGCAGGTCGTGGAACCGGAAGTTCGATACCTTCGCGGCCTTCAGGAGCCGCTCCCAGCTCGTTTGAATGTTGTCCACGCGGGCGCCGTCCTGCCCCGGGAACACGAGCCCCGATTCGGCGCCGGTGGTTTTCTTCCATCCCTTCAGCACGGCCAGGGCCTCGGCGTTCAGCGGGATATGGCGGGTCTTGCCTGACTTCGCACCGGCGCCCCGCACGGTGACCACGGCTTGCTTCCGGTCGATGTCGGCCCAGCTCAGGCCGAAGATCTCACCGCGCCGCATGCCGGTGTTCAGGGCCAGCAGCACGATGGGCCGCAGGCGATCCACATAGGGCGTCGCACGCAGGTCCGGCAGTGTCGGGTAGCCGCGGGCTTTACGCCAGGCATTGCCCTTGTCACGCCCTGCGCGGGCCTTCTCCTCCCGCTCGGCCAGGACCTGCCGGAGACAGCGCTCCTCGGCCGGTGACAGGAAGCGCGGCGCCTTGTTGTCGTCCATCTTCAGCGGCTTCACGCCGGCGAAAGGATGCTTGTCGGTGTAGTGCCATTGAACGGCCCGGTTCATGGCCGCATTCAGGGCGGCGATGTCGCGGTTGATGGTGGAGACGGCCGTCCCGCTCTTGCGGCGCTTGGTACGCCATTTCTCGATGACCCAGGGGGTGATCTCGTGCAAGCGCCTGGCGCCGAGCTCGGCCTCGAAGCAGTTCCGCAGCCGGGCGATGGTGGCCTTTCCATCCTTGCGGTTGGCGATGACCCAGGGCTCGTAAACCTTGTCCAGATAATCGCGGAGCGTTGAAGCCTTGGCCCTGCGTCTCGATGCGGCCACGTCAACGCCCCGGGCGTGGTCGCCAAGGATTCCTTTGGCCAGGGCGCGGGCCTCGGCCGGCTCCAGCTTCGAGACGTGGCCGAGGGTGTACCACTTGCCGCGGTCATAGTTGACCCGGTAGACGGCTGTCCCGCTCTTGCGTACCCGCAGCACGAACCCCCGCAGCGTGGTGTCGTAGATGTCCACGTCACGCCCCGTGGGGAGCTCCTTCAAGAGCGTCTTGGTGATGGCGGCTTTCATGTCCCTGGCCTCCTCGGGCGAGATCCTGGGGTGCAATGGGGGTGCAAAATATTTGTGTGGGGGTGCATCTGAGTGTGTGACCCCTGCATGTTATGCAATCATAACGCATTGTCTAAACAATGCAATTACGGCAACTGGGGTGCACTGGGGTGCATTGTCGTCTAAGCTTCATTGGCATTCACACGGCAGGGGTCGCTGGTTCGAACCCAGCATCGCCCACCAGTACAAAAAAAGCCCGGCCACAAGTGCCGGGCTTTTTTTCGTTATGCCCCTCCGGGCTACTCGTCCGCTGCCCGCACCGGCTCGTCTTCGGCTCCCACCGCCTCCCACGACCAGCCGGCGTGGGTGGTCCCGCTTCCGACCTGGATGACGCGGGACTGGGTATTTCCCTTGTAGGTGGCGCTGACCTTGTAGCTGCCCGCGGGCAGATCCACCAGCAGGAACGGCCCGTCGGTCCGGACGCTCAGCACCGGCGCACCGCGTGCTCCGGAGATGTCCACATCCACGTCGGCGATGTAGCGCTCCCGCTTCCCGGCCCGTTCGGCGAATTCCAGCACCAGCGAATAGTTGCCGGCCTGCTCCTTGATCGCCGCCACCTCGTCGCTGCCGATGCCGCCGCTGACATAGCGAATGTCTCCGGCGGTCTGCACCGGCATCGCCGCCGCCAACGCGCTCCCGAACGCGAGGAGACTGCCGGCCATCAGCATCAGTAACAGTGTTTTTACCTTCATAGCGTTGTCCTCCCTCCTTGACGTCTGCCGCCTCCACCCATGCCATTGATATAGACCGCCGCCGGGGTCCGGGGCAAGTTCACCCCCGGATCCCGGCTGTGCTCCTGCCGGCGCGGAGACTGGTGAAATGGGCCGTTCCACCACCGTCGCCGGGTCAAAACCACCGGCATCGGTATCTGATCATGGCGTTTTCCCCCCTGAAATCCCGCTGTCCATGCTGGCACGGCAGATGCAACGGATGCGATACCGGGCAGCCGCGACTGCCCTGTCGCAACCGCAAGGAGGATACGACCATGTACAACCTGAAACCCAAGCTGCTTGCCGTCGCCTTGCTTGGCGCCGGCCTGGGAACGCTGGTCTTGCCGGCGCAGGCGGCCGCCATCCAGGAACAGGTCAAGGTGACCTCGGCAACCCACCTCGGCGCCGACGAGGCCGCGGCCATCTCCTCGGCCGCGGCCCAGGTGCTGCGGCACGTGGCCGAGGCCCGTGCCGCCCTCCACCGCAAGGACGGCGAGTCCGCCAGGACCCAGTTGGGCAAGGTGGACCGGCTGCTCGAGATCATCGGCGCGGCCCTGCCCACGGCCACGGTCAAGGATCGGATCTGGGTCGCCAAGCGACACCTGGAATACGAGGACAGCGAACAGGTGCTGCCCGATCTGATCCCCATCTACAGCTCCCTGGACGAGATCCAGGATCTGGTGCCGGTACAGCAGGCCAGGGAACATATCGACAAGGCGAAGCAGCGGCTGCAGAAGGGCGACAAGCAGGCCGCCGACGAGGAGTTGCGCGCCGGCGACGCGGCGCTGGTCTACACCGAGGTGGACTTGCCGCTGCAGCGCACCCGGAACCGGATCGAAGCGGCGCGGACCGCCCTGGACAAGGGGGACTCGCAGGCGGCCGATACGGCGTTGCAGCAGGCCGAGGACAGCGTGGTCTACCTGTCGGTCAGCGTTGATGCCCCCATGGCCCGGGCCCGGGAATCGCTGTGGCAGGCCACCCGCGATTTCACGGCCGGTGCGGTGGACTCGGTGCGGCGCGACCTGGCCGAGGCCGATCGCTATCTGCATCACGCCGCCCAGTCCATGGACGAGACGACCCGGAATACTGCCAACCACCTGGTTGAGGAGCTGCAGGCGGTGAAGGAGCGGCTGGAAACGGGGGGGAGCACGGTGGCCGACAGCCTGTCGCGCCTGTGGGAGGAGTCCGCGGCCCTGGCCGAGCGGGCCGAGTCCTACGTGGATACGGGCTGGCAGCGCCTCACCTACCAGCCCCTGGGCAAGGACGACCTGGTGGAGGCGCGCCTGCACGTGCATTTCGCCCGCATCGACCAGTTCACCTCCCATGACTCGCGCCAGGCCGGCAGTGAGCTGGAGAGCGCCCTCGGATACCTGGACGAGGCGGAGCGCCACGTGGCCAAGACCCACCGCGACGAGGTGAAAAGACTGCGTGGCGAAGTGCAGCAACTGATGGCCCGGGTGGGCGATGTGGGCAAGTCGGGCATTCCTGTCGCCCAGGACTACGACCGGACGATCGAACAGATGAGCGGTCTCATCAGGACCCTGTGAGCCCGCCGTGATGGGTCCGGAGGAAGGGCAAGCGGCATGGTTCATATCCACCGACTGGTGGATATGAACCGGTTTTCAACCACGCGGCATCCCTTCCCGGCGGGCCGGGGCCGGCGTCTGCGCTGAGATTCACGGTTGGCAGGGACCCTGCATGGGATTCACGCCGGGGGCTCCGGCTGAATCCGGGCAACCCTGTTTGTCCGGGAGGATCCGACGAGGCGCCGTGAATGTTTGCAAGCACCTGGCTGCAGCGATTTAATGCATGGAAACCCCGCCATGGCCAGCCATTGATGCTTCGATCCCTGCTATTGCGTTCCGCCTGGCTGCCCGCGGCCATCACCGCCATACTGCTGGTCTGCAGCCTGGCGCTGCTGGTGGGCGCCTCCTGGCGCAGCCTGGAGCGGCTCGATCCCATCCATGCCCATCAGCTGCACCTCTACCGGCTCCAGGACCTCGGGCTGCGGCTCCAGGAAGCCCTGGTGGAGAGCCTCGACACCTCGGCGGATTCGGGAGACGTGGATTTCGGCGCCTTGCGCAGGGATCTGGATCGGCTGCTGGGCGGCGACGACAGCCTGGTGCAGGACACCCCGTCGCGCCTGCGCCGGGCCCGTATCCTGCTGGACGACCTGAAGCGCAATCCCAGGACCGCCCTCATCGCCGCCCTGGGCGAGCTGCGCACGGCGCTGGTGGCGGAATACCGTGCCCACGACACGCTGCTGCGCGATGTGCAGAACAACGCGCTGCTGGAGCTGCGGGTCTCCTCGGCCCTGACCGTCGTCATCCCGCTGCTCGGTCTGATGCTTCTGTTCCTGCTCCGGCGCCGCATCCTGCTGCCCCTGAACAACCTCCGCGATCTCATGGCCCACCTGGCGCGCCAGGAGTACCGGAGCGCCGCGACAGAAAACGTCACGCCCGTCCTGCTCCCCGTATTCGAGAATTACAATCACATGGTCGAACGGTTGCAGGAGCTGGAGCGGCACCACCGGGAACGGCAGGAGTCACTCGAGGCCGCCGTCCATCGCGCCACCGCCACCCTGCTCCAGCAGCAGCGGGAACTGGCCCGTTCCGAGCGTCTCGCGGCGGTGGGTGAGGTGGCCGCCGGGGTGGCCCACGAACTGCGCAACCCCCTCGCGGGGGTGCAGATGGCGTTGAGCGGCCTGCACCGGGATCTCACCGATGCCGGCCACCGGGATCGGATCGAACTGATTCTGGGCGAGATCAAGCGCCTCTCCCGACTGCTCAACGATCTGCTGGGCCAGGCCCGCACGCCACCGGAGCCCCCGGTGGCGGTGGATCTCGGGCGGACACTGGAGGATCTGCTGGAACTGGTGCGTCTGCAGGTGCCGGCACGGGTGCGGCTCGACGCGGAGGTCACGCCGGGACTGTGTTGCCGGTTGCCGGAGGCCGGTCTGCGCCAGGCGATACTGAACCTGCTGCTCAACGCCGCCCAGGCGATCGGCGATCGGGAGGGGCATATTCACGTGACGGCCGCCTGCGAGGCCGGCCAACTGCGCCTGTCCGTCGCCGACGACGGCCCGGGGCTGCCCGCCGAGCTGCTGCAGGACGGGGTACGGGCGTTCGCGAGCTGGCGCGAGGGCGGCACCGGCCTCGGACTGGCCATGGTGCAGCGCTTTGCCCGGGAGCAGGATGGCCGCCTGGAACTGGGCGCCCGCGAGCCAGGGGGCGCCTGTGTGAGTCTGCTATTGCGCTGCGGGACGAATGCCGATGAGTGAGACATTGCTGGTCATCGAGGACGAGACGCTGGTGGGCAGCGAGCTCCAGCGCCACTACCGGCGTGGCGGCTGGGAGGTGGTGCTGGCACGCAGCCTGGCCGAGGCGCGCCGGAGCCTGGTGGACCAGCAGCTGGAGCCCCTGGTGGTCATCAGCGACATGAGCCTGCCCGACGGCAATGCGCTCGATCTGCTGGAAAGCCTCGCTCCGGCGCGAGGCGGCGGGGAGTGGATCTTCCTTACCGGCTACGGCAGCGTGCCGGATTCGGTGCGCGCCCTGCGTCTCGGCGCCTACGACTTCCTGGAGAAGCCCTGCGACCTGGAGCGGCTGGACGTGGTGGTGGCGGGCGCCGGCCGCAGCGCCCGGGCCCAGCGGCGGCTGCGCGACGAGGCCGCCGCCCGCAGCCGCCGCTATGCGCCCGCCTCCTTCGCCGGCCGCAGTCCGGCGGCGCAGTCGGTGCGCAAGATGCTCGAGCGACTCACCCGGGTACCCTTCAGCGCCCTGGTGATCACCGGAGAGACCGGCACCGGCAAGGGACTGGCCGCCCGCATCCTCCATCATGCCGGCACCCGTGCCGACGGCCCGCTGGTGGAGGTCAACTGCGCCGCCCTGCCCCATGAACTGCTGGAATCGGAGCTGTTCGGCCACGAGCCGGGCGCCTTCACCGGGGCCAAGGGCCGGCGGCGCGGGCTGATGGAGCAAGCCAGCGGCGGCACCCTGTTTCTCGACGAGATCGCGGAGCTCGATCCCGAGCTCCAGGCCAAGCTGCTGCGAGCCGTGGAGGATCAGCGTATCCGCCGGCTGGGCGGCGACCGGGAGATCAGCGTGGATCTCCAGATCCTGGCCGCCACCAACCGGGACCTCGAAACGATGGTCGCGGAAGGCGCCTTCCGCAACGACCTGTACCATCGCCTCAGCGTGTTCCGCCTGGAACTGCCCCCGCTGCGTTCCCGCAAGGCCGACCTGGAGGATCTCGTGCCCCTGTTCGTGGCGGAGTTCAATGCCAAGTCCGGGCGCCGGGTAAGGAACTTTCCGGATCCCCTGTGGGAGCGGCTGCGGGCCCACGACTGGCCCGGCAACGTGCGCGAGCTGCGCAACGTGGTGGAGCGCTGCGTGCTGTTCTCGGACGGCGAGGAGTTCCCCCTCGAATGGCTGCAGCTGGGCAGTCCGGCCGGGGCGGTCGCCGCCCTTCCCGCCGGAGCCGGCTCCGAAGGGGTGTTTCTGCCGCTGGACGGGAGCATGGCCATCGAGGACATGGACCGCCACATCATCCGCACCGCCCTGGAGAAGCACGACTTCAACGTCTCCGCCACGGCCCGGGCGCTCGGAACCACCCGCGAAACACTCCGCTACCGGGTCCAGAAGTACCACCTGCTGCCGGATTCCGACTGACACCCGGCGTGGCCGTCCGCCCTGCCGGCGCCTGCCCCGGCCGGGGGGAGGTCACTTCCCGCCGCCCCCGGGCCGGCGGTGCATATCCCCACCGCCACCACCTGACCCTGGTTGAAGTCCACCAGCCGTGACCATCCCCGCAGCCGGGCACCGGTTGCCCACTTCGTGAAAACAGCAGGTTGCATCATTGGCATGGAAACTGCCCTGTTTCAGCAGAGCACAGCTCCCGCTGTGCGGCAGGAATGATCCGAATCACGCGGTATGGGAACGAGGACCATGAACAGACACTACAAACCGCTGCTGGCCGCCGTGACCGCACTGGCTCTCCTGCTGGGCGCGTCCCAGCAGACCATGGCCCAGGCCACGGCGCTGCCCGATTTCAAGAACCTGGTGAAGAACAACGCCGCCACGGTCGTGAACGTCAGTACGGAACAGAATGGCGAGATGGTGGCGGAACTGCCTCCCGGCATGCCGGATCTCCCCGAGGGCAGTCCCTTGAACGACTTCTTCCGGCGCTTTTTCGAGAACCGTCCGGATCAGCCGCAGCGGGTCCGTTCCCTCGGCTCGGGGACGGTGATTTCCAGCGACGGCTACATCCTCACCAATGCCCACGTGGTCAAGGATGCCGATCGCATCACCGTGCGCTTCAACGACCACCGGGAGAAGCCGGCGACGCTGGTGGGCATGGACGAGCGCAGCGATGTGGCGCTGTTGAAAGTGGATGCAAAGGACCTGCCCGTCGCGCACCTGGGCGATTCCGACACCCTCGAAGTCGGCGAGTGGGTACTCGCCATCGGCTCGCCCTTCGGTCTGGAACACACCGCGACCGCGGGTATCGTCAGCGCCCTGGGCCGCAACCTGCCCAGCGACACCTATGTCCCCTTCATCCAGACCGACGTGGCGGTGAACCCGGGCAACTCCGGCGGACCGCTGTTCAACACCGACGGGGAGGTGGTGGGCATCAACTCCCAGATCTACAGCAAGACCGGCGGTTACATGGGGCTCTCATTCGCCATTCCCATCAATGTGGCCATGAAAGTGGTCGAGCAGCTGAAGACCACCGGGCACGTGGAACGGGGCTGGCTCGGAGTGATGATCCAGGGCGTCAACCAGGACCTGGCCGAAAGCTTCGGGCTGGAGCGCCCCCGCGGCGCCCTGGTGGCCCAGGTGACGCCGGACAGCCCGGCCGCAAAGGCGGGCCTCGAGCCCGGTGACGTCATCCTCGGCTTCGCCGGCGAGGCCATCGAGCAATCCTCCCAGCTCCCGCCGCTGGTGGGCGACACGCGGCCCGGCACCGAGGTCGGCCTGCGGGTGCTCCGTGGCGGCAAGGAGCGGGAAATCAAGGTCACCATCGAGGCCCTGACCGAGGAGACCTCGGCGATGGCCGCCCCGGACGGCGGCAAGGCGGTGCTGAAGATGGCCGTCAGGAATCTTACCCGGGAACAGCGCGACGCGATCAAGGAAGGCGGGCGCGGCGTCCTGGTGACCGGTGTCGAACCGGGCCCCGCCGCCGAGGCCGGCATCCGTCCGGGCGATGTCATCCTGAACCTGGACGGCAAGGATGTCACCGACGTCGGCCAGCTGAGCGGGCTCATCAAGGAGTTGCCCCACGGCAAGGGCCTGCCGCTGCTGATCCGGCGTGGCGACAGCAATATCTTCATCGCCCTGCGGCTGCCGGACGCCGACTGAACACCCCCGACCCCCCAGCTCCTCCTGGAGCATTCGGGCGGCCTCTCGGCCGCCCTTTTTTTGCTTCCGGCAGCGGTTCATATCCACCACCAACACCACCGGCTGAATATGACGCAGAGATCGCAACCGACTGTATTGAAAGCGATAGCCATTCTGGCGCACTCGTTGCATTGACCTGGTTGCAACCCACACGACAACCCCCAACCGGTGGAGGCCCAACGCACGACGATGATCAATCACTACCGCGACCACGCAGCCAATGAGCGCACCTTCCTGGCCTGGGTCCGCACCGGCATCACGGTGATGATGCTCGGTTTCCTGGTGGAGAAATTCGATATTTTCCTGGCGGCCGTCGCGGTGGAGACCCACGGCCTGCAGGGTGTCCAGCAGCACGGCAACGGGAGCTGGCTGGTAAGCCTCTCCCTGGTCTGCCTGGGAATCGTCATGAACGTCTGTGCGGCATTGCGCTTCTTCCGCACCGGGCGGGAACTGGAGGGCGAGGCGCCGGCCCGCTTCCGTAGCCGTCTGCTCGGTATCGGTCTGCCCTCGTCCATGGTCCTGTTCGGGCTCTACCTGCTGGCCTACCTGACCCGCATTCTGTAAATCCACAAGGAGTTCGCCCATGTCCAGCCTGCCCCGCTTCATCGCCATCCTGCTGTTGCTGGGAGGACTCGGCGCCACCAGCCTCGGCGTCGCCGCGGCGGCGCAGGATTCGCCCCCGACCCCCGTCCTGCCGGGCACCCGCGCGCTGGTGGCATCCGCGCTGGAGAAGGTTGCCGAGGCCGAGCATGGTGTCCAGGCGGCGAAGGATGATCAGAAGGCGCTCTCCCGGGTGGTGGAGTCGCTGTCATGGGCCCGGGATCTGATCGCCCTTGCCCGCATGGATCAGCCCACCGGTGAGGCGCGCGCCCTGCTCCGTTATCTGCAGCTGAAACTGAAAATCGAGGACAACCGCGAGGCGCTGGTCGACCTGCTGCCCCTGGAGCGGGCACTGGAACGGCTCGGGAATGATCCCGGCCTGCCACATGCCCGTGAACTGCTGCAGAACGCCAAGCGCGCCCTGGAGACCCCCGACCATGCCCTGGCGCTGAAAACGCTGGAGGAGCTGGACCGGACGCTGGTGCGGGACTGGATCGATCTGCCCCTCGATGCCGCCGCGGACAGTATCAGGCAGGCCCTGGATCAGATCATGACCCGGCAGCAGCCGCCCGCAGCCGATCTGCTCCCCGCCGCCGAGAAGAGCCTCCTCCAGTTGCTTGCCGGCACGGCATCCTGATCGGCTCCGGTGGCGAGGGACGCGGCCATGGACACGACTTCACGGCACCCGAAGACGGCGGCCCCGGAGCGGATCCCGGAACCGACCCGGCGCCACGGCATGTGGCTGGATGGCGTCAGCCCCGCGCTGATCACCTCCGGAGAGCTTGAACGGCTGCCGTTCGGGGAGGAACTGGCGGGCACCATGCTGCGGCTGGAGGACGCCATCCCCGGGCTGGCGGGTGAATCGGCACGGGTGGGAGGGATCCGGGCCAGTACCACACTGGGCTCGCTCCACCGGCATCTCTACCTGGAATTGGCGGCAATGACCGCGGAGCGTTTTCTACCCGTCTATCGCTCCAGCGGCGGTGAACAGGGCCTGGTGAGCGTCGAAGTCCATCCGCGCCACGCCCTGCACGCGGAGGAACTGTCCGCCGAGGTCCGCCATCTCCGCCGGCTGCTGGTTCAACCCAACGTGGTGGTGCATGTCCCGGGGACGCCGGCCGGCCTGGCCGTCGTGCCCCAGCTGGTCCATGCCGGCGTCAGCGTGCATGTGGGGCTGGTCTTCACGGCCGCGACCCTGGCCCGTGTCGATGCCGCCCTGCTCGCGGCGCTGGAGGCGCGATCCGATGCCGGGCGTCCCCTGGGCACCATCAGCCTGTTTGCGGGCTTCCGCCCGATCGGGCCTGCGGCGGCCGGGCAAATCCCGGGGCCGGAGTGCCATTGCCCCGCAACCGCCCGCCAGGCCCTCCTCACCTGGCGCCGCCTGCAACGCTCGCACCGCTGGAGCGAACTCTACCGCTATGGCGCGCGGGCGCCCCGGCTGATCTGGACCGGATGGACCGGTGCGGCTGACCGGTCACCGGTCTGTGCCTGTCTGCGGGCACCGGACACCCACCATGCACTGCCCCTCCACACCCTGGTGTCGCGCTGCCCGCGGGACAGCGGACTGACGGCCTGTCCACTGGCCGGAGAGGGCGCGCCGGAACCGGCCGAACGGACGCAGCGGTTCAGCGTGGACAACGCGGATAGCCGGTCATTCGGCAGGTTGCAGCACGAGGTCCTGCTGCAGCGTCAGCGCCGACTCGAACAGCGCCTGCGGGATGCGGTAGCCGCAGACAGGAAGGGTGCGGATGAGCACGGTTGAGGAGCAGGCCATGGAGGCGCCGGGAAAGCCGGGGCTGACGCCCACCTGGACCGACAGCCGCAAACAGCTGGTGGGTTGCAGCCTGGGCGCGTCGAGGCTCTGGTTCACCGTCGCCGGCGGCATCGTCACCGAGGTCTACCACCCGCGCATCGATATCCCCCAGGTGCGCGATCTCGGTTTCATCGTGGCCGACGGGCGGGGATTCTGGGTGGAGGTGAAGCGGCTACCGGCGCCCGACCTGAGCCTGGCCCGGCCCGGGGTGCCCGCACTGCAGGTGGTGCACCGCCATCCCCGCTTCGCACTCACCCTCCGGGTGGTCCCGGACGCGGATCGGGATGTGCTCCTGCTGGAGGTGACGCTCGAGGGTGACGGGGACTTGCGCCCCTACGTCCTGCTGGCGCCCCACCTGGGTGGCACGGGGCTCGGCAACCGCGCCGCGGCGGGGCGTCACCGCGGCCGCAATGTGCTGTGGGCGGAGCAGGGACCGTTCGGGCTGGCCCTGGCGGCGGTGGCTGCGGGACAGTCGGATGGGTGCGGACCGGGCAGTGCCGGGTACGTGGGCGTCAGCGACGGTTGGCAGGATTTCAGGCGCAATGGCCGGATGGCCTGGCACTACCGGTGTGCGGGACCCGGCAATGTCGCTCTGCTGGCGCCCCTCGAGCGCCGCTCGACCGTGGCCCTCGGCATCGCCACCAGCCGGGAGGCGGCCGCCACCCTGGCCTTCAGTGCCCTGGCCCGGCCGTTCGCCACGGCTTGGCAGCGGCAGGTGCGCGACTGGTCGCAGCGCCTTGCCGCCCATGGCGGCGTTCCGGCCGCCGGTGATCCCGCCCTGCCGGAAGCACTGGAGAACTGCCTGGCGGCCTCCGCACTGGTTCTGCGCTGCCACCAGGACCGCATCTATCCGGGCGCCATGGTGGCGAGTCTGAGCATTCCCTGGGGCGAGTCCCGCGATGACCGCGGCGGCTATCACCTGGTCTGGCCACGGGACCTGGTGGAGTGCGCCGGCGCCCTGCTCGCCCTTGGCGCCGCCGGCGAGGCGCGGGATGTGCTGTGCTACCTCATCGCCTCCCAGTATGCCGATGGCCACTGGTCGCAGAACCAGTGGCTGGGCGGCAAGCCCTACTGGGACGGCGTGCAACTGGACGAGGCGGCGTTTCCGGTCCTGCTGGCCGCCGCCCTGGAGGAGCAGGACGCCAGGGACGGCATCGAAGTCGCCACGATGGTGCGCCGGGCGCTCGGCTTCATCATTCGCCACGGCCCCGCATCGGAGCAGGATCGCTGGGAGGAGGACAGCGGGGTCAGCCCCTTCACCCTGGCGGTCTGTATCGCGGCGCTGGTGGCGGGGGCCGGGTTCCTGGACCAGGAAGAGCGCGACACCGCCCTGGCGGTGGCCGATTTCTGGAATACCCGCCTGGAAAGCTGGACCGCCGTACAGGGAACGGGGTTGGCGCGGCGCTACGATGTGGCTGGTTACTACGTGCGGGTTGCCCCGGCGGAGGTCGTGCAGGAACGCGGCGCGCTCGACCGCCGCCTGCCCATCCGCAACCGCGCCCACGACCCGGGCCTGCCGGCCAGCGAACAGGTGGGCCTCGAGTTCCTGCAGCTGGTGCGCTTCGGCCTGCGCCTGCCCGGTGAACCCCTGGTGCGCGACAGCGTCAGGATCGCCGACGCCCTGCTGCGGGCCGACACCCCCCGCGGACCGGCGTGGCACCGCTACAACGGCGACGGCTACGGCGAGCATCCCGACGGGCGCCCCTTCGACGGCGCCGGACGCGGCCGGGCCTGGCCACTCCTCACCGGTGAACGGGGCCACTACGCCCTGGCAGCGGGCGAGGATCCCCTCCCCTACCTCCTGGCGATGGCGGCCATGGCCGGTCCGTTCGGCCTGTTGCCGGAGCAGGTCTGGGACGCGGCGCCGCCCGCCGACGCTGAACACCCGGCGGGCCGTCCGACCGGGGCGGCGATGCCGCTGGCCTGGGCCCACGCGGAGCTGGTGAAGCTGCAGGCATCCAGGCGGCTCGGCCGGCCGTTCGATCGGCCGGCCCCGGTCTGGCGGCGCTATGGCGGCCGGCCGCCGGCGCCGACCCTGGCCGTGTGGACCCCCTGGGCGCCCATACGGACCCTGTGGCGGGGGGAGCGCCTGTGCGTCTGCCTGCCCGAGGCGGGAGTGGTGCACTGGGGGCGGAACGGCTGGCGGGAGGTGCGGGACGTGGCGACCGTGCCGGCCGGTTTCGGCCTGCACCGGGCGCTGCTGACGGATGCCGGCCTCGGCAGCGGGGAGACCGTCGAGCTGACCTGGCGCGGGGAGTTGACGGGCTGGTCCGGCCAGGAGGTGGTGATCGGGGTGCGCGAACCGGGGCAGTAAAAAAAACGCCGGGCGTCCGATCCTTGCGCGCCCGGCGGGGTACAAACGGTGAGGCTGTCAGCCCCCTGTCGCGGGCAGGGGAAGCGCCTGGCACTCGGAGAAGATGCGCCGGGTGCAGTTGCGGCACACGTCGGCATCGAGCTGTTCGAAGATCCTGCCGATGGCCTCGGACTTGGAGGCGAAGACATGATCCCGGCCGATCTCGTCCAGATAGCCACCGTTCTGCAGCGGCTTGCACACCCCGTCCTTGGCGCCCACCAGGTAGAGGCCGCCACCGTTGAGGCGGCGGGAGCCGGCCTCCTGCACGAGGAGTTCGGCACCGGCCACGTCGATGAAGTTGATGCCCGAGGTGATGATGGCGAGATGCTTCTGCTCGGGCTGGCGGGCCAGGAACAGGCTGAAGGACTCGCGGATGTGGCTGACCGCGCCGAAGAACAGCGAGCCGTCGATGCGCACGATCTTGAGCTGGGGGCACTCGGGCAGAGCCGGGTCGGTGGTGAAATGCCGCCCCGGCACCTTCGGATCGGGCACCCGGGAGATGACCCGCGGCCGCGAGGTGCGGTTCAGGTAGAGCACCAGCGACAGGATGACGCCGAGGAAGATGGCGAACTCCAGCTCCAGGAACAGGGTGCCGAAGAAGGTGCTCGCCAGCACGGCCGTCTCCGAGCGGCTGGTGGCGATGATGTTGCGGATATGGTGGAAGTCGATGAGTCCCCAGGCCACCAGGAACAGGATGCCGGCCATCGCCGCATTGGGCAGGTAGGCGGCATAGGGCGCCACGAACAGCACGATGACCATCAGCAGGCTGCCGCCGAAGATGGCCGCTATCGGGGTCTTGGCCCCGGCCTCGTAGTTGAGGCCGCTGCGATTGAAGGAGCCGGAGGCGACATAGCCGGAGAAGAAGCTGCCGGCGATGTTGGACAGGCCCTGGCCGATGAACTCCTGGTTGCCGTCGATGTGCTGTCCGGCGCGGATGGCGAGCGAGCGGGCGATGGAGACCGCCTCGGTCAGGGCGAAGAGGGTCACGGCCAGTGCCGCCGGGGCCAGTTCGCGCAGGGTGTGCAGGGAGAAGTCGGGCATCGACAGGGGGGGCAGCGCCGCGGGCAGCGCGCCCACGGTGCGGATGGCCGTCACCGACTCTCCGAAGGCGGCGTTCAGCCCCAGCGCCGCCAGGCTGCCGGCCACCATGGCGATGATCATGTACGGCAGCCGGGGCAGGAAGCGGCGGGCGGCGATACCGGTGAGCAGCGTCACCAGCCCCACCGCGGTCACGTAGATGTTGATATCCCCCAACTGGCTGAACAGGGACAGGATGGTGTCGTGGAAATGGCCGCCACGGGGAATCTCGATGCCGAAGAAGTGCTTGAACTGGTTGCTGGCGATGAGCAGCGCCGCGCCGGCGGTGAAGCCGATCACCACCGAGTGGGAGATGAAGTTGACCAGCGTGCCCAGCCGGGCCAGCCCCATCACCAGCTGGATGACGCCCACCATGACCGTGAGGGTCAGCGCCAGGCCGACGTACTCCGCGGTGCCCGGCTCGGCGAATACGCTCAGCGACGAGAACAGTACGATGGAGGCCGCGGTGGTCGGACCGGAGACAAGGTGCCAGGAGGAACCGAACAGGGCCGCGACGATGGCCGGAATCATGCCGGCGTAGAGACCGTACTCCGGGGGCATGCCGGCAATCGTGGCGAAGGCGACGCCCTGGGGCAGCACCACGATGGCGCCGGTGAGACCGGCGACGAAATCATTGCGCAGGGTGTCCCGGGTAACCCGGTGGCGCCAACGCATGAAGGGCAGCATGCGCACAAGCCAGGCCGGGAGATTCCCCTTTCCGGCACGCCCCTTGCGCGCCGACCAGTGTTCTGTTGTGACTGACAAGTTCGATAGACTCCTTGCGCCGCGGCACCGGGTGCTGCGGCCCGAATAAGCTAGGGTCGGAAGTACGGACTGAACTACGGATTACGGGGTTTACAGCCCGCCGGGCCACTCCGCCACGCCGACCATCAGCACCAGGGCGGTGAGACCGCCGGCAATGCCGGCCAGGCCGGGGTGGTTCAGCGTCACCTCGCGCCGCAGGCGCACCCGCCCGAGCATGCCGGCCAGCAGGGCACCGACGAGGCCCCAGATGGGCGTGACGTGGTGCACCCAGCCGGGCGCACCGTTGAGCTCGGGCGCCAGCACCAGCGCCAGGCTGAGCAGGGCGATGGCCAGCGAGGGGGTGAGGAACACCCGGCGCCGCGGCTGCCAGGTGCCGGCGTCGGTCACGGGCCGGCGCGGCAGGGTTTCGTACTGGGACTGGGACATGTCGTCCTCCTCCACTGATTCCGGGGACGCACGGAGGCCGGCTGGCATCCTGCGTGGCTCCCGGAATGCTAACGCCAGGCGGGTGAAGGCGAGGTCAAGCGGATGTCAAGGAAAGGTCAAGACGGGGTGTGTTGCGAACCGAAGCGGAGTCGGGCGCGGGTGCCCTCCCCCGACTGGCTGGCCAGCTCCAACCGCCAGCCGTAGCGGTTGCAGATCCGGCGCACGAGCGAAAGCCCGATGCCGGCGCCGGCGCTGCCGGGGCCGGAGACGTGGGGCTCCAGGATCCGTTCCCCCAGCTCCTGGGGAAGGCCGGGACCGGTGTCCTCCACCACCACCCCGTCCCGGTCCAGGTGGATCCTGATCCGCCCCGCGCGGGTGTAGGTGAAGGCGTTGCGGACCAGGTTGCCCAGCACCACCGCCAGCAGGGTGCGCTCCGCCGCCACGCAGGGGGAGTCATCGGCACCGAGCTCCACCGTCACCGGCTTGTCCCGCAGCAGGTGGCGATGTTTTTCCACGATCTCGTGGATCAGGCTGTCCACGTCGCACTGGGCCGTGGTGACGGCCTCCCCGGCCTCCTCGCGGGCCAGCACCAGCAGCGCGCTGGTGAGCTCTCCCATTTCGTCCACGGCGCGGGCGATGCGTTCCACCCGGGCCCGGGCCCGGGATTCGAGCGCCGGGTCGGTGAGCAGGACCTCGGCGGCGCCCGAGATGACCGCCAGCGGAGTGCGGAGCTCGTGGCTGATGTCGGCGGTGAAGGCGCGTTCCCGCCGGATGAATGCCTGCAGGCGGCGCTGGAAGCGTTCGAAGGCCCGCGCCAGCTCGCCAACCTCGTCCCGGGGGTAGTCCTGGCCCAGCGCGGCGGGCAGGTCGCCCGGTCCGAGTGTCTGTACCCGGCGGGACAGCTGGCTGACCGGGGCGATCACCCGTCCCGCCAGCCACAGCCCTCCGGCGGCGGAGAGCAGGGTCATGAGCAGGGCCGCGCCCGCCAGGATGAGGATGATCTGCCGCTCCCGGCGCAATACCTGGCTTTCGTCGTAGAGCAGCCAGAAACGGCTGCCATGACGCTCGGCCACGGCCACCAGGTAGGGGCGGTCCGCCAGCACCAGGGCGTGTCGGCCCTCCGGGAGCGAGCGGACCGCCGCCGGGATGTCGCGGCTGAAGCGCTCGCTCGGCTCCACGAAGCCGCGCACCGTGGTGGTGTCGGGGGGCGGCGAGTGTGGGTTGCGGTTGCGCCGGCTGATGTAGTCCTCCAGCTCCGCGGTCAGCGCCTCGTCGACCAGGCGCCGCTCCAGGTCGTGTACCGCCACGAAGAGACCCGCCATCAGCAGCAGGCTGAGGCCCGCGCCGAACAGGGCGAAGGCCAGCACCACCCGGGCCCGGAGGCTACGACGAAATCTCATCCGGGTCTGCCAGCTGGTAACCCACCCCGCGCACGGTGCGCAGCAGGGGCCGCGTGAATGGATGGTCGATGGCGGCGCGCAGCAGGTGCATGTGCGCGCGCAGGGAGTCGCTGTCGGGCGGCGAGTCGCCCCACACCACGCGTTCGATCTGGGCCCGGCTCACCACCCGCGGGGATTCCCGCAGCAGCAGCTCGAGGATGCGCAGGGAGATGGGCGGCAGTTCCAGGGTGCGGCCCCCGCGGCGCACCCGCCGGCTTGCCGGGTCCAGCTCCAGGTCCGCCACCCGGAGCACCGGGGTGGAGACCCCGCCCCGGGATCGTCGCACCAGCGCGGCGAGGCGGACTTCCAGCTCCTGCAGCGCGAAAGGCTTGACCAGGTAGTCGTCGGCACCGCCGGCGAAACCCTCCAGCTTGTCCTGCAGCGTGTCCCGAGCGGTGAGCATCAGCACCGGGAGGCTGCGGCCGGCCCCGCGCAACCGCCGGCAGACCTCCACCCCGTCGAGGCCCGGCAGCATCAGGTCCAGCACCAGGGCATCGAAGGACTCGTCCATCGCGCGCTGCAGGCCGGCCCAGCCATCGAAGGCCACGTCCACCGTGTGGCCGCGGCCTTCCAGGTAATCCACCAGGTTGGCGACCAGGTCCGGGTTGTCCTCGATGACGAGCAGATGCATGGGCGTGGGATGCCGGGTTCCGGGAAGGTGCGGTCCGCTATTCGGGCTGAGCCACGTTGACGAGGACCGCTGCCAGCACACGCGCGGCTTCCCGGGGCTCCATGGAGACAAGATAGCCGCGACTGCCGCCGTTGATCCAGATGCGGGGAAGCTCGAGGATGGTGGCTTCCATGTACACGGGCATGGGGTGGCGCGTGCCGAAGGGGGAGGTGCCGCCCACCTGGTAGCCGCTGTGGCGGCCGGCCACCGCCGGGGCGCAGGGCTGAACCGTCTTCGCCCCGATGGCCCGGGCCAGGGCCTTGGTGGAGACCTCGCGATCGCCGTGCATCAGCACCACCAGCGGCTGCTGCCGGTCGTCCTCCATGATCAGGGTCTTCACCACCGCGTGCTCGTCCACCTCGAGCTCGCGCGCGCACTGGGCGGTGCCGCCGTGATCCACATAACGGTAGGGGTGGTTCCCGAATGCCACCCCGGCGGCGCGCAGCGCGTGCACCGCGGGCGTGACGGGGGTCTTGTGCTTGCCCATCGGGTGAATCTCCTTGAACGTCGCCGGTCGAGGTCGCCGGCATCCGCGCTGCATCGGTGTTGTGCCCGCATGCAAGGGTGCCCGCCATTCCCGCGCGAGTGCGCCTGGCGGCTGGCCCCGCACCAAATCGCCGAATGCGCCTCCCGGGAGGAGGCAGTACACTGGCACCATGATATCCGTGACCCCCACGCTGGTTATCGACGAGAGCGAGATCGAGGAGAGCTTCATCCGCGCCTCGGGCCCCGGTGGCCAGAATGTTAACAAGGTCGCCACGGCGGTGCAGCTGCGCTTCGACGCCGCCCGTTGCGCCACCCTGCCCGAGCCGGTCCGGGCGCGCCTGCGCCGGCTCGCCGGCCGGCGCATGACCTCTGAGGGGGTGGTGGTCATCACCGCCCAGCGCTACCGCAGCCAGGAGCGCAACCGCACCGACGCCCTGGAGCGGCTGCTGACGCTGCTGCGCGAGGCGGCCGCGCCCCCGCCGCCCAAGCGCCGGCCCACCCGCCCGGGACGGGCCGCGAAGGAGCGCCGCCTGCAGGAGAAGCGCCAGCGCGGCGACACCAAGCGCACCCGGCGGCCCGTCTCGGCACGGGATGAGTGACCCCATGAAGATCGCCATCGTCGGCGGCGGCATCAGCGGCCTGGCCACCGCCTTCCACCTGACCCGGCTGCTTCCCGGCGCGGAAATCGTGCTGTTCGAGCGCGCGCCCCACCCCGGCGGGACCATGCGCACGGTGGAGCGGGAGGGTTTCCGGTTCGAGGCCGGCGGCAACGGCTTCCTGACCAACAAGCCCCATACCCTGGCGCTGGTGCAGGCGGCCGGCGCCGAGGACCTGCTGCTGCGCAGCAGCGACGCGGCGCGGCGGCGCTTCATTTTCAACGGCGCCCTGCATCGGCTGCCCGAGAGCCCGCCGGCCTTTCTCGGCAGCCGCCTGCTCTCCCTCCCGGCCAAGCTGCGGGTGCTCGCGGAGGTCTTCGTCCCGCCCCGGCGCGACGGCGGCGAGGAGACCCTGCAGTCCTTCGGCTACCGGCGCCTCGGGCGGGCGTTCACCGATACGTTCCTCGATGCCATGACCGCCGGCATCTACGCCTCGACGCCGGCGGACCTGTCGGTGCAGGCGGCTTTTCCCGCCGTGGCGGCCCTGGAGCGGGAACATGGCGGCCTGTTCCGCGGCATGCTGGCCAGGCGCCGCCGGGAAGCGGGACCGGGCGGGGTGCTGATGAGCTTCCGGGGCGGGGTGGGCAGCTTCATCGACCACCTCGCCGGGCTGCTGGGGGAACGCGTCCGCACGGGCAGCCCCGTGACCGCGCTGGCCCGCACGGCGGCGGGCTGGCGGCTGGAGGCCGGGGACGTGACCTACTCGGCCGACCGGCTGGTGCTGGCCTGCCCGGCCCATGCCGCCGCGGCCCTGCTGGAACCGGTGGACGCCGGACTGGCGGCGGAGCTGGCCGCCATCCACTACGCGCCCATCGCGGTGGTCGGGCTCGGCTACCGGGGACTGGATCACCCCCTGGACGGCTTCGGGCTGCTCACCACCAGCGCCGCCCGGCTGCCGATCCTGGGTGTCCTGTGGGACTCCAGCATCTTCCCCGACCGGGCGCCGGAGGGTGGGCAGACCCTGCGGGTGATGATCGGCGGGCTGCGCAACCCGGAGCTGGCGCTGCAGTCCGAGGCCGAGCTGGTCCGCACCGCGCTGCGGGGTGTGGGCGCCACCATGGGCTGCCGGGCCGAACCGGTGGTGACCTTCGTGCAGCGCTGGGAACGAGGCATTCCCAGCTACCGCATCGGGCACCTCGGGCGCCTGGAGCGCATCTTCACGGCCGCCGCCGCCCTGCCCGGCCTCTACCTCGTCTCCAACGCCTACCGCGGCATCGCCTTGAACGACTGTGCCGCCAGTGCCCTGGCCTGCGCCGGGGAGCTCGCGGCCGGGCGCCCTCAGTCGGTGCGGTAGGCGCTGAACAGCCCGCCGATGGCGGCGGCAAGCGCCGGCGACCGGTCCGGATCCCGCAGCGACGCACGCAGTGAATCCCGCACCCCGGGGACGAACAGCAGGTCGGCCAGGCACTCGTTGAAGAAGGGCTGGCCGGAGCGGTTGGCCGCCAGGACCTCGAGAAATGCACGCCGGATGTCCCCCTCCTCGAGCGCCTCCCAGCAGCGTCCGGCGATGGCGGCCAGCACTTCGGGCTGCCGGGCGGCGGGGCTGGCCAGGGTACGCAGCAGCAGGGCGTTGCGCAGTCCCCGGCCGCGGGCGCCGGCCATGGCGCGCACCGCGGCGACCGCGGCGCCGGTATCCGGTTCGCCCAGTTCCAGGTTGCGGGTGGCCCGCGCCAGCAGGGCCTCGGCCACGGCGGTGCCCACCGTCCCGTTCTCCAGCGCCGCGCCCAGGGCGGCGAAGGGTTCGGCCGGAAGATGCGGCACGGCCCCGGCCAGCAGGCGCTCGTTAGCCTCCTCGTCGAGTCGCACGGCCAGATCCGCCAGGCCCTGCAGCCCCAGGCCCCGCCAGGCGTCCCAGCCCGCCTCCCCGGTGAGGTACTTCAGCAGCGTCCGGTAATGGACCGAGGCCGGCCGGCGCAGATCCCGGGCCACCCGGGCGTGGAACGCCGCCATGCGCTCCTCGCGGGGCTGGAACAGGCGCGGATTGTCCCGCCCCAGCGCCTCCGGACGCGGGGGCCGGCCATCGAGGCCGAGCGCCTCCGCCAGCCGCTGGAGAAACTCGTCCCGTGCCGCCTGCACCAGGCCGCCGAGCTCGTCCAGCGGCAGGCGCAGGAACCAGACATGGGGTTCGACACCGCCCCCGCGGGGATGCAGCAGCACTCCGAACCAGGCCTGCCGCAGCAGCGGCCAGGGCCAGGGCCGCTCGGCCCGCTCGAAGGCGAGGAAGCTGTCGCGCGGGACCCGCTGCACGCGCCGGCCCATCTCGATGATGCGCAGCTCCGCGCCCGCCGTTTCCAGGAATTCCGTCAATGTCTGCATGATTCGGGGATGCGCTTCTCGGGTTACGGTTCACCGGACGGAACCGGTGCGGATGATTGCAACGTTCACTGCTCCTGCCAGCGGAGGTTCCAGACCACCTCCCAGGCGTGGCCGTCGGGATCGCTGAAGAACCCGGCGCGGCCGCCCCACTCCATCGCCCCGGCGGGCCGCAGTATCCGGGCGCCGGCGCGCCGCGCCCGCTCCAGCAGTGCGTCCACCGCCGCGGCCGAGGCGACATTGTGGGACAGCAGGACGCCGCCGCTGCCGGCCTCCACCCCGCCGTAGGCCGCCAGGTCCGCCGCGGGAAAGAGGGCCAGGCGGGTGCCGCCCGTGTCCAGCCAGGCCACGCCGCGGGAGCGCCCCGCCAGCGGCCAGCCGAGGCCGTCGTGGTAGAAAGCCAGGGCCCGGTCGAGGTCCGCGACCCCCAGGGTGATGGCGCTGATGACAGGCCGGCTCATTCCTCCCCTCCGCCGTCGGGCCGCGATGGATGCGCCCGCCACAGGAACCAGGCCATGCCGAGCAGCTGCAGCAGCAGCAGCAGGCCGAAGGCGGCGCGGTAGCCGGCCGGATCGTAGCCGGGACCGGGCGAGAACAGATCGATGATTTCGCCGATGCCCCACTGGGCGCCGAACGCCGCCACGAACACCAGCAGGTTGAGGCCGGTGTTGGCCCGCCCCGCCAGTTGTGCCGGGAAGCCCTGGGAGAGTGCGGCATAGTTGATCACGCCGGTGGTGCCGAAGAAGCCGAACAGGATCCACAGCCCGGTGCGCAGGGGCGCCCAGTCCAGCAGCAGGAGCGCCTGCACGGTCATGAACAGGGTCATGCCCCCGCTCGCGACGGTCATGGGCCGGATGCCGAACCGCCCGAGCCGCTCGGCCAGCGTGCCCATCAGCACGAACCCGACGACCATCGCCCCGGCCATGAAGGCGAGTACCGTGGCCGCGGGTCCGGCCTCCAGCCCCGCCACGTCCCGCAGCCACGGTCCCGCCCAGAGGCTCTGCACGGAGAGGAAGGTGGCCTGGGAGGCGACGGTCCACGGCACCACCCGCCAGAACAGCGGGCTGGAAAAGACGCGCGCCACACCGCGGAACTGCCCGGCCAGGCTGCCGCCGTCGCCGGGCGCCTGCCCGCGCTCCGGAACCACGGCGAAAATCAGCACCGCCACGGTCGCCGTGAGCAGCGCCAGCACCAGGAACACCCCGCGCCAGTCGGTGACCGTCAGGGCCAGCTCCACCGGCGCGGTGGCCGCCAGCGCCCCGAGACCGCCGGCACCCAGCTGCAGGCCGTTGACCAGGGGCAGGCGCTCACGGGGGAACCAGTGCACGAAGGCATGAAACGCGGCCATCAGGCACGCGGAGACGCCGAAGCCGATGAGCGCCCGCCCCGCCACCAGCCCGGCCACGCTCTCCGCCCGGGCGAAGACGAACGCCCCCGCCGCGGCGCACAGCAGCAGCATCGACTCGGTGCGCCGGGAGCCGTAGCGGTCGAGCAGGATGCCCAGGGGCAGCTGGAAGGCGGCGAAGGCGAGGAAATAGGCGCTGGTCAGCAGCCCCAGGATTCCGGCGTCCAGGGCCAGCTCGGCGCCGAGGGCGGGACCGATGACCGCATTCACGGCGCGGAACAGGTAGGAGAGAAAGTACCCCAGGGCGAAAGGCACGAAGATGCGTGCCACCAGCGCGGGGGAGAGCATTGGCGGGGAAGCCGGGGTCATGGCGGCGTATTATGGCGCGCCGGCAAGCCTTGAGCGAGTCCGGGCTACATGGTCAACTACGGCATGAATTCCGGATCCTCCATGGAGCGCCCCGCCGTGGCCCTGGTGCTGACCGCGCTGGTGGCCTACGGTCCGCTGTCCACCGATCTCTACCTGCCCTCGCTGCCGGCCATGACCGAGGCGTTCGGCACCAGCGTGTCCAGCGTCCAGCTGACCCTGAGCGTGTTCATGTGGGGCTTCGCGGTGGCCCAGCTGATCTACGGCCCGCTCTCCGATCGGCTCGGCCGCCGCCCGGTACTGCTCGGCGGCCTGGTGCTCTACGTGCTGGCGAGCATGGCCTGCGTCCTCGCCGATTCCATCGCCACCCTGATCGCCGCCCGTTTCCTGCAGGCCCTGGGCGCCTGCGCGGGCCCGGTGCTGGGACGCGCCATCGTACGCGACATCTACGGCCGCGAGCGGGCCGCCCGGGCGCTTTCGTTCATGGCCTCCGGCATGGCGCTGGTGCCGGCGGTGGCGCCGATCCTCGGCGGCTGGCTGCATACCGTCTTCGGCTGGCGTGCCAACTTCGCGGCCATGGCCGGCTTCGGGGCGCTGGTGCTGCTGTCGGTCTGGCTGATCCTGGCCGAGACCAACCGCTGGCGCGATGCGGGCGCCACCGGACCGCGCCGGATCCTGCGCAACTTCATCCGCCTCCTGGGGCACCGCGAGTTCGTGGGCCACAGCCTCTCGGTCGCGTTCTCCTTCGCCGCCCTGTTCAGCGTCATCTCCGGCCTTTCCTTCGTCGTCATCGACGTCCTCGGGGTGGCGGAACGTAACTTCGGCTACGTGTTCCTGTTCGTCGTGGCCGGCTACATCACCGGCACCTTCACCTCCGGGCGCCTGAGCCGGCGACTGCCCATCGAACGGCTGATCCGGGCCGGCGGCCTGATCGGGGTGGCCGCGGGCCTGGCCATGGCCGCGCTGGCATGGGCCGGGGTGGAGCGCATCTGGGCGGTGATGATCCCGGCCAGCTTCGTGTTCATGGCCGCGGGGCTGGTGATGCCCAACGGCATGGCCGGCGCCATCGGCCCCTTTCCCGCCATGGCCGGCGCCGCCTCCTCGCTGCTGGGTTTCCTGCAGATGGGTCTCGCCGCCGTGGGCGGTTACCTGGTGGGACTGTTCCATGACGGGACCACGCTGCCCATGGCGGTGGTGGTCCTGATCTGCACCGCGCTGACCTTCGCCGCCCACGGCCTGCTGGCGCACCGGGCCGGCGCCGATCCGGCCTCCGGGGAGGAGACATGAACGCATCCGGAACGAGACCCCTGGTCGCGGGCATTCACCATGTCAGCCTGCTGGTGGCAGACACCGGGCGGGCGCTGGAATTCTACCGTGACCTGCTGGGCCTGGAGCAGGACCCGCGGCGCCCCGAACTCGGCTATCCGGGCGCCTGGCTGGGGATCGGCGATCGGCAGCTGCATCTCATCGAGCTGCCGAATCCCGATGCGGCGGCGGAACGGCCGGAGCACGCCGGGCATGACCGCCACCTGGCCCTGCGGGTGACCGATATCGACCTCCTGCAGCAACGCCTGGAACGGGCTGCAATACCCTTCACCCGCAGTCGTTCGGGACGCGCGGCACTGTTCTGCCGCGATCCGGATGGCAACGGGCTGGAATTCATCGGCGCCTGAGCGGCGGAGCCGTTGGCGCCTCAGTCGGCGGGTTCCCGGCGGGCGTTGTAGATGAGGCCGCCCTCGTCACGGTAACGGCGCAGCACCGCCACGGCCTCCTCCCGGCAGATGTCCCGGGTCACGCGGATGCCCCGGCCGGCCAGCGCCTCGGCCCAGTCCGCGGCCTTGGGACCCTCGTCGAAACCGATGGCCCGGGCGTCGCTGTCGCGGGCCCCGCAGGTCAGCGACCGTACCCCGGACCACAGGGTTGCACCCTGGCACAGGGTGCAGGGCTCGGTGCTGGTGACCAGGCCGTGGGCGGCGAGCCCGGGCGCACTGAGATCGTAGTGGCCGACGCGCCGCTGGGCCAGCATGACGGCCACCACCTCCGCGTGCAGGACCGCGCACTGCTCCCGGTGCACCAGGTTGATGCCAGGCGCCACCAGGCGGCCGCCGTCCAGCTCGAACACCCCCGCGGCGAAGGGTCCGCCGGTCCCCTCCTCCACGTTGCGCTCGGACAGGGCCACCACCAGCGCCATCTGCTGCGCGGGCGTGGGGAAGTGCGTCCCCTGTTCGGCAAGGAACTGTTCCACCCAGGCAGGCAGGTGGAAGCTGAAAGCGGAAGGCTCCATGGTCAACGGCTGGCGGGCCGCGGCAGAACCCGGCGCAGCAGCAGGTAGCCGGCCACGGCGGCCACGAGGGAACCGCCCAGCACTCCGAGCCGCACGGCAACCGCGTAGTCCAGCCCGTCCTGCTCGAAGGCCAGCGAGCCGATGAACAGGCTCATGGTGAAGCCGATCCCGCACAGAATCGCCACGCCCAGGAGACCGGCCCAGGTCGACTGCTCCGGCAGCCGGGACCAGCCGAGAAGTATGGGAACGGCGCTGAAACTGAAAACCCCCACCGTCTTGCCCAGCAGCAGTCCCAGGGCGATGCCGAGGGGTATCGGCTCGAGCAGGCTGGCGGGGGTCAGGCCGGTGAAGGAGACCCCGGCGTTGGCGAATGCGAACAGGGGCAGGATGCCATAGGCCACCCAGGGATGGAGGCGGTGTTCCAGTTCGCGCAGCGGCGAGCGCTCCGGGTCGCGTGGATCACGCAGGGGAATGGCCAGCCCCAGGGCCACGCCGGCCAGGGTGGCGTGCACGCCGGACTTGAGCACGCAGACCCAGAGAAAGATGCCCACCAGGATATAGGGTGCTGTGCTGCTGACGCGGGCCCGGTTCAGGATCACCAGGGTGCCGGTACCCACCAGCGCCAGGAGCAGCATGGTGGGGGACAGGTTGCTGGTGTAGAAGGCGGCGATGATGAGAATGGCCCCCATGTCGTCGAGTATGGCCAGCGCCGTCAGGAAGACCTTCAGCGACAGGGGTACGCGGTCGCCCAGCAGCGCCAGCACCCCCAGGGCGAAGGCGATGTCGGTGGCCGTGGGTATGGCCCAGCCCTCCAGGGCCACGGGATCGCCGAGGTTGAAGGCGGTGTAGATGAGGGCGGGAACGGCCATGCCGCCCACGGCCGCGATGGCCGGCAGGATCACCTGGCGCGGATCGGAGAGCTGCCCCGCGAGCATTTCGCGCTTGATCTCCAGGCCGACGAGGAAGAAGAACACGGCCATCAGGCCGTCGTTGATCCACAGCAGGAGGGGTTTGGCCAGGTGCAGCCCGCCGATGCGGATCTCCACCGGGATGTCCAGAAAGCCGGCGTAGAGCCTGTCCAGCGGAGAGTTGGCCAGCACCAGCGCCAGCGCGGCGGCGAATATGAGCAGGATGCCGCCCGCGGACTCGAGCTTGTAGAACTCGCGCAGCAGTGGAAGCGTGCCTTCCGGACGGCTCATGGTTTCTCCAGGTCGGGGGGCAATCGGTTCAGGTACCGCCGGTGTATCAGTTGAGGTTCCTGAACACGGTGTCCAGCAGCCGCCGCAGCTCGTTCTGCCGGGTCTTGTCCAGGCCCTGGTAGGCCTGTTCCCGCAGTTCGTAGACCACCGGCATCACCACATCCTGCAACTCCCGCCCGGCGGGCGTGAGGTGGACCTGGTAGCTGCGGCGGTCGTCCGGGTCCCGATCCCGCTGGACCAGCCCCTTGCGCTCCACCTTCGCGATGATGCGGGTGATGTTGGGCTTGTCCTTGAGCAGCAGTTCGGCCAACGTGCTCTGGGAGACCCCCTCGCCTTCCCACAGCTGCACCAGGACCGCGTACTGCTCGGTGGTCAGGTCGAAGGGTCGCAGCCGCTGGGCCAGCTCGAGGCGCAGTCGGGCCGCGGTCTTCAGCAGTGCGAATCCAAGGCTGGAGTCGGTTCTTTCCGGCATTCAGGCAGGCCCTCGGTGAGCGCGGTTACGTATCCATGGGAGCTGTCATCCGAATTCCATTCCGCACGTGGATGCGCTGGTCGCCCTCCGGCACTCCGCCAGCGGCCCCGCATCAGCGAACCCGGGCCGATTATTTCACATCACTGGACAACGTTCACAATTCCATTGTCGCTTTGACCGGTCGAACGGGTTCCGGCTATTTGCCAGTGCCCGGCCGGCCGGGTAAAGTTGCTAGCCGCGCGGCCCTGCACGAGCGCCAGCGGCATGGCCGGAAATCCGCTTCCGTGACGGCTTTCCGCGCCACCCGGCCAATCCATGATCGCCGTATCCTGTCACCGAGACTCATGACCCCGCTCGAGCGTTATCAGCATGATCTCCTGCGCGATGACTTCCTGCCCGACGCGGCCCAGGAAACCGCGGTGCGGCACCTGCAGACGCTCCACGATGCACTGCTGGCGGCGGAGACGGCGGAGCGTTCCTGGAGCGCCCGTCTGCGCCGGCGCTTCTCCCGCGGGCCCACGGAACCCGTCCGCGGGCTCTATTTCTGGGGCGGCGTGGGGCGCGGCAAGACCTATCTCGTGGACACCTTCTATGAATGCCTGCCGTTCGAACAGAAGATGCGCATGCACTTCCACCGCTTCATGCAGTGGGTGCACCACGAACTGGATCACCTCAAGGGCCGGCCCGACCCCCTGCTGAGTGTCGGCGAGCGCCTCGCCGCCCAGGCCCGGGTGCTGTGCTTCGACGAGTTCCATGTCGCGGACATCGCCGATGCCATGGTGCTCGGCGGACTGATGCAGGCGCTGTTCGCCAACGGCGTGACCCTGGTCGCCACCTCCAACATCATCCCCGACGAGCTCTACCGCAACGGGTTGCAGCGCCAGCGTTTCCTGCCGGCCATCGAGCTCATCAAGCGCCACACCCGGGTGATCAACGTGGACGGTGGCGTGGACTACCGGCTGCGTACCCTGGAGAAGGCGGAGATCTACCACTGGCCGCTGGATGCGGCCGCCGAATCGAGCCTGCGCGAGAGCTTCCTGAAGCTGGCGCCGGAACCGGGCATGGAAGGCGAGATCCTGGAAATCGAGGGCCGCACCCTGTCCACCCGCAGCTGTGCCGACGACGTGGCCTGGTTCGACTTCACGACCCTCTGCGACGGTCCCCGCAGCCAGAACGACTACATCGAGCTGGCACGGCAGTTCCATGCCGTGCTGGTGAGCGGTGTGCCGATGATGGACGACGAGCAGGCAGACCAGGCGCGCCGGTTCATCAGCCTGGTGGACGAGTTCTACGACCGCAACGTGAAGCTGATTCTCTCCGCCGCCGCGCCGGTGGAGACGCTATACCGCGGCGAGCGTCTGCGCTTCGAGTTCGAGCGCACCCGCAGCCGGCTGCTGGAGATGCAGTCCCACGACTACCTGGCCCGCCCGCACCGGGCGTGAATGTGCGCATCAGCGCCGGGAAATGCGGCGCGACCCGGTGCATCCATCATCCATCCTTCCCCGGCTGATGGTAGAAATAGCGCCACGGACCGGCGCCCAGGGTCTCCAGGCGGGCCATGAGCCCGTCGCCGGGGACCGCTTCACCGGGAAACACGCCCCAGATCTCCACGAACAGGCGCCCCGCTCCCCCGTGCCGGCGCCAGTCGAGCCGTGCCGGAGTCGAGGCACACCCGCAGGCCGGGCAGCGCCACGCTGCTTCCGGGTCCATCCGCCAGCCCGCCAGGGCTGTCCGCCACTCCCGCAGCGGCGACGCGCAACCGGGGCAGCGGGGCGTCACGGCATTGCCGCCGACAAGCAGCTCCACCTGGCCCGGCGTCTGCCGGATGCGCAGGTGACAGGGCGGTCCATCGCCCTCCCCGTGCAGCGCCAGGGCCGGTGAGCAACCCAGAAAGGTCACATGCCAGAGCAGCTTCCCGCCCGGAGCGAGGCGCCCGGCCCCGGCATCGACGCTGTCCGGATGCACGAGGCCGAGATCCCGCAGGGCAGCGAGCAGCGCATCGGGGGACGGTGTCCCGGCGTCGGGGTCGGCGGGCGTCAGTATCAGGCAGCTGTGGCTCATGGCATTCCGGTCGCTGGGCAACTGGTAACTGGCAACTTGCAACTTGCAACTGGCAACTGTACCACCACGACCCTCCCGGCCGGGTGCCGGAACCCCGCCCGGGATTCAAGGTCGAAACGAAGCATCGGGGAGGCTTCCTTCCGAACTGGTAAACTTCATCCTTCTGCGACCCGCCGGGGAGATTCATGCTGCAACGACTTCAACGCTTCTTCGAGACCCGTGTGCTGGAGCACCGGGACGAGCAGGGCCGTCACGGCGGTCACACGCTGCGGCTCGCCGCCGCGGTGCTGCTGGTGGAAATGACCCGGGCCGACTTCGAGGTGAGCCCGGAGGAGCGGACGGCGGTTCTGGAGGCGCTGCGCCGCGCCTTCGCCCTGCCCGAGGCGGAGCTGAAGGAGCTGCGGCGGCTGGCCGAGGCCGAGGCGCGCACGGCCATCTCCCTGTACCCGTTCACCGACCGCATCAACAGCAGTTACGATGCCGGGGAGAAGCGCGAGCTCATCCGCCTGCTGTGGCGGGTCGCCTATGCCGACGGCCGGGTGGACAAGTACGAGGACTACCTGGTGCGCAAGGTGGCGGAGCTGCTCTATGTTCCCCACCGGGATTTCATCCGCTGCAAGCACGAGGCCAAGGCCGAGATCGAGGCCGGACCGGGCCTCAGACCGGCTCCGCCACCGTGATGTGTTCCGGCTCCTGCAGCATCGGCTCCACGCAGGCCATCACCCGGCGCCGGGCATCGGAGGCGTACCACGCATCCCAGTGCTCCAGGGAACGCCAGTTGGATATCACCACGAAGTGGTTGTTATCCTCCACATCGCGCAGGATCTCGCCGGACAGGTAGCCGGGAGCGCGCACCGCCTCCTGGATGACCTCCCTGACGACCCGTTCCAGTTCCTCTCGCATGCCCTCCACGAACTGCCGCTCGATGAGTACGCGGATCATGGCTGTCTCCCGTGAATATGACTTTGTGCATCTTTTCCCAAGGGTAACCCAACGACGCCGGCCCGGACACGCCGAACCGGGTGATTTCCTGGGATGAAAGGCGGCTGCGGGGGGCTCCCTGCGGGCGCG
>NPIG01000340.1_pt5 | contig 40938 bp, 38 predicted proteins | sample 8637441 | NCBI WGS metagenome assembly NPIG01 (sample SAMN07420675, study PRJNA396082) | bioreactor metagenome | isolation source: sample BR6 brine-fed electro-methanogenic bioreactor BR | place: Japan: Kochi | collected 2016-06-14
TCCGGCGCTTGCGCGGCGGCCTTCGGCCTTGGTTCCGCGCTGGGGGTTTCCTCCGAGATTTGTATCGGGGTGGTGTTCGGCTTAAATGAAGTCTGTTTCAGATTTATCCCGAGCCCCAAGGAAGCCCGAACATGGACAAACAGACCGAAATCGAACTTCAGGCCGCCGCCTTCCGCCGGCTGCAAAAGCACCTGATGGACGACCGCCCCGACGTGCAGAACATCGACCTGATGAACCTGGCCGGTTTCTGCCNNATCGCGCTGGTACCAGGAGGCCGCCAACGAACGCGGCATCGAGATGACCAAGGACGAGGGGCGCGAGGCGTTTTACGGGATGCCCTACGACGACTGGAAGGCGCAGAACCAGACCGAGGCCAGCCCCGAAAAGCAGGCGGCGTTCGAAAAGGCCTTCGCCGAGAACGTCGGCACCGACAAGGGCTGATCGGCGCGGCCCGGCTCACAGGCCGAAATCATCCGCCGCCAGCGGCGCCGTCACGCCGAGCAGCGTCAGCGTGCCGGAGAGGCCGCCGAGGCTGACCAAAGACAGGTCGATCACCGTGTTGCCGCCGACGGTGCTGATCGCGGTGTCGAGCTGGGTAAAATCGGTCACCGTGTCGCCGAGGTCGATCACGTCCCTGCGGGCGTCGAAATCGGTGATCACGTCATCGCCCCAATCCTGGACCCGGCTGGCAAAGCGGTCGGCGTGCGCGCCGCCGGTCATGGTGTNNCCGTCGCCGCCCCGGAACCGGTCGCGGCCCTTGCCGCCCTCCAGCGTGTTGGTGCCGAAATAGCCCGCCAGCAGGTCGTGGCCGGCACCCCCCCTGAGCGTGTCGTTGCCCAGACCGCCGACCAGCCGGTCGCCGCCGCCCCGCCCGATCAGCAGATCGTCGCCATCGCCCCCGTCCAGCCGGTCACGACCGGCCCCGCCGACGAGGCGGTCGTTGCCCAGACCGCCGGTCAGCACATCGTCGCCCTTGCCGCCGCGCAACAGATCGTTGCCGCCGACCCCGTCCAGCAGGTTGTCGCCGCCGTCCCCGATCAGGACGTCCCGCAAACCGGAGCCGGTCAGGTTCTCGATGCCGGTGAGCGTGTCGCCCGCGGCGTCCCCCTTGCGGCCAGCGCCGGTGCCGAGATTGACCCGCACCCCCGCCGGTGAGCCGACATAAGAGGTGGTGTCGATGCCGGCGGCGCCGTTCAGCGTATCTTTTCCGGCACCGCCGATCAGGGTTTCGCCGCTGGTCGAGCCGTTGATGGTATCGTCCCCCGGCCCGCCGAACAGCAGCGCGTTGCGCGGCACCGAGGGGGTGGAATTCGGGGTGCTGTTGATGACATCGTCGCCCAGCCCACCGAACATGTCGGCAAAGCTGGAGCCGATGCCATAGGCGTTCACCGGGTGCAGATTGGTGCTGGCGGTGGTGTCGGTGGAATAGATCGCGGTGGAGAACAGCGCGTCGATATCATCGACGTCATAGATCACCACCACCTGCGGCTTGGCATAGATCCAGCGGGTGATCGTGACGGTGGCGCCGTCGACCTCGGAAATCGCGCGCAGCGTCGCCTCGGTGGCGATGTTGAAGGTGCTGACGTCGATCCGGTCGCCCTCGGCGGCGCTGAAGTCGAAGATCTCGTCGATCTGGCCGGAATGCACGCGGTCCTGCAGGTCGAGGACGAAGGTATCGGCATCGGCGCCGCCGTAGAGGTCGTCGGAACCGTCGTCGCCGACGATCAGGTCGTCGCCCCGGCCGCCGCGAATGACATCATCGCCGTCGCCATGGCTGCTCAAGGGGGAAAGGCCGTAAAGCTGATCGTCGCCATTCTGGCCCTTGATGTCGTCGTTGCCGATGTCGCCATAGACGATGTCGTCGCCCGCCCCGGCCTCGACCATGTCGTCGCCATAATGGGCCTCGATCTGGTCGTTGCCATTGCCCGCGAAGATGATGTCGTCGCCCTGGAAGGTTCGGATCAGGTCGTCGAGATCGGTGGCCTTTTCGAAGTCCTTGTAGCCGGAGGGCAGCGGTTTGAGATCGTCCACGACATGGACGAAATCGTCCGACGACGTTCCGATGACCTTGGCCATTGCGCGTCCTCCCCCCGTGCCCGGGCAGGATGCGCGCAATGTGGCGGAGCGGCGAAAGGCACATCTGCCGTGAGTCTCGCGGCGGCGAGTATGGCCGATACGGACCTATTTTTCAATCCGCGCGCAGCGGCAGGCACCCTGGCCGGCGTGGTGCCGGGAAACCGGCGGGACATGCGCCCTGTCGGGCGCTGCCTCCGGCGGGGACATTTGCGGCCAGAAAAAGGCCCGTAAGCCGCGCCGCACAGATCCTGTTCGCGCCAGCGGCTTCTGTGCCGGGGTGCGAGAGGTTACCTTTGGTGCGACGCAACCCGCAGGAGGCCCCCGACATGGCGCGCACGCCCACATATTTCATCTCGCACGGCGGCGGACCCTGGCCGTGGATGCCGGAGATGGCGGCACATCTGGAGCCGCTGGCAAAATCGCTGGCGGCGATGCCGGCGGACATCGGCGCGCGGCCCGAGGCGGTGCTGATGATCTCCGGCCATTGGGAGACCGAGGATTTCGCGGTGATGCACCATGCCAACCCGCCGATGGTCTATGATTATTACAATTTCCCGGCCCATACCTATGAGATCAAATATGCCGCCCCCGGGGCGCCCGGGCTGGCCGAGAAGGTGGCCGGGATGATCGCCGGGGCCGGGTTGCCGACGCGGCTGGACGAGGAGATGGGGTACGATCACGGCAGTTTCGTGCCGATGGCGGTGATGTACCCGCAGGCCGATATGCCGTTGTTCCAGGTGTCGATGCGCCACGGTTACGACCCTGCGCAGCACATGGCGTTGGGCCGGGCGCTGGCGCCGCTGCGCGATCAGGGGGTTCTGATCGTGGGATCGGGGCTGAGCTATCACAACCTGGGCGCCTTCGGGCCGCAGGCGCGGGTGCCGTCGGAGGCCTTCGATGCCTGGTTGGGCGCGGCGCTGAACCTGCCGGCGGCGGAGCGGACGGCGGCGATCCTGAACTGGGAAAGCGCCCCCTACGCCCGCCAGTGCCACGCGCAGGAGGATCACCTGGTGCCGCTTTTCGCCGCGCTGGGGGCGGCGGAGGACGCGGCGGCGGCGCGGGTCTATCACCAGACCGGGATCTTCGGCGGCGTCACGGCGTCGAGCTGGCGGTTCGGCTGAACGAAAAACGGGCAGCCCCGCTGGGACCGCCCGCCTGTTTGGTCCGCGACCCGGATCAGATCGCCGATTTCAGACTTTCTTCCAGATAGATCTCGCGCAGGCGCGGGGCGACCTTGCCCGGGGTGCCGTCGCCCAGCGTGACGCCGTCGATCTCGACCACCGGCATGACGAACTGCGAGGCGGAGGTGATGAAGGCCTCGTCGGCCGCTTTCGCCTCGTCGATGGTGAAGCTGCGCTCCTCGACCTCCATCTGTGCCTCGCGGGCGAAGCGCAGGACGGCGGCGCGGGTGATGCCGTGCAGGATGTCGTTCGACAGCGCGCGGGTGATGATCTTGCCGTCCTTGACGATATAGGCGTTGTTCGAGGTTCCTTCCGTGACGAAGCCGTCCTCGACCAGCCAGGCGTCGTCGCAGCCGGCCTTCTTGGCCATCATCTTGCCCATCGAGGGGTAGAGCAGCTGCACCGTCTTGATGTCGCGGCGGCCCCAGCGGATGTCGTCGATCGAGATCACCTTGATGCCGGTCTTGGCGGCCGGGCTGTCGGCGAGGCCGGGCTTGGACTGGGTGAACAGCACCAGGGTGGGTTTCACCTGCTCGGGGTCGGGGAAGACGAAATCGCGGTCGCCGGCGGAGCCGCGCGAGACCTGCAGGTAGATCATGCCGTCGACCAGGTCGTTGCGGCGGACCAGTTCGCGGTGGATCTCCAGCAGCTCGTCGAAGGCCTGCGGTTTCTCCATGTCCAGCTCGCTCAGCGAACGTTCGAGGCGGGCCAGGTGGCCGTCGAAGTCGATCAGCTTGCCGCCCAGCACGCTGGTCACCTCGTAGACGCCATCGGCCATCAGGAAGGAGCGGTCGAAGATCGAGACCTTGGCTTCGGTCTCGGGCAGGTAGTCGCCGTTCACGTAAACGGTGCGGGTCATAGGATCATCCTTTTCGTCATATCGGGCGCCGCCCGTTCATCATCCCCAGAGCGCGGCAACCGGGGGGTGCACGCCCCGGTCATCGTACGCCAGCGGTTGGTCACGGTCTTCGGCCAGAAGCAGCGGGGCGTCAAGGTCCACCACGCGGGCGCCCTGCGCCACCAGCGTCGCCGGCGCCATCGCCAGCGAGGAGCCGACCATGCAGCCGACCATGATGCCGTAGCCCTCGGCCAGGGCGGCGTCGCGCAGTTGCAGCGCCTCGGTCAGACCGCCGGTCTTGTCGAGCTTGATGTTGACCACGTCGTATTTTCCCTTGAGCGCGGGCAGGCTGGCGCGATCGTGGCAGGCCTCGTCGGCGCAGACCGGAACCGGGCGGTCCATGCCGATGAGCGCGTCATCCTCGCCTGCGGGCAGCGGCTGTTCGACCAGCTCGACGCCGAGGCGGAGCAGGTGTGGGGCGAGATCGGCGTAAACCGCCGCCGTCCAGCCCTCGTTGGCGTCGATGATGATGCGGGCCTTGGGGGCGCCGGCGCGCACCGCCTCGAGCCGGGGCATGTCGTCGGGCGTGCCGAGCTTGATCTTCAGGAGCGGGCGATGGGCGTTCTTGGCTGCTTGTTCGCGCATCTTTTCGGGCGTGTCGAGCGACAGGGTATAGGCGGTGATCTCGGGCCCCGGTTCGGGCAGGCCGGCCAGGTCCCACACCCGTTTGCCGGTCTGCTTCGCCTCGAGATCCCAAAGCGCGCAATCGACCGCGTTGCGGGCCGCGCCCGCGGGCAGCAGATCCTGCAGGGCGGCGCGGGTCACGTCGGCGGGCAGGCTGCGGATTTCTTCCTCGACGCTGTCCAGCGTTTCGTCATAGCGGGCGTAGGGCACGCATTCGCCCCAGCCGGTGACACCGTCGCGGGTGAGGCGCACGGTGAGCACCCTGGCCTCGGTGCGCGAGCCGCGGCTGATGGTGAAGACCTGGGCCAGTTTAAAGACGTCGCGCGTCACTTCGATGGACATTGCTGTCTCCCTTCGGGGTCCGCGCGCCGGTGTGGCGCGCCGGACCCGCACTTCTTCTCGTTCCAAATACTCCCGCCGGAGGCTCCAGCGGGGGTCGCGTTCACACCGGCCGGAGGTTACAGCGCGGCCAGCGCCTCGGCCAGTTTCTCGGCGCCGTAGCGGTAGGGGTCGGTCGCCGGCAGGCCCATGTCGGCCTCGACCCTGGCGAGGTAGGCGCGGGCCTCATCGTCGGACATGTGCTGGGTGTTCACCGACACGCCGACCACCTGGCAAGCCGGGTTGGCGACCTTTGCCAGCGGCAGCGCCATGTCGCGCAGCGTCTCGAGCGAGGGCGGGGTGTAGCCGGGCAGGCCGCGCATGTGGTCGCGGGTGGGTTCGTGGCACAGGATCAGCGCGTCGGGCTGGCCGCCGTGGATCAGCGCCAGGGTCACGCCGGAATAGGACACGTGGAACAGGCTGCCCTGGCCCTCGATGATGTCCCAGTGGTCGGGGTCGTTGTCCGGCGTCAGCCATTCGATCGAGCCGGCCATGAAATCGGCGATCACCGCGTCGAGCGGCACACCGTCGCCGGTGATCAGGATGCCGGTCTGGCCGGTGGCGCGGAAGCTGGATTTCATCCCCCGCTCGCGCATCGCGGCATCGAGCGCCAGCGCGGTGTACATCTTGCCGACCGAACAGTCGGTGCCGACGGCGAGCACGCGCTTGCCGCTGCGCTTGACACCATTGGCGATGGGATAATCGACCTCGGGCACCCGGACGTCGTGCAGCGCCTGGCCGGTGGCCTCGGCAACGGCGACGAGGTCGGGTTCGTCGCGCAGCAGATTGTGCAGGCCAGAGGCGAGGTCGAAGCCCTCTTCCAGCGCCGCGACCAGCACCTTTTTCCAGGCCTGGCTGATCACGCCGCCGCGGTTGGCGACGCCGATAACCAGGGTCTTGGCACCGGCGGCCTTGGCCTCCTCCAGGGTCATGTCGGCAAGGCCGAGATCGGCTTTGCAGCCCTCCATGCGGAACTGGCCGACGGCGTTTTCGGGGCGCCAGTCCTTGATGCCCTGCGCCACCTTGGCGGCCAGTTGGTCGGGGGCGTCGCCCAGGAACAGCAGATACGGGGTCTCGATCATCGCGCGTTTCTCCTTTGATTCCCGCGCACGGTATCGGAAGGCAGGATGGAAAGTATCGCGTTTTCCACGACATTTCCGAAGATCGGCAGGATATTCTTCACCATATGGGCGGAAATGCCGAAGAATTGCGCATCGGTCGGGATCCGCGTGCGGAGCCGGGGATCGGGGCAGAATGCTGCAGCTGCACAATTCGCTTGCAGGGTCTTGCGCAATTTAATACGCCCTGAGCCAGAAAATCCGCAATATCCTTACTCGGAGACAGTGACATGAGCTTCCGTATCCAGCCCGCCGCCCCGGCCCGCCCCAACCGCTGCCAGCTGTTCGGCCCCGGTTCGCGCCCCGCGATCTTCGAGAAGATGGCCGCCAGCGCCGCCGATGTGATCAACCTGGACCTTGAGGATTCGGTTGCCCCCTCCGACAAGGACAGCGCGCGCGAGAACATCATCAAGGCGATTTCCGAGATCGACTGGGGCAACAAGACGCTGAGCGTGCGGATCAACGGGCTGGACACGCCGTACTGGTACCGCGACGTGGTCGACCTGCTGGAGCGCGCGGGCGAGCGGCTGGATCAGATCATGATCCCCAAGGTGGGGTGCGCGGCGGATATCTATGCCGTCGACGCACTGGCCACCGCGGTGGAGACCGCCAAGGGGCGGGAGAAGAAGATCAGCTTCGAGGTGATCATCGAATCGGCTGCCGGCATCGCCCATGTGGAGGAGATCGCCGCCGCCAGCCCCCGTCTGGTCGCGATGAGCCTTGGCGCGGCGGATTTCGCCGCCTCGATGGGGATGCAGACCACCGGCATCGGCGGCACGCAGGAGAATTACTACATGCTGCGCGAGGGCGCGAAATACTGGTCGGACCCGTGGCACTGGGCGCAGGCCGCCATCGTCGCCGCCTGCCGCACCCATGGGGTGCTGCCGGTCGACGGGCCGTTCGGCGATTTCTCCGACGACGAGGGGTTCCGCGCGCAGGCGCTGCGCTCGGCGACGCTGGGCATGGTCGGCAAATGGGCGATCCATCCCAAGCAGGTGGCGCTGGCCAACGAGGTGTTCACCCCCTCCGAGGCCGCCGTCGCCGAGGCGCGCGAGATCCTCGCCGCGATGGAAGAGGCCAAGGCCAAGGGCGAGGGCGCGACCGTCTACAAGGGCCGTCTGGTCGATATCGCCAGCATCAAGCAGGCCGAGGTGATCGTACGCCAGTCGGAGATGATCGCGGGCCGCTGACCCCGCCGCGATCGGAGCTGTTTTCAGGGGCGCCTCGGGCGCCCCTTTTTCATGAGGACGACATGACCGAGCTGACCCTATTGCATACCGCCGAGGTGCATCGTGCCACCTTCGACGCGCTCGCCGCGAGGATCGCGCCGGGGGCGAAGCTGACCCATGTGGTGCGCCCCGACTGGCTGGCGCGGGCGCAGGGCGGCATCGCGGCCGACCTGGCCGCCGAGATCGCGACGGAGGTCGCCGCGGCGCCTGGGGCGGTGCTGTGCAGTTGCACCACGCTGGGGCCGGTGGCGGGGGCGGCGGGGGCCACGCGCATCGACGCGCCGATGATGGCGCTTGCGGCGCGGACGGGCGGGCCGGTGTTGCTGGCCTATTGCCTGGACAGCACGCGGGCGGCCTCGCGCGATTTGCTGGCGGCGGCCTTTGCGGCGGCAGGCAAAGAGGCGGCGATTCGCCAGCTCGACCTCGGCGATCTCTGGCCGCTGTTCGAGGCGGGCGATACCGAGGGGTTCACCCGGGCCATTGCCGGGCGGGTCGAACGGGCGCTGGGTGCGGCCCCCGAGACAGGGTGCGTGGTGCTGGCGCAGGCCTCGATGGCCGGGGCGGCGGAGGCCCTCCGGGCCGGCGTTCCGGTACTGACCTCGCCGGAGACCGCGCTGAGGGCGGCGTTGGGGGTCGCGTGAGGGATTGCCTGCGGATCTGCCCTGCGGAACGAGCCGCGCAAGGGAGATAGGCGCGGGGGGGCGTCCAACCTCCGAAATGCCCGTGCGGAGCATGCCTCCGGCGGGCGTATTTCGGACGAGAAGAAGCGCAGGGGCTGCGGGCGCATGGCCATGCCGGGGGACCGGATCGCGGCGCGCGCGCTCCGGGAGAGACCCGCCGCGAAAGGCGCCGTTCCCTATTTGTAGCCGAACACGCCGTTGGGCACCCATTTCAGCGGCTTGCCCTTCTTGCCCCAGCGCATCATCAGGCAGGAGGTGTTGAGCCGGTTGAAATAGGTGGCCTGGAATTCGTACCAGCCGGCCTGCGGCACCTCGACCTCGGTGACGAAGGTGCTGTCGCAGGGTTGGCGGCCGTCGAAAAAGCCGACACGCTGTCCGCCGATGCGGGCATCGAGTCCGTCGTTGGTGAAGAAATCCATCTCGTAGACACCGGGGGCGTCGAAGCGGATATAGCCGCGGATCGCCGCGGCGACGTTCTCGGCGCGCTTGGAGGTCAGGGTCGGGGCGCCCAGGGCGGTGTCGCGGTAGTCCAGCCCGCGCAGGTCCGGCCCGCGCTCGGCGCCGCCGCGCAGCGTCGCGCCGGCGTCGGACAGCGTGCGGATGTCCTGACCGGCATGGGCATAGCCATAGCTGACCGCCAGCCCCGGCTTGAGTCCGCCGGGCTGGGGGTTGGCCGGGCTGAGCTTCAGCGGCGCGGCGCCGGCCATGGTGGCGGCGGCCAGAGCGAGGGCGGCCACGGCCGCGCGAATCCCGGTTTTCATCACAAGTTCCCCTTCGACAACGCGCCCGGACAGGATGGGCAGGACGAGCCTAGGTCGCGGGCGCGCGCCGGGCAAGCCCGTTGCCGGGTCAGGCGCGCAGATCCTTGGGCGAGCCCATCACCACATAGGTGGTGATCGCGGTGACATGGGGCAGCGTGCCCAGAACGTCGGTGTGAAAGGTCTTGTAGGCGCGCAGGTCGGCACATTCGACCCGCAGCAGGTATTCGATGGTGCCGGTGATGTTGTGGCATTCCACCACCTCGGGGGCCCGGCCGACGGCACGTTCGAAGGCCTCTTGCGCCGCCTTGGTATGCTCGCCCAGCCCGACGCCGAGATAGGCGGTGAAGCCGACCCCCATCGCCGCCGGGTTCAGCACCGCGCGATAGCCCATGATCACGCCGCCGCGCTCCAGCTCCTGCACCCGGCGCAGGCAGGCCGAGGGCGACAGCCCCACCCGTTCGGCCAGCTCCAGGTTGCTGATCCGGCCGTCGCGGGTCAACTCGCGCAATATTCGGCGGTTTATGTCGTCCATCTTCGTCATATGTTGCGCATTTTGCAGGGTCCTGCCGGAGAACGCAATTTCATTCGCCGGTGGGCGCGCACATATTCGGCGCATGACTTACGATCTTCTCCTCGCGCTTGCGCTGTTTGCCTTTGTCTCCTCGATCACGCCGGGGCCGAACAACCTGATGCTGATGGCCTCGGGTGCCAATTTCGGGTTCCGCCGCACGGTGCCGCATATGCTGGGCATCGGGCTGGGGTTCAGCTTCATGGTGCTGATGGTGGGGGCCGGGCTGATCCAGCTGTTCGAGGCCTGGCCGGTCACCTATTCGGTGCTGAAGGTCGGGTCGGTGGCCTATCTGCTGTACCTGGCGTGGAAGATCGCCCATGCGGCGCCGGCGGCGCGGGGCGCGGCCGAGGGGCGGCCGTTCACCTTCCTGCAGGCGGCGGCATTCCAATGGGTCAACCCGAAGGCCTGGACCATGGCCCTGACCGCGATCAGCGTCTACACCCCCGACCGGTCGCTGGCGGCGATCGGGCTGGTGGCGGCGGTGTTCGGCGCGATCAACCTGCCTTCGGTCAGCACCTGGACGGTGCTGGGCCAGCAGATGGCGCGGCTGCTGGGCAATCCGCGTCACCTGACGCTGTTCAACTGGTCGATGGCGGCGCTGCTGGTGTGCTCGCTCTATCCGGTGATCTGGGCGGGGTGAGCGGCCCGCCCTTGGGGTGAGAGGTCAGCGCCCGGGCATAATACGGCCCGCCGGGGTCGCCATGCCCGTCGATACCGGCAAAGACCCGGCGGGGAATCACGATCCGGCCCATTGGCCAGAGCGGGCGGAATAGAAGAGGTTCTCGGCGCGTTTGAAACCGGGCCTGGTCATGGTTTCAGCCGCAAGCAGATGTCGGTCACCAGATCCTCAGGCGCGGCCTCAGGCGGGGTTTTGACATAGATCTCATGCACCGGCTGATCGGCCGGCTCGCGCCCGGATTGCGGCAGCCAGACACCGAAGACATAGCCGTAGGCGGCGTGCAGCCCGGAATAGGGTCCGCGATAATGCAATCGCGCCACCGGCTCGCCGGAGATCTCGACCGGCTCCAGATCGTCGGGAAACGCCGCCCGGTCGCGCAATGCAACCCGGCAAACGACCGCAGATCCCGCGCCGACACAACCGCCGGGTCGTCGAGGAAGACGCCGACCCGGTCGGCGACCTGCGGCCAGAGCCCACGCGCGGTGGCGATCGCGCTGAGCTTTTCGAAGGTGGCGCCCAATGTGGGATAGGGCCCGCGATGCGCCGGCGCCGCCAGGTGGCGGTCTGGCACGGTTTCGATCACGACATCATAGGTTTGCAAGGGGATCTCCCGTTTCAGAAGTTGCGGCGCATAGGGGGCGCCGATGTCGCGAAACCGGGCGGGGGGCAGGCCAAAGCCGGCGCGGAAGGCGCGGCCGAGGCTCTGCACCGAGGGGTAACCGACGCGGCGGGCGATCTCGGCGACCGGCAGATCGGTCCCGGTCAGCCATTCCGCCGCCCGGTAGAGCCGGATCCGCCGCACCGCCTGGGCGCAGGTCTCACCCGCCATGGCGTGGAACACCCGGTGCCAGTGGAACCGGCTCATCGCCGCGACATCGGCCAGCGCATCGAGCGACAGATCGCCGGCGGGGTTGGCGTGGATATGTTCCAGCACCCGGAGCATCCTGTCTTCGTACTGTCCGGCCATCGCCTGCCCCTCTGGTTTCGCCCCGCTGTCCTTGCATGTGAGACCTGAACAAATCTTGCTCAGTTGCATCTGAGCCGCCGCGACGTCATATAGCCCCCGTAATACCTGATACGGTTGCGCAACGAGAGGCCTGATGACCCAGTACCTGGATTTCGAAAAACCCCTGGCCGAGATCGAAGGCAAGGCAGAGGAACTGCGCGCGCTGGGCCGCGCCAACGAGGAGATGGACGTGGCCGACGAGGCCGCCGCGCTGGACGCCAAGGCCGAGGCGCTGTTGCGCGATCTCTACAAGAACCTGACCGCCTGGCGGAAATGCCAGGTGGCGCGGCACCCGGAGCGGCCGCATTGCCGCGATTACATCGAGGCGCTGTTTACCGAGTTCACGCCGCTGGCCGGCGACCGCAACTTTGCCGACGACCATGCGGTGATGGGCGGGCTGGCGCGGCTGGACGACCGCCCCGTAATGGTGATCGGCCAGGAGAAGGGCAACGACACGAAATCGCGCATCCTGCACAATTTCGGCATGGCCCGCCCCGAGGGCTATCGCAAGGCGGTGCGGCTGATGGAGATGGCCGACAAGTTCGGCCTGCCGGTGATCACCCTGGTCGACACCCCCGGCGCCTATCCGGGCAAGGGCGCGGAAGAGCGCGGCCAGTCCGAGGCGATCGCGCGGTCGACCGAGAAATGCCTGCAGATCGGCGTGCCGCTGATCTCGGTCATCATCGGCGAGGGCGGCTCCGGCGGGGCGGTGGCGCTGGCGACCGCCGATCAGGTCGCGATGCTGGAGCATTCGGTCTATTCGGTGATCACGCCGGAGGGCTGCGCCTCGATCCTGTGGAAGGATGCCGAGAAGATGCGCGAGGCCGCCGAGGCGATGCGGCTGACCGCGCAGGAGCTGCACAAGCTGGGCGTGGTCGACCGGATGATCGACGAACCGCTGGGCGGGGCGCATCGCGACCGCGAGGCCAGCATTGCCGCCGTCGGCGCCGCGCTGCGCACGATGCTGGGTGAGATGGACGGCAAGAAACCCGCCGCCCTGATCAAGGCCCGGCGGCAGAAATTCCTGGACATGGGGTCCAAGGGGTTGGCGGCGTAAACCGCCCGGGTGTCCCCGGGCGCAAGTCCGGGGCGACAGTGGCCCCGCCCTAGCCGCGCAGATGCCGCAGCAGCGCCCGCGATGGCGCCCCGGTGACCGACAGGCCCCTGGCGCGCTGATAGGCGGCGATCGCGCGGCGCGTGTTGTCCCCGATCACCCCGTCGGTGCCTTGCGTGTCGTAGCCGGCCCGCGTCAGCCGGGCTTGCATCTCCTTGCGGTCGGCCAGGGTCAGGCCGGTCGCATCCGGCCCGAAGCGGCCGACCAGCGGCGGTCCGCCGGCGATGCGGTCGGAGAGGTGGCCGACGCCGATGCCGTAATTCACCGCGTTGTTGTAGCGCAGAATCACCGAGAAATTGCGGAACACCAGGAAGGCCGGGGCGCCCGGCCCCGCGGGCGCCAGCACCGAGGCGGGACCGTGATCGGGCAGCGGCCCGCCGGAGGCCGCGCGCAGGCCCAGTGCCGCCCATTGACCGGCGCTGCGGGTGGTGCCGCGCCCGGTCAGCCCCATGTCGAAGCCCTGCGGCAGCGCCACCTCGAGCCCCCAGGGCTGCCCCCGGCGCCAGCCCGAGCGCGACAGGTAGGCGGCCGCCGAGGCCAGCGCGTCGGCGGGATCGTCGGACCAGATGTCGCGCCGCCCGTCGCCAGTGAAATCCACCGCATAGGCCTGGTAGGAGGTGGGGATGAACTGGGTATGGCCCATCGCCCCGGCCCAGCTGCCGGTCATCCGCTCGGGCGTGATGTCGCCGCTTTGCAGGATGCGCAGCGCGGCGATCAGCTGGGTTTCGAAAAAGGCGCCGCGGCGGCCGTCGAAGGCCAGCGTGGCCAGCGCCGAGATCACCGGCACGTCGCCGCGCCGCGCGCCATAGCGGCTTTCCAGCCCCCAGATGGCGCAGACCACATGCGCCTCGACGCCATAGCGCGCCTCGATCCGGGACAAGAGCGCGCGGTGGCGGGCCAGCATGGCGCGGCCCGTCGCCACCCGCTCGTCCGAGGCGGCGATGGCGAGGTAATCCTCGAGGCTGCGGGTGAACTCGGTCTGGTTGCGGTCGCGGTCGATCACCCCGGGCAGGTAGCCGGCGCCGCGGAAGGCGCGGGCGGTGACCTGCGGGTCGATGCCCCGCGCCGCGGCACGGGCGCGGAAGCCCTCGACCCAGGCGTCGAAGGCCGGGTTGGGCACCGCGCGCATCCGCACCGGGCCGCTTTGCCGCGGCATGCCGCCGGTGCAGGCCGTGAGAAATGCCGCCGCCAGCCCAAGCCCTGCCATGCGCCGTGATAGGACCATTTACCCTGTCTCCTCGTATCGCTTCGCCGCAAGCTAGCGTGAAAGACCGGCGAGCCCAACCATCGACCGCCAGAGCCTGCGCCCCTGCTGTTTTCCTGGCAGAAAATATCCCCGCCGGAGGCACGCCCCGCAGGGGCGTTCGCTAGCGCGTCAGCAGCTTCAGCCCCTGGGTCACGTCGGAGCGCACCGCCAGGCGCAGGCCGGGCTCGTCCCCGGCCTTGAGCGCGGCGATGATCAGCCGGTGATACTGCGGCGCCTCGGTGCGGCGCAGGCGGCCGTAGAGCGCCCGCATGGTCGGCCCCAGTTGCAGCCAGACGGTTTCGGCCATGGCCAGCATCGCCGGGGCCTGGGCGCGCAGGTAAAGGGTGCGGTGAAACTCCAGGTTGGTGCGGATATAGCCGACGGCGTCGCGCTTTTGCACCCGTTCGGCGATCCCCATGTTGATGCTGTGCAGCCGCTCGATCAGGGCGATATGGGCGCGTGGAAGCGCCCGGCTGGCCAGTTCGACCTCCAAGAGCGCGCGCAGGGCGGCCAGTTCCTCGATCCGGTCCTGGGCAAGTTCGGGGGTCGAGACCCGGCCCGAGCTGGACAGCTGCAGCGCGCCCTCGGCCACCAGGCGGCGCACCGCCTCGCGCGCGGGCGTCATCGAGACGCCAAATTCACGCCCGATGCCGCGCAGGGTGAGCGCCGCGCCGGGTTCGATCTCGCCATGCATGATCCGCGAGCGCAGGGTGCGGTAGACGCGGTCATGCGCGGCGGTGGCGGGATCGGCGGAGGGGCGGTTCTGGATCATCATGGCGCCCATGTGATCACAAATCGACCCCTGGTCAAGCGGCGACGCCCCCCTCAGCCCGGAAAGCGGTAGCGGTGCAGTTCTCCGCCCTGTTCGCGCAGCCAGCGGCGCGGGGCGTCATAGGGGCCGTGGAGGCGCTCGACCAGGGCCCAGAAGGCGGCGGAATGGTTCATCTCGGCCAGGTGGGCGACCTCATGCGCGGCGACATAGCGCAGCACCTCGGGCGGGGCCATCACCAGCCGCCAGGAGAACATCAGCGCGCCCTGGGAGGAACAGGAGCCCCAGCGTGAGCGGGTGTCGCGCAGGCTGAGCCGGACATAATCGCGACCGAGCGCGCGGGCATAGCCGTCGGCGGCCCCGGCCAGCCGGTCGCGGGCCAGCTCACGCAGCCAGGATTGCAGGCGCCGCCCGGCATTCGCCCCGGGCACGGCGATCTCGGCCGCGGACAGGCGCACGCCCCGCCCCGGCCCGGCCACGATGCGCCGGGCCACGCCCTCGACCGGCAGAACCGCGCCGGGCACGACCGGGACATCCGCGGGACGCGCCGCCAGGTGGCCGCGAATCCAGCCCTCTTTCGCCTGCGCGAAATCCAGCGCCTGCCCCTCCGGCACGCCGCGCGGCAGGGTCAGGGTAACCCGCCCGTCCAATTGCGAAATGCGCAGGCTGATGCGCCGCGCCCGGGCCGATCGGCGCAGGGTCAGCGGTACCGCGGGCGATCCCGGCAGGAAATGATCGGCCATGAGGCTTCGGTCCGTTCTCAAAGGCTTTGACAGCACCCACCTCATATGGCAGGTGCACGGAATCGTCGACACGACTCAGCAGATTATCGAGGGGATATCACATGCCCAAGGAAGAATGGGGCGTAAAACGCGTTTGCCCGACCACCGGCAAACGGTTCTACGACCTGAACAAAGACCCGATCATCAGCCCCTATACGGGCGAGATCGTTGAACTGGACACCGGCAAGAGCCGGATGATCGCCGCGGACGCCGAGGACGCGGCCAGCGCCAAGGCCAAGAGCCAGGCGTCGGATGACGACGACGTGGTTCTGGACGATGACGACGCGGTCGATGTCGATCTGGGCGATGACGTTCTGGACGACGACGATGACGAGGATAATGTCTCGCTCGACGATATCGCGGACGTGTCCTCGGACGACGACGATTCCTGATCGCGGCCGGGCGGGCACGCCGATGTCCGCCCCCCGCGACCCCGAGCGAAAAATCCTGTGCGATGGGTGATTTTTTCGCTTGAACATCCCAGCGGCGTTCCTTAAACGACGCGCACACCGCCGGTCACGGCGACGGGGCCTTAGCTCAGTTGGGAGAGCGCTTGCATGGCATGCAAGAGGTCAGGGGTTCGACTCCCCTAGGCTCCACCAAATCTTTCCCGATTTTTTCCGAACGCCAGGTCTTCAGGGACAGAGGTTTCGGCTTTGGCGCCGAAGGGACATTCGTCCTTAATAGACGGCGGAAGCTTCGAGCCCATCCTGCCCTCACCACCAGCGCGCAACAAAGGGCAGCGCCCGACCGCGGGTGGGCGCTCCTGATCTGTGAGAGCGTCACTTTATGGCAGCCAGAATATCGAGCGTATGTTCTGAGTACGACGGTAGCAGAAGCGCCCACCCATGGGGGCGGTCGGGCGCCGCCCGGCGGCGCTTCGCGCCTTTTTCCGGGCTGGGACTTCCCCCGTCGCTGTCATCCCCGCGAAAGCGGGGACCTGTGGACGTAGGCGCTGTGGCTGGGAGATCCCCGCTTTCGCGGGGATGACAGGCCCGAGGAGGCAGGCGTGGCCTCCTCAGCCATTCACCGCCCTGCCCCCAAAAGAAAACGCCCGGGGAGTGTCCTCCCCGGGCGCCTGATTGTTCAGCCCCTGGGCCGCTTAGCCGAAGATGGCGTTCAGCGTCGCGCTGGGGCGCATCACGCCGGCCTTCTTCGCCACGCTGGGGTGGTAGTAGCCGCCGATATCCGCCGGCTGGCCCTGAGCGGCGGCCAGTTCGGTGGTGATCTCGGCCTCTTTCTCGGCCAGCGCCTTGGCGATGGGGGCGAAATGCGCGGCCAGATCGGCGTCGTCGCCTTGCGCCGCTAGCGCCTCGGCCCAGTAGCGGGCGAACCAGTAGTGGCTGTCGCGGTTGTCCGGCTCACCGACCTTGCGCGAGGGCGAACGGTCGTTGTCGAGGATGCCTTGCGTGGCCACCTCGGCCGCGGCGCCCAGCACGGCGGCCTTGGCGTTGCCCTTGGCGTCGGCGAGGAAGTTCAGCGATTCGCTGAGCGCGCAGAACTCGCCCATCGAATCCCAGCGCAGGTGGTTTTCCTCCAGCAGCTGCTGCACGTGTTTCGGGGCAGACCCGCCGGCGCCGGTTTCGAACATGCCGCCGCCGTTCATCAGCTTGACGATCGACAACATCTTGGCCGAGGTGCCCAGTTCCAGGATCGGGAACAGGTCGGTCAGATAGTCGCGCAGCACGTTGCCGGTGATGGCGATGCTGTCGTTGCCCGCCGTGATGGTCTCGAGCGAGGCGCGGGTGGCTTCGCGGGGGGCCATGATCTGGAACTTGTCGGCGACGCCGGCGGCTTCCAGCGCGGGTTTGACGTATTTGATGATCTCGGCGTCGTGGCCGCGGTTTTCGTCCAGCCAGAAGATCGCCTGGAACCCGGTCAGCCGCTGGCGGTCGATGGCGAGCTGGATCCAGTTTTCGATCGGCGCCTTCTTGGCGGTGCAGGCACGCCAGATATCGCCGGCCTCCACGTCGAGCGAATGCAGGACCTCGCCATTGGCCAGAACGATGCGGATGGTGCCGTCGGCGGGCGCCTCGAAGGTGGTGGGGTGCGAGCCGTATTCCTCGGCCTTCTGCGCCATCAGGCCGACGTTCTGCACGGTGCCGGCGGTGGCCGGGTTCAGCGCACCGTTGGCTTTGAAGAACTCCACCGCCTCATCATAGACCGGGGCATAGCAGTTGTCGGGGATGACGCAGTTGCTGTCGGCCTCGTTGCCATCCGGGCCCCACCCCTTGCCGCCGGCGCGGATCAGCGCGGGCATCGAGGCGTCGATGATCACGTCGGAGGGCACGTGCAGGTTGGTGATGCCCTTGTCGGAGTTCACCATGTACATCGGCGGACGCCCGGCGTTGCAGGCCTCGATGGCGGCCATGATCTCAGGCTGGTCCTTCACCCGCTCCAGCACGTCGCCCATGCCGGAGTTGGGGTTGACGCCCAGCGCCTTCATCTCGTCGCCGTATTTCTCGAACACCGGCGCCAGCCAGGCCTTGACCGCGTGGCCGAAGATGATCGGGTCCGAGACCTTCATCATGGTGGCCTTGAGGTGGATCGAGAACAGGGTGCCCTCGGCCTTGGTGGCCTCGATTTCCTTCGCCAGGAAGTCGTCCAGCGCCTTGGCGCTGAGGAAGGTGGCGTCGACCACTTCGCCCTCGATCAAGGGCCAGCCGTCTTTCAGCACGGTGGCGGTGCCGTCCTTGCCGACGAATTCGATTTTTGCCGGGCCCGCCTGATCGGCGGTCAGGGTCGCTGCGACCTCATTGGCGTAGAAATCGTTGCCGGGCATCGACGACACGCGGGTCTTGCTGTCGGCGCTCCATTTGCCCATGCGGTGCGGGTTGGCCTGGGCGTAGTTCTTGACCGCTTTGGCGGCGCGGCGGTCGGAGTTGCCCTCGCGCAGCACCGGGTTCACGGCCGAGCCCTTGATGGTGTCATAGCGGGCGCGGACCGCCTTTTCTTCGTCGGTCTTGGGCTCTTCGGGGTAGTCGGGGATGTCGAAGCCCTGCGCCTGCAGTTCCTTGATCGCGGCGGTCAGCTGCGGCACCGAGGCCGAGATGTTGGGCAGCTTGATCACATTGGCGTCCGGCGTCTTCACCAGCTCGCCCAGTTCGGCCAGATCGTCGGACTGGCGCTGATCCTCGGTCAGGTTCTCGGGGAAGGTGGCGAGGATGCGGCCGGCGAGCGAGATGTCCTTGGTGCCCACATTGATGCCGGCGGCGCCGGCGAAGGCGCGGATGATCGGCAGGAAGGAGGCCGAGGCAAGCTCGGGCGCTTCGTCTACAATGGTATACACAATGTCGGGCTTGGAAGTATCTGCCATGGTCTTCGTACCTTTTCTGCCTGTCTGGCGGCTTGAGATCTGAAATTGGCGGGCGCGCGGGGTGCACGCGCCGGGGCGAAAATCCTGCGGGCGGTCGCGGCGCGGAATGCCGCGGTGGCCCGGCTTTCCCGCCCCCTCTAGACCACTGCGCGCGGGTAATCAATCGAGGGGACCCGCGCAATTTGCCCCAGTTCGCGCAAACATGGGGGATCGCGGCGGATTTGGGCGTTTCAGCACCGTTTCGCGCGGCGGGCGGGCCCCGGCATTTCGGCCCTTGGCGGGGGCGGGAAAGCCGGGCAAAAAGGCTGTCCGAACAAGACAGAGGAGTCGGCCTTGGACATTGCCCCGCAGACCGCAGACCGTATCGCCCGGACCATCGCAACCGAGATCGCCGCCCGCCCCGAGCAGGTCGGCGCAGCGGTCAAGCTGCTGGACGAAGGCGCGACGGTGCCCTTTGTCGCGCGGTATCGCAAAGAGGTGACCGGCGGGCTCGACGACACCCAGTTGCGCACCCTGTCGGAGCGGCTGGATTACCTGCGCGAGCTGGAGGCGCGGCGGCAGAGCATTCTGGGGTCGATCAAGGATCAGGGCAAGCTGACCGAGGATCTGGCCAAGGCGATTGCCGGGGCCGAAACCAAGGCGCAGCTTGAGGATATCTACCTGCCCTATAAGCCCAAGCGGCGCACCAAGGCGATGATCGCGCGGGAAAACGGGCTGGAACCGCTGGCCGAGGCGATCCTGGCCGACCGCGCCGCCGATCCGGAGGCTTTGGCGGCCGCTTATGTCACCGAGGCGGTGGCGACGGTGAAGGATGCGCTGAACGGGGCGCGCGACATCATTGCAGAGGGGCTGACGGAGAATGCCGCGCTGCTGGGCGATCTGCGGGAGTTCATGCAGAAGGAGGCGCGGCTGACCTCGAAACTGGTTGAAGGACAGGAACAGGCGGGCGCCAAGTTCTCCGACTATTTCGACCATGTGGAGTTGTGGTCCAAGGTGCCCTCGCACCGGGCCTTGGCGATGCTCAGGGCGCAGAAGGAAGGGGTGGTGACCCTCGACATCGCGCCGGAGCCGGAGACCGGCGCGGCGCGGGCCGAGGGGATCGTGGCGTCTTACCTGGAGACCCGGACCGACGGTCCGGGTGACCAATGGCTGCGCAAGATGGCCGGTTGGACTTGGCGGGTGAAGCTGAGCCTGACGATGATGGTCGACCTGATGGGCGATCTGCGCGCGCGGGCGCAGGAGGAGGCGATTGCGGTCTTTGCCCGCAACCTCAAGGACCTGCTGTTTGCCGCCCCTGCGGGCGCGCGGCCGACGCTGGGCCTCGATCCCGGCATCCGGACGGGCGTGAAGGCGGCGGTGGTCGATGCCACCGGCAAGCTGGTGGCGACCGATACGCTTTATCCGTTCCAGCCGAAGAACGATGTGCGGGGCGCGCAGGCGGCGATCATGGGGCTGATCGCCAAGCATGGGGTCGAGCTCATTGCCATCGGCAACGGCACCGCCAGCCGCGAGACCGAGCGGCTGGTCGCCGACACGCTGGCGCTGCTGCCCTCGGGCGTGCAGAAACCCACCAAGGTGGTGGTAAGCGAGGCCGGCGCCTCGGTCTATTCCGCCTCGGAACTGGCGGCGCGGGAATTTCCCGATCTGGACGTCAGCCTGCGCGGCGCGGTGTCGATCGCGCGGCGGCTGCAGGACCCGCTGGCGGAACTGGTGAAGATCGAACCGAAGTCCATCGGCGTCGGCCAGTACCAGCACGATGTCGATCAGCACAAGCTGGGAAAATCGCTGGAGGCGGTGATCGAGGATGTGGTGAACGCGGTGGGGGTGGATCTCAACACCGCCTCGGCACCGCTGTTGTCGCATGTTTCCGGCCTCGGGCCGGGGCTGGCCGAGGCGGTGGTGACCCATCGCGACATCCACGGCGCCTTCCGCTCGCGCAAGGAGCTGTTGAAGGTCGCGCGGCTGGGGCCGCGGGCGTTCGAGCAGTGCGCGGGCTTCCTGCGCATCCGCGACGGGGAGGAGCCGCTCGACGCCTCCGCCGTGCACCCGGAGGCCTATGACGTGGCGCGGCGGATCGTGGGCGCCTGTGGCCGGGACATCCGCCAGATCATGGGCCACGAGGGCGCGCTCAAGGGGCTGCGCGCCGAGCAGTTCGTGGACGAGGCCTTCGGCCTGCCCACGGTGCGCGACATTTTCAGCGAGCTGGAAAAACCGGGCCGCGACCCGCGCCCGAGCTTCAAGACCGCCACCTTCGCCGACGGGGTCGAGGAAATCACCGACCTGAAACCGGGCATGGTTCTGGAAGGGACGGTGACCAACGTGGCCGCCTTCGGCGCCTTCGTCGACATCGGCGTGCACCAGGACGGGCTGGTGCATGTGAGCCAGCTGGCCGACCGTTTCGTCAAGGATCCGCATGAGGTTGTGAAGGCGGGCCAGGTGGTCAAGGTGACCGTGGTCGAGGTGGATGTGCCGCGCAAGCGTATCGGGCTGACCATGCGCAAGGATGGCGGCGCCAGCGCCAAGTCGGATCGTGCCGCGCGCGGGCCGGATCGCGGCGGCCGTGGCGCGCCCAAGGGCAAGCCGCGCGGGCCGATGTCGTCGGGGCCCAAGGGCGGCGGGCAGCGGGCGTCGCAGACCGGCGCGCTGGGGGCCGCCCTGCAGGATGCAATGCGGCGGAAATAACCCGCGCTCAGAGCCGGCGCAGCACCGCGAAATCGAACTGCTGCGCCACCCCGCCCGGGGTTTCGTGCAGGTGGCGGCGGCTGTCCAGCAACGCCACCTCGGGCCCGAGGAACCGGGCCAGTTCCGCCGCCGACCAGCGCCGCACCGGCAGACCGCTGCACCGCTCGGGCCCGTCCGGGGCGAAGGTGCCGATCACCGCCACCGCGCCGGGCGCGGTCGCGGCCAGCAGCGTCCGGCGATAGGCCCGCTGGTCGGCCGCGTCGACCAGGAAATGCATCACCGCCCGGTCGTGCCAGATGTCCCAGCGACGGCCGGGCGTCCAGCGGGTGATATCGGCGACGAGGTAGTGCAGCCGCCCGGACGCACTGCCCAGGCGGTCCCGCGTCGCCGCCAGCGCGGTCTCGGACAGGTCCAGAAGGGTGATGTCGCCATAGCCGCGCGCCAGCAGCGCATCGGCCAGCCGTGCGGCCCCGGCGCCGATGTCGATCACCGACGCCCCTGCCCCCGGCCCGTGGCGCTCGATCAACTCGAGGCTGGGCTCCGGGGCCTCTTGGTACCACGACAACCGGTCCTCCGGCCGATCGGCATAGGCGGCGTCCCAGTGACGTTGCCGCGACCGGGCATCTGGCGCGTCACCCGTCATGGTGCAATTCCTCACCCGCGCCCAGATCGTCGAGGATCGGGCAATCGGGGCGGTCATCCCCGGCGCAGCAGGAGACCAGATGCGCCAGCGTCGCGCGCATCGATTGCAGCTGCGCGATCTTTTCGTCGATGCGCGCCAGATGGCCTTCGGCGATCTGCTTGACCTGCGCGCTTTCGCGGCTGTCGTCCTCGTAGAGCGCCAGCAGGGTGCGGCATTCCTCGATGGTGAAACCCAGCGCCCGGGCGCGGCCCAGAAAGGCCAGCTTGTGCAGGTCGCTTTCGCGGAAGCTGCGATAGCCGTTCGGGCTGCGCAGCGGCTGGATCAGGCCGATCTCCTCGTAATACCGGATCGTCTTGCTCGGAAGTCCCGAGCGGCGGGATACGTCACCGATATTCATTGCCTTGCTCCCTTGTCATTCCGCCGCCGCCGGGACGGGGGCGGAGCCGGTCTTGGCGCGGCGGGGCGTTTCCTCCAATGCCGGGCGCAGACGGCGCAGCCGCAGGGCGTTCGACAGCACGAAGACCGAGGACAGGGCCATCGCCCCCGCCGCCAGAACCGGCGACAGCAGCAGCCCCATGGACGGGTAGAGCACCCCCGCGGCAACCGGGATCAGCGCAGTATTGTAGCCGAAGGCCCAGACCAGGTTCTGACGGATGTTGCGCAGGGTCGCGCGCGAGACTTCGACCGCGTTGACCACGCCACGCAGATCGCCCGACATCAGCACCACGTCGGCCGATTCGATGGCCACATCGGTGCCGGTGCCGATGGCAATGCCCACATCCGCATGGGCCAGCGCCGGGGCATCGTTGATGCCGTCGCCGACGAAGGCCAGCTTGGCCCCGCCCGCGCGCAGATCGTCCAGGGCCGCGACCTTGCCCTCGGGCAGGACGCCCGCGATCACGGTGTCGATGCCGGTTTCACGGGCGATGACCTCGGCGGTGGCGCGCTGGTCGCCGGTGATCATGGCGACCTTGAGCCCCATGTCGTGCAGGGCGGCGATGGCCGCCGCGCTGGCCGGTTTCACCGGGTCGGCCACCGCGATCACGGCGGCAATGGTGCCATCGACGGCAGCAAAGAGCGCGCTGCGCCCCCGCGCGGCGAGCCGGGCCTCGTCCCCTGCCAGCGGGCCGGTCCCGATGCCCTCACGCGCCATCAGCCGGTCGGCACCGATCAGCACGTCACGCCCGGCAACCTGCGCGCGCACGCCATAGCCGGTGATGGTCTCGAACCCCTCGACGTCGTGGCGCGGGGCGCCCTCGGCGGCGGCGGCGCGAACGATCGCCTCGGCGATGGGATGCTCCGATTGCTGCTCGACCGCCGCGACGAGGCCCAGCAGCTCGGCCCGTTCGACCCCCTCGGCCAACACCAGGTCGGTCAGCTCGGGGCGGCCTTCGGTCACGGTGCCGGTCTTGTCCAGCGCCACCACGTCGACGGAAGAGAGCTGTTGCAGCGCGTCGCCCTTGCGGAACAGCACCCCCATCTCGGCCGCCCGGCCCGTCCCCACCATGATCGAGGTGGGCGTGGCCAGCCCCATCGCGCAGGGACAGGCGATGATCAGAACCGACACGCCCGCCACCAGCGCCAGCGTCAGCGCCGGGGCGGGGCCGAAGATCAGCCAGGCCAGCACGGTCAGCGCCGCCACAGTCATCACCGCGGGCACGAACCACAGGGTGATACGGTCCACGAGGTTCTGGATCGGCAGCTTGGCGCCCTGGGCCTGCTCGACCATGCGGATGATCTGAGACAGCGTGGTATCGGCCCCCACCCGCGTGGCGCGGAACTGGAAGCTGCCGGCGCCATTGACGGTGCCGCCGGTAACCGGATCGCCCGGCCCCTTGGCCACCGGCATCGGTTCGCCGGTGATCATGCTTTCATCCAGATAGGCGCTGCCCTCGGTCAGTTCGCCATCGGTGGCGACACGCTCTCCGGGGCGGACCAACAGGATGTCGCCGGGGTGGATCTCTTCGATGGCGACCTCGACCGCCTCGCCGTCGCGCAGCACCCGCGCGGTCCGCGCCTGCAGCCCCAGAAGCTTCTGGATCGCGGCCCCGGTGCGGCCCTTGGCGCGCGCCTCGAGGAAGCGGCCCAGCAGGATCAGCACCACGATCACCGCCGCCGCCTCGAAATAGACCGCGCGCACCGCCTCGGGCAGCAACGCCGGCAGGAAGGTCGCCACCACGGAATAGAGATAGGCCGCCGCCGTCCCCACCGCGACCAGGCTGTTCATGTCGGGCGCACCGCGCAGCAGGGCGGGAATGCCCTTGGCGTAGAACACCCGGCCCGGGCCGGCCAGCACCACGGTTGTCAGGACGAATTGCAGAACCCAGCTTGTCTGTTGCCCGATGGTGCCGGCGATCAGGTGATGCAAGGCGGGAATCATATGCCCGCCCATCTCGACCGCGAACACCGGCAGGGCGAAGACGGCGGCGATGATCGCCTTTTTCGCGGTCTCGCGCGCCTCGGTCGCCTTGCGGGCGCTGCGGTCGTCGGCGGCGCCGTCGCCGGCCAGGGTGGCGGGATAGCCGATCTCGGCCGATGCCGCGATCAGATTGGCCGGCGTCACCGCCCCCTCCAGATAGGTCACGGTGGCGGTTTCTGAGGCCAGATTGACGTTCACATCCAGCACGCCGGGCAGCGCCGCAAGCGCCTTGTCCACCCGCCCCACGCAGGAGGCGCAGGACATCGAGGCAACGTTCAGCGTGACCGTGGCGCGGCGCGCGGGATAACCCAGCTTATCGAGGGCGGCAGCGGCCTCTTCCAGCCGCTCGGGCCCGTCCATCTGCATTTGCGCGGTCTCGGCGGCGAGGTTCACCGACACGTCGGAGATCCCCGGCAGCGCGGCCAGGACGCGGTCGACCCGGCCGACACAGGAGGCGCAGGACATACCCTCTACGGACAGGGTGATTTGGCGATTTTCGGTCATTTGAGACCTCCGTGTTCCGTTCCTTGGGTGTCAGATAAGGCTTCCAGTCACTGGAGGGTCAAGGCATATGCGGAAAATTCTTTTCACCGCTGTCCCGGCTTGACCTTCCCGCGCGGGAAAGCCGGAGGGTCCGAACACATCGAATCGACAAAGGAAATCGAGCATGAACTTCAATGTCCCCGACATGAGCTGCAGTCACTGCACGGCCGCCATCGAAGCGGCAATCAAGGCCGAGGATCCCTCGGCTTCGGTGGCCTGCGATCTGGATGCGCGACGTGTCGAAGTGACGACCGCACTCTCCGGCACGGCGATTGCCGCGGCACTGGCCAGCGCCGGGTATGAGGCCACACCGACCGCAGCATAGCCTGAAACGTCACCTGATGCGACGGTCCCGGCCCGAATGGGCCGGGATATTATTTGCCAATCCGCGCCGACCTGTTCGCTTTGGTCATGCCGAGGTTCGCTGCAGGCAGGCTCAAAGCAGGCCCGGATATGAAAGCGCGGCGCGCAGCGCCATGCCGGGCGACAGACCCAGCGCGGCGGCCGGGTCGTTGACCGCCGAGATCACGCCGCTGTCCAGCGCCGAGGCGGCGCTGCCGATCTCGCAGCTCTGACACTCGAGGGTGACGGCGGCGATGCCGCGCGCGGCCAGCGCGGGCAGGCGCGACAGGCCGATATCGTGTTTGCCCCGCCCGGCGTCGGAAAAGCTGACGAAGCGGGCCGCCGCCTTGCAGGCGCGGGCCGGGTCGCCGCCGATCAGCCCGCCGTGAGAGCCGGTGACGATCACCCGCCCGGCATCCTCCGGCTTGATCAGCGAGGCGCTGTCGACGCAGAGCACCGGCGCGCGGCCCGGCGTCAGATCCTCGTCCCAGCGCGCCTCGGGCACCGGATCGAGCATGGCGCGCGGCTCCGGCGCGGCGGCCAGCAGGTCCAGCGCTTGGCGCACCCCCTGCCCCGCGCACACGCCCAGCGCCGCGGCGGCCGGGTTGGCATAGCTGATCACGCCATTGTCCAGCGCGTCCCGGGCCGAGCCGATCTCGGCCGACATGCAATCCACCGCGCAGCCGGCCATGCCAACTTCGGCAAGCGCGCGGACCCCGGCGATGCCGGCGTCGTTCAGCCCCCGGCCGGCATCGTTCAGCACCACCGCCCGCAGCCCGGCGCGCGACGCCACCGCCGCCGCGTAAAGCCCGCCATGCGAGCCGGACACCGCGATCCGGCCCCGCGCCGTGGCGTCCGCATCGGTGATGGAATCGAGCAGGAGGGCATCATCCGTCATGACCCGAGCAATATTTCGTTTGACTCATATCGGCAAGATGTTCCTACTATCGGACGAAAAGGTTCCGAAATAAGGAACCAGGGAGGGATTGTGAACGCTGCCATGCCGGTCGGATCCATTGCACGTGCCCAGAAAGTCCTGTCGGCGCTGTCCGAGGCGCCGCTGGGGGCGACTCTGACCGAGATCATGGCGCGCACCGGGTTCACCAAGACCACGACGCACCGGGTCCTGGCCTCGCTGCAGGAGGTGCATTACGCGTTCCAGGATCCCGACAGCCGGAAATACTACCTGGGCAGCGCGCTGGCGAACCTGGCGCGCACCGCGAACCGCTCCGACCTGGCCTCGCTGACCCAGCGGAGCATGCGGCGGCTGGCGAAGCTGTCGGAGGACACGATTTTCCTGTCGGCGCCGGAGGGGGCGGCCTCGATCTGCGTGTGCCGCGAGTTGGGGGCGTTTCCGATCCGCACCCTGACCATCGAGGCCGGCGACCGGCTGCCGCTGGGCGTGGGGGCCACCGGACAGGCGCTTTACGCCAATACGCCGGAACCCAAGCGCAAGGCGGCGGCGACGGCGAACGCGCGCTGGATGGCCGAATACAACATGACGCCCGAACTGGCCGAGGAGTGCTGCGCCGATTTCCACGCGCGCGGCTATGCGCTGAACCCCAGCCTGGTGATCCCGGGGATGAGCGCGATCGCCCTGCCGATCATTACCGCGGGCGGACGGCTGGTGGCGGCGATGGGCATCGGCGCGATCAACGACAGGATGAGCGCGGCGCGGATCGAGGAGGAGCTGGTGCCGATGCTGCGCGAAGAGGTGGGATTGCTGGTCGAGAAGGTCAGCATTCTCGAAAAGGAGGAGCTGTTTTGAGCTTGCGCAATTTCGACGCCGAGGCCGGGCTGGCCCGGCTGACGCTGATGGAGCGGATCCGCGCCTTCGAGGAGGTGGCCCGCGACGCGGCGCTGCACGAGGGGCTGGTGCTGGGCGCGATCCACCTGTCGATCGGGCAGGAGGCGGTGGCGGTCGGCGTGATCGAGCCGCTGCGGCGCGACGATTACATCACCTCGACCCACCGCGGCCACGGTCACACGCTGGTCAAGGGCGCCGATCCGCAGGCGATGATGAAAGAATTGCTGGGCCGCGAGGGTGGCTGCTGCGGCGGCAAGGGCGGCTCGATGCATATCGCCGATTTCGGCGTCGGCATGCTGGGCGCGAACGGGGTGGTGTCGGCCAATATCACCATCGCCGCCGGGGCCGCGCATGGGGTCAAGCTGCTGGGCGGGGACCAGGTGGTGGTCTGTTTCTTCGGCGACGGTGCGGCCAATCGCGGCCCGTTCCTGGAGGGGATCAACTGGGCCGGGGTGTTCGACCTGCCGATCCTCTTCGTCTGCGAGGACAACCGCTATTCGGCCTCGACCAGGACCTCGGACATGACCTCGGGCAATGTGGCCGACCGCGCCCGCGCGCTGGGGCTGCGGGTGACCGAGATCGACGGCAACGATGTCGAGGAACTGGCCGCCACCTCCGCCGAGGTCATCGGCCGGATCCGCGACACCGGGAAGCCCGAGTTCATGCACGCCAGGACCTACCGGCAGGAGGGGCATACCTATTTCGACCCGGCCACCTACCGCCCCGCGGGCGAGGCCGAGCGGATGCGCGCAGAGGACGACCCGATCGCCCGGCAGCGCGACCTGCTGGTGGCGGCGGGCCTGTCCGTTGCCGACCTGGATGCCCTGCGCGCCGCCGCCCGCGACGAGATGCGGGCGGCGCTGGAGGTGGCCAAGGCCGCGCCCTGGCCCGCCGACGATACCGTGTTCGACGATGTGCAGGACATCGGCTCGCCTGCGATGGAGGCCTTCTGATGGCGGTGATGACCTATGCGGAGGCCGCCAAGCTGGCCGTGGCCGAGGCGATGCGCGAGGACGCCCGCGTCTGGTGCGTGGGCGAGGACCTGGGCCGGGGCGGCGTGTTCAAGCAATATACCGGGCTGGTCGAGGAATTCGGCCCCGACCGGATCAGCGACGCGCCGATTTCCGAGGCGGCGATCATGGGCGCGGCCTTTGGCGCGGCGATGGTGGGGACGCGGCCCATCGTCGAGATGCGGTTCGCCGATTTCGCGCTCTGCGCCACCGACGAGCTGGTCAACCAGATCGCCAAGGCGCGCTTCATGTTCGGTGGCCAGAGCCGCGCGCCGATGGTGATCCGCAAGCCGGTGGGGATGTGGCGCAGCTCGGCGGCGCAGCACAGCCAGAGCCTGGAAAGCTGGTACGCGCATATCCCCGGCCTGGTTGTCGTCTGCCCGGCGACGCCGCAGGACAATTATTCGATGATGCGCGCCGCGATCGCCTGCGACGACCCGGTGGTCTACCTCGAACACAAGAACATCTGGGGGCTGGAGGGCGAGGTGGATACCGCGCTCACCGCCGAGTTTGGCAAGGCGCGGGTTCGCCGCCGGGGCGGCGATGTCACCATCGTGTCGTGGTCGGACACCGCCAATGTGGCCGAAGCCGCCGCCGAGACACTGGCCGCCCGGGGCATCGGGGCCGAGGTGATCGACCTGATCAGCCTGTGGCCCTGGGACAAGCGCGCGGTGCTGAACAGCGTGACAAAGACCGGCCGGCTGATCGTGGCGCATGAGGCGGTGGCGGTCGGCGGCTTCGGCGCCGAGGTGGTGGCCACCGTGGCACAGAGCGGCGTGGCGATGAAAGCGCCCCCCGCCCGGCTGGGCGCGCCACGCTCGCTGGTGTCCTACGCGCCCAACCTTGAGGATAAATTGCGGGTCACGGCGGCGATGATCGCCGGTATCGCGGACAAGATGATGGAGGCAGAACCGGCATGAGTTCGAACGAGATGACAGGTGGCGAGGCGCTGGTGCGGATGCTGCTGGCCCACGGGGCCGGGCCGATGTTCGGCATGGGGGGCTTTCAGCTGTTGCCGTTCTACGATGCGGCGCGGCGGCTGGGGCTGAACCACAACCTGATCAACGACGAACGCTGCGCGGTCTTCGCCGCCGACGCCTATGCCAAGGTGTCGGGCCGGGTCGGGCTGGTCGATGCCACGCTGGGGCCGGGGGCCACCAACCTGGTGACCGGGCTGGTCGAGGCGCTGAACGCAGGCTCGCCCATCGTCGCCATCGTCGGCGACGCCCAGCGGGACCATGCCGGCAAGAACATGACGCAGGAAACCGACCAGGTGGCGATCCTGCGCCCGGCCTGCAAGGAGCTGCTGCGGATCGAGGCGATCCAGCGCATCCCCGAGATCATGCGCCGTGCCTTTGCCGTGGCCACCAGCGGGCGCCCCGGCCCGGTGGTGGTGGACGTGCCCGAAGACATCGCGCACGGGCTCTGGGGTTTCGAGGAGGGGGATTTCGACGTCGATCCCGCGCATGAGGCCGCCCCGGCGCTGCGCTGCCGGCCCGACGCGGCCAGCGTGACCCGCGCCGCCGAGATGATCGCGGGCGCGCAGCGCCCCATCCTGCTCTGCGGTGGCGGCATCCATATCTCCGGCGCGACCGGGGCCGTCACCCGCTTTGCCGAGGAAAACGGCGTACCGGTGGCGCATACCATGTCCGGCAAGGGCGCCACCGCCTGTACCTCGCCGCTCAGCGCGGGATTGTTCGGACGTTACGACCGGATCGCCAACGACCTGATCGCGGCGTCGGATTGCATCATCGTCGCCGGCTGCAAGCTGGGCGAGATTGCCACCAAGCGGTTCACCATCCCGCAGAAGGGGCAAACCGTCATCCACCTCGACAACGTGGCCGAGGAGATGGGGCGCACCTATGACCCCACCCTGAAGCTGTGGGGCGATGCGCGCGAGGGGCTCGACGCGCTGACCGAAGCGATGGCCGACCGCGCCGAGGCGCAGCGAGCGGCGCGCGCCGATTACCTGGCCGAGATCCCGCAGAAGATGCAGGCCTGGCACGACGACGTGTCCGAGCGGCTCTATTCCAACGAAAGCCCTGTGCACATGGCCCGGCTGATCACCGAGCTGAACAATCACCTGCCCGAGGACGGCCACCTGATCGCCGACGGCGGCTTTGCCGCGCATTGGGGCGGGCTTTTGTTCAATTCGAAACGCGCACGGCGCAGCTTCGTGCCCGACCGCGGCTTTGCCTCGATCGGCTATGGCCTGCCCGGTGCGATGGGCGCGCAACTCGCCGCGCCCGAGGCGGTGGTGGTGGGCCTCACCGGGGACGGCGGCTTCAACATGGTTCTGGGCGAACTGGAGACCGCCCGGCGCATGGGGCTGGGCCTGACCGTGATCGTGGTGAACAATGCCGCCTCGGGCTACGTCAAGGCGCTGCAACACCTGATGTACGGCGAGGGCAACTACCAAAGTTCGGACCTTGCCGAAACCGACTACGCGGCCCTCGCCAATGCGATGGGCTGCCATGGAATTCGCGTCGAAAAGCCGGAGGAACTGGACGGCGCGTTGAAAGCCGCTTTTGCGGAACGCACCCGGCCAAGCGTCATCGACGTGATGGTCACCCGCGACCCGGGCAGGATGCTGCCCGCCGTCGATAACCGGACCGTTCAGGTCAAGAAAGGCGATCGTGTGGCCTGAACACGCGAAACAATTGGGAGGAAAGTCATGAAGACCAAATTCGTCATTACCGCCTGTGCGGCGGCGCTGCTGGGCACCACGGCCATGGCGCGGGATATCGAGATGCAGGCGATTTTCCCGCAGACGCTGCCGCTGTTGGGCAAGCCCGCCTGGGACATCGCCGACAAGGTCAGCGCGCTGACCGGCGGCGAGGTCACCTTCGACGTCAAAAACCCCGGCGAGATCGTCTCGACCGGCGAGGTCTGGGACGCGGTGTCGACCGGCGCGGTCGAGGCGTCGTGGTACTCGATCGGCTTTGCCGAGGGCGTGGTTCCCGCCGCACCGCTGTTCACCACCTTCCCGTTCGGGCCCGACATCAAGGAATACGCCGCCTGGTGGTACTATGGCGGCGGCGAGGAGCTGTGGGCGGAGATCACCGAACCCTATGGCATCAAGACCGTGCATTGCAGCACACTGGTGCCCGAGGCCTCGGGCTGGTTCCGCGAAGAGATCAAGACCGTCGACGACCTGAAGGGCAAGAAGATGCGCTTCTTCGGGCTGGGCGCCAGCGTGATGGGCAAGATGGGGGTCGAGGCGCAGTCGATGGGCCTGGCCGACACCATGTCGGCGCTGAACACCGGCGCTATCGACAGCGCCGAGCTGGGCTTTCCCTTCCTCGACAACATGGTGGGGATGCATGAACACGCCAAACACTACTACTTCCCCGGCTGGCACCAGCAGACCAGCTTTCTCAGCCTGATCTTCAACATCGACACCTGGAACGACCTGTCGGAGCGCGACCAGGCGATCATCGAGACCGCCTGCGAGGCGCAGGTGCTGCGCACCATGGCCGAGGGCGAGGCGGTGCAGCTGGAGCCGCTGGCCAAGATGCAGAGGGAAAACGGCGTGCAGGTGCACCGCTGGCCCGACGCGATCCTGTCGGCCTATGAGGCCGCCTGGCAGGACGTCGCTGCCGAGAAATCGGCCGCCGACGCGGATTTCAAGCGTGCCTGGGACAGCATTCAGGCCTTCCGCGCGAATTATGCCGAATGGAAGGACCTGGGCTATCTGAAGTAAGCTTGGCACATCGACCGGTCCGGGCCGCGGGGAGGCGGCCCGGACCGACATCGAGGGGGAGGCGATATGCAGGCAGGGCTGAAACTGGCCGCCGCGCTGACGCGGATCTGCGAATGGGCCGCCAGGATCGCGGCGGTGCTGATCTTCGCGCTGGTCTTCGTGATCATCTATGACGTGATCGGGCGCAAATTCTTTTCCACCGGGTCCTTCATTCTGCAGGAACTGGAATGGCACCTGCACGGGGTGATCGCGGTGTTCGCCTTTGGCTACGCCTATACCCGGAACGCCCATGTGCGCATCGACGTGCTGGCCCACAGGATGAGCGACCGGTTCCGGCTGTGGCTGGAATTCTGGGTCATCCTGCTTCTGGTCATCCCGTTCTTCGCCTTCATCGTCTGGTACGGCTATGAATTCGCCGAGCGGGCCTTTGTCCGCGGCGAGGGGGCCAATGGCGGGCGCGGCCTGCCAGCGCGCTGGATCATCAAATCCGTGGTTCCGATCTCGGCGCTGCTGACCATCGCCGGCTGCCTTGCCGTGGCGCTGCGCATCCTGGCGGTGCTGAAGCGGCCCGACCTTCTGCAAACTGCATTCATCGAGCGGGGCCTATGGAAACGCTGAGCGAGATTTTCCCCGGGCTGATGTTCCTGGCCCTGATCGCGGGGCTGTTCACCGCCCTGCCCGTGCCGGTGGTCCTGGCCGCCGTGACCCTGATCTTTGCCTTCGTCGCGATCGCCCTGGGCGAGATGCGGTTCGTGCATTTCTCGCTGATCCCGACCCGCATCTACGGCTCGGTGGTCGACAACGCGGTGCTGGTGGCCGCGCCGATGTTCATCTTCATGGGCGTGGTGATGGAGAAGACGCGGATCGCCGAGGATCTGCTGCTGACCCTACAAAAGCTGCTGTCGCGGGTGCCCGGCGGGCTGGCGCTGGCTGTGGTGCTGATGGGCACGATCCTGGCCGCCGCCACCGGCATCATCGGCGCCTCGGTGGTGATGCTGACGGTGATGGCGCTGCCGACGATGATGCGGGCGGGCTACTCGCCGGCGCTGGCCACCGGCACCGTGGCCAGCGCCGGCACGCTGGGCATCCTGATCCCGCCCTCGGTGATGCTGGTGTTCATGAGCGATCTGTTGTCGCTCAACCTGGCCAAGGTGTTCGTCGCGGCCTTCCTGCCGGGCCTGTTCCTGGCCGGGATCTACCTGGTCTACCTGGTACTGCGCGCGGTGCTGCGCCCGGGCGAGACGCCCGCCGCCGGCGCGCTGAGCGCCGAGGACCGCGCGGGGCTGTGGCGCGAGGCGATCCTGTCGGTGTCGTTCCCGCTGATCCTGATCATCGCGGTGCTGGGCTCGATCATCGGCGGCTTCGCCAGCCCGACCGAGGCCTCGGGCGTGGGCGCCTTCGCGGCGCTGCTGCTAGGACTGGTGCGCGGGCGGATCAACTGGACCGTGCTGGGCGAGGCGAGCGACAGTTCGCTGCGCACCATCGCGCTCCTGTTCTTCATCTTCGCCGCCGCCACCGCCTTTTCCTATGTGTTCCGCAAGATCGGCGGCGATGATTTCATCATCGAGCTGGCGCGCAGCATGAAACTGGGCGACTGGGGGCTGTTGTTCGCGATGATGGGGATGGTCTTCATCATGGGCTTCTTCTTCGACTGGATCGAGATCACCCTGATCCTGCTGCCGATCTTCGCGCCGATCGTGAATCTGATGGACCTGGGCGAGCATATCGCCAAGGCGGACCTGGTCTATTGGTTCACCATCCTGGTGGCGGTGAACCTGCAAACCTCGTTCCTGACCCCGCCCTTCGGCTTTGCCCTGTTCTACATGAAGGGGGCGGCGGGCGACCTGGTGTCGATGCGCCAGATCTATCGCGGCATCGTGCCCTTCGTGCTGCTGCAGGTGGCGGTTCTGGTGATCCTGATCTGGCAGCCCGACATCGCCATGTGGCTGCCCCACCGGGTGCTGAGCGATTGACCCGGCTGGCGGGCAAACGCGCGGCGATCATCGGCGCCGGTTCGGTCGGCCCCGGATGGGGCAACGGCAAGGCCACCGCCGTGCGCTTCGCGCAGGAGGGCGCGCGCGTGCTCTGCGTCGACCGCGAGGAACAGGCGGCCAAGGAGACCGCCGCCCTGATCCGGGACGCGGGCGGCGTCGCCGAGGTTTTGGTGGCCGATGTCACCCATCCCCAGGCGGGGATACAGGTGATGGCGCGAATGGGGGCGCTCTGGGGTGGGATCGACATCCTCGACTATAACGTGGGAATCAGTGCCCCCGGCGGCGTGCTGGAAACCCGCGACGAGGACTGGCAGCGGGTGTTCGAAATCAACCTCAACGCGGCGATGCGGCTGACCCGCGCCACCCTGCCGGCGATGCGCGCACAGGGCAGTGGCGCCTATATCTATGTCTCGTCCCTGGCCGCGGTCTATTCGGCGCCCTACAGCTATCTCTCCTACGAGGTGTCCAAGATGGCGCTGGTGCGGCTTGCCAAATCGGTGGCGCGGGAAAACGCGCCCTACGGCGTGCGGGCCAACGCGATCCTGCCCGGGGTGATCGAAACACCGCATGTGACCGCCTTTGTCGACGGCGAGACGGACCCGGCGGAGCTGGCCGCCAAACGTGCCGCGATGGTGCCGATGGGCCGCCAGGGCAGCGCCTGGGACGTCGCCAATGCCGCGCTCTTCCTGGCCTCGGAGGAGGCCGGGTTCGTCACCGGCGTGGACCTGCGCGTCGACGGCGGCCTGACCGCCTGAGCGGTTCTTGACGTTTGGTCACCCATGGACCCCGGCGCAAGGCCTGGCGCAGGTTTGCCGCACGCGCCAAGAACTTGCTTTGTGAAAAGATTTTTTCAGATCACCTCACATGCTGTCATGATCTTGACATACGGCGCCGATATGGGGACGCTAACATCATCGCATAGTGACTCGCGGGCGGCCGGGACAGGGCCGTCTTCGCGGGCGTTCTGCCCTTTGGGGAAGGCGCCGTTCCGGGGTATCCGGCACGGCGTAAAGTGCTTTGACCGCATTATGAAATTTTTGTTAACCCGTTGACATAAAATAACTTTTAACCAACACTCTCGCCACCAAAGAACCGAAACGCTTCACTGGGAAAGAACGATGAAACATGTTGCCACGGCGGTCTGCTCCGCCCTTACGATTGCCTTTGCCTGCGGCACCACGCCGGCCTCGGCCGATACGCTGCGCCTGCTGACCTGGGGCGGTTACGCGCCGGAAAACGTGGTCGCCAAGTTCGAGGAAGAAACCGGCCACACCGTCGAAGTGACCAAGTCGAACAACGAAGAGATGATCGCCAAGCTGCGCGCCACCGGCGGCGGCGGCTTTGACCTGGCCCAGCCCAGCCAGGACCGGATCGCCGGTCCGCAGGCCGAATTCGGCATCTACAAGCCGATCGACCTGTCCAAGATCGACAGCTCGCTGTTCATCGCCTCGATGCTGGAGGCCACCAAGGCCAACACCACCGTCGGCGGCGAAGTCTACGGCGTGCCGCATGTCTGGGGCACCAGCGGCCTGGTGCTGGACACCAAGAAGGCCGCCTCGGTCAAGGATTACACCGACCTGTGCAACGACGACGTCGCCGGCAAGGTGTCCTACCGCCTGAAGCGCCCGACGCTGATCGGGTTCGCCTTTGCGATGGGCATGGACCCGTTCGCCGCCTATGGCGACGAGGCCGCCTATACCGAGATCATGGGCAAGGTCGAAGCCAAGCTGATCGACTGCAAACCCAATGTGAAGACCTATTGGGGCGGCGGCGACGAGCTGATGGGCCTGCTGCGCTCCGGCGAAGCGGTGGCCGCGATGGCCTGGGACACCGGCGGCTGGAAACTGAACGCCGACAACCCCGACATCACCTTCGTCGCGCCGGCCTCCGGTGCGCTGGGCTGGGTCGACACCTTCGTGCTGCCGGCCAAGGGCCGCGCCGATGACGCCGCCTATGCCTGGATCAACTTCGTGATGCGCCCCGAGATCGCCGCGATGATCACCGAGGCCGCCGGCAACTTCACCGCCTCCAAGGGCGCCGATGAATATGCCGCCGCCGACCTCAAGGCGCGCTATCAGGCCAGCTTCCCGGCCGAGGCGCTGGACAACATCAAGTGGTATCCGCCGGTGCCCGCCGGTCTGGAGGCCATCGAAGGTGGTGTGCTGGATCGCGTGAAGGCCGCGAACTAAACCACCGCAATGATCCTGTCAGCGGCACCCGGCCCCGCCGGGTGCCGCACCTCAAATTTCGGAACACCACATGACCCCCGATCTTGAATGTCTGAACCTGGTCAAGCGGTTCGGCGAAACGACCGCCGTGGACAATGTCTCGTTCGATGTGCCGCGCGGCTCGTTCTTTTCCATCCTGGGCCCCTCGGGCTGTGGCAAGACCACGATCATGCGCATGATCGCGGGCTTTCTCGAGCCCACCTCCGGCGACATCCAGATCCGTGGCCGTTCGGTGCTGAACACGCCGCCGAACAAGCGTCCGGTGAACATGGTGTTCCAGCATCTGGCCCTGTTTCCGATGATGACCATCGCCGAGAATATTGGCTATGGCCTGCGCCGCAACGGCGTGCCCAAGGCCGAGATCGCCAGGAAGGTCGACGAGGCGCTGGAACGCATCGGCCTGCCCGGGATCGGCAATCGCAAGGTCGACGAATTGTCGGGCGGCCAGAAACAGCGGGTGGCGATCGCCCGCTGCATGGTGCTGGAACCCGACGTGCTGCTGCTGGACGAGCCGCTGGGCGCGCTGGACCTGAAGCTGCGCGAACGGATGAAGGTCGAGCTGAAGGCGCTGCAGGCGGCCTTTGACACCACCTTTGTCTATATCACCCACGACCAGTCCGAGGCGCTGGTGATGTCGGACCAGATCGCGGTGATGAACAACGGCCGGTTCGAGCAGATCGGCAGCGGCCAGGATCTGTATTACCGCCCCGCCTCGTCCTTCGTCGCCGGGTTCGTCGGCGACAGCAACCGCTGGTCCGGAAAGATCGAGCGCGTGCAGGGCGACGAGATGGAGATCCGAACCGAAAGCGGGCTGCTGCTGCGCGGTGCCACCCACGGGCGGCCCCTGTCCGCCGGCGACGCGGCGCAGATCTTCGTGCGGCCCGAGGCGATCCGCATCGCCCATAACGCCGAGGAGCTGTCGCATTTCGACAACCGGATGACCGGGCGGGTCGCCTCGATCCTGTTCAACGGTGCCGCCAGCCGGATCATCGTGCAGGACGCCGAGGGCAAGGAGGAGGTCGAGGTGAACCTGCCGCAATCGGGCGAATTCGCCACCCTCACCCGCGGCTCCGAGGTGCAGATCGGCTGGTCCGGCGACCAGGGTAACTGTTTTGCCGCCGGAGGGCGTTGAATGCGCACGCAAGCGAAACTGGGCCTGATCCTTCTGCTGTCGCCGCTGCTGCTGTGGCTGACGCTGTTGATCCTGATCCCGCATGTGGACATGTTTCTGGTGTCGCTGCGCGAACGCATCGGCGTCGGGCAATACCAGACCAGCCTGGCCAATTACCTGACCTTCTTCACCGAACCGCTTTACCTGCGCACCTTCCTGCGCACGGCGGTGATGTCGACGCTGGCGACCGTGATCACCCTTCTGATCGCCTTCCCGGTCTCCTACTACATCGCCAAGATGGCGCGCGGGCGGGTGCGCTCGGCGCTGTTTCTGCTGTGCCTGGTGCCGTTCTGGGTGTCGGAACTGGTGCGCACCTTCGGTTGGATGATCCTGCTGCGGGAAACCGGCGTCATCTCGAACCTGCTGCAATTCCTGCACCTGACCGACGGGCCGGTCGAGATGCTCTATAACGACGCGGCGATCATGGTCGGGCTGGTCTATACCTCGATGCTGTTCATGGTGGTGCCATTGGTGACCACGCTGGAAAGCCTGCCGGACGAGGTGATCGAGGCGGGCTATGACCTGGGCGGCAACGGCTTTTCCGTGCTGCGCGAGATCGTCATTCCGCACGCCATGCCCGGCATCGTCTCGGGCTGCATCGTGGTGTTCATGCTGAGCCTGGGCAATTACCTGACGCCAACCATGCTGGGCGGCAAGGACAGCCTGTGGTTCACCGAGCTGATCTATTCCCAGTTCATCGTCCGCTTCAACTGGGAGTTGGGCGCGGCCTTTGGCTTCATGCTGCTGATCCTGTCCTCGACCATCGTCTGGGGCATGCTGAAGCTGACCGGCCAGTCGCTGGAAAAGACCATGGGATGAGGAAACTGTACAAATGATCCCCTCGATTCCCCAATCCCGCTTCCTCACGACGAGTTACACCGCCTATATCGTGCTGTTCTTCGTCTTCCTCGCGCTGCCGTTGGTGGTGGTCGCCGTGTTCGCCTTCAACGACAGCCAGTTCCCCTCTCTGCCGTGGGAGGGGTTCACCTGGAACTGGTTCTTCGGCGACGAACGCCCGATGATCGGGGTGTTCCACGAACGCCCGATCCTGCGCGCCATCGGCACCTCGGCGGTGGTGGCGGTCAGCGTGTCGATCCTGTCGGTCGGCGTGGGCTTGTCCAACGCCTTCCTGTTCAACCGCTACCGGTTTCCCGGCCAGGGCATCCTTTATGTCTTCATGCTGCTGCCGCTGGTGATCCCGGGCATCGTGCTGGGCATCTCGATCCTGGTGTTCTCCAGCCGCGCGGCCGAAGGGCTGTGGGACCTGGCGCAATGGGACGTCACCGCGCTGCGGCCCGGGCTGGCGCTGGTGATCCTGGGCCAATTTTCGTTCATCGCCACCATCGCCACGCTGGTGATCGCGGCGCGGCTGCAGAAGTTCGACCAAACGCTGGAGGAGGCGGCGCTGAACCTGGGCGCGAGTCGGCTCACGGCGGTGCGCACGGTCACCCTGCCCTATCTGGCGCCGGCGCTGATCGGGGCCTTTGTCGTGGCCTTCCTGATGAGCTTCGAGAACTTCAACACCACGCTGATGCTGGTGGGGTCGGACGCGCCGCTGACCATCGCCATGTTCGACCGGCTGAAAGAGGGGTCGACGCCGCTGCTGAATGCGGTGTCGCTGCTGTTGATGCTGGTGTCCAGCGGGCTGGCGCTGATCATGATCTTCGCCCAGCGGCGCGGCTGACGGGTCAGCCGGAGTGATGATCTGGCCCCGCCCCGGCTGTCCGGCGGCGGGGTTTTTCTTTATCGTGTTGGATCAGGACGCGGCCGTCTCCGCATCGCGCAACACACGTTCAAGGAAATGCCCGGTCTCGCGGTAATGGGCGTCAAGCAGGTCGGTGGCCCGCTCGGCATCCCGGTCCAGCGCGGCGTCGAGGATCGCCTTGTGTTCGGCACCGACATCGCGTTCGCGCCGCAGCGTGGCCGACCGCAGGGCAAGCACCCGGTAACGTTCGGTTTCGGTGTTCAGATTGGCCGCGAAATCCAGCAGCCAGGCCGAGCCGCAGGCAGAGATCAACGCCCGGTGGAAGTCCCGGTGGCGCTGCTCCAGTTCCGCCAAGGCCGCTTCGTCGGCACCGCCGGTGCCCAGCCGGGACACGATCAGCGACAGCGCATGGAAGCTGGCCACGAGCTGCGCCTCCCAATCGTCGCCGCCCCGGTCGATGGAGCGGCGCAGCGCCTCGGTCTCGATCAGGATCCGGCTTTCCACCGCGTCCCACATCTCTTCGACCGAGAGCGAGCGGACGCGGAAGCCGCGCTGCGCGGCAGAGACCACCAGCCGTTCGCCCTGCAGCCGGTTCAGCGCCTCGCGCAGGGGCGAGAAGCCGACGCCGTATTCGCGCTTCAGCTGCTCCAGGCGCAGCGGCTGGAGCGGCGGGAACCGGCCCTGCACGATATCGGCGCGCAGCCTTTCATAGACGGTGTCGGACAGGGTCATGGGGCCTCCGGCATGGTCCCCGGGGCGACCCGGGGTTTGGCCTATCCTTGCCCGCATTATCGAAGTTTGTCCAGATTTTCGAAAATATGACTTTACATCGAATATCGACTCGCACAGGCTTTGCCCGACCGAGGAGGGAGACCCGATGTCCAGGCATGACCAATACCGCGAGGATGTGGCCGGACGGGCCAATGTCGAAGACACGCCCGAGCTGGTCGCCTATTACGGCGATCTGGCGAAAAAGGGCGTCGGCGCGCTGTGGACCGTCGCCAACAAGATCGAACCGTGGGAGCCGGTGTCGAGTTCGGTTCCGATGCTGTGGCGCTACCAGGATCTGCGCGCCGACGTGCTGCGCTCGCTCGACCTGGTGACGCCGGAAAAGGCCGGGCGCCGGGTGATCTATCTGGACAACCCGGGCCGGTCGGACGTGGCCGCCGCCGTCGGCTGGATCTATGCCGGGCTGCAGGTGATGCGCCCGGGCGAACGGGCCTCGGCGCATCGCCATTCGGCCAGCGCGATCCGCTTCATTATGGAGGGCTCGGGCGCCTATACGGTGGTGGACGGGCACAAGATGACGCTGGGTGCCAACGATTTCGTGCTGACGCCCAACGGCACCTGGCATGAGCATGCGGTGGCCGAGGACGGCAGCGAATGCATCTGGCAGGACGGGCTGGACATCCCCTTCGTCAACGCGATGGAGGCGAATTTCTACGAGGTGCACCCGGATCTGCAACAGGCGGTGACCCACCCGGTCAACGACATGACGCGGACCTGGGGCAATCCCGGCCTGACCCCCGGCGGGGGCAAATGGGAAAAGGGCTATAGCCCGCTGTTCAAGTACGAATGGGACCGCACGCATGAGGCGCTGCACAACCTGGCGGGTGTCAGCGATGGCTCGCCCTTCGACGGCGTGCTGATGGAATACGTCAACCCGGTCACCAACGGGCCGGTGATGCAGACGATGGGCGCCAGCATGCAGATGCTGCGCCCGGGCGAAAAGACCAAGGCCCACCGCCACACCGGCAGCTACCTCTACCAGGTGTGCAAGGGGTCGGGGTCTACGGTGATCAACGGCCAGAAATTCGAGTGGCGCGAGCGCGACATCTTCTGCGTGCCGAGCTGGGCCTGGCATGAACACGCCAACGCGTCGGACAGCGAGGAGGCCTGCCTGTTTTGCCTCAACGACCTGCCGGTGATGCGCGCGCTGGGGCTCTACCGAGAAGAGGCTTTGGCCGAAAACGGCGGGCATCAGCCCGTGATGTCCTGAGGAGACAGAGATGAAACTTGTGACATTTCGCGCCGCGCCCGATGACGCGGGCCGGCTGGGTGTTGTTCTGGACGATATCGTTGTGGATGTCGCGGCGCTGGGGGCGGCGATCGGTCAGCCCCTGCCCGGCACCATGCTGGAGCTGATCGATTTGGGGCGTCCCGGCCTCGATACGCTGCGGGTGGTGATCTATGAGCAGAGCAACATCTGGCCGATGGGCACCGCGCGGCCGCTGGCCAATGTCGCCCTGCTGGCGCCGATCCC
>NPIG01000357.1_pt1 | contig 40816 bp, 42 predicted proteins | sample 8637441 | NCBI WGS metagenome assembly NPIG01 (sample SAMN07420675, study PRJNA396082) | bioreactor metagenome | isolation source: sample BR6 brine-fed electro-methanogenic bioreactor BR | place: Japan: Kochi | collected 2016-06-14
TCAGTGCGGGGCAATGGACTGAGAATGTGCCGTCCTCTTCCTCTTCCAGCACAATATCACGCTTCATTGGCAACACGCTTTCATATTCCCCCCCTCACACCGACGCCTTCCTGAAGAGAAACGCTCCCACACCAATCATCACCGCCGTGCTCAGGCCAAGCGCCGCCAGGCAGACAAGCGGGTGGATTGCCGAGGTGCCGAGGAGCCCGTACCGTATCCCCTCGACGCCATAGGTGAGCGGGTTTATGAGTGTCAGGGGTATCACCCATCCGGGAAGGCTTTCAATCGGGAACAGTGCGCCGGAGAGGCCGAAGATCGGGAAGATCACAAAGTTCATGATCAACTGGAACCCGTGCATATCCTCCATCCTTGAAGCAATGGCAATGCCGAGTGCTGCAAAGCAGATACCAATCAGCGTCATGAAGAGGAAGGCGATGAGGAAACCTGCGAGGGAAGGCATCCTGATCCCGATGAAGAGCGATAAGACAAGGATGAACGCCCCCTGGATGAAGGCTGTTGTTGCACCTCCGGCGGTCTGGCCGAGCATAATCTCAAGCCGTGAGACCGGTGCGACCAGCGTCTCTTTCAGGAACCCAAACTGCTTGTCCCAGATGATCGTGATCCCTGAAAAGATCGAGGTGAAGAGTACCGCCATTGAGATGATCCCGGGAACCAGGAACTGGATGTAATTCTCTCCTGTTGCTCCCGGTATCTGCACCACCTCATTCAGCCCAAACCCAAGTGCAAGAAGGAAGAATACCGGCATCCCGAGGCTCCCGACGATCCGGCTCTTTGATCGGAGATAGCGCTTCAGGCTCCGTAGCCAGAGTGTGTAGATGATATCCATCGCTAATTCCTCCTCGGCATCGTCATCCGCATCCGATCTACTGCCCCTGCCTCTTCCTGCCGCATCTCCCTGCCGGTATAGTGGAGGAAGACATCCTCGAGGGTGGGCTTCCTGATCGAGATGGATGTAATCGTATAGCCGTCCCCGCTGATCAGCCCAAGGAGTTCAAGCAGGTGATCTTCTGCAGAGTGGAGCCGGATGATCACCTGCCCGTCATATTGTTCTGCACCGATAATCCACGGGGCCTTGATCTCGTCTGCAATTCTGCCTGCATCGTTGGATGTGATATACACTACATCCTCGCCAACCCTGGCTTTCAGGTTTGCAGGTGTATCAATCGCAACGATCCTGCCCTGGTCGATGATCGCCACCCGGTCACAAAGCCGGTCCGCCTCATCCATGTAGTGGGTGGTGAGGATGAGGGTGATCCCTTTTGTCTGGTTTAAGTTCCGGATATACTCCCAGAGATGGTTTCTCGTCTGGGGATCAAGGCCGAGTGTCGGCTCATCCAGAAAGAGGATCGAGGGCTCGTGCAGGAGGCCCCGTGCAATCTCAAGCCGCCGCCGCATCCCTCCAGAATAGGTCTTTACGAGGCTCTCTTTCCTGTCTTCCAGTTCAACAAGCCTGAGCATCTCTCCTATCCGTTCTTCCCTGATTTTTTTCGGGATGCGGTAGAGCCTCCCATGAAAATCCATATTCTCCCATGCCGTCAGTTCTTCGTCCAGGCTCTGATCCTGAAAGACGACTCCTATTGCCTTCCTGACGCCATCCTGATCTTTATTGATATCGATCCCATTGAGAAAAGCTGTTCCCGATGTCGGTTCAAGGAGTGTGGAGAGCATGGAGATGGCAGTTGTCTTTCCGGCACCGTTTGGCCCCAGGAGGCCGAAGATCTCCCCTTCCGGTATCTCAAAGGAGATGGCATCAACTGCGGTAAAGTCTCCGAACCGTTTGGTGAGTGAATCCACGAGAATCGCAGTCATTTGGATCTCCCCTTCTCGCCGAGCCCTACAAGTCTCTTTGTGCATTCCCTGAGGATCTCCAGAGCTTCTTCATGCTTCTCTGCTGGCAGGGTATGGATAGACTCCCGTATCTCCCACATCATCTCCCTGAGAGACGCACGTTCTTCTCCAAAGATCCTGGTATGCAGGGTTTTAAGGAGGAGTAGCTGTTCCCCGGACTGGTGTCTGCATGCCTTGATAGCTGTCAGAACCTCTTCCCCGGCATCGGTAAGGGTATAGATGGTCTTTGAGCGTACTCCTGATTCTTCTTGTGTAATCAGCCCCTCTTTTGCGAGGCTATGGAGCAATGGATAGAGCGTTCCCTTGCTCGGCACCCATGCTCCTCCGGTTACCTCCTCAATTTCTTTGAGTAAATCATAACCGGTTTTTGGTTTACAGTGAAGAGAATGGAGGACATACAAGGAGATCAATGACCTTGTGTTGCCCTCTTCAGTGGTGTATTGCAGTATGCCTCTCATTGTATAACTCGGACTTTTGATGATAGTTCAATTTCGAACCGTATTGTGATGAACAGTTCGTAACCATGCTATATCAGCATATCGAATGAGGCGGCAGTGCTTGATTCCATGTACCTGATGGATGGCCTGGTTCTGCTCATGATACCAGAGCCTATTTACCTTTACCGGACAATTTTTCATTCAGAGGATTCTGGTATGCCGGATGAGTGGAAGGTGACGGTCACCGTGACCCTGAAGGTGGGTGGTGCATCAACGAGGAAAGAGGCGGAAGCTGCTGCGCTCGAACGACTGCTCGGTCTTATTAAAGGCGGTGGCGAGATCCCCTGGGAGACGGATGTTGTCCCGCTCAGGGCGCCGAGGGAGCCCCGAAGCGATGAGCCGCTCTTCGGGGTGAAATGGGAATAGCCTGCCTGATTCGCTCCCCCGAAGGTGCTCTTCATCCACCTCCTGTATACAGAAGACACTCTTCTCTTATCTCTTCCAGAGGCACATGATCAGGTAACACATGTATGATATCGTCGTCGTCGGGGGAGGGCCGGTCGGGGCAACAGCCGCACGTTTGTCTGCCGAAGCCGGCCTCTCGACACTCCTCATTGAAGAGCATGCCGCTGCCGGGCATCCGGTCCAGTGTGCCGGCCTTCTCAGCTCATCTGCTTTTTCTGAATGCGAAGTGACAGATCGCTCTGTTCTGAATACAATACAAGGGGCCCGGATCGTCTCGGGGAAGGGGAGTGAACTCCTCTTTGATGCAGGGAAGACAAAGGCGTATGTTGTTGACCGTGCCGCACTTGACCGCGAGATGGTGCAGGCGGCAGCCGCAGCCGGTGCCGATATCCGGATGAAGTGCTATGCGGATTGGATTAAGCCCGGTCTCATCACGGCACGGGGTGCAGGTGGGCGGGATGAAATTCCTCACCGGATCTGCATAGCAGCAGACGGCCCCAGGAGCGGCATTGCCCGATCGGCCGGCCTGCTCCGCCCAAAATATCTCCTCGGCGGCATCCAGGCCGATATCGTCCTTGACCGCGATCCCCGGTTCGTCGAACTCCACCCGGATACCTCTCCTGACTTCTTCGGCTGGGTTATCCCTATCTCAGAGACGAGAGCGCGGGTCGGCCTCTGCGGGCTGCAGGATATTCCTGCACGCTTCTCTGCCTTCATCAGGAACTACTCTGAGACATCCGTTCATTGCGTCACAGGAGCAATCCCCCTTGGCCCACCTGAAAAGACCTATTCCGACCGTCTCATGGTCTGCGGGGATGCAGCAGGGCTCCCAAAGCCCACATCCGGCGGGGGCGTCTACACCGGGGTTCGATCGGCCCGGCATGCGGTTGCAACTGCCGTGCGGGCCTTTGAGGTGGAGAATACTGCCGCGGAGGCGCTCTATACCTACCAGCGGCTCTGGAAGGCGGATCTCGGGCGGGAACTTTCCCTCGGGCTGAAGCTCTTTGAGATGCGGGGGCGGCTGAATTCTGAAGATATTGATACCACAATACGGGCACTCTCAGACCCTGAGATCGTAAAGATCATCGTGGAGGATGGGGATATGGATCGGCCGGGAAAGCTCATTCGCCGACTCCTCTTCAAGCCCGAACTCCTCCCGCTCTTCGGGCGGCTTGGATTGATGCAGCTGTTGAGGAGTATTACGTGATTTCATATGGCGTTCAATTCGTAATACTTAAACCATATTGGGTGTTACACTCATCTGGTGAACTATGCACATACCTGATGCATTCATGCCAATCTGGCAGGGCGGGATCTACTGGATCATTGCCCTTATCTTTATTATCCTGGCCCTGAAGTGGGCGCGGAACGAACTGACAGAAGATAAAATCCCGATGGTGGCGGTCCTCTCCGCCGGAATCTTCGCGATCCAGGCCTTCAACCTGCCAGTGGGTTTTGGGACGAGCGGCCACTTGGTCGGAGGCGCACTGGTTGCCATCCTGCTCGGTTCCCCCTATGCAGCCGTCTTCGTCCTCACGCTTGTCCTTATCATACAGGGCATCATCTTCGGTGATGGCGGGCTCACCACGATGGGTGCGAATATCCTTACTATGGGAGTGATCGGCGGTTTCATCGGATACTACTCTTATCGGGGGCTTCATCGTGTATCGAAGACCGTCTATATCTCCGCTGCCATTGCCGCATGGCTTGCCTGTTTCATCGCAGCACTTGCCTGTGCCGTGATGATGTGGCTTGCCGGTACCTTCCCGCTTGTACCGGGGCTTGCAGCAATGGGGCTCTACCATGCGATCATCGGTATTGTCGAAGGGGCAATCACAGCAGGTGCAATCTATCTTCTCCTTCAGGCCCGCCCTGAATTCTCCGAGACGGTGACGGGGGTGAGCGGTGCATGAAGAATCAGCAGTTTATCGTCATCGGCCTGGTTTTTGCAATCCTGATCGGAGTCGTCGCCGTGTTTGTTGCATCCGGCGATCCCGATGGTCTTGAGAGCAGCGCGCTCGTTGTGCAGGGGCAGAAACTGCTCTTTGGCGATACACCTGAAGATGCAGAAATCCATGAAGAAGAGGAGGGGCGTTTCTCCTATGAGTCTCCATTCCCGGATTATACGATGGGAGAAGAGGGTGGTGCTGCCGGTGAGGCATTTGTGATAGTTCTTGGGACGATCATCGCCCTCATCCTTGCCTTTGCTATTGGAAAAGTTGCAATGGCGAAGAAATCATAATCTTTATCTACTTATTTTTACTATTTTATCGTACTCCCCATGCATTTAATCGAAACGCGAAACCTCTGTTATCTGTATAGAAACAATGTCCTCGCACTTGACGGGATTGACTTTGTGGCACCCCGGAAAACGAGCATTGCTCTCCTCGGGCCAAACGGGGCGGGAAAGAGCACTCTCTTCAAACACTTCAACGGCATTTTGAAACCGACATCAGGCGAAGTGCTGATCCGTGGTGAGCCGATTACAAAGAAGAATATTACGGATATCAGGAAGTTCGTCGGGATCGTCTTCCAGAATCCTGACGACCAGATCTTCTCCCCTACAGTTGAACAGGATATTGCATTTGGACCGATAAATCTTGGTCTCGATCCGGAAACTGTTGCACACCGGGTGGATGGCGCTGTTGCAATGCTGGGGCTGGAGGAGCTCCGCACCCGCGTTCCCCACCACCTCTCGGGTGGCGAGAAGAAACGGGTCGCGATTGCAGGTGTTGTGGCGATGGAGCCCCAGGTGCTTGTCCTTGATGAGCCGACAGCCGGTCTTGATCCCGGCGGAGTGGAAGATCTGCTGGCCTTTTTAAAGACCCTCCCTGACAAGTACGGGATGACGATCATCTTCTCGACACATCAGGTCGATCTTGTGCCTGAGATAGCCGATCTCGTCTATGTGATGAATCACGGCAGGATCACCGGCTCTGGAACAGTTGATGAGATCTTCTCCCATGAGGAGCTCCTGAACTCGACGCGTCTCCATGTCCCGCCACTGCCACGACTCATCCGGAGTCTCAGAAGAGACGGTGTTCAGATCGATATGGCATACCGGTACGCCGATGCGGAAGCAGCATTCTTCAGAGCATTTGGCAGGCAACCATGATCGAGGAGCTTTATGCAATCGAGCAGGAGTCGTACCGGGACAGCATCGTTCACCGGCTTGATGCACGGGTAAAGCTGATCATCACCTTTGCGGCGATCATTGCCGTTGTATCGTTTCCATTTGAAGAGAATCTCTACCTCGTATCCGGTGGATTCCTCTTTCTCCTGCTCATCCTCTTTACACTCTCACAGACATCTCTCAGGACCTACCTCATCCGTCTTGCCATGATTCTCCCGTTTGGATTCTTCATCATCGTTGCACAGATATTCTTTAAAAACCCCCGTTATTCAGAATTTACCGTCCTTCTCGATCTCCCGTTTGGGATTGCCGTATACCAGGAATCACTCCTTTTTGCCCTGATGCTCACCGCAAAATTCATTGTATGCGTCTCCTTCATCATCCTCCTTTCAGGAACAACACCGATGAAGGATCTCCTTGAGGGGGCGGCACGGCTTGGGCTGCCCGCTGAATTTACACTGGTCCTCGGAATGACGATCCGGTATCTCTTCGTCTTTGCGGTAATGTATGGGTGTATCCAGGACGCCCTTGCCACCCGCTGTTTCAATGCCTATGATCGGGCTCTTTCCTACCGGTACCGGCTCTCGACGATAGCCTATACCATCGGCACCCTCTTCCTCCGCTCCTTCGAGCAGGGGGAGCGGACCTATATGAGCATGCTCTGCCGGGGATATGGTCGCTCCTCTCATATCTATATCACAAAGAAACCTCTCCCTGCTCCTGACAGGATTGCACTTGGGATAATCATGCCATTCATCATCATCTTCCCCCTCTCCGTCTACCTCCTATGACCGCATCATTCATCAGATCTCGCGGCAAGATGATCTTCTATGGAAAGTAAATTTGGCAGAGGATTTGTTGTGAACCTCGTTCTCCTGAGCAGGCATTTCGCCCTCCCCCCCGAACAGGCATTCTATGGAGCATCCGATCATGTCACGGAGATGTCTGTCCCACCGTCCCTGAAAGGGACAGAAGTCTCTGAACTGACCGAGCGGCTGAAGAAACTTATTCTCTGGCATAAGATCGGGACCGATGACAAATCGGATGCTGAGACGGCAAAAAAGATCATCGGGAAAATTATCCTTGCGGTTGACCGGGAACTGGGAATTGAGGATCCCGATCTGGGTTCATTCGACTGATTTTACTGCGACCTCCGGCAATAATCTGTCTGATAGGGAGAGCTATATCATCTTTAACAACCAATATATACTGGTAAAGCGGCTGGTATCCATCCAGTCTGCAAAAATATGGCAAGGAATTGTATCCGGGCATTTCCCTTTCATTTTGCCATAATCGGAGTCATATATGAGTACTACATATAACGCAGAACAGATCACCGTCCTTGAAGGTCTCAGTCCGGTCCGCGAGCGGCCGGCGATGTATATCGGGAGCACAGACGGCCGGGGTTTGCACCATCTCATCTATGAGGTGGTGGACAACTCAATCGATGAGGCTCTGGCAGGATATTGCAGCCATATCGATATCTCAATCAACGCAGACGGCTCCTGTACCATCGAGGATGACGGGCGTGGAATCCCGATCGATATCATGCCCAAGTATGGGAAGAGCGCCCTTGAAGTGGTCATGACGATCCTGCATGCCGGTGGGAAGTTCGATAAGAACTCCTACCAGGTATCGGGAGGACTTCATGGTGTGGGTGTTTCGGTTGTAAACGCCCTCTCCGAGTGGATGGTTGTGGAGGTCTTCCGTGGCAAAGTCATCTACTCGATGCGGTTTGAACGGGGTGTTGTAGTATCGCCCCTATCATCTGTGCCGGAATCGCCTGATGAGCTGAGGCAGCGGCTGAGAAAGCGGTTTGGATCCGGATATGAACCAAAGGATACTGATGATCTCTCCTCCTATACCGGAACACGGATCACCTTCAAGCCTGATTCAACCATCTTCGAAACCACACACTTCGACTTTGATATCATCAGCTCACGCCTCCGTGAACTCGCGTTCCTAAACAGCAGCGTGAGAATACGGGTTCTTGATAAACGGAGCGGGGATGGAGAGACTTTCTACTATGAAGGCGGGATCAGCGAATTTGTCAAATACTTAAATGAAGGCAAAGAGACGCTCTTTCCCGACGTTATCTCGATTTCAAGAAAGGATGAAGAGAATAAGATGGAGGTGGATGTTGCCATCCAGTACAACAGCGGGTACGGTGAAACTCTCTTCACCTTCGTCAACAGCGTCAATACCCGGGAAGGCGGCACCCATCTCGAAGGATTCCGCTCAGCCCTGACACGGGCGATCAACACGTCTGCAAAGAAGAACAACCTCCTGAAAGGCGACTTCTCCTTTAAAGGTGACGATGTCCGTGAGGGGCTCTGCGCCGTCATCAGCGTCAAGATCGCAAACCCCCAGTTCGAAGGGCAGACCAAGATGCGGCTTGGCAACTCCAATGTCCGTGGCATTGTTGACTCCCTCGTCTACAGCTGCCTCTCCGAATTCTTCGAAGAGAACCCGAAGATCATCGGGATCATTGCCGAGAAGGCAACCTCAGCGGCACGTGCCCGGGAAGCGGCACGCAATGCACGGGAACTTGCCCGGAGAAAGAGCACTCTTGAGTCATCCACCCTTCCCGGCAAGCTTGCCGACTGCTCAGAACGCGATCCCTCAAAGAGCGAACTGTATATCGTCGAGGGAGATTCGGCAGGTGGATCGGCAAAGCAGGGGAGAAACCGCAGATTCCAGGCGATCCTTCCCCTAAGAGGAAAGATCCTCAATGTCGAGAAGGCAACCGAACATAAAATCTTAAAGAATCTCGAGATCAACACGCTAATATCTGCGATAGGAACCGGTATCGGGACACATTTCAATCCCGATCGTGCCCGGTACCACTCAATCATCATCATGACCGATGCAGATGTCGATGGTGCTCATATCAGCACACTCCTCCTCACCTTCTTCTACCGGTACATGAAGGAGCTGATCGATCTCGGCTATATCTACCTCGCCCAACCTCCTCTCTACCGGATTGCACGGGGAAAGAAGGAAGTCTATGTCTTCCGTGAAGAAGAGATGCATAAGGCGGTCAGTGAGATGGGTGAGACCGGTGTCCATGTCCAGCGGTACAAGGGTCTTGGTGAGATGAATGCATCCCAGCTCTGGGAGACGACGATGGATCCCGAACGCAGGGTGTTAAAACAGGTCAGGATCGAGGATGCGATTCATGCAAATGATATCTTCGAGAAACTTATGGGCGAGAACGTCTCAGCCAGGAAAGATTTCATCAAACGCCATGCAGGGGAGGTGAAGAACCTTGACATCTGAAGAACCGGCAATGCCAGCGGCACGGGTCATCTCGGTTCCAATCGAAGAGGAGATGAAGAAGAGCTACATCGATTACGCGATGAGCGTCATCATCGGCCGTGCGATCCCCGATGTCCGCGACGGGCTGAAACCGGTTCACAGGCGTACCCTCTATGCGATGTGGGGATCAGGGAACACCTCTGATAAACCCTTCAGAAAGTCCGTAAAGGCGGTTGCCGCAACGATGGAGAACTACCACCCTCACGGTGATTCTGCCATCTACGATACGCTTGTCAAGATGGCCCAGCCCTTCAGCTACCGATACATGCTTGTTGAAGGGCAGGGAAACTTCGGCTCGATTGATGGCGATTCTGCTGCGGCGATGAGGTACACCGAAGCCCGGCTTACAAAAGCGGCTGAAGCGCTCCTGATCGATATCGAGAAGGAGACGGTCGATTTTATCCCGAACTTCGATGGTTCGACACAGGAGCCGACAGTTCTTCCTGCCCGCATCCCAAACCTTCTTGTCAACGGAACAAGCGGGATTGCTGTTGGAATGGCAACAAACATGCCGCCCCACAACCTGGGCGAGGTCTGCACTCTTCTTGAGCAGTTCATTGAGAATCCGGAGATCTCTCCTCAGGAGATCCTCTCCATCATGCCGGGTCCGGATTTCCCGACCGGTGGTATGATTATGGGATCTGCCGGCATCCTGAACGCCTATACCACCGGATACGGACGGATCATCGTCCGTGGCGTCTCAGAGATCGAGACCGGCAAGCGGGGTCTGGAACGGATCATCATCACCGAGATCCCCTACCAGGTGAATAAGGCACGGATGATCGAGAATATCGCCGAGCTCGTACGTGAGAAGAAGATCGAAGGGATCAGCGATCTCCGTGACGAATCTGATAAGGATGGTATTCGGATCGTCATTGAGCTGAAGAAAGGGATCAATGCCCAGGTGGTGTTGAATCTCCTGTATAAGCATACCCAGCTCCAGACGACTTTTGGCGTGATAAACCTCTCTATCGTCAACGGACAGCCGAAGGTGCTGCCGCTCACAGAGATCCTCAGGTACTTCCTTGCCCACCGGGTGGAGGTTGTCAGGCGGAGATCGGAATTTGAGCTCAGAAAGGCTCGTGACAGATTCCATATCCTCGTTGGCCTCTTAATTGCCCTCGACAGAATTGATGAGGTGATCGCAACCATCAGGGCATCCGCATCGGTGGAAGAGGCGGGTGTCGCCTTGATCTCCCGGTTCGGACTGGACGAGATCCAGGCAGATGCGATCCTGAAGATGCAGCTCCGGAGGCTTGCAGCACTTGAACGCCAGAAGATTGAGGATGAGAAGAATACCCTTGAAGCAGAGATTGCACGGCTCATGGAACTTCTTTCAAGTGAGGCAGCAATCCTCTCGGTTGTAAAGGAAGAGACACGGGAGATCCGTGAGAAGTTCAGCGATCCACGAAGGACCAGGATTGCACATTCGGCCGAGTTCCTTGATAAAGAGGCACTCATCGAAGAGAAGAAGGTCTTTGTCGCCCTCACCGAACACAACTACATCAAGCGGATGCCGCTTGATACCTACCGGCAGCAGCGGAGAGGAGGGCGTGGGATCATCGGTATGTCCACCAAGGAGGAGGACTGCATCAGCTCGGTCTTTGTTGCATCCACCCATGATTACCTCCTCTGCATCTCTGATCTGGGACGGGCATACTGGCTGAAGGTCTATGATATACCGGAAGGGACACGCACCTCCCGTGGCAAGGCAATTGTGAACCTTCTGAATATCAATAACGAGACGATACAGGCAGTTATTCCGGTTACCGAGTTCAGGGACGATCGGTTCCTCTTCTTTGCAACAAGGAATGGAACGGTTGTGAAGATCGCACTCGATCAGTTCTCCCACCCAAGGCAGACCGGCATCAATGCGATCAAACTCAGGGAAGGCGATCGTCTCGTCGATGTGAAATGGACTGACGGGGATCGCGAACTGATCCTCACAACCCGTCATGGGCAGAGCCTGAGATTCCATGAGGAGGCGGTCAGGCCGGTCGGCCGGGGTGCGATGGGTGTCCGTGGCATCTCGCTCCGTAATGGCGATCATCTCCAGGCGGTAACGGTCATCCATAACGATCATCTGCTGACCATAACCGAGAACGGCTATGGCAAACGGACCGATTTCGATGAGTTCCGCGGCCATGGCAGGGGAACGCTCGGTGTCCGGAACATCGTCACCGATATCAGGTCAGGGATGGTTGTCGCTTCCCGTTCTGTCTCGGATACCGATGAGATCATCGTCATGACGGCATCGGGGATTGTTATCAGGACCTGTGTGAACGAGGTAGCAATCCAGAAACGAAGCACCCGAGGGGTCCGGATCATCCGGCTCGATGATGGCGACCGGGTCACCGGGTTTGCGATCGTCACCCAGGAGATGCTCACTTCACAGGAAGAGGGTGGCTCTGAAGAAGAAGACCACAACGAATAGATACCGGGGGGGAAATAACCCCTCTCTATGTTTCAGACTACCATTCACCTGAAGACCTCAGGGGAAGGGGATGTCATCGATATCACCCCTTTTGTCTCGGATGCTGTTGTTAAGAGTGGAGCGGATACAGGGATTGTCCACCTCTTTGTGGTGGGATCAACCGCTGCCCTGACAACCATTGAATATGAGCCCGGTGCGATGAGCGATCTTCGGACTGCATTATCACGGATCGCTCCTGCTGATGCAACCTATGCACATGATGACCGGTGGGGGGATGGAAATGGCCGATCCCATGTACGGGCGGCGATAATCGGCCCCTCCCTCTCAATTCCGTTTGCTGAAAAGAGACTCCTCAATGGAACATGGCAGCAGATCGTGCTCTGCGAGCTGGATATCCGCCATGCCAGAGAAAGGAGCGTTCTGCTGACGATTCTTCCCTGAATCTCAGTCAAGTGGAATTGATTCGAGTTGTGAGACGAGTTCCCAGATCCGTGTGCGTGCGTGAACCGGCATATTCGGATCGGTGCTGACCTCGTCAATCTTTGAGATCGCCGTTGCCGCACGGAGACCGGGCTGCATCTTCTCATCAATGAGGATGCTCATGGTCTCGTCAGCCACTCGCCGGATATTCCTTGGAATTGTGTTATCATCCTTCATCATCTGTAAAATCTGTACACAACTTCGTATTGTATTGTTTGTTTCTGCCAATTGGAACCCTCCATCTTGCTCTTTAGTATTCCCCCTGTGGACTTATATAGTTTCATGGATGAAGGAGTATCTTTCATCATCATGTGCCGCCTATACAGATCTGGTGTTTATGGCAGAAATTGATGAGATAATGGCTGAATATCTTCTGAAGGGTGCGAAGATGCTGGCAAAGACCTGTCCGGTCTGCCACGCACCGCTCTTCGAATATAAGGGTGAGCGGTTCTGTGTGGTCTGTGACCAGGCTGGTGTTTCAGCTACTAACCAAACATCCGGGTTGCCGGTGGATACGCTCCCGGAACAGAATGAATCTCTGGAAGTTCCCGTTCAGACTCCTCCTCCCCCCCGGGTGGATGAAGTGCAGGAGATGCAGAGAGGACCCCTCTCCTCCCTGGAAGATTCTATATCAGATGCGATGGTACTGCTCTGTGGCAGGATTGCAAACGAGCCCGACCCTTCCCGCTGCCTCCTCTATATGCAGGCGATCAGGGAAGGGGCTCTTTCGATTGCGACTCTCCGGGGCAATGAGCCCCATCATCCTCGGAGAGAGTGATATAGTTCCCGATACTCGACTGTATCTCCTCTTTTATCTCTTCTTTTTCACTTCTCTCCTGAAGGCGCCTCACTCCGGTTGCCATCGCCTTCTCGCGCCGTGTTGAAACCCACCTGAATGTCTCGTCACTTGTTCCCTTTGTGACGAGGACGATGATCCTGCCTGCTGCACTCCTGCCGGTCCGCCCTTTCCGCTGGATGCTCCGGATCTCAGATGGCACCGCCTCATAGAAGACGACGAGATCGGTGGATGGGATGTCAAGCCCCTCTTCTCCGACTGAAGTGGCGACGAGGACATGATACTCCCCTCCCCGGAATCTCTGGATCGCCTCGATCTGTTTCTTCTGTGAGAGCCCTTTCTCTTTCTGTTTTGATGCCTGACCGACGAACCGGCAGGCGGAAATACCCTCTTCTGTCAGGTAGTCGACCAGCATCGAAACCGTGTCCCGGTAGCTTGCAAAGACGATGATTCTGCTGTTAGGATCGTCGATCAGCTGATTCCTGATGATATCTGCGGTGATACCGGCTTTCGGATGGATCTCTCCTGATATGCCGGTGATGATCCGTATAATCTCGGTGAAGCGGTGATCTGCGACCATCCGCTGGCTTGCCCTGCTCCCCTTCTTCGAATGCCCTTCGGTGTTGAGTTTTTCGAGATAGAGGGAGAGGGCACGGGATCCCTGTGACTCTGCAAGGATCACGGCATGCCGGAGTTTCATGATCTCGCCATAGAGTGAGGCAGCCTGGTAGGCGCGTGCATCCCCTGCTGCGATCCGTTCCTGGATCGTCGCATAGAGTTGTGAGAGTGTCTTCATCGAGAGCCCCTCACGTTTTGGGAGCGAGTACTGGAGTGATGCAAGTGTACCGAGGCGGCTATCTATCATCGCTTCAGTAAGCTGGACGATCCGTTTCAGCGGCAGCGGCAACTCAACCGGGATCACTTCCAGTGTCCGTTCGTGGATATAGGGGATCACATCGGGATCGGTCTCATCCCGTGTCTCGACATGGGTGATCCCAAGATGAGTACAGACCTCGTCAACCCTGGCCTGATCGCTCCCGGGAGAGGCAGTCATCCCGAGGATCAGGGGTTTTTTTGCCTCTTCGAGATACTGTTCTGCAAGATGAGTGTAGGCATAATTTCCGACGGCACGATGGCATTCATCCACGATCAGAAGAGAGACATCTGAGAGGGTGTAGCGGCCGCATTCAACATCGTTCTGGATCACCTGCGGGGTGGCGCAGCAGACCCGGCACCCTTCCCAGAGCTGTGTCCTCTTTGGAGGCGGGGTATCGCCGGTGAAGCTGATGCAGTCCAAATCCTGTGGATTTGGCAGGTTCAGTGTGCTCTGAAAAAACCTGAGATGCTGGTCAACGAGTGGTTTTGTGGGGGCGAGGATCAGAATCCTGCCCCCCTCATTCAGGAGCCGGGAGGCGGCAACAAGGAGTGCGATCACCGTCTTGCCAAGCCCGGTCGGGAGGACGACGAGTGTGTTCTCCTCAAGCGCCCTCATCGCGACTGCGAGCTGGTACTGGCGTTTTTCTACCGTATCTGGTCTGATGAAGGGGTGCTGGATCGTCTCCATCATCTAATCCCGTGAAAACGGTATCCCGCCCCTGATGAGCTTGCGGATGGTGGATGGGATCTCATCAATTCTGATCCTGATCTGCTGCATGCTGTCACGTTCCCTGAGCGTTACCGCATCATCGTCCTTTGATTCATAGTCGACGGTGATCGCATACGGTGTTCCGATCTCATCCTGCCTCCGGTAACGCCTTCCGATTGCACCGGAATCATCATATTCGGCCAGGATCCCCTCAGCCTTGATCGCGTCTGTGATCTGGTGTGCGATCTCATCGAGACCGTCACGGTTCATCAGAGGGAAGACTGCCACCTGCACCGGGGCAATTGCCGGTGGGAGGCGGAGCACGGTCCGAACCTCGCCATCGACCTCGTCCTGATAGAAGGAGTGTTCGAGGACGGCGTAACAGAGCCGGTCTATTCCATAACTGGGTTCGATGACATGAGGCATGATCTCTTCTCCACGCACCAGCACCTCTTCGTCCCTGATCTCAAAGAGGTCTGCTTCAATGAAGATCTTCTCCCCATCAAATTCGATTGTTGTACCGTCATCCTGCGGAACCGATGCAGCAATCTTCTCCCCGACCTCTTTTGCCCGGTTTTTGAACCGGGGACCGAGTTTGCCCATCTTCGGAACAATGGCATATCTTCTTTCGAGACGGGGTTCCTGGTACTGGATGAAGACGGTCATCTTCTCTCCCGAGACTGCTGCATGAGCCCGGAGATCATAGTCTGTCCGGTCGGCGATTCCAACCGCTTCCACCCAGCCAAACCGGGCTGAATGGTACTCTGCATCCCAGCAGTCTGCTGCATAATGTGCCCGCTCGTCTGGCAGGTGCTGGCGGAACCGGATCTTTGTGGGATCAACGCCGATCCTGATCATGAAGTCATGGGTAACAGCAAGGTAGTATGCGACATATTCGCTTGCGACAAGGCCTTTGTCAACTGCCTCACGCATGGTGAGGGTGATCGCCTCTGTATCTTCCTGTTGCTGCTCGATTCCAAAGAGCGGCATCCTGTACTCTGCATACCGGGAGAAGTTCGGGTGATCTTTTTCATCCGGGTGGACGAAGATCTCGGCTTCTGCCTGGGTAAATTCACGGAGCCGGATCATGCCCTGCCGGGGCGAGATCTCGTTCCTGTAGGATCTCCCTATCTGGACTGTTCCAAAGGGGAGGGAGTCGCGATAGAACCTGAGCAGGCGTCCGAAGTCGGTGAAGATCCCCTGTGCGGTCTCCGGGCGGAGGTATCCTTTCCGCTGCCCTCCCGGCCCGATTGATGTCCCAAACATCAGGTTGAAATCAAAGACAGAGACATCCCCGAGAGGCTTGTTGCAGGAGGTGCAGGTCTTGCCTTTCAACTCTTCCGCAAGCCGCTCTTTTGAGAGTGCCTGGGCATTCTGGATCTCGTATTCTTCTGCGACATGATCTGCCCGGAAGAACTCATGGCAGTGCGGGCATTCAAACATCTTGTCAGAGAACCCTTTCAGGTGCCCGGAGGCGAGATAGATCGGCTCAATCCCGATTGTTGGGCATTCAATCTCGTAGTATCCCTCACGGATGACATAGAACTCCCGCCAGGTATCTTCGATCCGGCGTTTCATCATCGCGCCGAGGGGTCCATAATCAATAAAACCTGCTACAGACCCATAAATCTCTCCGGATGGCCAGACATAGCCACGTCGCCGGGAGAGATCGATCACTTTTTCATATATATCTACCATTGAGCAACACAACTCTTCCTTACTCTTTGGATGAGGCGGTATTTGATATGATTGCCATCTCGCGCCATTCCTCTTCCGGATAGGTAAATTATTTATGGTATGAGCCCGATGAGATGTGAAGATCATAAGAGTAGGTCGATATACACATGGCTACCACCAATAAACAAAAAGATCTTCTCAAGCTCTTCGCCGATATCACCAGTAAGACAAAGATCGTCGAGCCGATGAAGAAGATCCACGGGACATTACGCGACCAGGATGCAGTTGAACGTGAAATAGCGCTTATCATGCGCGAAATCCTCGATGCAGGTCATTTCAAGACCAAACTCGAGCCGATACAGCTTGCGCGGCTGATCACCCTTTATCATGATGGAAAAAACGACACCGAGATCGCACGGAGCCTTGGCGATGAGAAACTCTCAAAAACAGTGGCCAGAGCACGGGTTCGGTTGAAGCTCTTCCGGGATCTCGACTTCAAGATGCCGTTTGATCCGGCAGTTCTTGATGATCTGCTTGCACAGAATCTCACCATGAAGGAGATCTCAGAGCATCTTGGGATCAGCCCTTCCACCCTCAGGGAGTATCGCCATGTCCTTGATGAGCAGAGGGATACCACCCTTGATCCCTACCTTGAACGCATCCGGGATGTGATGGAGGATCGTGATCTCACTGAACAGATGACTCTTGCCGTCACGAGGGACAGCCTTGGTGATGCAATTGATATAACCGAAGCTGAGATGATTGATCTCAGCTAACTTTTTTAACTCTCTCACCTGATCTTCTTCCTATGTATCTGTCATATTACGGACATTCCTGTATCCTTATCGAGGGATCGAAACGTGTCTTAATTGATCCCTTCATCCCGTCCGGCGATACTCCTCCGAATTGTGATATCGTCTGCGTAACGCATGGCCATGCCGATCACCTGGGAGAGACGGTTTCACTGAAACATAAGACGGTTGCCCCGAATGAACTGGCGAAGTACCTTGCCGACCTGGGAGTTCCCGCTGAAGCACTGAATATCGGGGGTGGGGTTACAATTGACGGTGTCAGGATTATCATGACGCAGGCCATTCATTCCTCCTGGATTGAGGATGCCGATGGCGGCTACTATGGGGGACCGGCTGCCGGGTATATCATCAAGATGGATGGTGTGACGTTCTATCATGCCGGGGATACCGCATTGTTTTCGGATATGAAGCTGATCCGGGATCTCTACCATCCCGATGTAGCACTGCTCCCGATTGGGGATCGGTTCACGATGGGGCCGGATGAGGCGATGATTGCAGCCCATTATATCGGGGCGCCTCTCGTCATCCCGATCCACTATAATACCTGGGAGAAGATCGCCCAGGATCCAGAGTCATTTAAGCATGCAATTGAGAAGACGACCGATATGCGGGTTGCCATCCCTGCTCCCGGAGAGAGGATGGAGATTTTGGATGCAAACGCCCATAAGTAATTGTGAGAAAGGTTATCTGATGAAACGATATCTGATCTGTATCTTGCTCCTCCTCCTCCTGACGGCAGGCTGTGTCAGTGAGGCGGAGCCGGTAGCATCGGGCAGTCCCCTTGCCGGGGTCTGGGTGCATGATTCCGGTCATCCGGTCTTCCTCTTCCAGTTCGATTCGAACGGAGATGCGAATATCGTCTTTCTGTCAATTGAAGATCCGGACCGGCCCGGCTATGCGGATGTTGTCGCCGGAAGATGGGAAGAGTCTCCCGATTCCCTTGCGATCACCTATTTAGCTCCGCTCTCCGGAAACGTGGTAACCCTCCACCTGGAGAAGTCCGGTACATTCCTTGTACTGACTGGTGCTACTACTGCGGATGGTTCGGTTCTGGATATACAGGAACTCGAAGGAATCAGGTTCATCAGGGGTGAGTCATATTCTGCCTCCCTGATGAGTAATTATCGCGTTGATATTCTTTAGACTGACCGGTGGTACTCTTCAAGGAGCGCCTTCAGGTATGCCTCTCTCTTTTTTGTTGGGATGTAATTGAACTGGGCAACCCTGAGCATGATCTCATCAGCAATCGCCTGCGTACTTGTGAGTTTCAGTTTCTTCACCTCTTCGATGATCCAGTCAAGCTTGTCGATGCCTGTCTCCTTGCCGTCAATGAGGATCTTTTTGATCAGTATCTTGTCCGGGGGGGTTCCCCCGCAGACTGTGCAGTAATCGCCTTCATCTGCCATGTGTGTTACTCCTTGATCATGGTGAGCGACATCTTGAACTTCGTTGTTGCCGAGAGGGCATGCGGGGCGTTTGCCGGGAAGATGATCGAGTCCCCCGTCTTCATCTCAAACGTCTTCCCTTCAAGCCAGATCTCGCATTCGCCATCCAGGATGGTGACAAGGGCATCAAAGGGTGCGGTATGCTCCGAGAGCCCCTCGTCTTCATCAAAAGAGAAGATGGTGATGTTGCCATGCTTCTGCTTGATCACCATCCTGCTTGCAACCGTTCCATCCTGATACTCAACGAGTTCATCCAGCCGGATCACTTTTCCCTTGATATCATCACTCATATTCCAAGCTCCTTTCTCTTTGCCTCGATATGTGCGGCGATTCCGTCGACCGCTTTTACCGGGTCCGGCTCAGCCGGGAGGACTCCGCCATTTAATCCTTTGAGGTCTTCTGTTAAGAGCTTTACCAGATTGGGCGCTCCGGTTATGGTTGGGATCGGGTTTCCCCGATAATCCCGAAAGTGTATTGGTCGCTAATAATGCTTTGCCATGTCCTGTGAGTGAATGGCGGAAGACCGGGATATACCCTGACCATTTATTTGATAGCATCTCAGGATGAAGGAATCACTATGGATAAGATCATTAACTGGAATGAACTCTGGAAGGCTATTCATGCCAGTTCACGCCATCGTGTCGATAAGGAGAATGATCCCGGCAAGGTCTGGGATAAGAAAGCGGGCGCATATAACCGTATTACAAAGGATGAGAAGGAATCGACGAAACAGGAGCTCTCGATGCTCGATCTTTCGCCGACCGACACCGTCCTCGATATGGGGGCAGGGAATGGACGGCTTTCTGTTCCGATTGCAGGCATGGTGTCCCATGTCACCGCCCTGGATGCGTCTGCCGGGATGTTAACGCATCTGAAGGAGCGGATGGCAGCAGCAGGGAGAACAAATTATTCGGTTGTGGTGAAACGGTGGGAGGATGTTGTGATCGGCAGCGACATCCCCGTGCATGATGTGGTGATCGCTGCCTTCTCTCTCGGCATCTATGATGTCGGGGCGGCCCTTCAAAAGCTGGATTCTGCTGCCCGCCGCTCCGTCCATCTCTTCTGGCATATGGGTGAATGGCGGGAGCCTGAGGAGATGGCGCTCTACATTGCTGTTCATGGCGAAGAGTCCACACGCCACAAAGGATACCCGGATGCCCTCTTTCTGGTGAATATCCTCCACGCCCTTGGCATCTATGCGGATATCAGGATCTACCGTGCCCTCTGGGAGACGGTGTATGATTCGCCTGAGGAGGCGGCAGAGCAGTGGATCACGATGCATGCACCGGATTTTGAGGACGTCGATCTTGTTACCCGGCACTTCCGTGGGCGGCTCCGGAAAGATGATGAAGGGAAGTTCCATGAACGATCTGTCAGGACGACGGCGATGGTCTCGTGGAGAAAGGGGGAGTGAGGGGAAGGGGAGAAAGAACTGTATGGGTGTTCCCCTCGAAAAAGTGTTCCCTGAGTACACTTTTTGGATGATATGCTTATTTTGTATTCCCTAAAATCGGGATTAATCTCCGCATTATCTCCTCGGAAAGCTGTCTTCCCGGAAGAATGGACTCGTAGATTTCAATTTACACGATTAAATGATACTCAATCGGGTATGTGATTCCTTCATCATGGTAATGGCGAGGGGGAGTTTATTATGCCAGCAGATCAAATACAGGATCACCTGAGGAAGCTATGGCTGAGAGAAGTGCAGACTGGATGGAACAGGCAGATCGCGATCTCAAGATGGCACACCTGGCACGTGCCGAAGGGTTCTTCGAATGGGCTTGTTTCATCTCTCAGCAGGCTTCAGAAAAAGCGATTAAAGCCGTTTATCAGAAGGAAGGGGCTATTGCATGGGGTCATTCCAATACAGATCTTCTTCGTGGGCTTGAACAGAAACATCCTGTTCCAAAGGAAATCCTGATATCAGCAAGGAAACTGGATCGCTTTTATATCCCATCACGATATCCGGATGGATTTGGAGAGGGAAAACCGGCGGATTTCTTTGATGGAGGTGATGCAGATGATGCAATCAGCAGTGCGGGAAGAATCATTCAATTCTGTGCGGGTCTTCTGGCTTGACTATGATCTGATATGGGAACGATTACAGGCCAGGATAGGTGTCCTGGAATCACACCCTGAGATCAGGAAAGTGATCATATTCGGCTCATTCCCGGAGAAACGGGCGGTACCGGGGAGCGATCTTGATCTTCTGATCATCGTTGATCCAACAGATCTCCCAATACTGGACCGTATTGAATATTATCAGCCTTTTTTTGAGGGGATTGGTATCGGGGTCGATATCTTTCCGCTGACTGAAGACGAGCTCCATATACCGATTGCTCAAAAAGCACTCTCAGATGGGGCTCTTCTCTTTGAACGGTGATCGTTGGATCTGTTTCTGAAACAGTCTGAGTGATTAGTTTTGATATGAGTGAAAGATATATGATGGTATGAGGAGGATGGATATGTATGAGCGTTTCAATCCCTGTTTCACCGGAGATAAAAACCCGGTTGGATAAGATAAAGAGGTCATGGGAGTCGTATGAGGAGGCTATTGAACTGTTGCTCGACGATCATGATGATCTGGATACGTCTCTCTGCTCAGGATGGGCAAAAAAGGGCAAAGGATGCTATTTCTGAATACCTAAGGGGTGAAACCCTGACTGAAGACGAGATTATAAAAAAATATGCCCTTAAATGACCTTTGAAATCCATTATTTTAAAGCAGCAGATTGAGGCTTTTTCTGGTCTGTTCGAGTGTATACACACGACCTGCTTTAATGTCCTCTTTTGCCTCAGCAATATCTTTCAAATCTTTTTTTGTTAGTACGCCATCGAGATTACATTTCCTCTTTGATCGCTTTGGCATATTCAATTATCAGATTTCCGGGATATAAAAATGAGACCCTGAGGATGAATGTTATCCCCTCTTCATCTCTTCCGGCAGCGGCTTGATCCGGGCCGGAGATCCAACTGCCATCATCCCCGCCGGTACATCATGCGTAACAACTGATCCCGCTGCAACGGCCGCCCCCGATCCGATCGTGACGCCGGGGAGGATGATGGCGGCCGCCCCGATTGCGGCATACTCCTCGATCACCGGCCCCTCGAGCCGGGGTTTGCCTGATGGCGGATAGCGGTCATTTGTGAGGGTTACATGGGGGCCGATGAAGACATGATCCCCGATTGTGGTGTGGGTTGGGATGAATGCCATGCTCTGGATGCTCACGTGGGATCCGATTGAACAGTTCCCCTCGATGATGGTGCCGGTGCCAACCGATGTCTCATCCCCGATTGTCGTCTTCTCTCGGATCAGGACATTGTGGCCGGTGTTGCAGCGATCCCCGAGGGTGACGTCGGCATAGAGGATGGTGCCGGATCTGAGCGTCACGCCTGTACCGATCACGGTGCCGGGATGGTCAGCTTTCCCGATATAGTCGCGGGATGGAAAGCCGATGGTGACTGGCTCAAAGACGGTGAGGGATTCGCCGATGGTATTGGTGCCGTATTCGATCATCTGAAAAAGAGATGGGCGGGGATGGGAGAAAAAGGGAGGGGGTAGAGTGGATGGATCCGCTCCTCTCAAATGGGCCTTTCTCATTACTGTGGGGTTGACAGAAAGTATATATTACTAATATACAAAATAGATGTAAAATCAATATTGGTAATATGTATGTTAACCGATCGCACCCTTGAAGAGATCATCCTCGATCAACAGGAGGTATTCATAGCCAAGGATCCCGGTGTGAAGAGATCCATCGAGTACGACAGGTATATGCGGCACGATCAGATCGTCATCATCTCAGGGGTGAGGCGGTGTGGAAAATCGACACTCCTGCGTCAGTTTGCCACTCACTATGACTCCTATTATTACATGAATTTTGATGATGAGCGACTGATCGATTTTACCGCCGCGGATTTCTCCCGGCTCATGCTCATCTTTCAGAAGATTGCAAAAGATACCCGGGCTATCTTTATCGATGAGATCCAGAATATCCCGGGATGGGAACGGTTTATCCGTCGCATCCATGATGAGGGGTACAAGATCTATCTGACTGGATCAAATGCCCGCCTCCTCTCTTCAGAGCTTGGGACACACCTTACCGGCAGATATGCAAAGATCGAACTCTATCCGTTCTCGTTCCCTGAGCTTCTTACATTCCGTGGGATAGACGCCGGTTCACTGACATCGAAGACGAAAGCCGATATCCTGAGAGCCTTTGATCGCTATCTTGAAGAGGGTGGCTTTCCCGAATTCCTGAAATTCGGTGATCCGGAGTACCTGAAACGGACATATGATGATATCATCTACCGCGATATTGTCTCCCGGTTCGGTATACGGGAGGTGAGGGCATTCCAGCAGCTTGTGCAGTATGTATTTTCAAATGCGGGAAAGGAGGCCAGTTACAATTCACTCGCAAAAGCAGTTGAGATCAAGAGTCCTATGTCAGTTAGGGCATACATCGGTTATCTGGAAGAAGCATATCTTGTCTTTGAACTCTACAGATACGATGCTTCCCTGAAACGGCAGTATGCAGGGCAGAAGAAGCTGTACGTGATAGATAACGGGATGAGAAATGCCATTGCATTCCGCTTTTCACAGGATACCGGTCGCCTGTTAGAGAATCTGGTATTCATTGAGCTGAGGAGGAGAGGGGCGGAGATATTCTTCTTCAAAGAATCTGGTGAATGTGATTTCATCATCCGTGAGAGAGATCACACAACAGCAGTGCTCCAGATCTCCTATGAACTGAATGCGATTGATCGTGACCGTGAGATCGCAGGGCTCTCCCAGGCTATGGCGGCTCATGCTCTCTCAGAGGGCACAATTCTCACCTATAACCAGGAGGAGGAGATTCTCACTCCCGATGGGATGAAGGTTCATGTCATGCCGGTCTGGCGGTGGCTGATAGAAGGATCGGAGGGTAGATCGGGCAATCGCAGCCTATGATGATGCTTTCATCCACGGTGTCGTTGCACAATGCAGATGGTCCGGACTCGATCCTGTTTCTTTTCTTACAATGCAAAAAAAAGAAAATGGATGTATCATTTCTACCCAAAATCTGTTGGTTAAATGACTAATCCACATTTTATCGCCGATTTTCTCCAATGCCCCTATGATCCATCTTCCCCAGAAGTTTTCCACTATCTCAATGCTTCTGACCCTCAATCAGGCGAGATCGAAGCGGTCAAGATTCATCACTTTTGCCCATGCCGCCACAAAGTCTAAGACAAACTTCTCTTTTCCATCTTCACTTGCATACACCTCGGCCAGTGCCCGGAGCTGGGCATTTGATCCGAAGATGAGATCGACCCTTGTGCCGGTCCATCTGAGTTCGCCGGTTCTGCGATCGCGGCCTTCAAAGACGTCTGCATCCTTTGAGATCGGTTTCCACCCGGTCTTCATATCAAGCAGATTGACAAAGAAATCATTTGTGAGCGCCTCTGGTTTGTTGGTGAAGACACCGTATTTGGTCTGTCCGTAGTTGGTGTTCAGCACACGCATACCGCCGATAAGCACCGTCATCTCAGGCGCAGTCAGGGTCAGCAGTTGCGCTTTGTCAACGAGCAGCTCCTCTGCGGATACAGAATAGCGGGTCTTCTGGTAGTTCCGGAAGCCATCTGCCTTCGGTTCAAGAACGCCAAAGGAGTCCACATCGGTCTGCTCCTGCGAGGCATCAGTTCGTCCCGGCGAGAAGGGGACTGTCACGGTATATCCGGCATTCTTCGCCGCTTTCTCGACACCGGCACATCCGGCAAGGACGATCAGATCTGCAAGTGATACTTTCTTCCCGCTCTTCTGTTCTTTGTTGAATGCTGCCTGTATCTCTGTTAACGTCTTCAGAACCTTTGCCAGACGGGCGGGCTGGTTGACTTCCCAGTCCTTCTGCGGCGAAAGGCGGATACGGGCACCATTGGCACCGCCCCGCTTATCAGAGCCGCGGAAGGTGGATGCAGATGCCCATGCGGTTGTAACCAGCTCTGAAACCGACAGGCCGGAAGAGAGGATCTTCTCCCTGAGGGAGGCGATATCCTTTGCATCAATCAGCTCATGATCGACAGCCGGGATCGGGTCCTGCCAGATCAGATCTTCCTTTGGTACCTCTGCGCCGAGATAACGTGAGCGGGGACCCATGTCCCTGTGTGTCAGCTTGAACCATGCACGGGAGAATGCCTCGGTGAGCTGATCGGGATTCTCCAGGAAGCGGCGTGAAATCTTCTCATACGCTGGATCGAAGCGGAGCGAGAGGTCTGTTGTCAGCATGGAGGGGGCATGCCGCTTCGATGGATCGTGGGCATCCGGCACGGTGCCGGCGCCTCCGTCGCCCTTTGGCTTCCACTGGTGAGCACCAGCCGGGCTCTTCGTCAGTTCCCATTCGTGAGTGAAGAGTATTCTGAGGAAGTTGTTGCTCCACTTCGTCGGTGTGTTCGTCCAGGTGACCTCAAGGCCGCTTGAGATGGTGTCCCCCCCTTTCCCGGTGCCGAAGCTGCTCTTCCAGCCAAGCCCCTGCTCCTCGATTGGGGCAGCTTCCGGCTCGGGTCCGACATGTGTTACAGGGCCGGCACCATGGCATTTTCCGAAGCTGTGTCCTCCGGCAATGAGGGCAACAGTCTCTTCATCATTCATCCCCATACGGGCGAAGGTCTCGCGGATATCCTTTGCAGCTGCAACCGGATCCGGGTTGCCGTTTGGGCCTTCCGGATTGACATAGATTAATCCCATCTGGACAGCTGCAAGCGGGTTTTCGAGGTTCCGGTCACCGGAATAGCGTTTGTCACCAAGCCATTCTTCTTCTGATCCCCAGTAGACCTCTTCTTCAGGCTCCCATACATCTTTTCGGCCGCCGCCAAAGCCGAATGTCTCAAAACCCATTGATTCCAGTGCAACGTTTCCGGCAAGGATCATGAGATCGGCCCATGAGATCTTCCTGCCGTACTTCTGTTTTATCGGCCAGAGGAGCCGGCGTGCCTTGTCAAGATTGACGTTGTCAGGCCAGCTGCTGAGGGGGGGAAACCGCTGCTGTGCTGAACCGGCGCCGCCCCGCCCATCCCCAATGCGGTAGGTGCCGGCACTGTGCCATGCCATGCGGATCATTAAGGGCCCGTAATGGCCAAAGTCCGCTGGCCACCACTCCTCTGAAGCGGTCATCAGTGACTTCAGATCTGCCTTGACAGCCTTTAAGTCGAGTGTTTTGAACTCTTCGGCGTAATTGAACTCTTCTCCCATCGGGTTTGCGAGGGGGGAGTGCTGGTGAAGAACCTTCAGGTTCAGCTGGTTTGGCCACCAGTCCTGTATCGTTCTTCCTTTCCCACTCACCATCGGATTTCCTTGGCCCATTACCGGGCTCTTGTTTCTGTCTGTCATAGTGTTATCTCCTGAATATCTCTTGGATGGATACCCTTCAGAAAACGGCCTTTTTACATAATTGTCCATTTGGTTTGTTCTCTTTGCGTTCGTCCGTTCTCAGTCTGTTACATTAAACTCTCATGTCATTAAATTGCCGGCGAATCCGGGTACCTGGCAGGAGAGAGAATGATTGCGTGAACCGATAGGGAATATGATTAGTGTCATCGTGACATGCTGTATCATACGCAGGATCCCGGTTAATCAGGATCCCAGCAGATTCAATCCATTTTAATTTACCTCTCTTGCCAGTTCCGATATCGTTTTTATAGTCGTATATCCCTTTTCTGTGATCATATAATCGCCCCGTTCATGTCTCTGGAAGATCATACCTGAATCGGTCAGCTTCTTTATATGGAAGAGAAGGTTTCCGCCACGGAGCCCGGTCATCTGCGATATTTCGGAGAATGTCCTCGTCTGTGTGATGAGCGATTTTAATATCTGGAATCTCTGAATATTTGCAAGCGGCTCGAGAATCTTCCTGACTGCTTTCTCTTCGTCGATCTCCTCTAAGGTGTCTTCGCCATCGATTTTATTGTAAATACCGAGTGACTCCATAAGGCTGACCTGCTTTTCGAAGAGCCGACTGACTTCGGAGAAGCATCTGTCGCATCTGTCTGAGGGGCCTTTGCTCCGCATGGTCTTCAGATCTTCCCTATACGAGCGGATGATCTCATCTGAGACGTTCCCGTCCTGTATATGCCTCGCGGTATTCTGAAGGAACTCCATAAATAATGAAAAGCAGTTCTCCCGCATAGCGCAGTTTGCGACCATGTGTGTGGAAAGATCTCCCCGCGCTGTTTCCACCTGATGGTTCCTGAATAGATCTGCATAATTTTCTTTCAGATCTTCGAGAACCACATTGATATGCTGCTGGTTCGCATTCGCAATGAACCGTCTGAGTTCGTTCCTGAGCTCCAGGATCTCGGTCTTTAGCTCACCGATCCCGGTTTGATGATCCTGTTTCGTATCCACCATTATTCATCCTGCACTTATATTTCATGTACTTTCTAATTACTCTTAAGGTTAGTATTCTATACTGCTGCCTTTTTGTATATTTTACTGACGCTTAAGTATATAATTTTGCCCTTCCCAGATAGTATGGTGACAAAGATGTCGAAATGGAAGTACACAGGAAAAGAAGTAAACCCGGAAAAGATCGACGAATCCCTGAAGACAATCAAGAGTGCATGCTTTGGATGTGAGACTCATAGCTCGGACTGTTCGATCGCAAAAGCTGCGGGAGATATTGCGGAGATGATCGATGAGAAGAGCATTCCGGTGAAGGATCAGATCCACGCACAGATCACCGGTGCACTCGCCGGTGCGACGTTTCCAATAACAACTCCGGATGCTCTTATCGCTGCATTTCCGGATGGAGCCAACACGACCTGTTGTGTCGGGGATCTGAAGATGACTGCAGGAGAGGCCGGAACACTGCTTAAGCCCTCTGATTTCCCATTCAAAAGTGCGAAGGATGTTGCTGACATCATCGTATCAAGAGCAGGGCTCTGAGTATCCACCCACTTTCCTTTTTTGATCGGGAATAAACCTGATTCGAACAAAGAGAGGGGCCGGAAGGTATCCAGTCTCTATCCTATTATCTCTCCTCTCGCCTTATTCTCTTCAGTACCCGGCTTTCCCGAGGATCTCCTTCACCGAGAGATAGCCCGGCGTATCATCAGGGAGATCCAGAAGCGATCTTCCGGAGAGGACATACTCCTGCACCAGTGGGTCCTGCACCACCTTCCCGAGATACTCGTGCGGGAGGTTTGTCTTTGCCCGTTCCTCCTCTGACTCCGGGAAGAGATAACCCCCCACGATGAAGAACCGGTCCATCCCGATCTTCACCTCCCTGATGATCCGGTGTGCCCTCTTCACATGCTCAAATGACTTGTGCGAGGGGCCGATGATATCGAAGATATCGTCAACCTGGCTTGCCACCTTCCGGTTCAGGTGCTCAAGTCCCGCAGGGGAGTCGATCAGCACATACCGGTAGTTCTTCGTAATTGTTGCGAGTGCTCCCTTCAGTGCCGAGTCGGGAAGGCAGTAGCAGCCCTCCACCCACTTCGTCCCGACTGCGATGAGATCGAATGCCTCTCCTTCATACAGACCCTCCTCCCAGATCCGGCTCTCGATCCGTTCAGTAGGGGCAATCCCTGTCGTGGTGCCGCCCCGCTCAATAAACGTCTCTGATATGAGATCTGCAATCGTCTTCACGCCTTCCTTATCGAGATCGATCCCCACCATCTCTGCGAGGTTCTGGTCAGGATCGAGATCCACAAGGAGGATCGGTGTCTGATCCTTTGCGATGAAGTGCTTTGCCGCAAGCGCCGTAAAGCTCGTCTTTCCTGTTCCTCCTCGTCCCATCGTCACCAGTGTCTTCATCTCTGTTTCACCATCCATTTCCATTCTCATTCATCATCTGCCGGATCCAAATTATCAATTCTGCAACTCTGAACGTTTCAGCGGGAAATCCTCTTCTCCTCACCCTCTGTTTCACCATCAGATCCCTGTCCTGATACCGGACCCACTCTGCCGGGGAAATATTCCTCCTTCCCCGGAATAAAGAGGGCGGCTGTGTACTCCTCGATAAAGTCGACATCAACGAGGAGATCGATATAGACCATGGTACCGGCAATCTTCTCCGCCTCCCTCCGCTTGGTTTTCGATACAAGTGCGGCATATGCACCTTTCAGGGAGGTGTTTCCGACCGGGTGAACCTCAGCATTGGGAAAGTGCGGGATGATCCCAAATGTAACGGCATTGTGAATATCCACAAACGCTCCGAATGCTCCTGCAAGGAAGATATGTCTGATATCCGTTACTTTCATCCTGTACTTCTTCAGGAGCACACCAATCCCTCCGCAGAGGGCGGCTTTTGAGTCCATGAAGTAGTCCATGTCTGCGCTTGTGATGACAATATCCCGGCCGGTTGCAGCATCCTCTGCTTTCACAACCACGTATTCAGGGCCATTCTGCCCCTCCCGGACGAGAGGATGGGAGGTGAGGATCCCCTTGAAGTCGATGATACCTGCCTTAAACATCCCGGTGACACAATCGATCAAGCCGGATCCGCAGATGCCACGTGGCTTCCCACCCCCGATCACCATGCAGTGTGCCTCGCCAGTCTCCGGATCGATCGCCACCTTCTCGATAGCACCGTGCATCGCCCGCATCCCGGAGCTGATCCCGGCCCCCTCGAATGCGGGGCCTGATGCACAGGAGATTGAGGCGATCCAGTCCTTGTTGCCCATCACGATCTCACCGTTTGTGCCGAGATCGATGAAGAGGGAGATCTCTGATCCGCAATGGAGTCCTGAGGAGAGCACCCCCGATACCGCATCGCCCCCCACAAAGCGGCTCACATTCGGGAGGCAGAAGCAGTAGGCTTCAGGATGGATATTGATCCCAAGTGATGCTGCCTTCCTGACAAACGGTTTCCGGGGAACATCGGCATCTGCCAGCTCGAGGTATCCCGGATCGGTGCCGGTGAGGAGGTGGTTCATCACGGTATTGCTCGAAACAGCAATCTCCATCAGATCGAGCGGGTCCACCTGGGCAGTCTCCACAACACGCTGAATAGCACTATTGATACTCTCAGCTGCCGCCTGCTGGAGGAGCCGGAGTCCGTCACCCTTCATGGCAAAGGCGATCCTGGTGATCACCTCTTCCCCATAGGTGATCTGTCTGTTCATGGTCGTCTCCTCAGCAATCACAAGCCCTGAATCCAGATCGACGAGTGCACAGGCGATCGTTGTCGTTCCAAGATCGAGGGCGATTCCGAGGGGCGGGCCTGCCTTCTCTTTCGGTATGGCATCGATCACCTCGGGATAGCCGTTTGTTTCGGTCAGAATGGCCACAAGCCCGGTATCCGATTCCTGTATCTTCCGGTACACAGAATCGCTGATGGCAGGTCTTTTCCCTGAATACTCTCTCAGGCGGATTGATGTCCCCGCGTGGGGAAGGAGTGGATTGGATCTGATATCAAGCGGATACATCCTGACAGACGGGTCCATCCCGCCGCAGTCGCATTCACCGGCGATCCCGCAGAGGATCTGCGGCCGCTCAATCCGGCTCTCAATTGGGATCGTCACCTCCATGTTCCCGGAGACGAAGATCTCACAGGCGAGGCGGTACCCCCGTTCCCGTTCTGCTACCGTCAGATGGCTCTTCTGAGTGAGCCTCTTCTCCCTGAAATCACCGGATTCGATGATCACCCTGCATTTTCCACACTCCCCTTTGCCACCGCAGATGCTCTCGATCTGGATGTGTGCATTCCTGAGTGCGGCAAGGAGGTTCGTCCCCTGAGGAACGGAGACGACCGTATTCAGGGGGTGGAAGATTACCCTGCACTCCTCTTTCATTCTTCGTCCTTCGGCGGCCAGTATTCCTCGATAAAACGTTTCAGGCCGGATGAGTCCTTCGGGCCAACCAGCACCCGCCATCCGCTCACCTCTTCAGTCTCGCCGGAGAGGCGTGCTGCGAGGCCGGGGATGATCAGGGTGTGGTGATCGACGATTCTATCAGCCTCGTTGATCTTCAGCGCCTCTGCCATTACGTCTGAGGTGAGGTACCTCCCGGCAACTGCACTCTCGACACTGATCCCGCTCGTATCAACGACAATCAAGTGGCAGTCGAGATGGGCGGACTTGATGTCAGCCTCCACCGTAAAGAAGGTGAGGGCATAGTTTGTGGTGATCAGGAGGGGAGAGTTTCTGTCCGGGTTCCCAAATGATCTGACACCGGGTTCGACCGATACCGGTTTCCGGGGGTCGGTATAGATGTTGAACCGCCAGATCAGCTGGGGGAGGATGTTCCATGCCTCCATGCTGTGCATGATGAGGAGATCCGCATACCGGGAGATGAGCATCGCCGCCATGTACGTCTCCTTCCACTGCACCGCCTCCTTTGCGAGTTCTTCCCCCGCCCAGGCGGCAATCGGGGTGCCGAGGAGCGGGAAACCGGCGAGTTCGTCATGGGCGATTAATGCCGCCCTCCTGAGCTGCGTGAATGTGTAGATGGTCCCGGCAAACCCTTCATCTGGAAAGGTGCCGGGATCGAGGACAAGATCAGTAATGCCGCATGCTGTCAGGGTCTTGACAAGGCTCCTGAGAAGGGCGATATCGCCTGGTGCGGATGCAACAAGGGGGGCATCATACCGGAGGGCGAGGTCGGCCATCTCCTCCCAGTTCTCCTCAGTCGCCGCGTAAATGAGCGGTCGGCGATCACCCGCCACTGCAAGCCCCGCCTCCATCACCGCCGGATCGAGGGAGCAGAGGATCAAAGGATATGTGGTGGCACCAACCGCCGTATTTACCGCTTCCCTGAAGGCTTCAGGATCGCCGGATACAGACCGGATCGCGATCCCGTCCAGCCGGAGATCCCGCCCGATGTACTGGTAGCTGAACCCCTCGATTGCTTTGATGCGCTTCAGGATGTCTTCTTTCTGCATGCTGTCATCAATATCGATGATAACCGGGGTCGGGTTGTGGTAGGTGAAGTCATGCCGGTAGAGGACATGTTTTCCCCCGATGAGAATTGCATGATCGCCGGTTCCGATTGTTACCTCCTTTACGGGGGGAGCAAGAAGCCCGCCCAGATCATGCAGGAGGTCTGTATACTGTTCTGTTGTAAGCGGTGGGCAGTCCGGGATGGTATACTCGCCATTGACCAGTTTTGTTGCGAATGCCATGCAGTTTGCTTCGCCGCATTCGCCGCAGTTTGTCTTTGGAAGGAGCTTATAGACATCGATCGGGCTGATCTCCTTGATGCTCTTCTTTGCATTTGTATTGGCCATATCTTTCACCTCCCTAGCACCTCGTTCTCACCCAGTCGGGTGCCTGCGGAACCGCGATATCCTGCTGCATCATCCATGATCTGACATCCTGCATCGTCCGGACGGCTGAGGGATGCATCATCATGAAGATATCCACTCCCGCAAGGAGGAGGGTGAGGGAATTGACTGTCTCCCATATCGGCCCCCGGATCTCTTTAGGGCTGTACTCCGGCTCCATCGTCATCCATGCCTCCCGTGCCGCCCAGGCATTGGTGGATGCTGAGATCGTCGGGTGCTGGAGTTCAGTATCCCCCATCAGTGCAGCATGGCGTGCACGTTCATGGATGGTGAAAGAGTACTCAAGCCCGTATCCGAGTGCAACAGTTGTCAGATCCATCACGATCTCTTCAGGAGGCAGGTATTCATAGAGCCGCCGGTTCAGTTCTTTCGCACTATTCAGCTCAAGTCCGGTGAAGGCAAGGAGCAGATGGCCGTTATCATGTGCGGCTTTTGCCACCCCTTCAAGGGTCTTTGCCTCGGCCATATCGAGGGTGACGGAGTTTAAGAGCAGCCGCTCGCCAGCAGTTCGTTCGGCAACCTCGGTGAAGACGACGGCATCCTTCTTCGGATCTCCGCATCCGCCAATAATAAGCGGAACATCCACTGCCTGGAGCACCTCTTCAACAGTGTTTGCCGCCTGCTGTGGCGATCGATCCTGGATGAGGGGATCGGTGCTCATCAGGTGCACCGTTACACAATCTGCACCGAAGGTGTTCACATTCATCCGTGCCCACTCTGCAGGATCGTCCATCACATCAAGAACAGCGGCCTTCAGGGTTTTCGGCAATGCGACATCCATGTCAAAGACATCCATTGAGATCGCAGTCCGGTTCTTCGGGGGAATAGAGGGATTTGAGAATGCGGGTGTAGTGGATCCGCCGATAGTGATGGTGCTCCCCCTGCTGCCCCCGTCTTTCTTCGTTGCACCGAGGGTCACCTCCCGGATCGAGCCGGGATAGCTCTCCGCCACCGGGCTGAACCCCTCCCGGAACAGTTCAGTCGGCCGCCTCGGATCTTCCGGTAGGGCGACTCCGGGGACCTCCCCGATACCAACCGGGATAAAGAGCTCAAGATCGCCTATCTCCATCTTGAAGTTCTCGAACTCGACCTGCTCCACCCCCGAGAGGAGCGAGAGCAGCCGCTCACCGAGCACGGAATCTGCATGAATCTGGTTCTTCTTCGTCATTGATTCTCCCCCCGTCCGGGTTTTTTGGGCTGCACAGGCTGGATGATCACCTTGTCGGCATAGATACGGGCATTCTTGAGGAGAATCCTGAACCCACCGGTGGTGATCGGGAGTTCGCCTGCGGTGACCACCGCCGCCTCTTCTCCCTCTTCGGCAACCTCAACCCATCGCGTGACAACCGGGTGATTCTGCCTACTCAGGAAGGCTTTCAGCTCATCAATGGTGGTGGCATCCTTCTCGGTTGCGATCGCACCAAAGACAGACTCGGGAATATACTCCTTCAACCGCTCCTTGATCTCTTCAGGTATCCAGACAACCGCCTCATATCCGCCATCTGCCTGGAGGAATTTCCGTGAACGCATGTATTCGATCGAGATTCCGTGGAAGCCGTCGATCTGACGCCCGCCAGCTGTTGAGTCTGCCATTGTCGAGAAGGGAAGGCCGTTTACGGCGAGATCGCGGAAGCCCCGGTGAACGATACCGTATCCTTCCACCTCAGGAATATAGAAGGCGATCGCCTCGAAGCATCCGCAGGAGGTATGGGGGTAGCCGAAACCCGAATAGAGCTGGATTCTCTCCACCTCGCCCATCGATCGCTTCTGGGCACTTTCATTTACTCCGGTGTACTCGCCTGCCTCAGGGTCGAGACACTCTCCTTTCTCGATCGGGAAGATCGGCCCCTTCGGATCGATCCTGGCAGCAGCCCGCCCATCGAACCAGCTGATCGCCCCGCAGTTTGCATACCGCTGTGGGGTGACGACACAGACATGGGTTGGTGCAAAGGACTGGCAGAGTGCACAGCCATAGAAGACATCCACATCCTCGTCAGAGAGTCCGCGTGCCCGTGCATCCCGTGCCTCATAGATGGCCAGTGCCTCGGTGTACAGAGGCCCTATCTTTTCGGGATCGGTGATGAAAGTGATCTGGATCTCCTGTATGATCGGCAGCTCGTTCCTGAAGAGCTCCTGCATCGCCATTCCGATGAACCGGAATGAATTGAGCCCTTTCTTAAAGGATTTTTTTGAGAGGCGGATCCAGATATCGTACCGCTGGTTGAGATGCATGAAGCCTTCGATATAGTTCGAGTATTCATGGATACGCCGCTCGATCACCCCTTCCAGGTTCTCCTCAAGCTCAGGTCCTGCGATCTCGATTAAGATCCCAAACGGATGGCTCTTCCCCTCTTCGAGGTCGGGGATATCAGGACCGATGATATGGATGGCCCCGGATTCGATCTCCTCTGCCGGTTTTAGCCTGACGAGCTCGAACTTCTCTGCGACTTTCGGGCCGCCGAGTTCAAACTGCATGTCGCTCTTTCTGATCCGCTCCCCCTCATGGACAAGCCCGACATCAACAGGAATATCTTCGAACATTGCTTAGTCCTCCCTGTTCCCGAGGATCGCTTCAAGGTTCATGATCCATGCTTTAATCGAGATATTCGAGAATGACCACCTGGCATTTGGCTGGTAGACATTGTCAAGGCTGATCGTCTTCAGGTTCGGGGCGAAATTCTTCAGCCCCGAGAGGATAGTCCAGCCCATCTGGTAGGGGAGGCCGACGAAGATGGCAAGGTCGTGCGGCCCTTTCCCATCAACCCCCTGCCATTCTGGATCGGTGAGCCGGTTTCCGATATCGACTGCGGGCATCACCGCATCCGGGGTGAAACCCCGTTTCAGGAACTCGTTGTTTGTATTGCCGGTTGCGACCACCTGAATTTCGTATCGTTTTGCCATTGCAATGACATAATCGATCAGCTTCTTCTCTTCAAGATCGATCTCAGCCGCAATGCTCCCAACGACGAATATCGGCCTTTTTGCCCGCCTGATCATCGCATCAGCAATCTCGGGCTTCGTGATCAGGGAGGCTTTCTTCGGGCCGGCCACCTCGGCGGTCAGCCAGGCTTCCTGGCTCATGGGGCGGCCTCCTTCTTTGGAATGAGAGTGGGATCGGGGATCACCGTCTCCTTCCAGTCCTTCTCTTTGAGGATGGCGACGATATCCTCCTTCATGGTGATCGGGATATCCGCTTCCATCCTGACGAACCGATGGATGTCTGTCGGCATCGATCCGAGGAGCCTGCGGTGGAGATCGATATAATGTGTCAGCTTCAGCGCCCGTCCGCGTGAGGTATCATTTGGCCGCATGGAGAGCTTGGCGATCATCACCATCGCCTCCTCCTTCGTCTCAACGGCAATGAAGAGGTGTTCTGGGACCGGTCCCACATACACCTTCTCACCGGTCCGTGTATCATCGACATACCAGTCTTCATCATGGTCAGATCGTCCGAGGAGCATCCTCCGGTACTTCGTGCCATGAGGCCCGACGATCACAGGTATCCCGAGCCGCCAGAACCCTGCTGCAATCGATGCGGCTTTCTGTGACATCGCACCCCAGGCAACCCCGACGGCACCGACCCGGTTATAGACGTAATCTGCGATCTCCGCATAGTTGCCGCGGAGGTTCCTGCGGGCGAAGATGCTCGCAATCTTGACGGCTGCACCTGAGATATGGGCATTCGAGACACAGGAGCCGACATTCACGATTGCCCCCGCCTCGAAGGTGCCCGGATACACTTCATATGGCGATCTCCCGTCCTCATCCCGGTGCATGCCGATCGTCATCGCGGCACAGCCGGAGGTGCAGACGATGAAACGCCGGTTTGCAAATTCTATCGCCATCTCGGCAAGCTCATTACCGCCTTTTGGATAGTTCGCACACCCGACGAATGCGACGATCCCCGGGATCTCGCCGAGGACGATCGGCCCGCCGACCTGCCGGATCTCGATATCCTGGATCGCACCCCGACCTGCCCGGAGCTTGAAGGATTCATTTCTGAGCGTATCTTCCCCTGCTGCTATGATTAGCGAGTGGATCGGGAGATCCTGGGGGCATGCCGATTCACACCTGATACACCCGACACATGATTCATAGATCCCGGTCAGCATTGCAGGTTCGCCGCGGCTGAAGGCCTTTATCGCATCGGGGATATGCATATCATTTGGGCAGGCACGGCGGCATTCCCTGCACTGGGTGCATTCCTTTGCCATCTCCATCGCTTCGTCATGTGAGAGGAATATGCCCTTCTTTTCCTTCTTCCGCTTCGGAGCTATCTGCATCGCAGTCCTGACGGCAACAACCCCGACTTTTTCAGGGTTGAGGATTAAGGCGCCCTCGATCGTTCCGCTCACAAGGTCCCCGATGATCTCTTCAGGCGGATCTCCCGTTCTGTCAGCGAGTCCGAGGCAGTTCTTCTCGCTTGTTGCGATCACCGGGATCTTCAGGGCACGTGCCTCATCCAGCACATCAGTCCTGATACATTGCTCGTCAACGACGATGATATCGGGAATACCACTCCTGATATACCGGATCTGCCAGGATATCGGGCCAATGATCTTTGCCTTCGGTGAGTACCGGGTCATATCGATCCCGGTGCAGCAGATCCCGGTCACCTCGATATCGCCTGTCAGATCGTTATCCTGCATATAGTCCATGATCTCAACAGATGGGGGGACATTATGGCCGATGACCAGGATCACCGGCTTTGTGGTGTCAACCGAGCCAAACCCAATGTCGACAAGGGGTGCATTCGGATCGGCTTTGGGGAGATTGTATGCGGAGACCTGGGCAATATCTGCAACCTCCATTGAGAGATGGTCGATCATGCCGGTGTGCATGACTTTTGATTCAAGGTCAAGGGGGTTGCCCTCCTGCCCGGTATGGGTGCAGGCGAGGAGCTGTGTGATCTGCTGCTCCGAGTAATCGAGCACCGTCTCCAGATCGCCAAGCGTCTCCGGCTTCATGCCGCAGACGAGGCGTGTGATCGGCGCCTCGACCTTGATGTTGAGGCCGCCGGGATCGAGGGGGGTATCTGCACCGAACTCCTCGATCAGGTGGGTGACCAGTTCACGCGCATGGCTTGTATGGGTTGCTGTTCCGATACATGCGGCAAGAAGGACGATTCTGGATTGCTGCCCCGGCATCGTGATGCCGCATGCACCTTTCTTGTCTCCGGTGAGGTCGCATTTGCCGAAGGTACAGAGGCAGCAGAGATCGCAGAATGGGAGGTAAAACGGTTTGTATCGATTCAGGAGGGTCAGATCCCAGTTCCTGAGGGTGGACATCGACGGAAACGGCGTCGGCCCCTGCGGTTCATCCCAGGTCTCCTGTGCGAGCCTGCCAACAGAAAACCTGAGATCTTTGATATTCCCTATCTCGGTTTCGATCTCCTTAATACTGATATTGATCTCTTTTGTGCCCATTGCTACCACCATCTGTTTCTATTGAACAGGGTTCATCCACCACAGTTCTGGTATATATTGTGTGAACCCTGTATATCAGTGATTCAATCCTTTATGGGGCTAAAATAGTTTCTATCGGAGTCATTGGGTGGAGCAGGGGAGAGTCCATATTTATACTGGCAGAAGAGCTGCCCTGAAGATGAGGTGAAAGGTGTCGGAATCGTGGTATCCGGTCACCTCATAAGCCGGATCAGTCGAGGAGGTTTGGGATCTCCTGCAGCTTCAGGTGTCCGGCGATCGTCCGGGTGACCAGGGGGCCTGGAGCCTGCCCCTGGAGGCTGAGGGTTGCGATGGTGCGATCGGCGACTGCTGCCGGATCGGTTGCTCCCTCAGCAACAGATGCGAGGACTGTTGCATGCACCCTCTGGATAGCGGCAAGCCCGATATCCATTTTGAGATAGGCATCCGCTCCCTCGGCAGGAAGATCCCATGAAGAAAAGAGGACATTCACTCCTTCGAGCTCACGGAGCCGTTTGATGGATGCAACAGAGGCTTCTGGATCGTCATAGATTGGGAACCCGCCCAGAACAGGTATGGAATCGCCTGAAAAGAGGATGCCGGTATCCTCCATGAAGAGCGAGATTGATCCCGGCGAGTGGCCTGGCGTATGGATCACTGTCAATTCCGTCATACCGTCTCCTGATGTATCCGGGGTGATTGTATCACCATCTTCAAGTCCCCGGTCAATTTTGATGGGTCCGCTGATCAGCGACTCGAAGCCAGGCACCGGCCGCTCCCTGTTCTGGAGATCAAGATCCTCTATCCAGGCACGATCCGCAGCATGCGCCGCGATTATGCAGCCTGTTGCCCGCTGGATTGCCCATGCCCCTCCGATGTGGTCCGGGTGGGCATGGGTGAGGATGATCTCCCCGATCTCTTGAGGGTCGCGGCCAGCTGATCGGATCGCCTCAAAGATCTCGGTTCCGCACCCGGTAACGCCTGAGTCGATCAGGGTGATCGTCTCTCCAAAGATCAGATAACAGTACACGAACCGATCCAGTGTGACTCCGGGTGCAACAGGGATCGTAAAATTCAGCTTCAGTGCCTGAACAGAGGGTGCAATTGCCATAGGTTCTCCTTATGAAGGGTATAGGAAGGAAGGAGGTATAAAAAGTACTGGTAAAATACCGGGGTGTCTCTCCTCTTCCACATTGTCTGCCAAAACCCTGCCACCCCTGAATTATCAGCTCAGAAGGTTACGCGTGGTGCTTCTGCTTCCCGCATATTGTACTCCATGGTCCAGAAGTACGCCTCGCCATGGGCGATCCTGAAGATGACAAGTTCTGGATCGGCTGGCCCGGTTATCCCGATATCATGGAGCCAGGGGCGGTCTTTGAGCAGCCGCTCCCGTAGCTCTGTGTAATTCACCGGCTCGATCGATCCCGCAACCCGCATCATCTTTCCGGCACCGTCACCGGGAGCAAAGAAGCAGAGTTCAACATTAGGGTTTTTTGTGAGCTGTTTCCAGACGTTCTTTCCAATACTGGTATGGTAGTAGAATCCGGTCTCATCGGCAAACCACATGGCAAATGCCCTTACCCGTGGCTGGTTGCCGTCCATGGTGGCAATATAGGTCACCGGGTTCTCATTTGCGAATTTTACGCATTCGGAAAAGTCCATTTTGGTTCCTCATAACTCCATTCGGGAAGGAGAAGGATAAATATTGCGGGGGGTTGAGAGTGTCAGGTTCTCTTCAGTTTTCTGAATGCTTTTATAACGCCTGCGTATGGCTCCCTTTTCTGGTAGCCTTCCTGAGACTGCTGCTGCTTCATCCCCTCGGTAATTGATCCGTGTTGATCGCAGTAGATTGCATGGAGTGTCTGGACAATTGCCCTGCTGTTGCCCTCATCTGCCTCTGCGAGTGCATCCAGGTACGCAGAACGGTGTTCAGGCCCAAGGTAGAGTGTCGGATATCCGGCCCGTTCAAGGATGACGTTTGCGAGTGCCCTGCCCGCCCGTCCATTCCCATCAACGAAGGGGTGAATCATCTCAAACTGGGTATGGAAGAGTATGGCAAGTTCGAATGGTGCGAGTGTTTTTTGGTTCTTCCTGTACCATGCGATGAGCTTCTTCATCTCATCAGGGACAAGAATTGCCGGAGGTGGTTCAAATGCCGCCTTCTCAATTCCCACCTGTATATTCCGGTACTCTCCGGGATTATGGAGAATGCCGCGTAGGAGCAGCTCATGGATCTTTTTAATGAGCGTCTCGGTGATATCACCCGAATAGTCCTCAAGGTACCTTCTGAGTGCGATGAAGTTAAGGATCTCATATATCTCCTCCATCTTCTTTCCTGCGGGTGAGATGTCATGTTCCAGAAGCTCCTCTGCTTCCCTGAGGGTAATTGTGTTTCCTTCTATGGCGGTTGTGCCCTGAACATACCGGATATACATTGCATCAAGGTAATGCTGGCTCTCATCGGGATAGCGCTCTCTGAAGCGTTCGTAGTAATAGCGGATGGTCTCAAGCGCTGTTGCCCCGGGGGTGTCGAGGATGGTGTATTGGTAGTGGTTGAGCCGGTAGTCGAGGTATATGGTTAACTTCAGATTCTCCAGTTCTGATAATTTTGATACAACCTCCTCAATGGTTGTTTTTTCACATCTCCCGATATATTTTTGTATAGAAATGGATTTAGCGTTAACTTTTACTCTATCCTGTAGATAGAGGTATTTATTCCCCTTTATTGTCTTTATTGATAGTGAAGGCATCTCTTTTTTGTAGAATGTTTTTGAGGGAGAAAAAGGTATTGTTGGGTTAACGAATACTTAGATGAATAAAACCTATTCTTGGAATGAGGTGAAATAGCTTATGGAATGCTCACCCAATCTATGGCAATACCCTCATTTGATGGCCCGATAGCTTCATCCTTCCGTTCGAGTAATGATGATGGTAGCTCCCTATGAGGTTTTCAACCACGACACCCAATTCATCCAAACAGGAGATGAGTCAGAATGCTTAAACCAGGCTCCAATGACAGGAAATACTATCTCACCTTTACTGAGGATGAGGTAGAAGAATTAGTATATCACGCAGAAGAACTTGTGGAGTGTTTTGGACTGAATACCAGGATAAGAAAATACAAAGGGAAGCGTCCAATCGGCCTCTACCGCTGGGATATTGAGGCTTTATATGAGGTGTATAGTTATGTGCTTGAAACCGATTATAAGGGGTTGTATAAGGATCAACAATCTCCCGAATATCTTGCCATGCATAGTCTGGTTAAGAAACTGAAGGAGTATGTGGATATGGCTTTTTCCGATTATTGATTGGGCTGCATATCTGTTATCCTCTGCTCGATCTCTCTCTTTCTCTCTTAAAAAAAGGGTTGTATTGGCAAAAAAATATCATTTTAGGTTTAATACTCCCGGGCGGATTCGAACCGCCGTCGCCGGATCCAAAGTCCTGCATGATTGACCACTACACTACGGGAGTGAGAAGATTCTCCAGTATATTTACTGTAAAAAGATATAGTGGTTTCTGGGAGTTCCGGGCCGATTGTGATCAGGTCAATCTGCGTCCAGACACAATTCGTTTTTCAACTAAAATGGCAAGGAGTCCCCTTCCTTTAGGGAGGGGCGGAATTTCCTCAGATCCCTTTATTTAGTCACTTGCAAATTATACTATATGCAACAAGTGAA
>NPIG01000048.1_pt2 | contig 40251 bp, 41 predicted proteins | sample 8637441 | NCBI WGS metagenome assembly NPIG01 (sample SAMN07420675, study PRJNA396082) | bioreactor metagenome | isolation source: sample BR6 brine-fed electro-methanogenic bioreactor BR | place: Japan: Kochi | collected 2016-06-14
CGAAGCGGCCCTGTCGCCGGTCGGCAGACTGAGTTCGAGCGCTCCGATCCCTGAAGCCCGAACGAGGGCAAGCAGCGTTTCGAGCCTGCAGCCTCCGCTTTTCTTGAGTCGCGAAAGCGATTCCGCAGAGATGCCGGAGCGCTCGGCCAGGGTGCCCTGGTCGATCCCGCGTTCCTTCGCGAACGCAAGGACTCGAACGACCAGATCCTTTGCAGCGCTCGTCCCGGACTCCGACAAACTGATCGAAAGTATTGTCACGCCCATCCGCCTTGATAAAAATATCAAATTTACTCAATTAAAATACTATTTTTTGATGAAAAAATCAATATCTGACATACCCATCGCGGTCGTGCCGCAAGCGCACTGCCGGAGATCTCGACCCCAAGCGACTTCCAGTCTGTCCGCCTCACTTGACCGCCTCGTCCGATCCCTGCAAATTGCCGCCATGACAGAAGCCAGCTACATGGAACACGCTCTCGAACAGGCCCACGCCGCCGGTATGCGCGGTGAGGTGCCGGTGGGTGCGGTTCTCGTCGATGCCGCCTCGGGCGCCATCATCGCCGCTGCCGGCAACAAGGTCGAGGAACTGGGCGATCCGACCCAGCACGCCGAACTGGTCGTCATCCAGGAAGGCGCGCGGAAGTTCGGCCGCCCCCGCCTCGGCGCCTGCGATCTTTACGTCACGCTCGAGCCCTGTGCCATGTGCGCGGCCGCCATCTCCCACGCCCGCATCCGCCGCCTCTATTTCGGCGCCTATGATCCGAAAAGCGGTGGTGTCGAGCATGGGCCCAAGGTCTTTCAGCAGACGACCTGCCACCACAAGCCGGAGGTGATCGGCGGCGTCGAGGAAAGCCGCTGCTCGGAAATTCTCAAAGCTTTCTTCCGCGAGCTCCGCTGAGCCGAACGGCCGCGATCACATTTTCGTGATTGCCATGAAACCTTATGCCCCTTCGACCATCTGTCTAGGATCGGAATTTTGGGGGTGCGCTTTCCCTGCAACAGGAGGCTTCCCGCGGTCGGGAAGGGATTTCATGGACCAGAAAATCATCGATCTCTACGACGAATACACCCATGCGCCGTTGCCGCGCCGCGTTTTCATCAAGCGTCTTACCGCTTTGGCCGGAAGCACCGCCGCCGCGACGGCATTGCTGCCCCTGCTCGAGAACAACTACGCCCAGGCCGCCATGATCGCCGAGGACGATCCGCGCCTGGAGACCGAAACCATTACCTACGACGCCGACGGGCAGAAGGTTTCCGGCTATCTGGCCAAGCCTAAGGGCGCAGCCAACCTCGGTGCCGTCGTCGTCATCCACGAGAACCGCGGCCTCAACCCGCACATCAAGGATGTCGCCCGGCGCATCGCCGCCGAAGGCTTCCTGGCCCTGGCTCCCGACATGCTGACCGGCATGGGCGGCACGCCGGCCGACGAGGACAAGGCCCGCGAGATGATCGGCAAGCTCGACCGTGGCCAGACCATCGCCGGCCTGACAGCGGCGGTTCCCTACCTGATGGCGCGATCGGACGCATCGGGCCGGGTCGGCTGTGTCGGCTTCTGCTGGGGCGGTGCCATGGCCAACCAGATGGCCGTCAATTCGCCGGGCCTCGCCTCCGCCGTCGCCTATTACGGCCGCCAGCCGACAGCCGAGGAAACGGCCAAGATCAAGGCCCGCCTCCTGCTTCACTACGCCGGGATTGATGAACGCGTCAACGCCGGCATCGCCGACTTCCAGGAGGCCCTCAAGGCCAACGGCATCGATTACCGGATATTCGTCTACGAGGGCGCCAACCACGCCTTCAACAACGACACCAACGCTGCTCGCTACAATGCCGACGCCGCCAAGCTGGCCTGGGGCCGGACCATCGACTTTCTGAAGGAAACCCTTGGCCCCTGATCCGATGCGGACGCCGATTCTACCTCGAGTGATGGCCGGGGCCGCGCTGGGCGCGGCCCTCTGGCTGTCGGGTGTCCCGGCATCGGGAAGCGAACCGGTCGAGGTCACCGTCACCGGCCTGACCGCTCTACCGTCCCTTCCCACGACCGCGGCCGATCGGCCGGATATGTTGCCGGACGGTATCGTCGCCCAAGGCGAGGCGGACATCGCAGCCGCCTGGCTGACGGGACCGACGGAACGCTACCATCATGGCGTCCTCGGGGATGCCATCGAAGCCTCCGGTCTGGCCGTGGAAACGGTTGACGGAACAGTCCTCACCCTCGATCTCGACCCGGGTTCGGTGTTCGAAGACCGTATTCCGCGCCTTCACGACCTCGACGGCGATGGGATGGACGAAATCATTCTGGTCCGCAGCTATCTCGACCGTGGCGCCGCCCTCACGGTGGCCGGCGTTCGAGACGACCGCCTCCGGATCCTTGCCGAATCTCCGCCCATCGGAGTCGCGCATCGCTGGCTCAACCCGGTCGGCGCCGCCGACTTCGACGGCGACGGGGCGACCGAGATCGCGTTCGTTCGTACCCCCCATATCGGTGGGACGCTCCTTCTGTACCGATGGCAGGAAGGCGCGCTCACCGAGGTTCATAAGGCGCATGGCTTCTCCAACCACGCCATCGGCACCCGGGAATTGGGCCTGTCCGCGATCCTCGATGCCGATGGTGACGGCATCGCTGATATCGCGCTCCCGGATTCGTCGCGGCGGATTCTGCGGGTCGTCACTTTTGCGGGGAGCTCCTTCCGGGAACTGACCCGCGTCGAGCACGGCTCCCCTGTCACCTCCCGCATTGCCGTCCTCAACGGCGAAGGAAAGACCGCTCTGGCCTATACGTTGGCCGACGGCTCGGTCATCAGCGTCAGTTTCGACTAGGCCGGACCGGATTCAATTGTGGCCGCTGATCTCGGCGTGAAGCGGTCTGGTGTCCTCGAACAGACGCTTCTGCTCCTCCGTTGCCTCCTTCTGGTACTTCCGGCGCCACTCGTCATAGGGCATGCCGTAGACGATCTCGCGCGCCTCGTCATAGGTCATCTCGAGGCCACGTTCCTCGGCCGCGGCCCGGTACCATTTGGACAGGCAGTTGCGGCAGAAACCNNGCCAGGTTCATGAGATCGATGTTCTGAACATCGCTTCGCTTGCGCAGATGCGCGACCAGGCCCCGAAAGGCCGCGGCCTCCAGTTCGATGCGGGTCTTCTCGTCCATGATTGGCCCTCCCGGAACGACATACTCGAAGTCGGCTGTCCTCCATATGGGGAAGGACCGCCCCGGGAAAAGGGCTGGCAGAACACCTAGCGCTTGATCGCCCGCCATCCGATGTCGCGGCGGCAGAAGCCTCCCGGCCAGTCGATCCTGTCGACCGCCTCGTAGGCCCGCTTCTGGGCTTCGGCCACCGTCTTGCCGCGCGCCGTCACGTTGAGAACCCGTCCGCCGGTGGCCACGACATGACCGTTCTTCAGGCTGGTGCCGGCGTGGAACACGGTGACGCCGTTCACCTTGCCAGCCTCGTCCAGCCCGCGGATCACGCTGCCCTTCTCGTAGGTGCCGGGATAACCATTGGCCGCCATGACCACGGTCAGGGCCGCATCCGAATGCCAGGCAAGCTTGACCGTGTCGAGTTCGCCCTTGGCACAGGCGAGAAGCGCCTCGAGAAGATCCGACTTCAGACGCAACATCAGCGGTTGGCATTCGGGATCGCCGAACCGGACATTGTATTCCAGCAGTTTGGGCGTGCCCTCGGCGTCGATCATCAGCCCGGCATAGAGAACGCCTTTGTACGGCGTGCCCTCCGCCGCCATGCCCTCGATGGTCGGCGTGATGATCTCCTCCATGACCCGCTTGGCCATGGCCTTGGTCACGATCGGCGCCGGGGTATAGGCTCCCATGCCGCCGGTGTTGGGACCCTCGTCGCCATCGTAGGCGGCCTTGTGGTCCTGCGCCGAGACCAGGGGCACGGCCCGGGTTCCGTCGACCAGCGCAAAGAAGCTTGCCTCCTCGCCGGTCAGGAATTCCTCGATGATGACCTCGTCGCCAGCCCCGCCGAAGGCGCGTTCGACCATGATATGATCCACGGCCGCATAGGCTTCGAGTTCGTTGCGGCACAGGATCACGCCCTTGCCCGCGGCCAGCCCGTCGGCCTTGACCACGATCGGCGCCCCCTTGCGGCGGATGAATTCCTTGGCCGAATCCGGCTCGTCGAAGCGGCCGAACTCGGCGGTCGGGACGCCGTATTTCTCACAGATGTCCTTCATGAAGCCTTTGGAGCCCTCGAGGGCTGCAGCCGCCGCGCTGGGCCCGAAGGCCGGGATGCCCGCCGCGTCGAGGCGGTCGACCAGCCCGGCAACCAACGGAGCCTCGGGCCCGACCACGACGAGGCCCAGCTTCTTCTCTGTCGCGAAGGCGACGATCCCATCGACATCGTTGGCCTTCAGCGAAAGGCATTCCGCGACGCTCGCTATTCCCGCATTGCCGGGCGCGCAATAGAGCTTCCTGCAAAGCGGGGATTTGGCGATGGCCCAGCACAGGGCGTGTTCGCGTCCGCCTGATCCAACCACCAAGACCTTCATGCTGTTCCCTCGTTTTTGCTTGTTGCCCGTGTTGCCGCTCGCAGGGGGATCGTGGATACTGCGCCCCATGGCTGGAACCTTACCGAACGCCGGGGCCGATCACAACCTGCCCGTTTTCTCCGTCAGCGAGATTTCGCAGGCGCTGAAGGCCGTCGTCGAGGAGAGCTTCGCCTGGGTCCGGGTGCGTGGCGAGATCTCCGGCTTCAAGCGTGCCGCCTCCGGGCATATGTACATGGCGCTCAAGGATGCCGACGCGGTCATCGACGGCGTCTGCTGGCGCGGCACTGCCGGACGGCTCGGCTTCGCCCCCGAGGACGGCATGGAAGTCGTCGTTACTGGGCGGCTGACCACCTATCCCGGGCGCTCCAAGTACCAGATCGTCATCGAGGCCATGGAGATTGCCGGCGAAGGCGCGCTGCTCAAGCTGCTGGAGGACCGCAAGCGCAAACTCGCCGCCGAGGGCCTGTTCGACGAATCCCGCAAGAAGCCGCTGCCGTTCCTGCCCGAAGTCATCGGCGTCGTCACCTCGCCGACCGGGGCGGTGATCCGTGACATCCTGCACCGCCTCAAGGACCGTTTCCCGCGCCGGGTGCTGCTGTGGCCGGTCCTGGTTCAGGGCGACGGCGCCGCCGCGCAGATCGCTGCCGCCATTTCCGGCTTCAACGCCCTGCCCGCGAAGGGAACACCGCGCCGACCCGACCTCGTGATCGTCGCCCGCGGCGGCGGCAGTCTCGAGGACCTCTGGGCCTTCAACGAGGAAGTCGTGGCCCGTGCCGCAGCGGCCAGCGAGATTCCCCTGATCTCGGCCGTCGGGCACGAGACCGATTTCACGCTCATCGACTTCGTCGCCGACCGCCGCGCCCCGACGCCGACGGCGGCGGCCGAAATGGCGGTGCCCGTCCGCATCGAACTCCTGGCCCAGGTCATGGACGACGGCACCCGGCTGGTCGGCGCCACGAACCGCCTCCTCTCGGACCGCGCCCAACGCCTCGAAGCGGCATCCCGCGGCCTGCCCAATCTGCGCCGCCTCGTCGAGGAGTCGACCCAACGGCTCGACGACTGGTCGGAGCGTCTGACCAACAGCCTCAAGGTCGGCCTGGAACGCCGGGCCGGGCGGCTGGCCGAAGTTTCCGCCCGCCTGACCAAACCGCGTGCCCAGATATCGCTGGCCGCACAACGCCTGGACTCGTCCGTGCACGCGATGAAACGGGCCGCCGACGACCTCGTTCGCTCCAAGCAGATCCGCCTGACCCACGCCGGACAGATGCTGGAGAGTCTCTCCTATGCGCGGGTTCTCGACCGCGGATTCGCACTGGTTTCCGCACCCGATGGAACCCCGGTTTCCTCGGTGACCAAGCTGCGTCCCGGCGACGACATCGGCCTCCGGTTCCATGATGGCGAGGCCGGTGCGACCGTAACCGAACTCGGCTCCGGCGCGGCAGCCCGGCCAACCCCGGCCCGCAAGCCACGCCCCCGCAAACGTCCGTCCGGAACCGGCGACGATCCCCAGGGGACATTGCTTTGACCCGGCCACGCATCCTTCTGGCGGCCCTGTTCCTGGTCGCAGCCTCCTTCCCTGCCCGGGCGTTGGACCTGTCGTTCAGCGGCCATTTCGCCCAGGGAGGACTGGTCGTCGGCAAGACGGCGCCGGGCTCCACCGTCGCCGTCGACGGATCGCCGGTACGGGTATCGCCCGCAGGCGAGTTCCTGATGGGCTTCGACCGCGATGCCGGCGGCACCGTCGAGATCCGTATCACCGATTCGTCCGGAAAAAGCGAGGTCCGCAGGATGGCCGTCGCTGACCGCGATTTCCCGGTCCAACGCATCGACGGTCTGCCGCCGAAACAGGTCACCCCCGATCCCGAGACGCTCAAGCGCATACGCGCCGATGGCGCCCTGATCGCGGCGGCGCGGGAACACGATACCGCCACCCCGTTCTTCCGCTCCGGCTTCGTCTGGCCGGTGCAGGGGCGCATTTCCGGCGTCTTCGGCAGCCAGCGGATTCTCAACGGCGAGCCGCGCTCACCGCACAGCGGAACCGATATCGCCGCCCCCGACGGCACGCCCGTCCTCGCCACCGCCGACGGCGTCGTCGTCCTGGTTCACGGCGACATGTTCTATACCGGCAAAACCGTCATGATCGACCACGGGCACGGCCTCATGTCGGTCTATGCCCACATGAGCGCAATCGCGGTCAAGGAAGGCGATCCGGTCAAGCGCGGCCAACCCATCGGCAAGGTCGGGGCCTCGGGCCGTGCCACCGGCCCCCACCTGCATTGGGGGATGAGCCTCTTCACCACCCGCCTCGACCCGGTTCTGCTGGTCCCGGAAAGGAAAGCCGCGCCTTGAAATCGGGCCCTGCCGGGATCGGCATCCGGGCATCCGGCCATCGTTCACGAAAACGTGTCGTGCCGGAATCGATGTGATGACGATTTCCCCTTGTCGACTGGCTTTCGAATTCCCTACTATAATAGTGAGATTAATTTGCAGTAGCATGGAGGCGCCGCTATGCAAACCGTATCGAAGCTTTTCTTCTCTTTGATCGCCGCCGCCCTGTTCCTTTCGGTTTCAACCCTTTCGGCCCAGGCCTGCGAAGGCGGCATCAAGATGAGCATCGCTCAGCCGCAATCCCAGTCGGTAGCCGAGACGACACTGGTTCCGCCGACCAAGCCCGCCAACGACGGCTGAGAGCTCGGTTCCGTCTATCCTTCTTGAATACCCTTGAATACCAACGGCCGGGATTTCCCGGCCGTTACCCTTTGGGCGCCCTCTAAGGACCTTCGGTCAATCCGGCCAACGGTTGTGTAGCCACAGCCATTGTTCCGGCGTCTCCCGCACCCACTCGCCGATCACTTCGTTGACCCGGGTCATCAGGGCGGCGACGTCCGCTTGCCGGTCGCCGCTCCGCGGGACCTCCAACGGCGGCTGCACGACGAACCGGAACCTCGCACCCTCGAGCCGAATGACCCGGGCCGGCACCACGGGGCAGTCGAACTTCAAGGCCAATTCCGCCAAGGCCGGTGCCGTCATGGCCGTCCGCCCCAGGAACGGAACGGCAATGCCGTCATTCATTTTTTGATCGACCAGCATCGCCAAATGGTTGCCTTCCCGCAGCGAGCGCAGCAGGAGCCGGACACCCGCGGCTCCCTTTGGAATCAGCGCACCGGCGACCGCTGACCGGCCGCGCCGGTACAGCCATTCCACCAGCCTGTTGTTGGCGGCCCGATAGACGCGATCCAAGGGCAGATCGCGCTGCGTCGCACCAAGGGCAAGGACCTCCCAATTCCCGATATGGGCCGAAAAAAAGATTCCCGGCTTTCCATCGTCGCGAAGTCGGTCGACATGCTCGATGCCGATCACCTCGACCCGTCCCCCCGGCTCGAAGATGTCGAACTCGGGAAGATGGGGATATTCGCCGGCAAGGCGAGCGAGATTGTCCCAGACACCCTTGACGATACGGGCGACCTCTTCGTCACCCATCTCGGGGAACGTCATTTTCAGGTTATGGATGGCGCGCTTGGAGACCCCGAGCCGCGGCCCGACCGTACGGCCGATCCAGCCGCCAAGAGCCGACGCCGCGTCCACCGGCAATGCCTTGAAAAACGAGTACAGCAGCACGGCAGCTACAGCCTCCAACGGATGCTGGACGTAACGCCTGACGATGGGGTGGCTACGGAGACTCATCGCGAAACGGGGACTGCCTTTTCAAGAAGTTCGTCCAAACGCACCTCGTCCTCCCATTCGACCCGTATTGTCAAGACCCGGACGTCTTCGCGCGCACCGTCCGGCAACCGCATGGCGTCCTTCGCCGTCGTCACCAGCGCCGCGCCGTGCCTCTCCGCCTCCGCGGTCAGCCGATCCAGGTCCCGCTGCGCGTAGGGATGGTGATCGGCAAATCCCCGCCGCGCCTTGATCCGGCAACCGGCAGCCTCGAGCGACGCGAAGAACTTCCCTGGATCCCCGAGTCCGGCGAAGGCCACGACCGGCTTTCCCGCCAAATCCCCCCACTCCGGTCCCGGCTTGAGGTGCGCATGCAGGATCGGCAGACCTTCACCCGCGATGCTACGGATCTGCCGCGCCAGTTCCGCCCCGCCGCCCATCAGAACGACCCCGTCCGCCCGTTGCAGACCGGAGCGGACCGGCTCGCGCAGCGGCCCGGCCGGAATAAGCCGCCGGTTGCCGAACCCCCGCCGCCCGTCCACCACCACGAGGGAAAGCGTCTTGTGGACCGCCGGGTTCTGGAAGCCGTCATCCATGATGATCGCGCCGGCACCGGCCGCAACCGCCGCCTCGCAGCCGGCCACCCGGTCCCGCGAAATCCAGGCCGGGGCCACCTCCGCCAGCAGAAGCGGTTCGTCGCCGACCTCCGCAAAGCCGTGGTGTTCCGGCTCCACCCGGACCGGACCGGGCAGGCTTCCGCCATACCCCCGCGACAGGAAATGCGGCTTGGCCCCGCGCTCGATCAGCCGGGCGCCGATATCCAGGGCGACCGGTGTCTTGCCGGCACCACCCGCCACCAGGTTTCCGATGCAGACGACGGGAACCGGCATCTCGATCGGCGAGGCTTTGGCGAATTTTCGTGCCGCGGCGGCACCGTACAGGCAGGCCGCCGGGGCCAGCAGGACGGACCACAGCCCGTTCCCCTCCGACCACCAGAATGTCGGCGCCTTCATGGCTCAAGCCTCCCGCCCGGCACCCCGAAGAAAGGGAGCGATTTCGTCCATGACCCGATCCAGGACCTGCGCCTCGCCGGCGGCGAAATCCATTCCCGCCTGACCGCGCTGGCCACGCAACGCGTCGTCGGCCAGCAGCCGACCGACGGCCTCGGCAAGCCCGTCGGGGTCGTCGACCTGCTCCGCCGCGCCGGCCGCCATCATGGCCTGTGACATGTCGCGGAAGTTGGTCATCTTGGGCCCGAACACGACGGGACAACCCAGCACCGCCGCCTCCAGCGGATTCTGCCCCCCCGAGGAAACCAGCGACTTGCCGATGAAGGCGATCTCGGCCAGCCGGTAGAACAACCCGAGCTCGCCGATGGTATCGGCCAGGTAGACGTCCGTTTCCGGCTCCGGCAAATGGCCCCGCGATCTCCCCGCCACCCGCAGGCCCATCCGGTGCAGGGTTTCGGCGATCTCGGCGCCCCGTTCCGGATGCCGCGGCACGATGACGGTCAGCAGGTTCGGGAATTCCGGCGCCAGCCGCGCATGAACCCGGCCGCAGATTTCCTCCTCGCCGGCATGGGTACTGGCCGCCAACCAGACGCGGCGATCGCCGATCGCGGCCTTGAGCTCGGCGAGGCCATCGGGATTCACCGGCAGCGGAGGCACCGCATGTTTGAGGTTTCCCGGGCAGGTCGCTCCCTCGGCGCCCAGGGCCTTCAACCGCTCGACATCGGTCTGCGACTGTCCCATGCAATGGACGAAACAGGAAAGAAGCTTGGCGATCGTCTGTGGATAGCGCCGCCACCGAGCAAAGGAGCGGTCCGAGATGCGGCCGTTGACGAGAACCAGCGGAATCTTCCGCGCCGACACCTCGCACAGCAGATTGGGCCAGAATTCGGATTCCGCCCAGATCGCCACATCGGGACGCCAGTGATCGAGGAACTTCCTCACATAGGAAACCCGGTCGACCGGAACGAACTGGTGCCGGGCACCGCCCGGCAGGCGCTCGACCATCAGGCGCGCCGAAGTCACGGTGCCGGTCGTCAGCAGCACGAAGGTGTCCGGATACTCCTTCCGCATCCGTTCGATCAGCGGCAGAACCGACATCGCCTCGCCGACGCTGGCCGCATGGACCCAGGTCAACCGGCCTTCCGGACGCGGCATGCTCGGTTTTCCGACGCGCTCGCCGAAGCGGTAGGGGTCTTCCTTCCCCCGGCGCAGCCGCCTGCCCAGATAGGCCAGGATCACCGGCCCGCCCAGGGTCGATCCCCAACGATAAAGCGAGAGGATCATGCGTCCGCCCCGCTTTCGCCTTCGCCCTCGGCCGGCAACCCGACCAGGCGATCAGCCTCGGCGGTAATGGCGTTCAGGCTGTCCTCGACCTGCTGGCGGGCGGCCTCCAGCGCCGCGGCGTCGGCATCGCGGGGAACATGGATCGGTTCGCCCCATACGAAAACGCCGCGGGCGAACGGCAGGGCGATCACCAGCCGGTCCCACGTGTTCAACACCTTCCGCCGACTGATCGCATAGGTCACCGGAACGATCGGCGCCCCTGACAGCCGGGCGATGCCGATGATCCCTTCACTGACCCGGAAGCCCGGTCCGTGCGGTCCGTCCGGCGTGATGCCGACACAGCCCCCGTCCTTGAGCACCCGCAGGAAGGTCCGGAGCGCCTGGCTGCCGCCCCCCTTGGTGTTGGCGAAGACGTTGTGGACCCCGAAATGGCGCACCGTATAGGCGATCAGCCGCCCGTCGCGATGCTCGGAATGGAGCATGTAGATGGGATAGCGGTAGTCCCACGACGTCGGCATCATCAGCAGGCGTGCGTGCCAGAAGCAGCCGATGAAGGATTCCCCCCTGTCCCACAGGTCTCGGGCGATCTCGCCGCGGACGGTCGACCAGCGGCTGGTAAAAAAGACGAACCGGATGTAGCGCGCACCGATCCAGCACAGGACCTGCCGGACCTTGTCGTTGCCGAAAATGCGCTTGGTCAGCTTCATCCGCCAGCTCCGGCAGCCTTGGCGTTGGACCCGTTCTGCTCGGCGAACTGCAGGGCGTAGAGCTTGGCGTATGCCCCGTCGCGCGCCAACAACTGGTCGTGGGTGCCGGATTCGACGATGCGCCCCTGATCGATCACGTAGATCAGGTCCGCATCCACCACCGTCGACAGCCGGTGTGCGATGACCAGGGTCGTCCGTCCCTTCATCAGGGTATTGAGCGCCGTCTGCACCTGCCGCTCGGATTCGGTATCCAGCGCCGAGGTCGCCTCGTCGAGCAGCAGGATGGGGGCGTTCTTCAGCATCGCCCGGGCGATGGCGAGGCGCTGGCGCTGCCCGCCCGACAGCTTCACGCCCTGCTCGCCGACCACCGTCTGGTAGCCCTCTGGCAGCGACCTGATGAAGTCGTGCGCGGCGGCGTTGCGCGCCGCGTCGAAGATCTCCTCCTCGGTCGCCCCGGCCCGGCCATAGGCGATGTTGGCCATCACCGTGTCGTCGAACAGCATCACCTCCTGGCTGACCAGGGCGATGCTGCCGAACAGCGAGGAAAGCGTGGCGTCCCGGACGTCGGTGCCGTCGATCAGCACCCGCCCGGCATCGACATCGTAGAAACGAGGGATGAGGTTGAGGATGGTCGACTTGCCGGCCCCCGACGGACCGACAAGAGCCACCGTCTTTCCCGCCGGCACCTCCATGGAAACGCCGCGGATGGCGGGGGCGCCAGGACCGTAAGCGAACTCAACGTCCTCAAGCTCGACGTGCCCTTTCGACATTGCCAAGGGTTCGGCGTTCGGCTTGTCCAGAATGGCAGGCTCGGTGTCCAGCACCTCAAACAATCGTTGGGCGCCTGCCAACCCCTGTTGCATGCTCATGTTCAGATTGGCGAGCCGTTTCATCGGCTCATACGCGAGCAACAGCGCGGTTATAAAGGAAAAGAACGAACCTGCATCGGTTTGCCCTTCGATGACCTGGTGCCCGCCATAAATGATGACGATTGCAACTGCGACGCCGCCCAACGTCTCCATTATCGGATGGGATCGCGCGCGCGTACTCTCCGCCTTTCTGGATAGCCGCCGCACGGTATCGACGATAGTGGCAACGCGGCCCTTTTCGTACTCCGCCATACCATAGGCTTTAACGACCCGGATACCTTGGAACGTCTGCTCCAAGATCGTGGTGAACAGGCCCAATTCCCTCTGGGTATTGGCAGTAACTTTTCGCATGCGTCTGCCTAGGCGGGCTATAGGTCGAATCGCTATCGGAAACACGAACAATGCAATCAGGGCCAACTGCCAGTTCTGGAAAAACATGTTTCCGATCAAACCGACCAGTGAAAGGCTGTCTTTGCCGATACCGGTCAGCACATTCGATACGGCCATCCGCATTTGATTGATATCGTTGGTGAACCGAGAAATAAGCTCGCCTGTCGATCGACTATGGAAAAACGCGATATCCATGCGCGCCAAATGCGCAAACAACCGGTTTTGCAAATCGGCAACGATGCTCAAGCCGACCCTCGCCATAAGGACTGCCTGCAGATAACTGGCCACCCCCTTTACCGCGAAGGTGGCCAATACCGCGCCCCCGATCAGCCACAACATATTCTCTTCCCGGTTGACGAATATGTCGTTGACCACCGGTTTCATCAGATACGCGGAGTAGGTGGTTGTCGCCGCCACGATCGCCATGAAGAACAGGGCCCAGCCGAGCTTCGCAAAATAAGGTCGGACATGCTCTTTAAGCAGGCGGCGCATCAGCGCTTGCGTCGAATGGTCTCGGGACTGATGTTTCAAGGTTTCTTCGTTCAAGGCCCACTTACCCCGGTTCAAGCGGGCGGACCATAGCACGGCGATTCCGCAGGGCCAATCACCCCGTGACCCTTTGGACTGCATTGGTTTTCCGGTATGACTGCGGCGGTCGCGTCAGCCGCCGGGCTTGAGACCGTCGGGCTGACCGGCAACCACGAAATGCAGGTTCGCGGGATCGAGCAGTTTGCGGGCGACCCGCCGGACGTCGTCCAGGCTCACCGCCTCGATCAGATCGTTGCGGCGGTCCAGGTAGTCGATCCCCAGATCGTCCATCTGGATGGCCACCAGGATGGACGCGATGTTGTCGCTCGACGAGAACCTGAGCGGGAAGGACCCGGTCAGGAACCGCTTGGCGTCGGCCAGTTCCTCGGGTGTCGGTCCCTCGGAAGCCATCCGCGCCCATTCGGCGCGCACGATCTCCACCGTCTCGGCGGCCCGGTCGTTGCGGGTGCCGCTGCCGCCGAAGATCAGGCCGGCGAAATCCATCGGCACCAGCGCCGTATAGACCGAATAGGCGAGGCCTCGCTTTTCCCGGACCTCGCTGTAGAGGCGTGAGGTGAAGCCGCCGCCGCCCAGGATGTGGTTCATCACATAGGCCGCGTAGTAGTCCGGATCTCTGCGCTGCAGCCCGCGCTGGCCGAACACGATGGAACTCTGGGGCACCGGCATCTCCAAGACCGACACACCGCCCTCGTCCTTGGGCTTGGTCTGGGCGATCTCCCATTCCGCCGCGTTCATCGGCAGTTCGCCGAATATCCAGTCGAGCGCCGCCGCCATTTCCTCCGGTGTAATGTCGCCGACCACGCCGACGACCAGGTTGTCGCGGGCGATGCGCCGCTCGACGAACCCCTTGAGGTCCTTCTGGCCGATCGCCGAAAGGGTCTCCTGGGTTCCGGAAACCGGCTTGCCGTAGGGATGATCCGGGAACAGGGAGCGGAACAGTTCGCGCCGGGAGATGACGTCCGGATCCTCCTCCTCGCGGCGCAGATTGGCCAGCAGCTGCCCGCGAATCCGGTCGACCGGCTCGGCGTCGAAGCGCGGCATGGTCAGGGCCAGGCGCAACAGGTCGAAGGCCTCGTCCCGGTTCTTGGTCAGTGTCCGCAGTTGTCCGCCGAAAGTGTCCCGCCCGGCATCGAAACGCAACGTGATGGCCAGGTCCTCGAGCTTCTGCTGAAACGCAGTGCTGTCCAGATGCCCGGCGCCCTCGTCGAGAAGGCCCGAGGCCATTTCGGCCAACCCTTCCTTGCCTTTCGGGTCCAGCGCCGCACCGCCGCGGAACGCGAACCGCACGGCGATGACCGGGTTCGTATGGTCCTCGATCAGCCATCCGACGGTCCCGGTCGTTCCCTCGACCCGCTGCACCTCGAATGCGCTGGCCGGATTGACCCCGGCCAGGATCAACAGCGTCGCGACAAAAAAGGCCAAGACCGGTTTCATATAAAGGGTCCTCATGGCAGCCGGGCCTCCTGCCCGCCCGGTTTCTCGGGCAGCAGTTCGGCGGTCACCGAATGTCCGGAAACCAGCACGTCGCGCATCGCCTCGTCCACCGCGGCAGGTGTCACCTCGGAAATCCGGTCCGGCCAGGTTTCCACGTCGTCGATGGTCATTCCCGTCGCCAGTGCCGCGCCGAGAACCTGGGCACCCGCCCGCAGCGAGTCGCGGGCATAGACCGCACCGGCAAGAATCTGGTTCTTGGCCCGCTCGACCTCCTGCTCCGTGACACCCTCCGCAGCGAGATCCGCGAGCACCTTGTTCACAGCCGCCTCGAGTTCCTCGGACGACACGCCGGGACGCGGGCTCGCATAGACCCCGAATCGGGCCGGGCCGAAGTCCCGTGGGCTGTAATAGGCGCCGGCCGCGACCGCCAGTTTGGTCTCGACCACCAGTTGCCGGTAGAGGCGGCTGGTCGCGCCGCCGCCGAGGACGTTGGACAGAACCTCCAAGGCATGGATGTGCTTGCGATCGCCGTAGAAGTAGCTTGGCGACACGTAGAGGCGGCTCCACGACGGCTGCCGGACGCGGGCATCGCGGAGAATTACCCGCCTCTCGGCCCGCTGCGGCGGTTCGGTCGGCCGCACCCGCTCGATATCCGGCCCGCGCGGGATCGCGCCGTAGTATTTCTCGGCCAGAGGACGCACCTCGTCGACGGTGATGTCTCCGGCGACCACCAGGATCGCGTTATTGGGCTCGTACCATTGGCGATAGAAAGCCGTGATGTCGTCCATGGTCAGGGCGCGGATCTCATGCTCCCAACCGATGACCGGACGCTGGTAGGGATGGTTCATGAACAGGGCCGCGCCGACGTGCTCCTGCAGAATGGACCCGGGATCGTTCTCCACCCGCATCCGCCGTTCCTCCAGCACCACCTGCCGCTCGGGCTCCACCTGTTCCGGCGTCAGCACAAGGTTGGTCATGCGATCGGCTTCCATGCGCATGACCGTTTCCAGCCGATCCTTGGCGATGACCTGATAGTAGGCCGTGTAGTCGGTCGAGGTGAAGGCGTTCTCCTGGCCGCCGTTGCGGGCGACGATCTCGGAGAACTCCCCGTCCGGGAAACTGGGCGTGCCCTTGAACATCAGATGCTCGAAAAGATGTGCCATACCCGATTTGCCCGGTGGTTCGTCGGCCGACCCGACCTTGTACCAGACCATGTGGACCACCACCGGCACCCGGTGGTTGGCGACGACCACCACCTGCATGCCGTTGTCCAGCGTGAAGGTTTCCGGATTGAACACGGCGGCCGTGGCGGACCGCCAGGGCAGCGACAGAACGACGAACGCGACCGTCAGCAAGAACATCTGGAAACGGAGGCGTTGCACCGGATTCAACGGCATTCTCAATACCCCGCAGATTCGTCCGTGGGTTTTCCTATGGCACTCGGGTGCCATCGATATGGGTAGCTGACGGCGTGCCGCAAGTCAGGACACACCAAAGTGGTATGGCAAAACGACTGGGAAAAGCAGGGCCCCGGCGTTCGGACCGCCTAGAAGATCCCTTCCAGCAATCCCTTCTCCTTGCGCGTGATCGTCGGCACAGCACCCTCGTTCAGGGGCTTGCCCAACGCCTTGGCTTCCTTGATCCGCTTGGCCTCTTCGGCGGGATCGACCACGACGTCGGGTGTTTCCGGCTCACGCCAGAAGATCAGGGTATCGGCGAAGGTCTCGCTTTCCTGCGCGAGGATCGACGTCTCGCGGTTGATCTCGGCGCGGATATTGGGGTTGGTTTCCACGGCCCCCGCCTCCTTGAGCAGGGCCGCGATACCGGGACTGGCGCCTTCGATTTCCGGCGCAGGTTGCGGCTTGCCGTCCTTGCCGGCCAGAGCCCGGCGCGCATCGTCGCGCGGCAGCACCAGCTGCGGCCGGCTCGTTCCCGGTTCCGGCGGACGCAGGCCGAAGTCCGGCGGCAGACTCAACGGCGCCCGCGAATAGACCGCGAACTCGTCCGGAGCCTTCTTTTCAAGGCCCAGCATGCTCTTGGTTTCCGAACAACCGCTCAGCAGAACGGCTGCGCAAACCCCAACTGCCATCCAGATATCTTTCCTCATCGTCCCCGGTCCGTTGGATCAGGCGTACTAGTTTTATGCTTTTCGGACTTGGCAAACAAGGCATCAAGAACCAGAAGCACCGCTCCGACCGTGATCCCCGAATCCGCGACATTGAAAGCCGGCCAGTGATAGCCGGCGATATGGAAGTCGAGGAAGTCGACGACCGCCCCGAACCGCGCCCGGTCGATGACGTTGCCCAGCGCGCCGCCGATGATCATCCCCAGGGCCGCGGCCACCAGGAACTTGTCGGCCTTGCGCAGCCACACCAGAAGCGCAATGACGATGGCAATCGCGATACCCGAGAGGACCCAGGCGTTCCATTGGGAGTCCTGGTTGAACATGCCGAAGCTGACTCCGCGGTTCCACCCCATCACGAGGTTGAAGAACGGGGTCACCTCGATGACACGCGGCGGCTGCATGACATGCTCGAGAATCCAGTACTTCGACAATTGATCGAGCCCGAACACGATCAGGGCGATTCCCAGTCCTCTCCGCATGTCCTGTGTCATCCGCAATTTCCTCTCACGGAACCTATGGCAGAACCGGCCGGGCTCTATTCGGTCTCGGGCGGCGGGTTCTGGTGTACCGCGTCGGCGCAGCGGCCGCAGACATCGGGATAGACCGGATCGGCCCCGACATCGTCCAGAACCTTCCAGCACCGCGCGCATTTCTCGCCCTCGGCATGGCCGGGCACGACGCCGACGCCCGGCACCTCCTCCATGACGAACGCCCCGTCGGGCGCCGCGCCCTCGTGCAGGGCCGCGCTCGAGGTGATCGAGATCTCGGCGAGGTCCACGCCCTTCATCGCCTCGATGAAATCGCTTCCGGCATAGACGTCGGCATGGGCTTCCAGGCTCGAGCCGATCTTTTTCGCCGCGCGTTCCAGTTCCAGGGCGCCGGTGACGACACGGCGCAGGTCGCGGACCTTCTCCCACTTCGCAGCCAGCGCATCGTCGCGCCAGTCGGCCGGGATGTCCGGGAAGGTGCGCAGATGGACGCTTTCCTCGTCACCCGGGTTGCGGGTCAGCCAGGCCTCCTCGGCGGTGAAGCAGAGGATCGGCGCCAGCCAGGCGGTCAGACAGTTGAACAGTTCGTCCAGCACCGTTCGTGCCGCCCGGTGTTTCACCGAGTCGGACGCGTCGCAGTAGAGCGTATCCTTGCGGATGTCGAAATAGAACGCCGACAGGTCGATGGCGCAGAAGTTGTGAAGCTCGACGAAGAACGGATGGTAGTGGTAGTTGGCGCAGGCATCGCGCAGCATGCCGTCCATCTCCCACATCCGGTGCAACACCCAGCGCTCCAGTTCCGGCATCTCGGAAACCGGCAGGCGTTCGCTTTCCTCGAAGCCGTTGAGGTTGCCCAGCAGGTAGCGCAGCGTGTTGCGCAGGCGGCGGTAGATGTCGGCGTTGCGCTTCAGGATCTCAGGCCCGATCCGCAAGTCCTCGGAGTAGTCCGATCCGACCACCCAGAGGCGCAGGATATCGGCGCCGTGCTCCTTCATCACGTCCTGCGGCGACACGATGTTGCCCAGCGACTTCGACATCTTCTGGCCGTCCTCGGCCATGACGAAACCGTGAGTCAGCACCGCCTCATAGGGGGCAACGCCGTTGGTCCCGCAGGATTCCAGCAGCGACGAATGGAACCAGCCGCGGTGCTGGTCGGAGCCCTCCAGGTAGAGGTCGGCGGGGAAGCCGAGCTCGGGGCGGCGGTCGAGCACGCTGGCATGGGTGGTGCCGGAGTCGAACCAGACATCGAGAATGTCGGTCACTTTTTCGTAATCGGCCGCCGCCTCGCCCAGCAGCTCGGCCGGCTCCAGCTCGAACCAGGCGTCCACGCCCCTCTCCTCCACCCGCGCGGCCACCGCCTCGATGAGCCGCGGCGTGTCGGGATGCAGCTCTCCGGTCACACGATGGACGAACAGCGCCAGGGGCACGCCCCAGTTGCGCTGGCGGGAGATGCACCAGTCGGGGCGGTTGGCCACCATGCCCTCGATGCGCGCCTGGCCCCAGGCCGGAGTGAAATGGACGTCGCGGATGGCGGCCAGCGCCTGCTCGCGCAGCGCCTCCCGCTCCATGCCGATGAACCACTGGGGAGTGGCGCGGAAGATGATGGGGGTCTTGTGGCGCCAGCAGTGGGGATAGCTGTGGCGGATGGCCTCCACGTGCACCAGGGCGCCGCGGGCCTTGAGCACCTCCACCACGTGGTCGTTGGCCTTCAGCACGTGCTCGCCGGCGAACAGCTCGGTGCCGGGCAGGAAGCAGCCGTCGGGCCCCACCGGGTGGTCCACCTTGAGGCCGTACTTCTGCCCCACCACATAGTCCTCCTGGCCGTGGCCGGGGGCGGTGTGCACCGCGCCGGTCCCCGCCTCCAGGGTCACGTGGTCGCCGAGGATGACCGGCACCTCGCGATCGTAGAAGGGGTGCCGGAGCTTCAGGTGCTCCAGGTCGGCGCCCTTGCAGTAGGCCACCACCCGGTAGCGCTCGATGCCGTAGCGGGCCATGGCGTCCTTCACCATGGCCTCGGCCAGCACCAGCCGCTCGGCACCCTGCCCGCCCTCGGCCTGCACCACCGCGTAGTCGAGGCCGGCGTTGAGCGCCACCGCCTCGTTGGCGGGCAGGGTCCAGGGGGTGGTGGTCCAGATGACCACCGACACCGGCCCGGTGCCTTCGTGCTCCGGCACCGTGTGGCAGCGGGAGAAGAGCGCCGCCTCGTCCAGCACCCGGAAGCGGACATCGATGGCGGGCGAGGTCTTGTCCTCGTACTCCACCTCCGCCTCGGCCAGCGCCGAGCCGCAGTCGGTGCACCAGTGCACCGGCTTGTAGCCCTTGACCACGTGGCCGCGCCCGATGATCCGCCCGAGCGAGCGGATGATGTCCGCCTCGGTGCGGAAATCCATGGTCAGGTAGGGCGCCTTCCAGTCGCCCAGGATCCCCAGGCGCACGAAGTCGCGGCGCTGGCCGTCCACCTGGCCGGCGGCGAACTCGCGGCAGGCCTTGCGGAAGGTGGTGGCGTCCACCTGCTGCCCCACCTTGCCCAGGGTCTGCTCCACCTTGTGCTCGATGGGCAGGCCGTGGCAGTCCCAGCCGGGCACGTAGGGCGAATCGAGCCCCTCCAGGGTACGGGACTTGACGATGATGTCCTTGATGACCTTGTTGACGGCGTGGCCGATGTGGATGTCGCCGTTGGCGTAGGGCGGGCCGTCGTGGAGGATGAACTTCCCGCGCCCGGCGAACGCCTCGCGCTGGCGCGCGTAGAGATCCATCGCCTCCCAGCGGGCCAGCGTCTCCGGCTCCCGCTTGGGCAGATTGCCGCGCATGGGAAAGTCGGTATGGGGGAGGTTCAGCGTCTGCTTGTAATCGGCCACGGCACTCTCACACTGTCCAGTCATTGGGAGGGAACGGGCGTTCCGCCCCCGCATTCATCGCCCGTAACGCTCCCTGAAGAAGGCCCGCGCCTGGTCGGCATCGCGCAGGATCTGCCCCTTCAGGGCCTCGAAGGATTCGAACCGGCGCTCCTCGCGCAGGCGGTGGACGAAATCCACCTGCACGTAGCGCCCGTAGATGTCGCCGCTGAAGTCGAACAGGTGCACCTCCAGCAGGCTGCGGGTCCCGTCCACGGTGGGGCGGGAACCCACGTTCGCCACCCCCGCCACCGGCTCCTCGTCGAGCCCGAACATCTCCACGGCGTAGACGCCCAGCACCGGGGTCTTCTGCCGGTGCAGGTGGATGTTGGCGGTGGGAAAGCCGATGGAGCGGCCGCGCTTGTCGCCATGGGCCACCCGGCCGCACATCCGGTAGGGCCGGCCCAGCAACTTCTCCGCGGCCGCCAGGTCGCCCGCCGCCAGGGCCTCGCGGATGCGGGTGCTGCTCACCCGATCCCCGTCGACCCCGAAGGTGTGCATGTTCACCACCTGGAAACCGCGCTCGTGCCCGGCCGCCTCGAGCATGGCGAAATTGCCGCGACGCCCCGCCCCGAAGTGGAAATCGTCCCCCACCACCAGGTAGCGCACACCCAGCGCGTCCACCAGCAACTCCCGGATGAACGCCTCCGCGGGCATCGCCGCCAGCTCCGCATCGAAGCGCAGGGTGAGCACCCGGTCCACGGCGAATCGCCGCAGGGCCTGGATCTTCTCGCGGAACCGGGTCAGCCGCGCCGGCGCCTGGCCGGGACGGAAGTACTCCAGCGGATAGGGCTCGAAGGTGATGACCATCGACGGCAGCGCCAGCTCCCCGGCCCGCTCCGCCAGCCGCCCCAGGACCGCCTGGTGGCCGAGATGGACGCCATCGAAGTTGCCGATGGTGGCCACGCAGCCCTGGTGCACGGGGCGGAGATTGTGGATGCCGCGGATGAGTTCCATGACCTCGAACCGGATCTGTTCAGCACTGCCCGCCACCGGCATCCCGGAACGGCGCTCAAAAGGGGAAAGTATAAGGGAGTTGCCTTCCCTGTCACAGGTCCTGCGGGTGATGGGTGATGCGTGAGTGCGTGAGTGCGTGGGTTCCCTGTTCCCTGTTCCCGAAAGCACCTCCAGGCGTGAAGCAGTGCACTAGGGCGGTGCCCGGAGGTGCCGGGGGCGCAGCCCCGCGGCCCAGGCCGCGCCGAGATAGACAATGACGCCGGCGGCCACCAGCAGCGCCAGCCGGCCCACCCGTTGCAGGCCGCCCCAGGCCAGCCAGGTTTCCACGGGCGGCGTGAACGCGGCGGACACCGCCGCGAGCGCCACGCAGCCGGCTCCCACCCGCGCCAGCAACAGCGGCCAGCCGGGTTCGGGGCGGTAGACGCCCTGCCGGACCAGGCTCCAGCCCAGCAGAGCGGCGTTGACGAGGGCGGCGATCGAGGTGGCCAGCGCCAGCCCCACGTGCGCCAGCGGCTGTACCAGCAGCAGGCTCAGGAGGAGATTGACCACCAGCGCCGCCACGGCGCAGCGTACGGGTGCGCGCTGTTCCCGGCGGGCGTAATGGCCCGGCGCGAGCACCTTCACGGCGACGAAGCCCACCAGTCCCGCGGCATAGGCCATCAGGCTGCCGGCGGCCATGCGCATGTCGTTCCCGCCGAAGGCCCCGTACTGGAACAGCGTGGTGATCAGCGGCGTGGCCAGCAGAACCAGCCCCAGGGCGGCCGGCGTCCCGATGAAGACCGTCCAGCGCAGCCCCCAGTCGAGCAGACCGGAAAACCGCCGCCCACCGTCGAGGTGGTCGCGCGCCAGCTGCGGCAGAAGGACCGTGGCCAGTGCCAGCCCGAGCACCCCGAGCGGGAACTCCATCAGCCGGTCGGAGTAGTAGAGCCAGGAAACGCTGCCGGTGACGAGGAAGGAGGCGATGAAGGTATCCAGGAGCAGGTTCAGCTGGGTCACGGAAACGCCGATCACCGCCGGCCCCAGGCCGCGGAGGATCCGGCGCACCTCCGGGTCCGCGCGCCGGGGCCGGGGCCGGGGCAACAGCCGCAGCCGGGCCAGGAACGGCAGCTGGAAGGCCAGCTGCAGCGCCCCGCCGAGGAGCACGCCCCAGGCCAGGGCGGTGACCGGCGCATCCAGGCGGGGCGCGAGCCAGAACGCCGCGGCGATGATCGAGAGGTTCAGCAAGGCCGGGGTGAAGGCCGGAACCCAGTAGTTGCCGCAGGTGTTCAGCACCCCGCCGGCGCAGGCCGTGAGCGCGATGAACAGCAGGTAGGGAAAGGCGACCCGCAGCATCTCCACCGCCAAGTCCAGCCGCCCCCCCGTGTGGGCGAATCCCGGCGCGAACACCAGGATCAGCAGCGGCGCGGCCACCACCGCGAGGGCGGTGATTCCGAACAGCCACAGGGCCAGCGTTCCCGCCACACGCCCGGCCAGATCCCGGACCGCGGCGTGGCCGCCATGCTCCCGGGTGGCCGAGAGAACCGGTACGAAGGCGTGGGCAAAGGCGCCCTCGACGAACAGGCGCCGCAACAGGTTGGGAATCTTGAAGGCGACGATGAACGCATCGGCGCCCATCCCGGCACCGAACAGCCGGGCGATGACCATGTCGCGGAGGAATCCCAGCACCCGGGACAGCAGGGTGATGCCACCCACAGAGGCGGTGGTTCGAATCAGGGCGCGGCTCACACCGCTATCGCCAGCTGGTAGGGCGCTGTCAACACACCTGTGTCCTGCCGTGGATAGGTCCGGTCGGTGCGGCTCCCGCCGCGCCGGAATCAAGGGCCGCGGCAGGGATCGGGGAACGTTCCCGCCGGGATCGCAGGAGCCCAAACGGTCATGCCCCTTCTCCTGCAGCCCAAAATCTGGCATCTTACAGCCCTCGGCCCGGAGCTGTCAGCAGCCCGGGGTTCGGTATTGGAATTCAGGGCGTTGACAAACTGTCGTCCAGACGGCATAGTAACGCGCCTTATAGTGAACCCAGACAGTTCAGGAGTAGGACCTTGGCCAACTCGCCTCAAGCCAAAAAACGTGCCCGCCAGGCGGACAAGCGCCGTCTGCTTAATGCCAGCCAGCGCAGCGCCATGCGCACCAGCATCAAGAAGGTGCTGAAGGCCATCTCCGCCGGCGACAAGACCGGAGCCGAGGAGGCCTACAAGACGGCAGTGCCCATGCTCGACCGCATGGCCGGCCGCGGCCTGATTCACAAGAACAAGGCCGCCCGCCACAAGAGCCGCCTGACCAAGCACATCAGGGCCCTCTGAGTCGGCGCCAGCCGACCGGAGCACAAAAAAACCGGCGCTTCGCCGGTTTTTTTGTGCCTTTCCGCCTTCGCCACGGGACCATCCCCGGCTCAGCTCATGACCAGGTTGTCCCGGTGGATCAGCTCGGGCTCGTCCACGTAGCCGAGAATGGACTCGATGGCGTCGCTGGGTCTGCCCATGATGCGGCGCGACTCCGCGGCACTGTAGTTCACCAGGCCGCGGGCGATCTCGCGCCCGTCCGGGGCGACGCAGGCCACCATTTCGCCGCGGACGAAATCCCCCTCGACCGCCGTGACGCCGACGGCCAACAGGCTGCGGCCCGAGGTCTGCAGCACCCGCACGGCCCCCTCGTCGAGCACCAGCCGGCCCCGCATGCGCAGATGGCTGGCAATCCAGCGCTTGCGCGCGGCCATGGGCTCCTCCGCCGGCAGCAGCAGGGTGCCCACCTCCTCCGCCGCCCCCACCCGCTGCAGCACATCGGGCTCGCGGCCGCCCACGATGACCGTCGCGGCGCCGGAACGGGCCGCCAGCCGCGCCGCCTTCAGCTTCGTCTGCATTCCGCCCCGGCCCAGCTCCCCGGCACTGCCGCCCGCCATGGCGTCGAGCGCCGGATCGCCCGCCCGGCCCTGCCGCACCAGGGTCGCGTCGGCGAATCTGCGCGGGTCCCGGTCGAACAGGCCCGACTGGTCGGTCAGGATGACCAGCAGCTCGGCCTCGATCAGGTTGGCCACCAGCGCGGCGAGGGTATCGTTGTCACCGAACCGGATCTCGTCGTTGGCAACCGTGTCGTTCTCGTTGACGACCGGCACCACGCCCAGGTCGATCAGCGTCCACAGGGTGCTGCGGGCGTTCAAATAGCGCTCGCGATCGGAGAGGTCCTCGCGGGTGAGAAGCACCTGTGCCGTATGCAGCCCATGGCGCTGGAAGCAGCTCTCGTAGGTCTGCACCAGGCCCATCTGCCCCACCGCCGCCGCCGCCTGCAGCTCGTGCAGGGCCTTTGGTCGCTGGCGCAGTCCGAGCCGCTGCATGCCGGCGGCCACGGCTCCGGAGGAGACCAGCACCACCTCGATGCCGTCCGCGCGCAGGGCGGCGATCTGCTCCACCCAGCCGGCGATCGCCTCGCGGTCCAGGCGCCGGCCATTGTCGGTCAGGAGCGCACTGCCGATCTTCACCACCCAGCGGCGCGCGGTCTTGAGTGCGAAACGGCTTTTCATGAACTCAGTCGTCCTCGGCGGAGTCCGGCTCTTCCCCGGGGGCGCCCCGCTCCCGGGTCACGCCCTCGTCCTGCTGGAGTTTCAGCTCCTCCAGGCGGCTCATCACCTGCTGCACCAGCAGGCGCGTCCCCTCGCCGACGGCCGCCGAGATGAAAAACACGGGGCCACTCCAGCCGATGGACTCCACCAGCGCCCGGCAGCGGGACTCGCGCTCATCCGCCGGCAGGAGATCGATCTTGTTCAACACCAGCCAGCGCTCCCGCCCGGCCAGTTCGGGGCTGAACTTCTCCAGTTCGGCGACGATGCCCCGCACCGCGGCGACCGGATCGGACCCGTCGGGCGGGAGCACATCCACCAGGTGCAGCAACAGGCGCGTGCGGGAGAGGTGCTTGAGGAAACGGACACCCAGCCCGGCCCCCTCGGCGGCACCCTCGATCAAGCCGGGAATATCGGCCATCACGAAGCTGCGCTGGGCGTCCACGCGGACCACGCCGAGGTTGGGATAGAGGGTGGTGAAGGGGTAGTCAGCCACCTTCGGGCGCGCGGCGGACACGGCACTGATCAGGGTGGACTTGCCCGCGTTCGGCAGTCCGAGCAGCCCCACGTCGGCCAGCAGCTTCAGCTCCAGGCGCAGGTTGCGCACCTCGCCCGGGCTACCCGGCGTGGTCTGGCGGGGAGCCCGGTTGGTACTGCTCTTGAAGCGGGTGTTGCCGAGACCGTGGTAGCCGCCCTGGGCGACCAGCAGCCGCTGTTCCGCGGCCACAAGGTCCCCGATCAACTCGCCGGTGTCCACGTCGAAGACCTGGGTACCCACCGGAACCGGAATGATGCGGTCCTCTCCGCTGCGCCCGGTGCAGTTGGCGCCGCGGCCCGGCTCCCCGCTCTGGGCCCGCCAGGCACGCACGTAGCGGAAATCCACCAGGGTGTTGATGTTGGCGTCGGCGAGCAGGTAGACGCTGCCGCCGTCACCGCCGTCGCCACCGTCGGGCCCGCCCTTGGGAATGTATTTCTCACGACGAAAGCTCAGGCAGCCGTTGCCGCCCTTGCCCGCCTCCACCCGGATGGTGGCCTCGTCGACGAACTTCATTCCCGCATCCCCAGTCGTAGCCCAGTGTAGTGCGTCGCAATCGGGGCCCAGGCAGCGAATCGCCGCAGGGTCCGCCGCCGGGCGCCCGCGGCACGGGAGCGGCAGCCCCCTTGCAGGCGAGCGCAATAGCGCAGGCAAGGGTGAATCGACCACAAAAAACCCCGTCATGGACGGGGCTTTTTCAGGCCGACCTGTCAGATGGACCTCAGTCGGCCACCACGCTCACGAACTTGCGCTGGCGCGGCCCCTTCACTTCGAACACCACGCGACCGGGGGCGGTGGCGAACAGGGTGTGGTCGCGGCCGCAGCCCACGTTGTTGCCCGGGTGGAAATGGGTGCCGCGCTGGCGGACGATGATGCTGCCGGCCTCCACGGCCTGGCCGCCGTAACGCTTCACGCCAAGACGCTTGGACTCGGAGTCGCGGCCGTTGCGGCTGCTGCCGCCTGCCTTTTTATGAGCCATGGGGTATTCCTCGCTCTATTCTCTTAACCGGCGTTGATCCCGGTAATCTCAACCTCGGTGAACCACTGGCGGTGGCCCATCTGCTTCCGATAGTGCTTGCGACGACGGAATTTCACGATGTGCACCTTGTCCGCACGACCGTGCGCCTTGACCGTGGCGCTCACCTTGCCGCCATCGAGGTAGGGCGCACCGATGTTCACTGTCTCGCCGTCGGCCACCATCAGCACCTTGTCGAAGTCCAAGCTGGCGCCCGCCTCGGCGTCGAGCTTCTCGACCCGCAGGGTATCGCCTTCGCTCACCCGGTACTGCTTCCCGCCGCTCATGATAACCGCGTACATAACCTGAAGTTCTCCATCAACGCCCGCACGGATCGGTACGGGACATCAGCAAACCTGCCGGAAAAACGGCAATTCTATGCAAACTCGGCCCCGCTGGCAAGCCTCCGCAGCAAACGCAGACGGCGCCCCGGAGGGCGCCGTCCACTGCTCGTCTGCCGCGTGTCGTTACTTGGTGATGACCTGCACCTCGACGCGGCGGTTCTGGGCGCGGCCTTCCTTGGTGCGGTTGTCAGCCACCGGCTGGCTTTCGCCCATGCCCTTCACGTTCATCAGGGAGCGGGACACACCCTTGCCGGCCAGATAGTCGGCCACGGCACCGGCGCGACGCTCGGAGAGCTTCTGGTTGTAGGCCTCGCTGCCGATGCTGTCGGTGTGGCCGGTCACGTTGACCTGGCGCACGTACTCGGCGTTGTCGTTGATGGAACGGGCACCGCGATCCAGGGCCTCGATGGCGCCGGGCTTCAGGTCGGCCTTGTCGAAGTCGAAGAAGGCGTCACCCACGACGATGGTGGGAATCACCGGGGCAGGCTTCGGCTCCGGAGCGGGAGCCGGGGCCTCGGCCATGGGGGCGGGGCCACCGCACTCCACGGGCAGGCTCTCCACGCCACCGTAGCTGTCCACCCAGCACTCACCATAGGGATTCATCCAGATGGTCTTGCTGCTGTCGAGGACGGGCGCCGCAGCAGCTCCGCCCACCAGGGCCATCATCGCCAGTCCGGCGGCAGTGGTCACCACCTTGCTCATATTTTTCTTGATCATCACTGTATAGCCTCCTTTCTAGGCGGGCAGCGGTAAAACATGGTTGATGTAGTTTACTTCAGGTCTCAGCACTGTCTCAAACGCCAATGCTTTACGTTATGCATCAGCAACATTACAACAGTTGTGTCACCGAGGCATCACCTTTGCGAAAAGGATACACCAATGCAGGAGTGATCTCGGTTAATTTTTGTGTACGTTACCTATAGCGCAGCTTATCGTCGCCGTCCATCTCCGGCCACCCGGACGAGGCCCGGACCCGCTCCCCCGGTTGTTGGGGAAACCGGTTTTTTTGTGACAAAATCTGATACATTCAAGATAGTAAAGCGAAGGGAGCACCCGAACTTGAGGATTGCACTGCTTGAGGATGACGAGGATCAGTCGCGGCTGATCGAACTCTGGCTCACCGAGGCAGGCCATACCGTCCACGGCTGCACCACCGGGGCGGACTTTCAACGCTCTGTCCGCAACAGCAGCTTCGATCTGCTGATCATCGACTGGCTGTTGCCGGACACCAGCGGCATAGAGGTTCTGGACTGGGTCAGGGAGTACGTGGACCGCCAGGTGCCGGTGCTGTTCGTCACCGTTCGCGACAGTGAAGAGGACATCGTCCGCGCACTCTCCCACGGCGCCGACGACTACATGATCAAGCCGGTGCGGCGAATGGAACTGCTGGCCCGGATCAGCGCGCTCGGGCGGCGCACCCAGCCCCAGCCCGATTTGCACGACCTGACATTCGGGGTCTACCACCTCAATGTCACCGAGCGCACGGTCAACTATCAGGACGCGGAAGTACAGCTGACCCCCAAGGAGTTCGAACTCGCCCTGTTCCTGTTCCGCAATGCGGGGCGGCTCCTCTCCCGCGGCCACATACTCGAGAGTGTGTGGGGACGGCGTCCGGACCTGAACACCCGAACGGTGGATACCCATATCAGCCGGCTGCGCCGCAAGCTCAACCTGGAACCGGAAAACGGCTGCCGGCTCACCGCGGTCTATCATCACGGCTACCGCCTGGAGTTCCTCAACGAGAACCAGGAAGAGACCGCCTAGCAGCCTGTCGGACTTGAGCGATCGTAGCGAGCCGAGTGGGAAAGCGAGGACAGATCGGGCCGATTTTGAGGCGCATAGTGGGTCTATGTAACGAAAAATCGGTCCCATATGGACCGCTCTCCCGCCGGCGCCCCATGGACCCGACACGCCGAGGCGCCGTCAGCTCAGATCCAGCAGCTTGCGCACCGCCAGCCCGGCCAGGGTCAGCCCGAAGAGGGCCGGCAGATAGCTGATGGTACCGTTCACCGCCCGGTCACGCCCTTGCCCGGTAGGCTCCGGCGGCAGGGGCGGCAGGGGGGATTCCACCGAGTACACCGCCCTGACGCCCGGCCCCACCCCGCGTCGACGCAGGCGCTTGCGCAGATGGCGGGCAAGGGGGCAGATCTCGGTTTCGTAGAGGTCTCCGACCCGGATGCGGGTCGGGTCGAGTCGCCCGCCGGCGCCCATGCTCGATGCCACCGGGATGCCGCTCTTCCAGGCCACCTCCACCAGGGCGGTCTTGCAGTTGAGACTGTCGATGGCATCGATGACGAAATCGAATCCCGGCGCCAGGAGCCCCGGCATGTCATCGGGACGGATGAAAGCATCCACCAGGGTCAGGTCGCAGGCCGGATTGATGTCCCGTACCCGCGCCCCGAGCACCTCCACTTTCTTCTCCCCCACCGTGGAGCCCAGCGCCGGCAGCTGCCGGTTCAGGTTGGAGGCGGCCACCCGGTCATGGTCCACCAGCGTCAGGTTTCCCACCCCGGCCCGCGCCAGCGCCTCGACGCAGTAGGAGCCCACCCCCCCGAGCCCCGCCAGCAGCACCCGCGCCGAACGCAGCCGCGCCACCCCCTCGTCACCCACCAGGATATGGGTCCGCTCGAACAATCCCTGATAGTCGGTCATTTTTTTCTGGAATAGACAGGATTTACAGGATGTACAGGATTATTCCGGGAATGCCCCTGTTGCCGGGATGCAAGACATACCCCACCCCGGAGCGCATGCAGAACCGCCGTGAGTCCGACCGGGCGCATGCTCACTCGCCGGACTCAAGAGCAGGTCCTTCATCTTCATGGTCCCCATAATCCGAGCGATGCATCCTATTTACCTTAAATCCTGTCAATCCTGTAAATCCTGTCTATTCAATAAATCAGATCCCGAACAGCGCCCGGGCGTTGGCGGTGGTGTAGGCGGCCACCTCCTCCGGGTCCTCGCCGCGGACTTCCGCCACGACACGCAGGATCTCCGGGAGGTTGAGCGGGGTGTTGCGCTCGCCGTGGTGGCCGGCGGGGGGCATGTCGGGAGCGTCGGTCTCCAGTACGATGGCCTCCCGGGGCAGCGCCCTGAGCACGTCCCGCAGCTTGCGGGCCCGGGCATGGGTCACGGCCCCGCCGAAGCCGAGCCGGAGGCCGAGATCCACATAGCGCCGGGCCTGGACCAGGCTGCCGCTGAAGGCGTGGGCCACGCCGCCGGGCGGATGGCCACGCCGGCGCAGGATGCTGTAGACCGCGTCATGGGCCTTGCGCACGTGCAGAATGACCGGCAGTGCGGCGTCACGGGCGATGTCGAGCTGGGCCTCGAACAGGCGCTTCTGCCCCTCCGGTTCCGTGGCCCCCGGGTAGTGATCGATCCCGATCTCGCCGATGGCCACCAGGGGCTCCCGCGCCACCCGCTCCGCCAGCGCATCCAGGTGCTCCGGGCGGTGCTCGCCGATGAACCAGGGATGCAGCCCCAGCGCTGGGTGGAGCCGCCCCGAGGTCTTCGCAACCGCCAGCAGGACGTCCCAGCCCGAGGCCGTCACCCCCGGCAGCACCAGGGCCCGGATGCCCCGCTCGGCACAGCCGGCCAGCACCGACTCCCGGTCGGGATCGAACGCCGACGCATCCAGGTGGCAGTGGGTATCAATCAGGTCCATTTGGATGGCGAAGTCACGCCCGCGGCCGGGCCGTTCACAGGTAGACCAGGCTCTTGGCCAGCATCAGGGCGTCCTCGCGGCCATCCCGTGACGGGTAGTAGGCACGGCGGACACTGTACTGATTGAAGCCGAGCTGTTCATACAGCCTGAGCGCGGCGAGGTTGGAGGGGCGGACTTCCAGCAGGGCGATATCGGCGCCGTGCGCACGGGCCGTGCGCAGCATCTGCTCCAGGAGCATGCGCCCGATGCCCCGCCCCTGCCAGTCGGGGTCCACGCACAGGTTGAGAATATGGCTCTCGCCGGCGGCCACCGACATGATCCCGTAACCCGTCAGGGCGGAATCCGCCTCGGCCAGCCAGCAGCTGTAGCCGACCTGGAGGCAGTCACGGAAGATGCCCTCGGTCCAGGGAAACTCGTAGGAGCGGACCTCCACGCCGATGACCGCCTCGACATCCTCCTGGGTCATCGGCCTGAGGCTCACACCCGCCGGTCTGGGAACGGCGCTCATCTCTCCTCCTCCCGGATGCCGGCGCGATCCGGCTCGTCGCGGTACCGGGTTTCATTGTAGACATCCACGGCCAGGCACAGATCCTGCCACGACTTGCGCTTCTCCTGCGGCGAGCGCAGCAGGTAGGCCGGATGGTAGGTCACGACGAGCGGGATGCCGTCCCCGTCAAGCCGGTGCACCCGGCCCCGCAGACGCCCGACGGGATCATGGCTGTGCAGCAGGGTCTGGGCGGCCACCCGACCCACCACCAGGACGATCTTCGGCTGCATCAGCTCGATCTGGCGCCGCAGGAAGGGGAGGCAGGCCGCTGCCTCCTCGGGCTTCGGATCGCGGTTGTTGGGCGGGCGGCACTTGAGGATGTTGGCGATATAGGCCCGGCTGCGATCGAGGCCGATGGCGGCCAGCATCGCGTCGAGCAGCTTGCCCGCCCGACCCACGAACGGTTCCCCCAGCCGGTCCTCGTCGGCACCCGGGGCCTCGCCGATGATCAGCCAGTCGGCGCTCCGGTTGCCCACGCCGAACACCGTCCGGCTGCGGTTGGCCACCAGTTCGGGGCACGCCTGGCAGTCGGCCACGCAGCCGGCAAGCGCCTCCCAGCCCAGGGTCGCGATCCGGTCGGGAATCCCCCTGCCCGTTTCCGGAGCCGTGGCGGAGACGGTTTCGGGCAGCGGAACCGCCGCCGGGCCGGGGCCTGCCACCGCTCCCGGTCCGGCGGACTCCGCCGTGACCTCGGGCGCGGCGGACTGCGGCGCAGCACCGCCGGCCCCCGGGATGGCGGCGGCGGTGTCCGCCCGCCGTACCCAGGCGGTGATCCCCATGGCGTCCAGGTAACGCAGCCGGCGGTTGCTCACGGATATCGCCATGGCCGATCCGGGGGTGGCGCCCCTTCAGACATCCCCGAGCTGGGGGTGCGCGCGGGCCGTCGGCTCCAGGATCTTGTTCAGGGCGTTGACGTAGGACTTGGCGGAGGCGATGACGATGTCCGTGTCGGCGCCCAGTCCGTTGACGATCCGGCCGCCCTTCTCCAGCCGGACCGTCACCTCGCCCTGGGAGTCGGTGCCGCTGGTGATGGCGTTCACCGAGTAGAGTTGCAGCGTCGTCTGGCTGTTGACCACCGATTCAATGGCCTTGAAAGCGGCATCGACCGGTCCGCCACCGGGCGCCGTGGTCCGCACCTCCGTCCCGTCGACGGTCAGGGTGACCGTGGCCTCGGGAGTCTCCCCGGTCTCGGAACAGACCCGCAGGGAGACCAGCTTGACCCGTTCATTGCCGCTCTCGAGGCTGGCCTCGGTGACCAGCGCCTGCAGGTCCTCGTCATAGATCTCGTGCTTCTTGTCGGCGAGGTCCTTGAACCGGGCGAAGGCGCTGTTGAGATCCTCCTCGGATTCGAAGTGGACCCCGAGGTCCTCGAGCCGACTGCGGAAGGCGTTGCGTCCCGAGTGCTTGCCCAGGACGATGCGGTTGGCGCTCCAGCCCACATCCTCGGCGCGCATGATCTCGTAGGTCTCGCGGCTCTTGAGCACGCCGTCCTGGTGGATGCCCGACTCGTGGGCGAAGGCGTTGGCGCCCACGATGGCCTTGTTGGGCTGCACCGGGAAGCCGGTGATGCCCGCCACCAGCCGCGAGCAGGTCATGATCTGGGTGGTGTCCAGGTCGGTGTCGCAGGGGAAGACATCGCGCCGGGTACGCACCGCCATGACCACCTCCTCCAGGGAGGCGTTGCCCGCCCGTTCGCCCAGGCCGTTCAGCGTGCACTCCACCTGGCGGGCGCCGTTGAGCACCGCGGCCAGCGAGTTGGAGACCGCCAGGCCCAGATCGTTGTGGCAGTGCACTGAGAAGACCGCCCGATCGGCATTGGGAATGCGCTCCATCAGCTGCCGGATGGTCTCCCCGAACTGGTGGGGCATGGCGTAGCCCACCGTGTCCGGCACGTTGACGGTGGTGGCGCCGGCCTCGATGACCGCCTCGAAGATGCGGCACAGGAAATCGAGCTCGGAGCGCCCGGCATCCTCGGCCGAGAACTCCACGTTGTCGGTCCACTGGCGCGCCCGCTTCACCGCCCAGACCGCCTGTTCCAGCACCTGGTCCGGGTTCATGCGCAGCTTGCGCTCCATGTGGATGGGCGAAGTGGCTATGAAGGTATGGATGCGTCCGGACTCCGCCTCGCGCAGCGCCTCCCCGGCCCGGTCGATATCCTTCTCCAGGGCGCGGGCCAGGCCGCAGACGGTGCTCTCGCGAACGGCTCTGGCAACGGCCTGCACCGCCTCGAAATCACCCGGGCTGGCCATGGGGAAGCCGGCCTCGATCACATCCACGCGCAGGCGCTCCAGCGCCTTGGCGATACGAATCTTCTCCTCCCTGGTCATGGAGGCGCCGGGGCTCTGTTCGCCGTCGCGCAGCGTGGTGTCGAAGATGATGAGTTTGTCTGGCTGGGTCATGAATTCCACTCCTCGTAGCGCGCTCCAGTTTACAGCCCTTCAACCCGACAAAGCCACATTGAGCGCCCGGGGAAGCCGGCCCCGGGACATGGCCGGGGCGCACGGCAGGCGGAGCCACGCCCCGCGGTTGCAGCGCCGGACAAGGCCCTTGGGCCCTTGCCTGCGCACTGCGCCTTGTCCCGACGTTTTCGGGGGGCTCTGCAAACACTTTTCAGATGTGAAACACCACCCAGGGCGGGAGAGCTTCCCGGGTGGTCGCGGGGAGTCGGCCGGGACGGAGGCTCAGTGCCCGCCGCTGTCGCGATCCCGGGCCCGGACGGCACGGCGGCGGCGGACATCCCGCAGGGTCAGTATCGGTCCGGAAAGGGCGTAGAGGAGGAATCCGGCGAACAGCACACGGGAGGGCGAAGTGGCCACGAGCATGAACAGGAGCACCACGACGAGGATGCGGAAGAACGGGACCTTGCCGCGGAAATCCAGATCCTTGAAGCTGTGGTAGCGCAGGTTGCTGACCATCAGCAGCCCGGCCAGGGCGGTCAGCACCAGGGCGGGAACGGCCACCAGGTCCGGCCCCAGCCCGTACTCGGTGCCCACCCAGACCATGCCCGCCACGATGGCTGCGGCGGACGGGCTCGGGAGCCCCTGGAAATAGCGCTTGTCGGCACTGCCGACCTGGGTGTTGAAGCGGGCCAGCCGCAGGGCCGCGCTGGCGGTATAGAGGAATGCGGCCAGCCAGCCCAGCTTGCCCAGCGAGGAGAGGGCCCACTCGTAGGCCACCAGCGCCGGGGCCACGCCGAACGCCACCATGTCGGAGAGGCTGTCGTACTCGGCGCCGAACGCGCTCTGGGTGTTGGTCATGCGTGCCACCCGGCCGTCCAGCCCGTCCAGCACCATGGCCACGAACACGGCCACGGCCGCCGCCTCGAAACGGCCGTTCATGGCCGCCACCACGGCATAGAAGCCGGCGAACAGCGCCGCGGTGGTGAACAGGTTGGGAAGCAGGTAGATGCCCCGGGGACGGGGCTTCGGGTCCGGGTTTTCGGGCTTGTCGCTCATGGCCCGATTATACGTCAAGATCCCGGGGGCATATCCAGCACGACACGGAAAAGCCGGCCCCGCAGGGGCCGGCTTTTCCGTTCACCGTTCGCTTGCGGGCCAGGAACCGGGGCGAACCCGGCCCACCGGCCGCTCGGATCAGTTCTTGGAGCGATCCACCAGCTTGTTGGCGCCGATCCAGGGCATCATGGAGCGCAGCCGCTCGCCCACCTGCTCGATGGGATGGGCGGCGTTGAGGCGCCGGCGCGCGGTCATCTCGGGATAGCCGGTGCGGCCCTCGAGGATGAAGTTCTTCGCGTAGTTGCCGTTCTGGATGTTCTCCAGCGCCTCCTTCATGGCCCAGCGGCTCTCCTCGTTGATCACCTTGGGTCCGGTGACGTACTCGCCGTACTCGGCGTTATTGGAGATGGAGTAGTTCATGTTGGCAATGCCGCCCTCGTACATGAGGTCGACGATCAGCTTCAGCTCGTGCAGGCACTCGAAGTAGGCCATCTCGGGCGCGTAGCCAGCCTCCACCAGGGTCTCGAAACCGGCCTTCACCAGTTCCACGGCACCGCCGCAGAGCACGGACTGCTCGCCGAAGAGGTCGGTCTCGGTCTCGTCCTTGAAGGTGGTCTCGATGACGCCGGTGCGGCCGCCGCCGATGGCCGAGGCGTAGGACAGCGCAATCTCCTTGGCGCGGCCGGAAGCGTCCTGGTGCACGGCGATGAGGTCCGGGATGCCGCCGCCCTTGACGTACTCGGAGCGCACGGTGTGACCCGGCGCCTTGGGCGCGATCATGATCACGTCCAGGTCGGCACGGGGGACGATCTGGTTGTAGTGGATGTTGAACCCGTGGGCGAAGGCCAGCACACCGCCCTGCTTGAGGTTGGGCCCGATGTCGTTGGCATAGATGTCCGCCTGGTTCTCGTCCGGGGCCAGGACCATGACCAGGTCGGCCCACTTGCAGGCCTCGTCCACGGCCTTGACGGCGAGGCCGGCGGCCTCTGCCTTGGCCGCGGAGCCGGAACCGGGCCGCAGGCCCACCACCACCTCGACGCCGGAGTCCTTCAGGTTGTTCGCATGGGCATGGCCCTGGGAGCCGTAACCGACGATAGCCACCTTCATGCCCTGGATGATGGACAGGTCGGCGTCTTTGTCGTAGTAGATTTGCATGTTCTTCAGTCCTCCCCCTGAGGGTCTGTATCAGTCAAGCGTCGACGGGCGCAGCGCCCGCATTGGATTGAATTGGGTGTGGGATCAGGCGCGCAGGCCCTTCTCGCCGCGGGCGATGCCGAGCACGCCGGAGCGCACGACCTCGAGGATGACCAGCTCCCCCACGGCCTGCAGGAACGCATCCAGCTTGCCGCTGTTGCCGGTGAGCTCCACGGTGTAGGTGGTGGCGGTCACCTCGATGATGCGGCCGCGGAAGATGTCCACCAGGCGCTTCAGCTCCTCCCGGCCGGCGCCGGTGGCGCGCAGCTTGATGAGCATCATCTCGCGCTCCATGTGCGGACCCTCGGTGAGATCGAGCAGCTTCACCACGTCCACCAGCTTGTTCAGCTGCTTGGTGATCTGTTCGATGATCTCCTCCGATCCGCTGGTGACCAGGGTCATGCGCGAGACCGTGGGGTCCTCGGTGGGCGCCACGGTGAGCGATTCGATGTTGTAGCCCCGGGCGGAGAACAGTCCCGCCACCCGCGACAGCGCACCGGCCTCGTTTTCCATCAGTATCGAAATGATGTGCCGCATAATTTCAGTATGCCCGTCCGTCAGTGGCGTCCCGGTTCAGACCAGGATCATCTCGTTTAGCCCGGCCCCGGCGGGGATCATGGGATAGACGTTCTCGGTGGGGTCCACCAGGAAGTCCATGAACACCAGCCGGTCCTTGAGGGCGATGGCCTCGCGCAGCGCCGGCTCCACGTCCTCCGGGCGGCTGATCTGCATGCCCACGTGGCCGTAGGCCTCCGCCAGCTTGACGAAGTCCGGCAGCGACTCCATGTAGGACTGGGCGTAGCGCCCCTGGTAGAAGAACTCCTGCCACTGCCGGACCATGCCCAGAAAGCCGTTGTTCAGGTTGATGATCTTCAACGGCAGCGCGTACTGGCGGCAGGTGGAGAGCTCCTGGATGTTCATCTGGATGCTGCCCTCGCCGGTGATGCAGCAGACCGTCGCGTCGGGATGGGCGAACTGCACGCCCATGGCCGCGGGCAGGCCGAACCCCATGGTGCCGAGACCGCCGGAGTTGATCCAGCGCCGCGGCTTGTCGAACTTGTAGAACTGGGCGGCGAACATCTGGTGCTGGCCCACGTCGGAGGTGACGAAGGCGTCGCCCCCGGTGACCTGGTAGAGGGTATCCACCACCAGCTGGGGCTTGATGCGCTCGCTGGCGGGGTCGTACTTGAGGCAGTCGAGCGAGCGCCACTCGCCGATCTGGTCCCACCAGGCCTTGAGCGCCTCGGCGTCGGACTTGCCGCCCGATTCGCGCAGCAGCCGCAGCGCCTGGCGCAGGACCGGTTCCACCTGACCCACGATGGGGATGTCCACCTTCACGTTCTTGGCGATGGAGGCCGGATCCACGTCCACGTGGATGATGCGCGCCGTGGGGCAGAACTTCTCGATGTTGCCGGTGACCCGGTCGTCGAAGCGGGCGCCGATGGCCACCAGCACGTCGCAATGGTGCATCGCCATGTTCGCCTCGTAGGTCCCGTGCATGCCCAGCATGCCCAGGAACTGCGGGTCGGTGGCGGGATAGCCGCCCAGCCCCATCAGGGTGTTGGTGATGGGGAAGCCCAGTTCCCGGGTCAGCTCGGTGAGCACCTCGGCGGCCCCGCCCAGCACCACGCCGCCACCGCTGTAGATCATGGGGCGCTTGGCCTCGAGCATGAGGTCCACGGCCTTCTTGATCTGGCCGGTATGCCCCTTCACCACGGGATTGTAGGAGCGCATCTTCACCGACTTGGGAAAGACGTACTCGGTCCGCGCGGCGGTGACATCCTTGGGAATATCCACCACCACCGGGCCCGGCCGGCCGCTGGCGGCGATGTAGAAGGCCTTCTTCAGGGTCTCGGCCAGATCGGCCACGTCCTTGACCAGGAAGTTGTGCTTCACGCAGGGACGGGTGATGCCGAGCGTATCCACCTCCTGGAAGGCGTCGTTGCCGATGAGGTGAGTGGGAACCTGGCCGGTGAGCACCACCATCGGAATGGAATCCAGGTAGGCGGTCGCGATGCCGGTCACGGCATTGGTGGCGCCCGGGCCGGAAGTGACCAGGGCGACGCCCACCTTGCCGGTCGAGCGGGCATAGGCATCGGCGGCATGGGTGGCCGCCTGCTCGTGACGTACCAGGATGTGCTTTACGGCGTCCTGCGTGTACAGCGCGTCATAGATGTGCAGAACAGCGCCCCCGGGATAACCGAAGATGATGTCCACACCCTCGTCCTCGAGGAACTGCACCACTATCTGGGCACCGGTCAGCTCCACAGCGTCACTCCCCTTACGAGAAAAAATGCCCGTGAATACGGGCAGTTGCATCCTAATCTGAACTACGGCACGAGTGTTTGCGGAAACAGATACCGGAGTCCGGAAACCACAAAGCCGGGGTCCGGCCCGGCCTTGTCCCACTCCGGGCCGGCGTTTGAACCCGGTTTCGTCGGAGGCGTGCGGCAGTGCGAAAATTCAAAAACTACTGTTATCCGCCGCACAGGTCAAGACATAACCTCTCACCAATATGGGAAAACACTTGGTGATCCGAAGGTTACTGCCAGGCACCCGGATTGCGCAGGAGCCGTGTTGCGACACGCCAACTGATAAGGTAGATTTATGCGCGCATCTGATTCTCTTCTGTTGCGTTGCGACATCCGGAGCCCCAATGACCAAGACGACCACCCCCACCATCGTCATCGAGGGCCTCACGGTCGATGGCCGCAAGTTCCGCCCCAGCGACTGGGCCGAGCGCATCAGCGGCAACCTCTCCACCTTCGACAATCGCCGCATCCACTACTCTCCCCTGGTCCGCCCGGCGGTCAAGAACGGCGTCAAGTGCGTACTGCTGGATCCCTCGCTGCAGCAGGCCGCACCCGCGCTCTATGCGGAGATGATGGAGTTCGCCCGGGCCAACAACCTGCGCCTCTGCCACGAGATCGACGAGGGTTAGCGTACCGCGTCCCGTGCGCACCGGCCGCAACCGCACCCTCCCCGTTTTCGCCTCCAGCGACTTCCCCGAATGTGACCGGCACGGCATTTCCGCGGTCCGGGCACCCGCCGGCCGGGACTCCCGCTTAACCCGGTGGGGGTTTCGGTCTATATTCAGGCAAGGAAACCGGGGAGACTGCATGCCATGGAAAAAATCCGCCTGAAGGCGTTCCTGCACACCTTCGTGCTGGCGCTGCTGCTGGCGCCCGTACTCGCCACCGCGGCCACCACCTACACCTGGGTGGACGATCAGGGGGTCACCCACTTCTCCCAGTTTCCACCGGAACACGGCGAGGTGCGGGTCATCAATCCCTACGTCCCCCGCCCCGTCACCCCGCCCGCGGAAGCGAAGTCCCCCGATGCCATGAGCGCCGAGCCCGCTGAACCGCCCAGGCCGGCCGAGTCCTCCGCCGAGGAACAGGCGGTCAAGCAACAGCTGGAGACGGTGCGGGCCGACAACTGCCGCAAGGCCCGGGCCAATCTCAACACCCTCACCACCGGTGGGCGGCTGCGCTATACCGACGCCGAGGGCAACGTGCGGTTCCTGACCGACGAGGAGCGCCAGGCCCGCATCGAGGAGGCCCAGGGTCAGATCGAGGAGTATTGCACCGAGTAACCGCCCCGGCTCCCGGAACCACCCGGATCACCACGAAAAATCTTCACCACGAAGACACGGAGGTCACGAAGAAAGACAGAAAGACAGAAAAGAAATAATTAACCGCAGATCGGCGCTGATTTTCGTTGATTAGACGGTACAGGCCAATGCAACCTGTAGCCGGGCGGGTCGCCAGTCATGGGCGGCGTACGCTCCCGGTGAAGCGCCCCCCGCCTATCCAGGGCCTACGCAAAATCAACGTCAATCAACGCCAATCTGCGGTTAACCGTTTTTCTTCTTTCAGTCGCCTTCGTGTTCTTCGTGCCTTCGTGGTGGATCCCTCGCCCTACAGCTCCCGGTCCAGGAACGCCCGCGTGACCTCCCAGGCCGCCACGGCAGCCTCGCCGTCATAGCGCTGTCCCGAGGGATTGGCGAAGGCGTGATTGGCGTCGTAGCTGTGCACCTCCAGGCGCTTCCCGGCCGCCTGCATCGCCTGCTCGAAGGCCGCCACCTTGTCCGGGCTGATGGACTGATCCTGGGTGGCGAAGATGCCCAGCACCGGACCGCGCAGCTTTTCCAGCACGTCCGGATCGGCCACCAGCGGCCCGTAGTAGATGACGGTGGCATCCACCACCTCCGGCGCCGCCAGGCTCGCCTGCAGCGACTGCCCGCCGCCGAAGCACCAGCCGATGGTCGCCAGCTTCCGCCCGGGGGCGGCCAGTGACTCCAGCGCGGCGGTCATCTTGGCATTGGCCTCCTGCTGGTTCACCGCCTTCATCAGCGAACGGGCCGTGTCGGGATCGGTGGCCACGCCGCCGCCGTAGAGATCGACGGCATAGGCGCGATAGCCGAGGCGCGCGAAGCGATCGGCCCAGGCACGGATGTGGTCGTTCAGGCCCCACCACTCGTGGATGAGCAGGATACCCCGGTCGGCATCCTCCGGACCGGTGGCATAGACGCCGAACTCAACGCCGTCGGCGGTCTTCAGCGTCGTGTCACCGCCCAGCAGCTGATCGGGCGAGCGGGGATTCAGCTCGTGGTCCTCGTCGCGCAGCATGTCCGCCGCTCCCGCGGCGCCGGAAGACCCGAGCAGCAGGCACAGCAGTCCGGCAAGCACACTCTTCATGGCAGCTCCTCCGTTTATTGTTGAGTCACGGAGTCAAGTATATGCCTCCCTTGACGCAATGAAAGAGCGAACCGGTGCCATGTCAGCAAACGCCGGCACGGGCAGCCCTAGCCGTCCAGCCAGCGCACCAGGTAATAGAGCCGGAAGCCCTCGGAGGAGCGGGAAGGGCCGAGCACCTGGGCCGCATGGAGATCGCGGGCGGGGTCCGCCGCGGCCACGGCCTCCTGCTCGGTGGCGAAGAGCTGCACGCAGTTCTCCGGGAAGCGCTTGCGGGCCCGGCGCGGCGTATAGACCACCGCCGGATGCTCGCGCACCAGCCGGGTCTCGGCGTCGGGACGGATTTCGGGCATTAGCGTGAGTGCGTGAGTGCGTGA
>NPIG01000360.1_pt1 | contig 40130 bp, 38 predicted proteins | sample 8637441 | NCBI WGS metagenome assembly NPIG01 (sample SAMN07420675, study PRJNA396082) | bioreactor metagenome | isolation source: sample BR6 brine-fed electro-methanogenic bioreactor BR | place: Japan: Kochi | collected 2016-06-14
TTTAACTTAGCAAGGCTAAAAGTTTCGATATGACTTCGTTAACGAAATTATCATCGGCCTGTTCAATGAATCTGGCATTTCGAGCCCACCAATCTATGTTTCGAATGGCATCTGCAAGAACAACTCCGCTCGTTTTCACGGAGTATTTCTCACAATCTACCTCAAAAGGATAACCCTTCTTTTGACTTGTGAATGGGACAACGAGGCACATCCCTGAACGAATATTATATTCGTAAGGAGAAAGAACAAGGACAGGACGAGGGCTTCCTCCTTGCTCGTGGCCCTTTATTACAGGTTTCAAATCTATGATTACAATATCGCCACGGTCCGGAAAACGGCTCTTACCACCATTCTTTTCCCTCATCGTTGCCCCAATCCGTTTCTCCGGGCCTGTTTTCCTCGGTTATTTTGGATACCAAATCGTTTAAGCAATATTTATGAGCGGGATAAAGCACGATGCGATCATTCTCAAGTGAAACATTAACGGCAAACCCCGGTTTTAGATCCAGCGCATCCACTACATATTTGGGCAGTCGTATTCCAACACTATTGCCCCATTTTGAGAGTCGAACTGAAGAAGTCATCTTAACACCTCATATATATGATACACATAGTATATCATATATATGTTGGATTTATTGCGAATGTCCATCTAAAACTGAGCCACGTGCTCATCAAAAGTGAGCCACCCGTGCTCACATAAAACTGAGCCATGTGCTCATTTAAATTGAGCCACTTTCTTTTGCCTTCCGGCGGCTCAAAACAGCTCAAAAACGAGATGTTCTACAACAGGAAGTGGTTTGGGGTCAGCATTGCCGAGTTTATGGATATACTGAACAGGTATTTGCACTGGTACAACGAGCAGAGGATCAAGATGTCCCTGGGTGCAATGAGTCCGATGGAACATCGGAGAAGCTTGAATTTGGCCGTGTAAACAGTCCAAGAAAATGTCCGCACACCCTATTGCCCGTTTTTAGTCTGCAATAAACACCCTGGGCGGAGAGGAATACCTGATAAGGACGAAGACGCCTGGTTTGGCCAACAGGATTCTCCGCCTGTTGGGAATAAGGGCTCCCCGAAACGCGACACCGGCAACGGATTTCACCCTGCCTCAAGCCGAATAGTCCCTTCGTAGTGGCAAAATGCGAGTTCCCGAAAACTAAAATCCCATAACCATGCGGTTTTTCAAATCCAAACTGACAAAGTCAGGAACTACGCTTATATGCAATAACCTTTGGTGCCGTGAGGTGTTGGAGTAACGTCCAACCTGCCGGTGGGTAAGATGTGGGCTAAACTGTAGTGATTTAAAGGCGTACCGCCAAAATCAGCGATACGCCTTCCGGTTGATTTATGTAAATGAGACAGGGATGCCTTAGAGCCAGCCCTTTTGCTGCCAGTAGTCGTGTTCTCCTTTCCATTCGTCCTTCCTTGACGAAATGACGGGCTTGAAGAAGGCTTTCCTTTTTTCCATCAGGGCGAGCTGGTCGGGGTACGTTTTTTGCTCTTTAACCGCCCTTGCAAGTTTTTCGCCCAGCGCCCAGGCTTTTTTACTTGCCTCCTGGATGCTGGACATGGAGGCTGAGACGCCGCATACGTACTGTGCGCCGCAGCTTACGAGGTACTCTTTCAGGTATTCGGGGACCATTTCGTGGGGGCCGCCGCCAGATGTGGCGAAGGCGGCGCCGTATTTACCCCTCAGCATCTGGCAGTGGACGAAGGGGCTCGATCGGTCCAGAAGAACCTTCAACTGAGCCGTCACCTGGTTTATGTAAACCGGCGAGGCAAGGATTATTGTATCGGCGTTAAGCATCTTTTCGAGAACTTCTCCGATGTCGTCTTTGACAGGGCAAGCCAGCAGTTTTCTGTGACAGGCACCGCAGCCTGTGCAGAATTTAATTTGAAGGTCGCCCAGATGGATCTGCTCGACTGAAATATCTGGTTCCGTTTCAGTCGCGCCGGCAATAGCTTCTTCGACAAGCCTCAGCGTGTTGCTGGATTTTCCTCTCGGGCTGCCCGAGATACAAAGTAACTTCATGGATTTTCATCTCCCTGATTGTAAAATCCGCCCTCCGTTTGCTGATGACGATTAGCTACGCATGTTTTTTCTGAGGGCGACAAATCGAGATGATACGCCCCGGCAGGCAGTGCTGTCAAAAGCGATGTTGCGTATGTCGATTGTCAGGCGCGAGCATTCCCGGTGTTATTGTGCTAAACTGGTACCTGGAATTTAAAAATCACATCAAGTGTTGAGGGAGGCAGAATAACATGAGTTGCACCGAATCTCCGAGGTTGTGTTCGCCGATTACGATCGGCAAGGTGACAATCAAAAACAGGCTTGTGGTTGCGCCCATGGTGACCGTCTATTGTGACCAGGACGGCATGGCGACGGAACGGTTCATACGTTACCACGAGGAGAAGGCCAGGGGCGGATGGGGCCTTATCATAGTTGAAGACTACGCCGTTGACCCCATGGGAAGGGGTTTTTGGACGCCGGGGCTTTGGAAGGACGAACAGATAGAGTCGCACTCGGAGTTGGTGGAGAGGGTGCATGTCGCGGGGGCAAAGATTATAGCGCAGGTCTACCACTGCGGGAGGCAGACCAGCTCTGCCATAATTGGCCAGCAGCCCGTTTCGGCGTCGCCTTTGCCCTGCCCGATCATGGGCGAGGTCCCCAGGGAGCTTTCCGTGCCGGAGATCAAAAAGATCGTCTCCCAGTTCGGGGACACCGCGCTCAGGGCGAAAAAGGCCGGCTTCGACGGCGTCCAGGTCCACGGGGCCCACGGGTACCTTATCGCCCAGTTCATGTCGAACTATTCCAACAAGCGGTCCGACGAGTACGGCGGTACTCTGGAGAACAGGATGAGGTTCCCGCTGGAGATCATCGCCGATATCAGGAAAAAGTGCGGCCCTGATTTTTTAATCGACTTCAGGATTTCGGGCGAGGAGAAGGTGCCCGGCGGACGTACTATCGAGGAGACCAAGGTTATCGCCAGGCAGCTTGAAAAACAGGGCATCGACATGATTCATATTTCGGCCGGGACGTATGAGAGCACCTGGGCGATCATACCTCCCATGAACATCACAAAAGCCTGGATAGTGGACTGGGCGGCCGAGGTGAAGAAGGTGGTCGACATCCCCGTAACGACGGTGGGGCGCATCAACGACCCGCTGGTGGCGGAGAGCATACTGGCTTCGGGGAAGGCGGATCTGGTCGCCATGGGACGCGCCTCGCTGGCCGATCCATGGTTCCCGAACAAGTACTTTGAAGGCAAACGCGACGATATCCGTCCATGCATCGGTTGCCAGCAGGGCTGCCTGGAGGTTTTGTTCAAAAACGAGCCGATCCGCTGCCTGGTGAACCCCACTTTAGGTTTCGAGTACAAGGACGAGCTTGGAAAGACCGAAAAACCCAAGAAGGTAACCGTCGTCGGCGGGGGGCCTGCGGGTCTCGAGGCCGCTCGTGCGGCTGCGCTGGCGGGTCACGACGTAACGCTTTACGAGAAGACGTACCGCCTCGGCGGACAGTTTTTAACGGCTTCCATACCGCCGGTGAAAGGCGATTTGACGGCCTACCTTTCCTGGGCCGGGAACCAGCTTGAAAAGCTCGGTGTGGATGTAAAGCTCGGTACGGAATATACTGCGGAACTTTGCGAGGAGGAAAAGCCAGACAAGGTTATCCTCGCCGCCGGGTCGAAACACGCAAGGCCCCCGATTCCGGGAATTGAAGGCCCCAAGGTGGTTACCGCCGAAGATGTCTTGTGGGGAAGGAAAGCCGCGGGGCAAAAGGTGGTCATCGCCGGGGGTGGCATGATCGGAAGCGAGACGGCAACCTACCTTGCGTCTTTGGGCAGACAGGTGACCATCGTGGAAATGCTTCCCGAAGTGGCCGCCGACGAGGAATTTACACGTCGGGTTTTGATGATGAAGATGTTCGAGGAAATGCACATCGAAGTAATGACTAACACTAAAATAACCAAAATCACCGAGGGCGGCGTCGAGGTGGAAACCGCTGCGGAAACAAAGGAGATGGCCGCTGATACGGTTGTGCTGGCCCTGGGGATGAAGCCCGAGAACGGCCTGGCGAAGGAGCTGGAAGGCAAGACGGAAGTGATTGTTGTGGGCGACGCCGTGGAGGCAAGAAACGGCCTGGAGGCCGTTCGGGAAGGCTTCCTTGCGGGCGCCGGAGCTTAGCCCGGCAGAACCTTGCTGGTCCTCCGCCAGAATTGTCAGAATATTCTTTCGTTGACAGCTTACGGACGGTCGTATAACATACTTCACAATCTCGGGGCTGGCTCTCCCGAAAGAAAAGAGTGATTCGCAAAGTGAAACGGACGACGGCATCGGCAGCAGTTTTTAACACCATGATGATGTGCATGCGCGGCGGTCCCCCTGGGGTGATCGGCGCAGCTTGATGCTGCCGTCGAAAGACCTTTCAGGCCGGGACCTTCATTTTTTTGAAGGTCCCGGCTTTTTTTATGCTTTCATGCCGCAGGCGCGGCGAATGTTTCGGAGGTGTGGCGAGTGATCGAAATCAGGAACGTGAAAAAGACCTTTTGTGCCGGCAACGGGGAATTCGAAGCTTTAAAAGGTGTGTCGCTGAAGATAGAGCCGGGGGAGATCTTCGGGATAATCGGCCTTAGCGGGGCTGGAAAATCCACGTTGCTCAGGGCTCTCAACCGGCTTGAAGAGCCCGATTCGGGCGAGGTCATCCTGGGAGGGACAGATGTAACCACCCTGGGTGCCAGGCAATTGCGCCATCTGAGGAGAAATGTGGGGATGATCTTCCAGCAGTTCAACCTGCTTTCGTCGCGGACGGTCTTTAAAAACGTTGCTTTCCCGCTGGAAGTGGGCGGCTGGCCCAAAAAGGATATAGCACCGCGAGTTATGGAGATGCTTGAACTCGTCGGGCTTTCCGACAAGGCGCAAAGCTTCCCGTCCCAGCTGAGCGGCGGACAGAAACAGCGGGTCGGGATAGCCAGGGCACTTGCGAACAAGCCGTCGGTGCTTTTGAGCGACGAGGCCACGAGCGCGCTGGATCCCAAGACGACACAGTCCATCCTCTCGCTGCTGGAAGACATCAACGGGAAGATGGGGATAACCATCGTGCTGGTTACCCATGAGATGGGCGTTATCAGGCAAATCTGTCACAGGGTGGCCGTCCTGGAGGCGGGCAGGGTAGTGGAGTGCGGGAAGGTCAGGGACGTCTTCATGAAACCGGTATCCCGCACGGCCAGGGAGCTTTTGAGCCATTTGCCAAGGCGTGGGTACGACGTGAGTCAGCTGCCGAGGGAGCGGGGCAAGCCGGTGGTCTTGTTTTCGTTCAACGGCGATACGGCCGAGCAGCCGATTATTTCGAGGGCCATAAAAAAGACGGGTGCGGAGATAAACATCCTTTCCGGCGAAATCGACAACCTGCCTTCTTCCAGGGTGGGAAGCCTCACGGTTCAGTTTGCGGGAACAGAGCGGGAGATTACGGAAGCCCTGTCTTACATACGGTCGCAGAATGTCGTGACGGAGGTGATCTGGAATGGATAAGATAGCCGACCTCGTGAGCCTGCTGGCGACCCCGACGTGGGAGACGCTTTACATGGTTTTTTTCTCGACCCTTTTTGCCACGGTCATAGGGTTTCCGCTGGGCGTGGCGCTGACGGTAACCGAAAAGGGGGGAATTCTGGAAAAAGAGACGGTCTACAGGATCCTGGACGGGATCGTAAACATTTGCCGGTCTTTCCCGTTCATCATCCTGATGATAGTTCTCTTTCCGCTTTCAAGGCTGGTTGTTGGAACCACTATCGGGACGACGGCTTCCATCGTCCCCCTTTCCATAGCGGCGGCGCCTTTTGTCGCCAGGGTCGTCGAAAGCGCGCTCAAGGAAGTGGACCGAGGGCTCGTGGAGGCCGCGGCGTCCATGGGTGCCAATCCAGCGGCGATTATTTTCAAGGTCCTGATACCGGAGGCTCTTCCGTCTCTTGTGCTGGGAGAAACCTTGACGGTCATAAATATCATCGGTTATTCGGCCATGGCGGGAGCCATAGGAGGGGGTGGTCTGGGTGATCTCGCCGTGCGTTATGGATTTCACCGTTTTCAGACGGACGTATTGATTGCCGCGGTCATAGTGATAATCGTGATGGTGCAGGCGATCCAGGGCGCAGGCAACGCCCTTGCGCGCCGGGTGTCTCACTGACATGAAAATTCAAATGATGGAGGAATGAATGATGAAAAAAACCGCTTCTCTTGCATTTTTTGTACTTGCGCTCTTTTGGGTATCAATCGCCGCCCCGGGGGTGGCCTCGGCGGAGGATGTCCTTAAAATAGGTGCCACGCCGGTTCCTCATGCCGAGATACTTGAATTTATCAAAGGCGACGTGGCAAAAGACGGAGTCGCCATAAAGGTTATCGAGTTCACCGATTATGTGAAGCCCAATTTGGCGCTTAACGACGGAGAAATCGACGCCAACTTTTTCCAGCATGCTCCCTACCTTGAGGATTTCAACGCCAACCATGGCACGAAGCTCGTTTCGGTGGGAGCAGTCCACGTGGAGCCCCTTGGGCTTTATTCGCAAAAGGTGAAGTCTGTGGATGAACTCAAAGACGGCGCGTTGATAGCGATCCCGAGCGACAGCGTAAACGGGGCCAGGGCTCTGCTTCTTCTGGAATCCAGGGGATTGATAACCATCGATAAGGAAGCCGGCCTTGACGCCACGGAACGTGACATCGTGGGAAACCCCAAAAAGCTCAAGTTCAAGGCCATAGAGGCCGCCCAGCTTCCCAGGGTACTCCCCGATGTGGACGGTGCCGTCATCAACGGCAACTACGCCCTTGAAGCGGGGCTTAACCCGGCCGGGGACGCCATTCTGCTGGAGGGGGCCGAATCGCCCTACGCAAATATCCTGGTTGTAAAAGAAGGCAACGAGGGCGACCCGCGCGTCGCTGTGGTCTTGAAGCACCTGCAGTCGGAAAAGGTCGCGGAATTTATCCTTTCCCGCTACGAAGGCGGAGTGGTTCCGGCATTTTAGAACAATCGTGTAAAAGGCTCTGCCGGGAGGGTGTTACAGCGCGTCGCGGCTTCTGCCCTTCCGGTAGGCCCCTTTGAAGTACATGTCCAGGATAACGGCCCCGACGAAGACCATGCCCTTGATAAGCTGCTGAAGATAGCTGGATATTTCCAGAAGCCTGAGGCCGTTGTCGAGAAAACCCATGATCAAAACGCCGGTAATGGTCCCCCGGATGGTACCCACACCGCCGAAAAGGCTTGTGCCGCCCAAAACGACAGAAGCGATCACGTCAAGCTCCAGTCCCAGCCCAATACTAGGCTGTGCGCTCCAGAGCCTTCCCACCATCAAAAGCCCGGCCAGTCCGGCAGTGGCCCCGCTTATGGCATAAACCGCCACGGTGACGGCGCCTGTCCTTATTCCCGCGAAGTGGGCGGCCTCGCGGTTGTCTCCCACTGCGTATACTCCCGTCCCGAAGGGCGTAAAGCGCAGTGTTGCCCAGGCCGCCAGGGCGCAGGCGAACAGTATGTAGCCCGAGACGGGAAAACCGCCGATGGAAGCCCAGCCAGCGTAGTTGAAAGCCGGTGATGTGCCCGATACCGGGTTCCCTTGTGTAAGAAGAAGGGTCAGCCCTCGGGCTGCCGCCATCATGGCAAGGGTAGCCATGAAAGGCGGGACTCGGCCCCACTGGACTAAAAGGCCCGAGGCAAGCCCGCAGGTCGCCCCGGCCAGAATGGCCAAAGCCCATGCGGCAGGCCACGGAAACCCGGCTGCCACGTTGAGCCAGGCTCCAAAGGCTCCGCTCAAAGCCACAACGCTGCCGACGGACAGATCGATGCCCCCGGTAAGGATGACGAAGGTCATGCCAATGGCGCAAATACCCATGACGGCAGCCTGCCCGATGACGTTCGCAACGTTGGAAGGCTGGAGTACGTGAGGACTGTTCAGGGCCAGTATGGCCAGAAGGACGGCTAAAACAACGATGTTGCCGTGCTTGCGCCAGTTAAAGGCGGACATTGCGCTCACCCCCAGCGGCAGCCAGCATGATCTTTTCGCTGTTGGCCTCTTCGCGGTCAAAAGTCGCTGCGATGCGGCCTTCGCGCATGACTACGATGCGGTCGCTCATGCCGAGGACCTCGGGAAGCTCGGAGGAGATCATTATGATGGCCATACCCTCGTGGGTCAGCCTGTTCATCAGGTGATGGATTTCGGCCTTGGCACCTATATCGATGCCGCGCGTGGGCTCATCGAGAATGAGTATCCTCGGGGTGACGCTGAGACCTCTGGCTATGGCGACTTTTTGCTGGTTCCCGCCGGAAAGACTTGCAATTTCCTGGTCGAGATCGGCGTATTTTACGTTTAGTTCGGTCGTAAGTCTCTCGGCTTCAAGTCGCCGGGTCCCTCGGTCCACGAGGAAACGGCCCAGGAGTCTGCGTACCAGCTGGAGAATCGTGGCGTTACTTTCCACTGATCGGTTGAGGAAAAGCCCCTGTATCTTCCGGTCTTCGGGGACCAGGAACAGGCCAAATTCCAGTGCGTCGGCGGGGCGTTCTATACGGGCTTCGTCTCCCCTTATGAGGACACGTCCCCTGTCGAAGGGCTCCAGGCCGAAAAGGCATCGGGCCACGTTGCTGCGACCGCTTCCGACCAGGCCTGAGAACCCCAGGATCTCGCCCTCTCTTACGTTGAAGGAAATATCTTCGAGCACTCCCTGCCTGCAAAGCCCTTTTACTTCAAGTGCGACTTCTCCCGGTGGAGGAGCCTCCCGCGGGAAGAGGACGTCTACGCTGCGGCCCACCATGAGCCGAACGATGTCTTCTTCGCTGAATTCACCTATGGGGCCTCCCCCCGCGTAGGTTCCGTCTCTCAGGACGGTCACCGTGTCGGCCACCCTGAAAACTTCTTCCAGGCGGTGGGAAATGTAGATTATTCCCACTCCCTGGTCCCTGAGCTCGTCGATGAGTGAAAACAGCGTTTCCGTTTCGCGGCTCGAAAGGCTCGATGTCGGTTCGTCCATGGCCAAAACGCGCACGTTCAGCGACAAGGCCTTCGCTATTTCCAGAAGTTGCTGTTCCCCTGTGGTAAGAGTGCCCGTTTCGCGGTCGGCGTCGAAGGAGGCATGGACTCGCTCCAGGATTTGGCTTGCTTTTTGTCGCATGGCCGAGCGGTCCAGAAAAGGGCCTTTTCTTGGTTCCCTGCCGAGGAAGATGTTTTCGGCCACTGTAAGGTGGGGGGCCAGGCTCAGCTCCTGGTGGATGACGGCTATCCCCGCTTCGAGCGCTTCCCCGGGGTTTTTCCAGTCCACCTTTTTGCCCGAGAGCAGTATGTCGCCCGCATCGGGTTTATGTATTCCCGAAAGGATCTTTATGAGCGTGGATTTCCCCGCGCCGTTTTCTCCGACCAGGGCGTGGACCTCTCCGGCCTTGACGCTGAAGGCTACGCCATCGAGGGCATGCACGCCCGGAAAATACTTGTGAATTCCCTTTACGCCGAGCAACTCTTCCAACGAAACGTCATCCTTCCATATTTGAGAAGCCGAAAAGTCGTGGCATACTGTAAAATAAGCTTACAAAAGCTTCGTTAAAGTATACCCTTTCAGGGGCGGAGTGGAAAAGCTGACGCAACCAGAAAGGTTGGGCAAAGGCTTGAAGGAAGGGGGCGAACTGCTTGGTTAAAGCCGCCGTCGTGGGTTCCGTTAACATGGACCTGGTTATCGAGACCGAAAGGCTTCCTCGCCTTGGGGAAACCCTCTCGGGCGGACGTTTCAGCACTGCCGGGGGAGGAAAGGGAGCAAACCAGGCAGTGGGAGCGGCACGGCTAGGGGCTTTCGTCTCCATGGTGGGTGCCGTAGGTGACGACAGTTTCGGGACCTTGATGCGAAGTGCCCTCGAAAAAGAGGGCGTCGACTGCACCCGTGTGGCCGTGAGGGAAAAAGAAGCTACAGGAGTGGCGATGATAACCGTCCTTCCAGGAGGGGAAAACACCATTATAGTTGCCCCCGGTGCGAACGGCACCGTGACACCCGATGAAGTGGTAAATGGCGCTGAAGTCTTCGAAATCGCCGACGTTCTCCTGGCGCAGCTGGAACTTCCCGTGGAAACCGTTTTCGAGGCTCTGAAAAGGGGGAAAAACGCCGGAACGATGACGGTTTTTGATCCCGCGCCCTACAAGAACCTTCCCGATGAAATATGGGAGTATGTGGACATAGCCGTACCGAACAGGTTGGAACTGGAGGCGTTCACGGGGCTTGGCGACCTCGAAGCAGGTGCCCGGAAGCTTCTTTCCATGGGGCCGCGAACAGTGGTGACCACCCTGGGTACCGAAGGCGCCTACGCGCTTTCCGAGGACACAAGCTTCAAGATTCCTTCGTTTAAGGTAAAATCCATCGATTCCACCGGCGCTGGTGATGCCTTTTCGGCCGCCTTGGCCGTGTCTTTGGCGGAAGGACTTCCCCTCGCCGAGGCGGTGCGTTTCGCCTCGGCCGCCGGAGCGCTGGCCAGCACCGTAATGGGAGCCCAGCCGAGCCTCCCGCGCAGAGCGCAGGTTGAATCTTTCCTCAGTCGTTTCCCGGCACCGTGCAAACAAGATAAAGATAACAGGACGATCAGGGGGGAGGAAAAATGAAAAAAGGCGGCCTGCTGCATCCCGAGCTCAACTTTTATATCTCGCTTTTAGGCCATACCGACCGGTTCTGTGTGGCTGACGCCGGCCTGCCCATTCCGGAAAATGTCCCAAGGGTAGACCTGGCCTACATGCCGGGGCGACCTTGCTTTTGGGACGTTTTGGAGGCGCTTTTGGGCGAGACCGTTGTGGAAAGGGCATTTTGCGCGGAAGAGGCGTCGACCGAAATTAGGGAAGGCCTTAAAAAGCGCCTGGGGCGCGAATGCGAGCTAGTAGCGGTACCTCACGAAAAACTCAAGGAAATGACTGGTTCCGTGAGTTTCGTTGTTAGAACGGGTGAGTGCACGCCCTTTGCCAACGTTATCCTGCAGTCGGGGGTTTTCTTCTGAAAATGGTTGTGACGGAAAGCCTTTCACGAAAGTTTTTTACGAGTTCTTATACCGTTCTGGGGGCGGTTCTGGCCGCATTGTGCGCTGTGTTGGCCTTTATGGAGCCAAGGTTTTTGACGGTGGACAATTTCCTCAACGTTATGCGGCAGTCGTCCATCATCGGAATTATCGCCCTGGGCATGACCTGTGTGATTCTCGCAAGGGGGATCGACCTCTCCGTCGGAAGCATCGTGGCCCTGTCCTCTATTGTAGCTGCGGCGGCCGTGCGCGCGGGTGTTCCTTTTTTGGCTGCCTGGGGTATAGCCCTTTTAGTGGGGGGACTTTGCGGTGGAATCAACGGGGTAATAGTGGCACGCCTCGGCATACCGCCTTTCATAGTTACCCTGGGCATGATGGGAGCGGCGAGAGGCGCGGCGCTTCTTTTTACCGGCGGAGCGCCGATCAGCGGCCTTTCCGGTGCCTTCAGGGTCCTGGGGACGGGGAGCGTGGCGGGGGTTCCGGTTCCCATCCTGGTTTTTGCCGTGGTTTTCGTCATGCTCTATGTGCTGCTGGAACGGTCGATCTGGGGTGAACAGGTGCGTTCAATAGGGTCTAACCCAGTCGCAGCCTGGGGTGCGGCGATTTCAGTTCCCAGAATCACGGCTTCGGTTTTCATGCTGAGTGGTATCCTTTCGGCCATTGCAGGGCTGGTGCTGACCGGGAGGTTAGACGCGGCGCAGCCCACTGCGGGCCTTGGTTACGAGTTCGGGGCCATCGCGGCCGCCGTTTTGGGAGGGACCCAGTTTTCCGGCGGGAAAGGGACCCTGTTCGGGACGGTTCTGGGGGTTTTGATCATGGGGGTGATCGGCAACGGAATAAATATCCTGAACGTCAATCCTTTTTACGAGCAGGTCGTTAGAGGCCTGGTTATTGCCGTGGCCCTTGTGTTTTACGGTCGTTTCGCCGCCCGGGGAACGACACGGGTTTTGCGATCGGGCGAAAAAGGATAATAAAAAAACACAAATGGAGGTGGAGCAAATGAAAGGCAGGAAACTGGTTCTTTCGGTGATTGCAGTGCTTCTTCTGACAGCCTTCCCGCTGGCGGCGTCGGCGGCTCAAACTTTGGGTCTGGTCGTTTCGACGCTTAACAATCCCTTTTTCGTGACGCTTAAGGAGGGAGCGGAGCAGAAGGCGCAGGAACTGGGAGTGGACCTGGTCGTCTATGATGCCCAGGACGATTCGGCGAAAATGACGTCGGCCATGGAGGACTTGATCCAGAAGAAAGTCGACGCCATATTGGTCAACCCGACCGACGCGGATGCCGTGGTCCCGTCGATTCTCAAGACAAATGCAGCGAAGATCCCCGTTTTCACCATCGACAGAGGAGCGACCTCCGGTGAAGTGGTCTGCCACATAGCGAGCGACAACGTGGCGGGAGGCAAAATGGCCGGAGAATTTCTGGCGGAACAGATCGGTGGTTCCGGAAAGGTTGTAGAACTGGTGGGCATTCCGGGTACCAGCGCGGCCCGAGACAGGGGCAAGGGGTTCCATGAGGCCATGGAACAATACCCGGACATCGAGATCGTGGCTTCCCAAGCGGCGGACTTCAACCGTGACAAGGGGCTGACGGTATTCGAAAATATTCTCCAGGCACAACCGGAAATTGATGGAGTCTTCGCTCATAACGACGAAATGGTCCTTGGCGCGATAGCCGCCGCTGAAGCCGCCGGCAGAAAGGGCATAGTGTTCGTCGGATTCGATGCCATCGACGACGCAGTCAAGGCCGTGGGAGAGGGTAAACTCAAAGCCACAGTGGCGCAGCAGCCAAGGGAAATGGGTCTTTTAGGCGTGGAATACGCAGTCAAGTTCCTTAACGGCGAGGATGTCCCCGATTTCGTGCCCGTTCCTCTTAAACTGGTGACAAAATAGTTTGCAGGATTCCCGGAAAAACCTTTGAAAGAGTGGATTTAAAATGGGGAAGGGTTGAACCCTTCCCCATTCCCTTTGTTTATAGAAAGTTCGACCCTGTTTTGGAAAATGCCTGGAGCATTTTATAATGGCTCCCGAAGGGAGGGGATCCTTCGCATGGGACTTTTCAGAAGACGACCCACCGTGGATTTCAGAAGAAAATCGCCCTGGCCTAGGCGGATTTTGTTGCTTCTTTTGGTGGCGGCAGTGGCGGGGCTTGGAATATACGTGTCCAGGATGCAGTTTGGCGGCCTTGCAGCGATTGTCAAAAGGGAAAAGCCTGAAAAGGTCGTATCACAGGAGTCGAAGATGCCCGAACTTCCGCCCGAATACAAGAACAGGGTAACACAGCTTGTAAACGACAAGGATCTCCAGAACAAATACTGGCTTTGGATCGTGAAGAAGGATTTTACCCTGTCCGCCTTCAGAGGCATGGAGCGAGTCGGGGTATATGAAGTAGCCATAGGCGAAAATCCCGGTGACAAGCAGGCCGTTGGCGACTTGAGGACGCCCGAGGGGATTTTTACCGTGGAAAGTCTGCACGATTCGCGTGCCTGGGTCCATGATTTTGGAGAAGGCCCCGTCGAGGGAGCCTACGGCCCCTGGTTCATACGTCTCAAGACCGGGTGGCAGGGAATCGGCATCCACGGCACCCATGATCCATCCACCCTGGGAACGATGACCACCGAAGGGTGTATCAGAATGAAAAACGAGCACCTGCTCGAAATCCTGGAGCATGTCGGCGAGGGTACCCTGGTCGTCATCGATCCCTGATTCAGGATATTTCCGAAAAGAAGTCCACGAGTGTATAATTATCCTGAACGTGCGGTCACGAAGTCGGTCCTTGCCGAAAACGCACTCTTTCCATTCGCTGAAATCCTTCCTCACTCATCGCTTCGCGCGTTCTTTCGGCCTTCGGGTTAATCCATTGCGGGTTGTGATGCCTGTGAATCATGTCTACAGCTGCACTTATGGACGTCTGAAACTTGAGGAAGCCATTCTGAAGATCCGTGATTTTACGGAAGAAGAAGGTCGCTACGACCTTTTTGTGGGTACCGACTCCCAGGTCGAAAACGGAAAAACGCTTTTCGTGACGTCCATCGTTGTCCACAGGGTAACCAAGGGAGCCATATTTTTCATCAACAGCAGGCTTACGGAAAGGGTCTTCACTATCCGCGACAGGCTTATCGAAGAGGCATACCGGAGCCTGCAGATGGCTCAGCGTATAAACGAGCTTGGCGCAGTGCTCGGATGCGAAATCTGCAGCGACGTCAAATGCCTCACCATAGATGCCGATGTGGGGGAAGGTGGGGCCTCCCGGGATGTAATCCGGGCCATAGTCGGAATGGTTGCCGCCTTTGGCTACAGTTGCCGTTTCAAGCCCGAATGTTCCACCATCAAGGTTGCCGACAAATACACCAAGGTCCGCGTGCCTGCAGAACCCGCGCCGGCACCGGCTACATAAACGCGAAAGGCGCAGCCGGGCACATGGCAGAAAGAAGAGAATCGAGAAAATGGCAAGGGAAAGACTCTGGATTTAAAAAGTGATAGGGCAACAGGATATTTCTGAAAGCTTTTGGCATTGACACAAGAGTGGCAAAAATATACTCTATTACTATAGCAGGATAAAAGGGCTTGTGACCCGTTAGAGGGCAGATCAAGTACGCAGTATCACGGGGGAGGGGACCACTATGACGAGCAGGATGACTACAGGCGGGACCACCTATGTAGTGGCTAGAAACCCCGTGACCGGCGAATACCAGCTCGTGACGCGGGGTCGTTATCCCTTTGTCGTGATAGAAAGCCCTGAACCGATGCTCAGGCTTGTCAAGTTCGTCGACTTTTTAGGACATTACGTGGACCCTGTCGAAAACGGATTTATCGTTGCCTGCTCTCGCCCCTACGAAGGGGAGTACCTTACACGGGAGGGCTATGCCGCGGTGGTGATCGACGTGATGGAATTCTCGGAAAAATCCGGATACCGGTGCTGCATAGTTCTTTCGTCCAGCGTGTGCGTGTATGTCAATGTCGACGGTTCTATCCAGCCTGGACAGACGCCGGAACAATACTCGGAAATATTGTAGTGTCCACGGAATTTCAAAAGGCCACATATGCGAAAGGCTCTCCGCAGGTATTTCAGGCGGAGAGCCTTTTCCGTAGAGGGAAGTCTTATGCTTTCGCTTCTTCAGACCGATAGCAGCGCCTTGCCGGATTTCATCCATTCGGTGAGAAACTCGCCGGTGTAAAAGACTTCGATCCCCATTGATTCGAGTTTTTCCGCTACGCCCAGGTTTTCGGCGCATTTTCTGCAGGCGATGACGCGAATCCCGTTTTCGAGAAAGCCCTGTATGTTTTCCCGTATGGTCTCATCCTCGGCGACAAGCCTGGCTGTGGAACCCCAGATCAGCAAGGTGACCTCTTCCCACCAGCCTTTGATTTTCGAGTTCATGGTGTACAGAAAGACCATGTTGTCTACCGTTTCTCTTTCCGTACTCGTCCATAGTACTAGGAGTTGTCCGCTTGTGTCGGCACTCATGAATATTGCCCTCCATTTCTCTAAATCGTTTAGTGTTCAATGATAACAGAAAAACCTGATTAACTTGAGGAAAAGTTTAAAGTGTGGGAGCCACTCTTTCGTGTACAATAATGATGGTTAAGATCAGGCGGTGATTGCATTGTACCTTAGCGGTTTGGCCTTTGCCCTCGGGGCGGCTTTACTATGGGGAACGGCGGGCCCCATCCTGCGAATAATAGGGACCTACGGAGTCGATATCCTGACGGTAAACCTGATCAGATACGGCGCTTCATCGATTGTGCTCTGGATTGTCACCTTCACAGCCGCCAGGCGCAGGGAAAAACCTTCCTGGAGCTGGAAGAACGCCCTTTTCATTCTAGGTTCCGCCGGCATGCTCACCAGTAGCCTGGGGCTTAACGTGGCTTTTCTTCGCATATCCGTGGGCCTTGCCATGGTGCTCTATTATACGGCACCCTGCTGGGTAATGCTGGGCACCTGGTTTTTCTCCAGACGTATAGCCACTCTATACCAGATAGTCGCCTTTTTGCTTGCCATCGCCGGAGTATGGAAAGCAGTAGGAGGTGCCAGGCTTTCGGGGTCCTTCGACTTGATAGGTGTGGCGGCGGCCCTTACAGGCGCCGTAGGGTATGCCTTTTATGTATTGAACGGTCACTTCGGGCCTGGTAGGGGCGACAGTTTCGGTCTTTTTCGCCGCACCTTCTTTGCCGCGGCGATCATGATGTTGCTTTTAAACATCGTTACAGGCAACCTGGGAGCTCTCTTTTCCATTCCGGCACGGGCCTGGCTGCTTCTTTTGTACCTTGCGATCTTCAATTCCCTGGTGCCATACGGGTTCTTTCTTATGGCCCTGAGTCGCGTTTCCGGAAACGCGGCCTCCATCGCCACCATGAGCGAAGTCCCCTTTTCCATGGCTGCGGCCTTTCTCATGCTGGGAGAACGTCCCGAGTTAGGGGCTGTCATTGGTGGGGCGCTGGTGCTTTTGGGCGTGGGCGTAATGACCTTCGACAAGGGGGAAGGCAGCCGCTAAAAAAACGGCGGAAACCTTCCCCCATCCCTCAGACTCTTGTTCTTATCCTTTTAGATTTTCCTTCGGAACGCTCCAGGCTGCCCGGGGGCAACAGGTGGAGCTCCGAACGTATTCCCAACAGGCTGTGGATTTCGCCTGCTGCTTTGTCTCGGATCCTGTCAAAAGCTTCGTCAGTAAGGTCCTGCAGGCTTTCGACTACGACGTGAAGATCCTGATGGCCTTCCTCACCCGAAACTTCCAGGTAGTAATGATGCGAAAGGCCCGTAACGCGTCCCAGGGCAGTTTCAACCTGGGAGGGGAATACGTTGACACCCCTTATTATGAGCATCTCGTCGGAACGCCCGCGGATCCTGGCGATCCTGGTGCGAGAAGAGCCGCAGCCGCAATCCCCGGGTATGATCCGGGTCACGTCGCGAGTCCTGTAACGTATCAGCGGAAGGGCTTCTTTCCTGAGCGTGGTGATTACCAGCTCGCCTTCTTCCCCTTCGGGTAGGGGCTTCCCTGTTTCCGGGTCTACGATTTCCGCAAGAAAAAGGTCGTCAACGAGATGAAGGCCGTCTTTACGCGGGCATTCCATTGCGACGCCGGGTCCCATGATTTCAGACAGGCCGTAGATGTCCAGAGCGGTTATGCCAAGACGCTCCTCCAGGGTCCGACGGAGCGCCTCTGACCAGGGTTCGGCACCGAATATTCCGATTTTTAGCCGGAGTTTTTCGCCGTCTTCAGGAAGCATTTCGGAAAGTTTCAAGGCGTATGAAGGCGTACATGCCAGTACGGTGGTCCCGAGGTCTTTCATTAAAAGTATTTGCCTTTGAGAGAATCCGCCCGACGTGGGAACAACGGCCGCGCCGAGTGCCTCTGCCCCGGCATGTAACCCGAGCCCTCCAGTGAAGAGGCCGTACCCGTACGCATTCTGGACGACGTCACTGGACGTGACCCCCGCCATCTCAAGACAGGACGCAAGAGCCTGGCTCCAGAGGCGCAGATCTTCTTTCGTATAGGCCACTACTGTGGGTTTGCCTGTGGTTCCTGAAGAGGCGTGGTACCGTACGACATCTTCGTGGTTGCAGGCCAGAAGCCCGGTGGGGTAGGTGTCTCTCAGATCGTCCTTGGTGGTAAAAGGAAGCAGATGAACGTCATCCAGAGTACGGATACCTTCCGGGGTTACCCCAAGGTCTTCCATCTTTGCCCTGTAATACGAAACCCTTGTCCAGACTCGCCTCACGAGCGTCTTTAAAAGCTCCTCCTGCGTTTTCCGAATGTCTTTTCTCATCTTCTTCTCCTCCTTTTGGGGGCTTTTGGCCCATAAAAAAAGCCCCCACAGCTTTCTGTGGGGGCCCTGTTCCCGCTTACGGTCCAGCGCGTATCAACGCCGGCCCGTTGGGGGAGGACCCGCGTTGGTAAAAAAGAAGCAGTTTACGTTGGAGCGCAATACGCGCCGGAGTTCAGTATCCATTGATTTCTACCGTCCTGTCTTTCCCGTTTCCGGGAGATTGGTGTATTTATAGCGTGCATTGAAGGAGCTGTCAAGGAAAAAATTGGCTCCTGAGACGAGATAAACGACTGGGGTCTCGAAGAGCTCGAACGCGATACGGCGTTCTGATAAAACGATGAGAGGAGAGGACTCCTGTATAAGAATTGTAAAAATGCTATGGGCAAAAGGGTTTTCGGATGTTACTCTGAATTATGGCAAATATAATGAAGAGGCTTCGTGGAAAGGCGAGGTTTGAAAGGATGGCGTTAAGCCGCTGGAAGAATTAAACAACAAGGGGAAATGATAATATTTCCCAAAAAGGAGGATAAGGATAAATGCCTTACATAGCAAACCGCGTACGCGAGGGAGAAGAAGGGGTCTTCAGCCTCCTGCAGGGTTGGATAGCCGAGGCGCAAAAGGCAGGCAAGGAAATCATCAACCTGGGAATAGGAAGCCCGAACAGATGCCCCGAGGGACCCATACTGGAGGCCGCACTCGAATCGGCGAAGGAGCATTGCTCCTATGAATATCCTTTCATAGACCCTGAGCTTCCCAAAGCTATAGCGAAATGGTATGGGGAACGTTTTGGAGTTTCCCTGGACCCTAAGTGCGAGGTCGTTCCGCTTTGGGGGTCCCAGGAAGGTTTTGCTCATTTCCCCCTGGTTGCCATGGAAAGCGGCGACCTGTGCATTCTCCCCGACCCGGGATATCCCATCTATCATTACATGCCTACCATGGTGGATGGTTCTGCATGGTACCTGCCACTGGAGGAGGATAACGGGTTCTTGCCGGATTTTGCCCGGATACCCGAAGACGTGGCAGCCAAGGCGCGGTTTATGGTGCTTAATTACCCCAACAACCCCCTTGGTGTGGCAGCGGAGAAGGATGTCCTTGAAAAGGCCGTGACCTTCTGCAGGGAAAACGACATATGGCTCCTCTATGACAACGCTTACTGCGAACTGGCTTACGACGGCTTCAGGCCGCCGAGCGTTCTCGAGATCGAAGGCGCCCGTGAGGTAGCGGTAGAGGTCAACTCTTTCTCGAAGACCTTCAACATGGCCGGGATGCGTATCGGTTTTGCCGTAGGGAACAAAGTTTTTCTGGAGGCCCTGGGAAGGCTGAAAAGCAACATCGATTACGGTCTTTACAAACCCGTACAGAAGGCCGCCATATGTGCGCTGACCCACCCCGACAGGGACGAGATGATAGCCAGGACCAGGGCCATGTACCAGGCCAGGCGGGACGCCTTTTTAGGTGCGGCGGCGGAAAAGGGCTGGGTCGTCACTCCTCCCCGGGGCAGCATGTTCATTTGGGCCAAGGTGCCAGGCTGCACGGATGATATGGCTTTTGCCGAATTCTGCATCAAGGAGGCAGGCGTAGTGGTGACCCCGGGCCGTTCCTTTGGAAGGAAGGGGACCGGGTTCGTGCGGATTGGACTGGTAAAAGAGCCTGAGGTACTTGCTGAAGGCGCGTCTCGCATTGCCGAAACTCTGGAAAAGTGGCGATGCGTCAGCCCTTCGGGTCAAAAATAGATTTTTTAAGCGAAGCGGCCAGCTTCTCCCTGATGTGGGAGTGGTGACTCCCGCGCCAGTAGATCTGCCCACACCGGGGACACCGGGTAAAGGTGTTGTACATCAGACGGGTCAAGGGCTCGAGGCGGTCGATTATCTCTTCCTTTTCGACCGCTTCGAGGATACCGTTGCATGTAGGGCATCTGGAAAAAAGTTCTATCCTTTCTTCCAGCCCGAAAAAGGAGACTATCTCGCCGAACTGGTCCCAGGGATCTGAAGTCCGGACGAGTCGCCCCCACGTAACGGCGTTTCTTTTCAGGAGTTCCCGGTCCCTGGTCAGAACGATCCTTCCTTCGCCTTCGGCTATCTCCGCTATGCGATCGTCGTCCCAGTCCGGATGGTAGAGCGTGTCAAACCCGGCAAGTCTCAGCAGCTTCGCCAGCCTTCCCACGTTTACGTCAACGATGAAAGAGACGTCTTCAAGGGGATTTGGGAAAAGAAGCGTAGCCCGAGTGACATCAACAGGAGGTGTGTGAGCCCACACGTGAAGTGTTTCCCCAAAACGAGGGATGTACATGAAAGAACATTCACAACCCTCACCGGTGGTAATGTACCCTACTTCGGTGTGCGGCACACCTTGAGACTCGATAAGGTCCTTGGCGCAAGCCGTGCGAAAAAGCAGCCTGGCCGTCTCCGGTTTATTCTCGTTTCTTTTGAGGAGTGCTACCAGGTCTCCATGAAATTCCAGTCTGACTGACATGGTTTCCATCCCCTTGCTCGAGGGTGCCGAAAGAATTGTTTATCAACAGAAGCCGCATGTAAAGCTAAAGCGTTTTGCTTGGGCCAGGGGTTTTTCAACGGTTTAAAAACCGACCCGCCAGTGCCCTCAGGAGCAAAAGAGACAGGACTATTGCGCTTGTGAGGGAGAAAAGCCCTGGTTCATCTTCTATGGCTTTTGCAAGCCATTTCGATGTGTCCAGTCCAAGAGTATTGTAAAGCATGTTAACCGCGAGCCCCAAAAGAAGAGAGGAAACAATGATCGTCGAAAGATATATGGCAGACGCCTTCTTGCCAAGTATGCGGGTCACCACGGTCAGTGAGGTGACGTTCGTAGCAGGCCCGGCCAAAAGGAAAACCAGGGCTGCCCCCGGAGAAAGCCCTTTCAGCGCCAGGGAAGCGACGATGGGCGTGCTGGCAGTGGCGCACACGTAAAGGGGCGTGGAAACTGCCAGGGCCGCGAGCATGGAAAGCAGGCCCGTTCCAAGCGTTTCAGGGATGAGATCCGCCGGAAGAAGACCCTGGATCATTCCCGCCAGTAGTACGCCCACAACGAACCATGGGCCTATATCTTCCATTAGCTCCCCAAAACCGTAACGGAAGGCCTCGACCATTTTAGAACAGGTTGAGCCGTTTTCAGCAGGTGCCTTGCAGTCATCGCAGCAACAGGTATCGTCCGCGGAGGGCATTTCCTCCGTGTCGGGCGCTTCGTCGTCTTCTGTGGCCAATATTCCCAATCCTGTCGCGGCGGCCGTCAAAAAAGCGGCGACAGGCCTTATCACTGTCATCAGGGGATCCAGGAGTGCCCATGTGACGGCGATGGAGTCGACGCCGCTTTCGGGCGTTGATACGAGGAATGCGCCTACGGCGCCTTTGCCTGCTCCCTGGCGCTTGAGTTCCGCCGCAGTGGGAAGTACCGAACAGCTACAAAGGGGCAGAGGTACACCCAGCAAGGCCGCCTTGAAGACCGACATTATCCGGTTTTCACCCAGATGTTTTCTGACGAACCCGGAAGGAAGAAAGGCTTTCAAAAATCCCGACGCAAGAAAGCCGAAAAGCATGAATGGCGCCGATGCTACGAGGACCGACCAGGCCCCCTGGAGGATTGTTGCTAACAGGTCTATCATTGAAATCGACTCCTAACCAAAACATGTTAGGTAATCCTAACATGTTTTGGTTTAAGAATCAACGAAAGACTTTGAAGTCTGGGGGATTTGCAGGATGGTGAAAACTTTGGGAATTTCCACGAGTGCCAGGTCTCAGATGGTGAATATCACGCAGGAAGTCGCCGCGGCTGTCCTGGAATCAGGCGTAACAAGAGGGGTGTGCCGCGTTTTTGTGCCACACACGACGGCGGCCGTTACCATAAATGAATCCGCCGATCCGGACGTTGCCGCAGACATATTGGCGGCCCTCGACGGACTGGTGCCGTGGAATGGCGGTTATCGCCACGGAGAGGGGAACTCGGCGGCTCATATCAAGGCCTCTTTAGTCGGGCCTGAACTTACGTTGCTGGTCGAAGACGGCAGGCTGGTTTTGGGAACCTGGCAGGGGGTTTTTCTGTGCGAGTTTGACGGGCCGAGAAAACGGAAGGTACTGGTCAGGGTGGACGAGGCCTGACTCCATGGAAAAAGAAGGGTGGAGCTTTAGGGGAAAGGTGACTCCACCCTTTGAGGCATTTTGTATCGGTTACGAATGTGTTTTAGTCCAGCGTGAATTTTTCGAGATAATCGCAGCTTTTAAGTTTTTCGGCGATGTTTTTGCCCAATTGCCAGCAGGCTGCCAGATCTTCCGGACCGGGTGCGGATTTTACTTCCACCTGCGGGCCGATTAGATCCCAGCCTCCTTTGGAGGCAAATGCCTGCAGGGCCTCGAGAGCCCCCTTGCTCCAGCTGTAGGAACCGACCAGTCCGAGGAAACGGTTTTTCATTTTCTTGTTCAGCAGGTGGTCCAGAAGCTCGTTCATTGGCGGGAAGAGCATCGTGTTGTAGGTGCAACTGGCAAGAACCAGCGCCTTGTATCTCCAGATGTCTCGGACGATGAAAGAAACGTGACTCCTGGAGATATCGTGGTATACCATATTTTCTATACCCTCTTCGGCCATTGCCCTGGCCACGGCGTCGGCGGTCTTTTGGGTATTGCCGTACATGGACCCGAAAACGATCACTGCGCCGCATTCGGTTTCGTGCCGACTCCACCGGTCATAAAGTTCGATAATTCTGCCCGGGTGTTTTCTGTGTATCGGCCCGTGGGAAGGGGCGATGATCCCAATGTCTCCCAGGCCCTTGAGTTTCTCGATGGCCTTTTGGACCTGCGGGCTGTACCGACCTACGATATTGGAGAAATACCTGAGGATTTCTCCCTCGTAATAGTTCATGTCCACTTCGTCGTCGAAAAGCCCTCCGTCAAGGGCCCCGAAACCGCCGAAGGCGTCGCAGGAAAAGAGCGTTTTCGTGGATGCGTCCCAGGTCACCATGGTCTCCGGCCAGTGCACCATGGGCACCATGAAAAACTGCAGTTTGCGACTCCCTATGTCGAGCAAGTCGCCGTCTTTCATGATAACGAGGTCGTCGGTGAGGGAATAGAAGCTTTCGAGCAGGTCTTTTGTCTTGGCGTTACCGACGATTTTCATTTCCGGGAAGATGCTTTTCAGGATCTTTACGGCACCGGAATGGTCGGGCTCCATGTGGTTGATTACAAGGTAGTCCAGTCCCCTTCCAGGTCCCAGAATTTCGCGTATCTTGTCGAGCAGGTCTGTCATGAAGGGACTTTTCACCGTATCGACCAAAACGGTTTTTTCGTCGTCTATGAGATAGCTGTTGTAGGTTACGCCACGCGGCAGGGGCCAGAGGGATTCGAAAAGGTCCGTCTGGTGGTCGTTAACGCCGACCCAGTGAATTCCGCGCGTGACGTTGATGGCTTGTGTCATTAGAATTCCTCCTTCTTTATTTATTTTCTCAGCTCCTTATATCTTTCTCGGCGGCTTCGTAACCGAAGCCGCGGTTTTTCTGTTTTGGCCCCTGAGGCTGTATGGCGTGAAGGATAGGGGCCATTTCCGACTCGGGGAAGTCCACCAGTGCTCGACCGGTGGCCGCCCTGAGGTAGTTGTCCACCCACCAGAATACGTCCCTGCGCCTGATGTTTCGCCGCAGACGTCGCATGCGGTCGTGCTTTTCCCGGGGCTGCATGTTGACGGCGTTGTAAATGGCATCGGCTATCCCCTCAATATCATAAGAGTTTACCATGACGGCGTCTTTTTGCATCTGGGCGGCGGAACCCGCGAATTCGCTGAGGATGAGCACGCCTTTGTTGTCGATCTGGCAGGCGCAGTATTCTTTGGCGACCAGGTTCATTCCGTCCTTCAGGGGGGTAACAAGGGCGATGTCGGCTAAACGGTACAGTGAGACAAGTTCGGTTTTAGGAACCGATTTGTGCATGTAGTGGACAGGTACCCACCCCGGGGTCGTGAATTCGCCGTTGATGGCGCTCACAAGCTGCTCTATACGTTCCCTCAAAGCCTTGTAGGCCGGCACTTCCTCCCTGCTTGGTACCACGATCTGGACGAGGGTGATGTTTTCCCTGAGTTCGGGGTATTTTCTTAGCGCCATTTGGTATGCTCTCAGCCGCTCCGGTATGCCCTTGGTGTAGTCGAGGCGGTCAACGCCCAGAATCACGGTGTTCCTGTGGAGCCGGTTGCGCTGTTCCTTGAGTAGATCTTTTACCTCCTCCGAAGCAGCGAGGCGCGCGAAGGAACGATAGTCGATGCTTATGGGCATCTCGCCCACCTTTATCTTTCGATCCATGCAGTGGACCGTGACGATGGGCCCTCTGCCTTTTGTCCTGGTACCCGTGAACATGGCGCGGAGGCAATCGACGAAATTCCTCCTGTCCCGAGCCGTCTGGAAGGCTATGAAATCGTACTCGAGAAAATCCCTGAGAAGCTCTGTTCTCCAGGGAAGTTTCAGAAAGATGTCAAGAGGCGGAAAAGGGATGTGCAAAAAGAACACGGAGCGCCTTTTCACCTTGAGTTTTTTCAGCTGGGAGGCAACGGATATCAGCTGGTAGTCGTGGACCCATATAAAATCTTCTTCCCTGCTGTACCTCGAAACGGCTCGGGCGAACTTCTCGTTGACCAGCTTGTAGTACTTCCAGTATTCGGGTTCGAAATTGCAGTGACTTTGCAGGTCGTGAAAAAGCGGCCAGAGGACTTCGTTGGAAAAGCCGTAGTAGTATTTAGAGACCTCCTCGGCGGAGAGTCTCACGGGAAACGTCCTGTATCCCGCTTCCCTGGAGGCGGGACCCAGTATTTGACGGAGAGCGTCGGCGCCTATGTGTTCCGTTGTCCCCGTCCAGCCTATCCATATGCCGCCCCGGTTTTTGAGTATGGGGTTAAGGGCCGAAACAAGCCCTCCGGAAGAGGGGGTGACTTCCCATTTACCTTCTTTCTTTTCCAGTTTCAGGGGCAGCCTGTTGGAAATTATTACAAACCGGCTTATGTTTTTACCATCCACAGGCTATATCACTCCTTTTGCCGTGGGTTTTTATGCCTGGCCAATTAAATTTTTTGAAACCTCGCCCGTTGATCACAGCATCCCAGGCTGGGAAGACCCTCTGGCGCTGTTTTGTAGAAGGAAAGGCTTTGCTTTTCGGTAATGAATGGAGAAAGGGTATCAGAAGTTTAGCCTGCAGGGCCTTGCCGGGATTTACAAAGACGTCCTCCCGAGAATAAGGGAGCTGAATATTACAAAACTGTTATTATATATTATAAAGGAACATCTTTGATTGGGAAAACCTGCAAAAAAGGGGAAGGGGTTGCTTGCATGCCCGAAGCAAAGAGTTCGGCCCATGGAACCGACTCGATGAAGGAAGCGGCGTCCGAAAGGGCGCTTTCTTTTGTCAAAAGCGGCATGACACTCGGTTTGGGAACGGGGTCCACGGTGGAAATTTTCCTGTCGAAGCTGGCGAACGCACTGAGAAACCGTTTAGTTGTCGACGTATGGGGTGTGGCGACTTCTGAAAGAACCGCGAAAGAGGCTGTAAGGTTAGGGATTCCCTTGACGGATCTCGACGACAGGGGAGTGGACCTTTGTATAGACGGAGCCGACTGTATCGCGCCGGATTTGACTCTTCTTAAAGGTTATGGCGGAGCGCTTTTGAGGGAGAAAATCGTAGCCGCTTCCGCGCGGGAATTTATCGTGATAGCCGACTCAAGCAAACTGACAGAGTCCTTGGGCGGCAAGGAATTCCCCATTCCTGTAGAAATAGAGCCTTTCGGGTTTATTTCGACCATGAAGCATATTTTTGAAAGCTGCGGCAAGCCCCTACTCAGGCGTGATGACGAGCGCAACGCGCCTTTTTTGACCGATGGAAAGCACTATATAGTCGACGTCGTGACAGAAAGCGTAATTGACCCCGAGCAGTTCGAGGCCAAATTAAAGAAAATCCCCGGGGTTATAGAGTCGGGGATTTTCCGCGAAATGGCAGACCTTGCGATTGTCGGGACTTTCTCCGGTGTAAGGGAAATCCGGAGAACCGGAGGCTAGTTGATTCGACCTGTCTTCCAGCATCGAGATTGAATCTTTCCCACCTGCTGAACAGAGACAGCAAAACGCAAGACCTGCCGTGGGACAATGACTATGGGTCCTTCAAGTAATCTGTTTTCAGAATTCGGCAGCCCTGGCCTCCGCTATGGCTTTCGGGGTGATTGGAAGTTTCCTTAGTCTTATGCCGGTAGCTGCAAAAACGGCATTGGCTACCGCAGGCGCAACGGGAGGAACCCCGGGTTCGCCCAGCCCTCCTACAGAGGCCCCGCTTTCCAGGAAGCGTACTCTCACTTCAGGGGCTTCATGAATCCTCAACAGGTCGTAATTGTCGAAATTGGAAGTTGCCACCGTGTTTTTCTTGATAGAAATGGCTTCTTTTAGCGTTGCCGAAAGCCCCATGAGGATTGCCCCTTCCACCTGGGCTGTGGCGATGTTCGGGTGTATGACTTCACCACAGTCTACGGCGCAAAAGATGCGATTTACCTTGAGAGAGTTGTCTTTTTCGTCTACGGTGACTTCTGCGACTTCCGCGACGTGAGTCCCAAACGAAGGGTGATACGCCAACCCCCTGCCGCTGCCTTTCGGCAACGGGTTTTGCCAACCGCTTTCTTCGGCTAGCATTTCGAGCAAATTCCGGGCTCTCGGTTCGTCCTTCAATAATTCAAGGCGAAATTCGAGAGGGTCTTTGCCGGATGCGTAAGCAAGTTCGTCTATGAAACATTCCACAGTAAAGGCGTTATGGGAACTGCCCACGGAACGCCAAAAGCCGACGGGGACCGGTCCTTCAAAAGGCACATAGCGAACCCTGGAGTTCGAAAGTCTGTAGTTCATGTTTGCGATCCCTTCCACGGCTGCCGGGTCGATTCGACCGTCCATTTCCTCGGGCATCATCCTGGCGTATATCGATTGGGCGACGATCTTGTGGTCCCACGCGACGATTTTCCCGTCGGTATCAATGCCGCCGACGATACGTGTCGCATTGGCCGGGCGGTAATAGTCGTTTTTGAATTCTTCCTCCCGTGTCCATATGAGCTTTATCGGTTTCCCGGTACGTTTTGATAATTCGATTGCCTCGCAGGCGCATTGTGGCTCCACTTTTCCGCCGAAGCCGCCGCCCAGGTAGGTGGTATGTATCAAAATTTTCTCCCTTTCAAGTCCGGTAATTTTCGACGCGAGCGATTGGAGCAGAGTCTGGCCCTGCGTAGGAGCCCATACATCGCACCTGTCGTCTTTTACATAAGCCAGGGCGCTTGTAGGCTCGATCGAGGCATGCGAAAGGTAGGGCAGCAGGTACGTCGCTTCTATTTTTTTCTTTGCGCCCGCCAGCGCCTCGTCTACGTTGCCGTCTTCTTTCGCGACAAATCCTTCGGTAGCGAGATGCTCAAGAAGCTTTTCGTCCACGAGTTCGTCGTTCCATTGCGAGTTAGAGCCCTCGCCCCAGGTGATCTTCAAGACATCCCTGCCCTGCCAGGCGGCCTCGATGGACTCTGCTACGACGGCTATGCCGTTTTCCATAGGCAAGATATATTTGACACCCGGAATGCTTTCCGCATTTTTAGAGTCGTATGAAAGGGGTTTTGCTCCGAAAACGGGAGGACGAACAATAGAGGCATACAACATACCATCAAGTGATGCGTCCAATCCAAAAATGGCTTTCCCGTTTACCTTTTCGCAAACATCGACTCTTTGAACGCCATGTCCCATAAATTCATAACTGTCTTTTTGCTTGAGTTGTGGATCGTCGGGGATTTCGAGTTTAGACGCCTCAGCGGAAAGTTCTCCAAAAGACAGACTTCGTGCGCTAGTTGAATGAACTACCTTACTTTCTGACGCTATACACTCGCTTTCGGGAACACTCCACTTTTTTGCGGCGGCTTTTACAAGCATCTCCCTTGCGGTGGCGGCCATTTTCCTGACAGGAAAGAGCAGGCTTCGGATGGTAGTGCTTCCACCCGTCATTTGCGACCGAAACATTGGGTCTTTATAACCATCGCCTGCGAGGGCAAACTCCACGTTTATCTTGTCCCATTGAGCTCCAAGCTCCTCGGCGACGATCATGGGTATGCTAGTCGATACTCCCTGTCCCATTTCGGATTTCGGTACGATAACGGTGATTCGGCCATCGGTGGTTATTCTGATCCAGGGATCTTTACCTTTCGTTATCGTCCATCCAGGGCCTTTTTCGTCCAAAGAAATCCCCAGAGAAAGACCTTCCGATCCGAAAGTTTTGCCGCTTTCGCAAGGTTCATAAGGAGGCAAATCCCCCTTTGCGGCCCTGTGGATGGCTTTTCTGATACGTTGGTATGTACCGCAACGGCAGAGGATTCCTCTCATTGCGCGATCTATGTCTGCTTCAGCAGGGTCAGGGTTTTCGTCAAGAAGGGAAACTGCCTGCACTATCTGTCCCGATTGGCAGTATCCGCACTGAGGTACCTCCTCTGCGATCCATGCCCTTTTTGCTGGGTGATCTTCCGGGATCCCCTCGATGGTGGTTATCTTTTTGCCTTGGGCGTCTTCCGCAGATATTTGGCAGGAACGCCTTGCCTTGCCGTCTACAAGAACCGTGCAGGCGCCGCATCTTCCTATACCGCAGCCGTATTTGGTACCCGTCAGACCAAGATGTTCCCTTAACACCCATAAAAGGGGCGTATCAGGGCTCACGTCCACTTCGTATTTTTTGTCGTTGATATCAAGACTCATACCAGGCATTCAAACTCCTCCTCTCTCTTTCAAGATAAATTTTACAATAATCCGCGAGCTTATCAATTGATAAACTCTTTCATCAAGTACTGTTACGACTTTCCATCTGCCATGCCGAAGAGCGTGGCGTTATCGAGGCCGCAAAGGATTTGGTCTTGACTTTATGTCGACAAACGACATAATTATTGTGTGGTCATGTCGACTTGAACGGGAATTTTCAAAAGAAATACAGTTTTTCGTTTCTCTCACCTGTTAAAACAGGCAGGGAGCAGTTGGGGATACGGGGAGCGTTTTGAGAACCCCTTGTTCAGGTGTTGCTGGCTCCGTCGTTAGTACCATGAAGGCTGGAAAGAGAGGGACAGGATGATCTACAAATGCGCACCGGGGCAAGTCAGTTACGGGGAGGCCATCGGAATCCTCCTTATCGAAAACTACGTGCCTTTCATTCCAGGAGACGTGGCAAACGCCACGACCTATGATTACCCGGTCAGGTTCCAAAGAATCAAAGGAGTTACCCACAGGCATCTTTTTTCCCACGACCTTTCTGTAAAGGGAAAAGTCCTTGAAGCAGCCCTGGAGTTGAAGAAAGAAGGAGTTCGCGCGATAACCGGAGATTGCGGGTTCCTGGCGCTCTTCCAGGAAGAAATCAAAGAAACCGTTGGATTACCGGTGTTCCTCTCAAGCCTTCTCCAATTGGCATTCATCGAAAAAATCATTCCCTCGAAAAGCAAAATAGGCATAATAACCGCTAATGCGCCCGCCTTGACGGATTCTATTCTCGAAGCTATAGGCGCGCCGCAAAGGTCGGGACTCGCCATATATGGGCTCGAGAATGCGGAAGAGTTCAAAAAAGCCGTTTTCGACGAGTCTGGCAGCCTGGACACGGATATCATCGAATCGGAAGTGGTCGAGGTTGCCAAAACCATCGTGAAGGAAAACCCCGAAGCGGGCGTCCTGCTTTTGGAATGCAGCCTTCTTCCACCCTATGCCGCGGCCGTTTCACGGGAAACGGGGCTCCCGGTCTTCGACTATGTCACGATGATCGACTATGTGCATTCAGCAGTCGTTAAGAAGGCGTATTCCGGGCACATGTAGATGCCGGGTATTTCGATAACGGGGGATGTTTCTTTTTTTGAACGGGAAATCGTGTTGGTTTGCAGTGTCTTGAGCTCAGTGGACGGGATTCAGGAAAAAATTTTATGGAGGTGGGAAATATGGCATTGCTTTTCGAAGTATCGGAGTACAAGGAACGCCTCAGGAAGACGAAAGAGAGCATGCTTCGCATGGGGATCCAGGTGCTGGTGGTAAGCGATCCGGCCAACATGAACTACCTTACGGGATATGACGGCTGGTCTTTTTACGTACATCAGGGGCTTGTGGTGGCTCTAGATTACGACGAGCCCATCTGGTGGGGCCGCGGCATGGACGCAAACGGCGCCAAGCTGACGACCTGGCTGAAACACGACAACATCCGGCCCTACGCCGACGATTATGTACAGAACATGTTCAAGCACCCTATGAGCTTTGTCGCTGACATTATCCGTGAAAAAGGCTGGGAGACGCAAAACATCGGTGTGGAGAAGGACAACTATTGGTTTACGGGAGCCTGCCTGGACACTTTGCGGGAGGAACTGCCCTGCGCGGACATTCGCGATGCCACGAGCCTCGTAAACTGGATAAGGACCATAAAGTCGCCTGCGGAAATAGCCTATATGAGACAGGCGGCGGAAGTCTGCGAGCACGTCATGAATACAGCCATCGAATCCATAAAAGTGGGAGTCAAGGAAAGTGAAGCAGCGGCGAACGTTTACCACGCGGTGGTCAAGGGTACCGAGAAGGTGACGGGGGACCATCCCGCGATCTTTCCCATCATGCCGTCCAACGAGAGGACCTCGGCGGCGCACCTTGGATGGAACCCGGACAGGGAATACGCGCCGGGCGACATCATCCTGCTCGAATTATGCGGGGTTCGGTACAGGTATCACTGCCCGCTTTCCAGGACGGTTTATATCGGCGACCCGCCGAAGGAACTCCAGGAAATCGCCGACGTCGTCATCGATGGTATAGCGAAGACGCTTGACTTCGTAAAGCCCGGAGTGACGGCGGAAGAGATAGAGGCAAAGTGGAGGGAAGCCATTTCCGGCTCCAGGGTTGTCAAGCCCTCGAGGCTCGGTTACGCCTTTGGCCTCAACTACGTACCTGACTGGGGAGAACACACGTTGAGCCTCCGGCCCGGAGACAAGACCATAATGAAACCCGGCATGACCATCCATCTGATGCCCGGCATATGGCTCGATGAGTTTGGTTTCGAATGCAGCGAGCCCTTTGTAGTAACCGAAAAAGGCTGCGAGACCTTTTTGAAATACCCCCGCAAGATTTTTACCAGGCAGGGTTAGGCCTGGGCAAAGGGTGATGCAAGATGAGTTTTCTCGAAAACATACGGGAAGAAATTCTGTCCCTGGAGGGCGAACTGGTCGAGTTGAGACGGGATTTTCACATGTACCCGGAACTTGGCTTCCAGGAAGAGCGCACTTCCGCCAAAATCGCATCATATCTAAAGGAATTGGGGCTTGAAGTCAGGGAGAAGATAGCCCACACTGGAGTGACGGCGGTACTAAAAGGCGGAAAGGGGCCAGGCAAATGCGTTATGCTGCGTGCAGATATGGACGCACTCCCCCTGCAGGAGCAAAATAACGCGCCCTATCGTTCCCGTAACGATGGCGTAATGCATGCCTGCGGCCATGATGCTCACATGGCCATGCTCCTCGTCGCGGCCAAGATTCTTGCTCGACACAAAGAAGAGATACCAGGCGAGATCTTGTTCGTGTTTCAACCCAACGAGGAGATCGCCGGCGCGTTGAAGATGATAGAAGAAGGTGCCCTGGACGATCCAAAGCCAGAGGCCGCTTTCGCCATACATGTGTGGGCCCCCATAGAAAGCGGCAAGATCGGTGCTACTCCGGGCGCCGTCATGGCGGCCCTGGACGTTTTCGATGTAAAGATAAAGGGTAAAGGAGGACATACAGGAGCCCCGCACATGGCTGTCGACCCTATCCTGGCCGCGGCGGACGTGGTTACGTCAGTTCAGATGATACAGACGCGGGAAATCGATGTCCTGAAACCCACCCTTATCATGTTCGGCCGACTTAAGGCAGGTACGGCGAAAAACATCATTCCAGCGGAAGCCGAATTGAGCGGTACGATACGCTACCTTTACGAAGGTGGTCCCGATAGTCCGGAAAAGCCGGCGGAACGGTTCAAACGCGTTGTCGAGGACGTTTGCCGCAAGCACCGATGCGAGTGCGATGTTAAGTTTAATGCAGAGAATTTCACGCTTATAAACGACGCTGCCATGACGGAATTGGTACGAAAGACAGCGGCCGATGTCGTGGGGTCTGATAATTTGATAGACTATATAGGAACCGCCGGAGAGGATTTTGCAGAATTTGCGAAGAGAATACCGTCCTGCTTTTATTTCCTTGGTGCGGGGAATGCGCAAAAAGGGACAGATTTTCCGCAGCATCATCCATGTTTCGACATAGACGAGGCTGTATTGCCTATGGGTGTGGAAATGCACGTAAGGACGGCAATGTCTTTTCTTGGAGGCGGAAAGGGGAAATAGCCTGTAGCAAACGGGAGTGGTAAATGTTGCGGGGAAAAGGGTTTGTTTACGAGAACCTCAACAGGCGCGTCGTTGAGTTTTTGAGAGACGAGATCCTCTGGTCGGGACGGTTGAAGCATGGCCATCACATCCAGGAAGTTGAAATCGCCGAAGAGCTTAACATCAGCAGGGCACCCGTGAGGGAGGCCCTGAGGGAGCTGGAGCATGAGGGCCTGGTGGAATACATTCCCCGCAGAGGGGTATACGTGGCCAGCTTCGACAAGGAGGATTTTCTGGAGATAGTCGATATCAGGTACGCCATTGAATCGAGGGTTTACGAAGCCATAGTGAAAAACAACCGCCTGACTCCGGAGGATTTCAAAAAACTCAGGTCCATGATCGATGTCATGGTCGCCCTCGCCAAGGAAGAAACCGACGAGACCGGGAAGACGGCAGCCATTGCCGAGCAGGACATCAATTTTCATCGTTACATATGGGAGAAATCCGGACGCAAGTGGAGCTACAAAATACTGTCAAACCTGTATTACCAGTTACGTCTTGCCCTGATGGAAGACTGGATTATCGAGCAGGGCATGGCCCAGGACCTGGAGCGTTCCGTAATTCTGCACTACGATATAGTTAACTGTCTCGAGAAGGGTGACGTGGAAGGTGCCAAGAGGATCCTTTTGCGCCATATTTTCACCCTGTCGCAAGGACAGGAAACGTTGGAAAAAGAAAACATACGCAAAATATTGCATTGAAGTTGCGGACAGAAGTCGTTCGGTCCATCCGTTACAAATAAGGATATCCGGATGAATCATTGCTTGTTTTGGGGCCACTGCAGCCGGAGAGGTTAAACGTCAAATACTGGATCAGAAGCGGCGTTAAAGCAAAGGTGGCTGCGCTCAAACGCAGCCACCTTTGTATGGTTTTATCGGTTTTTTTTCCTTGAATCGGCAAAGTTCAAGGTTTCGCCTTTTTTCGTGTATGCGCAATCCGTGCCTTGAAGATCTTCTGTGCCGTAGTATTGCAAATACGGACGGTATCGGCTCTGACAGTACACTTTATTAACCACTAGCTCTCCGAGACATGATAAAATCCCATCGGTCAAGGGATTTCCCCCAGCGGTATTTAATTTTGAGAGGTGATACATCGTTATGTGCAGGATTCTCTTTTGTGGCCGGGGTGGCAGTGGCAAAAGCACCATTGCAGCGCTTCTGGCGCGTTATCTTGCCGTTAACGGACGATCGGTTTGCGTGATCGATGCCGACGAGAGCAATGAAAGCCTGTCTCGTATGCTTGGCGTACCTGCTCCTGAAATGACCCTCGCCGATGAGTTCGGAGGCAGGGAAGCGATTTCGAAGTGGGCTGAATGTAAAAATCGTGAGGAGAGCGAGTCCTTCTGTGAACTTTTCGGAGAAAAGCGTGAATTGCATGTACGCGACCTACCCGGAACATGTGTAGGAGGAAGGGATAATTTATGCCTTATAAGCATCGGGAAAATCAGGAGGCCGAAGGAAGGATGCGCTTGTCCCTTTGGTGTTTTGGGACGTCACCTTATTGAGAGCCTGCACGAGGGGAATTGGATCTATATAATCGACACAGACGCGGGAACGGAACACATCGGGCGAGGTCTTCACGAGTGTTGTGATGTATTTTTCCCCGTGCTGGATCTTTCGTTTGAATCTGTGCTTTTTTCCCGCTTCATCAATAAAATTGCCGAAGAGCAGTGTAAGCCTTGCTTTTCGATTTTGAATAAGGCAGCTCGCGAAGAGCTTGGAAAGATAGGAGAATCCATCAGCGCAGGCAGGATAGGGGATTTTGTGGTTTTCCCCAATCTTCCCGGCGTCGCCGAGGCTAATCTGTTTGGCTGCCCGGTACCACTCGAACCTGATGTCCTGCCGATGCTCGAACGCATGGAAGCCCTTTTCGGAGCCGTAAGAACACGTTAGCGAAGGATTCGGAAACGTTTTGCCCGGACAGATATCAACGGGAAAGGGCGTGGATGACCTCTTTCATGAAAAAGGGCAGATCCGAGGGGCGCCGGCTGGTGATGATCCTTCCGGATTTGACCGCCGGGGCGTCTACCCACTCCGCGCCAGCGGCGATCAAGTCGTCCTTTATGCTTGGGTAGCTTGTGACCTTCATTCCGGATACGATCCCGGCTGATACGAGAAGGCTACCAGCATGGCAAATGCCGGCTACGATGCCTCCGTTCTCGAAGACCTGCCTGACGAGTTGCACGATGTCGTGAGACATTCTCAGCTTGTCCGGCGCCCAGCCGCCAGGGATGATGACTCCCAAAAGAGGCTTTCCCTGCAGGCTTCCCGCGTCGTAGGTCGCTTCGGTAAACGTGCCGAACTTCCCCCTGTACATTTTGGGAGCCGTTGGAGCGACGATCAGGGGTTCGAACCCGGCTTCCTGCAACCTGTAATAGGGATACCAAAACTCTATATCATGAAAGTCATTTTCGACGAGTATAGCTATATATTCGGACAATTCAATTACCTCCCTTTTGGGGTAGATTGCGAAAAAATACGATCGCCTGGATTAATTATAATATGCGTGACTTGTTTTCCAAAAGACATTTTCCAGAAAATGAACCTGAAGAGGACAGGAGGAATATCCATGAACTCGCGGTACAGACAGGCTGTTTCAAATATTCTTGGCAGACGCAGCATCCGGCGCTTTGACGAGCGTCCAGTAGAAAAGGAGAAAGTCTCGCTCATACTTGAGTGCGCCTTTGCCGCGCCCAGTGCGGGAAACGCACGGCCGACCCACGTAGTGATCGTGGACGACAGGCCTGTTTTGAACGCTTTGGCTGAGGTTCTCCCTTACGGAAAAATGCTTTCAAAGGCCCCCCTCGCTTTCATCGTTTGTGCCGACACTTCGGGAAGTGATATCGCCCGACTGTACTGGGAAGAAGATTGTGCGGCAGCCATGCAAAACATCCTTCTGGCTGCATACGCCCTGGAGCTGGGCGGCGTGTGGCTCGGTGTCCATCATGCTCCCGAAAGGGTTCACGCGGTTAGGAACCTGATAAAAATCCCGGATAATATAGAGGTTCTCGGAATAACGGCGATAGGTTATCCGGCTGAAAAGAAAGACCCACATGAAGGAATCCCGGAGGGCAAAATACACGTCAACCAGTGGTAAGAATCGGACGATCCGCATATTTTGTGAATTTTGATGTAAAATATAAACGAAAGGCTGGCGAAGAGGCGAAGATTCAGGGACCTACCGAGTCGGGTACCGCTTTTTCAGGCGGCGGATTTCACCGCCGCCTTTGTCATGACTGAAAAGGAAAAGGGAGAGATTTACCGTGGAAAAACATTCGGGCGAACTGCCTTTCGGAAAAGTCATTCCTCTGCCTCTTGAAGAAGAAATCAAACACAGCTACCTCGATTACGCCATGAGCGTTATCGTGGGACGAGCGCTTCCGGACGCGAGGGATGGCCTGAAACCGGTCCAGCGAAGAGTATTGTATTCCATGCTGGGGCTGGGCTTAAGACATAACCAATCCTACAAGAAATCCGCCCGTGTCGTCGGTGAAACGATGGGTAAGTACCACCCTCATGGCGATGCGGCGATATACGACACCATGACTAGGCTGGCGCAGGACTTTTCCATGCGCTACCCCCTTGTAGACGGACAGGGTAATTTCGGCTCAATTGACGGTGATCCGCCCGCGGCCATGCGTTACACCGAAGCCCGCCTGTCGGAGATAGGCGAGATGATGCTTGAGGATATCGACGAGGAAACAGTGGACTGGGGTTCCAACTTCGACGATTCTCTCGAGGAGCCCCTTACTCTTCCCACGCGCCTGCCGAACCTGCTGATCAACGGAAGCACCGGGATAGCCGTGGGCATGGCCACGAACATACCGCCCCACAATCTAAGGGAGGTGGTGGATGCCCTCTGCTATGTCCTGGAAACGCCCGAAGCGGAGATCGACGGGATCCTTCAGCGAATGCCCGGTCCGGACTTCCCGACGGGCGGGGTCATTCTCGGCAGGGACGGTATCGTAGACGCCTATCGTACAGGCCGGGGCAAGCTTACCGTTAGAGGCAGGGCTCATGTCGAGGATGGCAAACGGGGCAAATCCTCTATTATCATCACGGAAATCCCTTACATGGTTAACAAGACCACGCTGCTCGAGGCCATAGCCAAAGGTGTTCAGAACAAGATTCTGGACGGTATCACGGACCTCAGGGACGAATCGGATCGCAGGGGTATCCGGATAGTTGTTGAGCTTTCCCGCGATGCCGATCCCGATGTTACTTTGCGCCAGCTGTACAGGAGGACCCAGCTGCAGACGACCTTCGGAATCATAAACCTCGCCCTCGTGAACGGGGAGCCGAAGGAGTTGTCCATGCCCCGTATGCTGAGGATTTTTCTTGATTACAGGCGGGACGTCATCCGCCGCAGGACCACGTTCAGACTCCGCAAGGCCCGGGAGCGGGCCCATATAGTGGAAGGCCTGCTGAAGGCGATAGACATCATCGATGAAGTAATCGCCCTTATTCGCGGTTCAAAAGACACCCCGACGGCAAAACAAGGCCTTCTTGAGCGCATGGATTTCTCGGAAGTTCAGGCCCAGGCCATTCTCGAAATGCGGCTGCAGAGACTTACCGGTCTAGAGAGGCACAAGCTGGAGGAGGAAATGGCCCAGCTATTGGCCGACATAGAGCGGTACGAAAGCATTCTTGGCAGTTCCGAGGTTCTCGACTCGGTAGTTCGGGAAGAACTGCTCGAGGTCCGGAAACGTTTCGCCGATGGAAGAAAGACGGACATTATCGACGCGGTGGAAGATGTTTCTACCGAAGATTTGATCCCCGAAGAAGAAATAGTCGTAGTTTTGTCGCGTGACGGTTACGTCAGGCGGATGCCCCTTGAGACCTACCGGTGCCAGGGACGAGGGGGAAAAGGAGTAAAGGGTGCGACGCCGAAAACTGGTGATGAGGCCGCTATTCTGACAGTTTCAAGCACTCATAGGGATTTGCTCTTTTTCACTTCAAGGGGGCGTGTGTTCGCGGTTAAAGGTTATGTGCTTCCGGAGCCCAAGACGGGGAAAGGCCGCCTGGTTAACCAGTTTATCAGCCTCGAGAAGGACGAGTACGTAGTGGCTTTACGCGACAACTACCTGCATGGAGCGGCCTTCGTCTTCTTTATTACCGAAAAAGGGACGGCGAAGAGGCTCCCCTCGGAGGAACTGGAGAACCTGACTCGCGCGGGGCGTCGCGTGCTGTCCCTTGCCCCCGGCGACAGGATAGCCAGGGTCCGTTTTACTTCGGGGAAAGATGACATCCTGCTTGTGACTGCAAGGGGTAAGGCCCTGCGTACGAAGGAAGAGGAATTCCGACCCATGGGACGGCAGGCGCACGGTGTGCGGGGAATAAAGCTTGCTCCGGGCGACTCGGTGGTTGGCTGTGAGGTCGTAAGGGAAGGGCGCCAACCCTTGTTTGTAACCAAAAAGGGTATCGGCAAACGGACGGAGTTTTCCGAGTTTACCCCCCATCACAGGGGAACCTCCGGTGTCAGGGCGATGCAGATTTCCGACAAGACTGGCCTTCTTATCGGTTCCTGGGGTGTAAGCCCGGAAGACGAAATAATACTGATGACCAACCATGGAAGGGTCGTTCGGCTGGAAGCGCGCGACATCTCCGTTTTAGGCAGGAGCGCGACCGGGTACCGAGTGATAAGCCTCGACGAGGGCGATACCGTAGCAGATGTAAGCGTCATCCACGCTGACGAGGAAGAGGAAGAGTAAATATGCGGCTTGCCCCTGAAGGGTTGAAACCTGTTGTAATCTGCCTTGTCATTGCCGTGTTGTTTTTGTTTTTCTGTGCTCCCGTCGCCGTTGTTTTTATCGCTGTGGCCGGCTTCCTGGCGTGGTTTTTCAGGGATCCCGAAAGGACACCCCCGGAGGATCAAAGAGCCTGGGTAAGCCCTGCAGACGGTAAGGTGGTCCAGGTGGGGCGGGCAAACCATCCTTTTACGGGTGAGAGTAACTACTTGGGCATTTTCATGTCTCCCCTTGATGTCCACGTGAATCGTATGCCTGCCGGTGGGCGGATCGAATACATGGAATACGTTCCGGGGAAAAAATGGATGGCCTTCGCACCCAAGGCGTCGGAGGAGAACGAGCGTTTTTTTCTTGGTTTCGAAAGCAGCGAGGGGAAAGCAATGGTGGTACAGATTGCGGGCTTTTTGGCAAGACGCATCGTCTGTTCGAAACGGCGCGGCGATAATCTGGTTCGCGGCGAGCGTTTCGGGATGATAAAATTAGGTTCAAGAGTGGATGTATATATGCCTCTTTCCGTAAAACCGTGCGTCAGGACGGGACAGCGGGTCAAGGCAGGGGTGACAGTGATCGGAGTGGTAGATGGTGGCCAGGCGAAAAAGAATGCATAAGAAACTTCCCTTCAGGAAAATCGTACCCAATATGATAACCAGCGGTAACATGCTTTGCGGCATGCTTTCCATTGTGCTGACCTTTCATGGGCAGTACGTTCCTGCGGCGTTATTGGTATACATCGCGATGGTCTTTGATTATCTAGATGGCGACATGGCCCGTCGGCTGGGAGGTAGCAGCGAATTCGGCATGGAGTTGGACAGCCTCGCCGACGTCGTCAGTTTCGGCGTTGCACCGGCGGTTTTGCTTTATAGCGTTTATTTGCAGGGTTTCTGGAGTGTTACTGGTGCCCTTGTGGCGGCCTTTTTCGCTCTTTGTGGCGCCTTGAGACTGGCGCGCTTCAATGTCCATCATGTGTCCGGGTCATTTCAGGGGTTGCCGATCCCTGCAGCCGGACACTTCGTGGTTTCTTTTGTCTTTGCGGGAATTGCCCTGCCGGCGTGGCTCATGTCGCTTGTTACCGTCGGTACAGGTCTTTTGATGATCTCGAGCGTCCCCTTCGGTAATCTCAAAACACTCAAAAAAGGCAATCTCAACAAGGTCCGTGCCTTTGCCTTGTTGGGTGTAGCCTTCACTCTCGTTGCGGTGTTGCGGCAATCGGCTCTATTGGCGGGAATATCCATTTATATAGCGAGCGGCTTTTTGCATTTTGACTGGGGTAAATGGCTGAGCCTCGATTCAGAGAGCGAAGACTATCTCGAACACCGTAATACCTAACACCGTAATACCTGATTTGTCGAAGCGGGAAATTGCTACGAGGGTTCAGGAGTCCCGAAAAGAAAACAGTGCCGGGAGGCTTTAAAGCCTCCCGGCGTTTTTTTATCTGTTTTTGATCCTGGGCCAGAGTATATAGGTTAGTGCTATGGAGAGGACCAGGTTGGGGATCATGTAGCTGCCGTTATATGCTACAGAGTAAAACCAGACATTGGTCCCTTCGGGTGCAAAACTCGCGAAAAAGATGACACCCGACAAAACGTGACAGGCAAACCGCAGGAACGTGCCCAGCGTCAGGCCGAACCAGATGGGCCTGGGTACAGCGGCGGCAAATCCCAGCACACCAAAGGCAAGGGGATAGTCCAATAACGCCTGGAGGGGGTGCACCACGTAGCCGCCGAGGATGAGCTGCAAAAGCCCGGCAACGGCGCCGGCACCGGTTCCGGCTTTCAATCCCCATCTCAGGGCGAAGATAAGTATGGGGACGTTTTCCAGGGTTACCGATCCGCCCTGGGGCATTTGCCAGATACGCAGGTATGACAAGGCGAGTGCCAAAGCCGCGGCAAGGGATGCTTCAACCAGGACTCTCACTTTGTTGCTTTCCATTTACGGGAAACTCCTTTCTGGAAATGGGGCGAAGGCGCAACGAAAAAGCCCTCCGAACCCGATCGGACCGGAGGGCTTTTTACCGCGACTGTTTGAGGCAAGCCGCAATTTCCTTCGCCGGTATAACCCGGATCAGGTTCCAGGGGTCGAGACAGGGTCTCCTCTCAGCCGGTTTTCCGGCTCCCCCATTGCCGAGTTTTCTTATACGCCCAGCGGTTTTGTTTGTCAAACTTATGCATCGATCCGCAGGACGATAGCCCTGCTTTCAACTTTACGT
>NPIG01000158.1_pt1 | contig 40125 bp, 31 predicted proteins | sample 8637441 | NCBI WGS metagenome assembly NPIG01 (sample SAMN07420675, study PRJNA396082) | bioreactor metagenome | isolation source: sample BR6 brine-fed electro-methanogenic bioreactor BR | place: Japan: Kochi | collected 2016-06-14
GGGGAATGTGCTCGTCGCAAGCCTTCATGAGCTCGAAGATGGCGGGGGTCCACTCGTTGTCCTCGTCGGGCTCTCCTGCTTTGAGGGCGGAGCCCCGCACGATGGGAATGTCATCTCCGGGGAAGTCGTATTTGCTGAGGAGATCCCGGATTTCCATGTCCACCAGGTCGAGAAGCTCTTCGTCATCCACCATGTCTACCTTGTTCATGAAGACTACCAGGGCGGGGACGTTTACCTGCCGGGCGAGAAGCACGTGCTCCCGGGTCTGAGGCATGGGGCCGTCTGCGGCAGATACCACCAGGATGGCTCCGTCCATCTGGGCAGCTCCGGTGATCATGTTCTTGATGTAGTCCGCGTGTCCCGGGCAGTCGATGTGCGCGTAGTGCCGGGTCTCGGTCTGATACTCCACGTGGGCTATGTTGATGGTGATACCCCGCTCACGCTCTTCGGGAGCCTTGTCGATGTTCTCGAAGGGGGTGAAATCCGCCATGCCGTGACGCGCCAGAGTCTTGGTGATCGCCGCGGTGAGGGTAGTTTTGCCATGGTCAATGTGACCAATGGTGCCGATGTTCAAATGCGGTTTCGATCGCTCAAATTTTGCCTTTGCCATTACTTGGTAAACCTCCTTAAAAAATAAAACACTTCAGGATGCCGCCGAGAACTCTAGCGTTCCAGCAGCTTTTCTGCTACGTCCTTGGGAACCTCTTCGTAGTGGCTGAAGGTCATAGAGTAGGTTGCCCGGCCCGAAGTTTTGCTCCGGAGATCCGTGGCATATCCGAACATCTCGGAAAGAGGCACCACAGACTTCACGATTCTCGCATTGGCCCGAACTTCCATTCCCTCCACACGCCCCCGCCGGCCCGAGAGATCGCCGATAACGTCTCCTACATACTCCTCCGGGGCTACTACTTCCACGCTCATTACGGGCTCCATAAGCACGGCACCGCAGGTGCGCATAAGCTCTTTAAAGGCCATGGACGCAGCGATTTTAAAGGCCATCTCCGAGCTGTCCACTTCGTGGTAGCTCCCGTCCACCAGGCCTATTTTAACACCAATGACGGGAAATCCTCCGAGAATGCCGTTGTTGATAGCTTCTCTAAGGCCCTTTTCCACCCCGGGAACGTACTCCCGAGGAACCACACCGCCCACGATACGATTCTCGAACTCGAAACCTTTCCGCTCGGGAAGAGGCTCCGCTTCGAGCCAGACGTGGCCGAACTGCCCCCGTCCTCCAGACTGACGGACAAAACGTCCCTCCGCCTTTCCGGGTCTGGTGATGGTCTCTCGGTAGGCCACCTGGGGCTTCCCGATGCGAACCTCCACGTTATACTCCCGGCGCAGCCGATCCACAATGATCTCCAGATGCAGCTCTCCCATGCCGGAGATGATGGTCTGCCCCGTCTCATGGTTCACCGCCACCCGGAAGGTGGGATCCTCCTCCGACAGGGCACTGAGCCCCTTGGTGAGTTTTACCTGATCCGCCTTACTGGCGGGCTCTGCGGAGAGATCAATCACGGGCTCCGGGAAATCGAGATTCTCCAGCACCACCGGCCGACTCGCATCACAGATGGTGTCGCCCGTACGTACTGTCTTGAGCCCCGGCAGAGCCACGATGAGCCCCGCATGGGTCTCCTGAAGCTCTTCCCGCTTATTGGCGTGCATCCGCAGAATACGGCCCACTCGCTCCTTCTTGTTGCTCCCCACGTTCAAAACCCCGTCGCCGCTCTTGAGACTTCCCGAGTAGACCCGGCAGAAGGCAAGACGTCCCACGTAGGGATCCACCATGATCTTGAACACCAGGGCCGCAAAGGGCTCATCAAGACTGCTGTGGCGCTCTACCACTTCTCCCGTGGAGGGATCTTCCCCCGCAAAGGCGGGAAGGTCTTCCGGGCTGGGAAGGTAGTCCACCACCGCATCCAGAAGAAGCTGTACCCCCTTGTTTTTGAAGGCGGATCCACAGAAAACGGGAACAATCTTCAGAGTCACGGCGTTTTCCCGGATGGCCTTCTTAAGAAGCTCCACGGGAACGGACTCCCCTTCAAGAAAGAGACTCATCACCTCTTCGGAGTAGTCCGCCAAGGTTTCGATCATGGTCTCTCGGGCAAGCTCCGCCTCGTCCAGGAGCTCCTCAGGAATCTGCCCCACCCGGGGCTCTGCACCGAGGGCATCCGAGAAGGTGACTGCCTGCATGGTGACGAGATCCACCATTCCCTGAAAGGCATCCTCCACGCCAATAGGGATCTGCAACGCCACAGGAGTTGCTCCGAGCTTTTTCTTGATATCCCGAACCACTGCGTTAAAATCCGCACCGATTCGATCCATCTTGTTCACAAAGGCAATCCGGGGAACCCGATACCGATCCGCCTGACGCCATACGGTCTCCGACTGAGGCTCCACGCCACCCACGGCACAGAATACAGCCACGGCACCATCAAGAACCCGCATGGATCGCTCCACTTCCACCGTAAAGTCCACATGACCGGGCGTATCAATAATATTGATAAGATGATCTTTCCATTCGCAGGTGGTGGCTGCGGAGGTAATAGTGATACCCCGTTCCCGCTCCTGCTCCATCCAGTCCATGGTGGCACCGCCGTCATGAACCTCACCCATCTTGTAGTTGCGCCCAGTGTAGAAGAGGATGCGCTCGGTGGTGGTGGTCTTTCCGGCGTCAATGTGGGCTGCGATACCTATATTCCGAATATGCTGAAGCGCCGTTGTCTGCGCCATGTCTCAATCACCATCCACTATTTCTACACTACCAGCGGTAATGTGCAAAAGCCCGGTTCGCCTCCGCCATTCGATGGGTATCCTCGCGTTTTTTCACGGAACTCCCCTCGCCCTTAAAGGCATCAATGAACTCCCGGGCCAGACGCTCCTTCATGGGCATACCCTTTTTCTTTCTCGCAAAGGAGATGACCCATCGGGTAGCAAGAGCCCAAGCCCTTGCAGGAGCTACTTCCACAGGCACCTGATACGTAGCGCCTCCCACCCGGCGAGGCCGAACCTCCACCAGGGGACGCACGTTCTCCATGACCTTCTGAAAGACTGCCATGGGCTCCGCATCGAGCTTTTCCGCCGCCCGCTCAAGAGCACCATAAATAATCTTTTCTGCCACGCTCTTCTTACCGTCCCACATGAGACAGTTGACGAAAGCGGTAATCTCCTTACTCCCATATACGGGATCGGGACGAACCTCCCGCTTCCGCACATGCCCTTTTCTCGGCATGAACGTTCCTCCTTCTTCGGATACTACTTCTTCGGACGCCGGGCACCGTATTTGGAACGGGCCTGCATACGATTCTCCACACCGCCGCAATCGAGAGTTCCCCGCACGATGTGGTAACGCACTCCCGGAAGGTCCTTGACACGGCCTCCCCGCACAAGCACCACCGAGTGCTCCTGCAGATTATGCCCAACTCCGGGGATGTAGGCGGTAACTTCGATTCCGTTGGTAAGACGCACACGGGCAACCTTGCGCAAAGCCGAGTTCGGCTTCTTGGGGGTTACCGTGTAGACCCTGGTGCATACACCGCGCCGCTGAGGATTCTCATGGAGCGCCGGGGCATCCGAGGTACGTCGTTTTTCTTTCCGCCCATGCTTGATCAGCTGACTGATAGTCGGCAAAAAAACACCCTCCTCTCACTTTCTAAAGTATATATTTTTTACCATCACGAAAAACAAGTAGTTTTGTTTTTTGCTATAGCTGCAATTGCTGTTCCGCAGCCGATGGCACAAGCCCTGCCAAGTTTTTTTCTGCTCTCTGCAACTTCCACGGGAATGTTCTGTTTTTGGGCCTCCTCAAGAAAGGGGGCCAAAAAGAGTTCTTGGGTATCCGAGGCCACAAAAAGCTTGGCCACGCCATGCTCTTTCAAAGCTCTCTGAACAGCTCCGGCTCCGACAATGCGGCCTGATACTGCTAACTCTTGTAAAGGCACAGAAAACCCCTCCCGAGTGCAAAAAGCACCGAAGAATCTTAACAGCCCAGACAGGTCATGTCAAGATAATAAAATATAAATTTCCTTTTAGCCAAGGTTTTCTCTCCGGGCACGCCCGGGAGAGAAAACCTTGCTCCATGGAAATATCCTCCCCTAAGGCTACTCAGCAGGGGGAGAACTCTGTTCTTCGGATTCCAGAGTTACTCCTGCATCCCCCGAGGGAGGCAAGGCCACCGGAAGGGGGCCCACCCTGAGCTTTCGATAACGGTCCACCCCGGTTCCTGCAGGCATGAGATGGCCGATGATAACATTTTCCTTGAGCCCCCGGAGAGTATCCTCTTCCCCTCGCACCGCTGCCCGGGCAAGAACCTGGGCAGTCTGCTGGAAGGAGGCGGCGCTGAGGAAGCTCTCTGTGGCAAGAGCCGCTTTGGTAATGCCGTGAAGAAGAGGCATATACATGGGCTCTTCCCCGAGACGGCGTACAAAGGATATCTTTTCGATAAGCCGCCGCTCTTCCCCGGAGGCGTGAAGAGAACGCACCACCATCCGGGAGGGCGAGAGGGTTGTCAGAGTTTCCAGAACCTCTTTATTCACCTCGGTACCCGAGGGCACCAGGAGCTCCCCCTGGGCATCCGAAAGGGAATCCAGCACCACCTTGCCGTAGGCGAACTCCTGAAGAACCTCCCGAAGCGCCTTTTCCCGGGTAAGCACCACTTGTTCGCCGTTCAGGGTAATCTCCACCCCCGCAAGCTCTCCCTCCACAAGGCCCCGCACCATTCGGGCATCTACCCGGGGAGGAATATCCTCGAGCACCTCTCCCATGACATTGATGACCTGATGCAGAGGAGCTTCGTAGCAGGAGATAAGATGCTTCTGTATTTCGCTGTCCACCAAAATTTCCTGGGGATTTTTCCATGTTTTAATGCTTTCCACTTGATGCTCCCGAAGAAGAGAGATGGTGGCTTCCTCTATTTTCGTATCTTTAGGGAGAAGCACCGTCCCCTCGGGATCCCGGATCTCTTCCGCCAGCCAAGCGGCATCGCACATCTTTACAAGGATTCCGGAGTTACGTACCCGGATAACCGGGGGAACCCCCTTCACGATATGCCCGAGCTGCCCTGACGTAAGAGAGTCCGTGGGCTCCACCACCACATTTTCTTCTCCGTGGAAGGCTTCGAGAAGCTCTCTCCCCTCCATCTCTCTCCGAAAGGCCGCCTCCCCCACCACAATACGCATATCCTCGGTGCCCATCCGAACCAGGAGAGAGGAAAGGGAATTTCCCGGCAGAAGAAGGCGTCGGATGCTCTTGGCCTCAAGATGCTCCCCCTTGAAGGCCAGACTCTTTTCGAGGTTTCCCGAACCCTCCACATCCACCAGAAAAGCCCCTATGAGAAGGCGCCCCGCCTCGGCAAGAAAACGTTCGTTCTCCTCCCGCATGGCGAGGATGTCCGCTTCTAGATCGTCTTTCCAGACAAGGTCGTTCGCCACGTAGGAGCTGCTCCCCTCCTCGGTGATGCGCACCCGATTCTCTGGAGCCACCTTGCGCAGGATCACTTCAATATGCTTGTTGTTGATGGAAACACCTTGGGACTTATAGACGTCCTGAATGTTGTCCACCAGATAGCGCTGGACTTCGTTCATATCCTTGCATTCCAGAATATCCTGTGGATCCTCATGTCCTTCCGTAAGCCGCTCTCCCCGGCGCAGACTCTGCCCCTCCTCCACCAGAAGGTTCTGGGAGAGGGGAATGTTATATTGGGCCTTCTGTTCTTTTCCTTCTTCGTTAGAGGTGATGATGACTTTACGCTTCCCCTCCATCTCCCGGATCTCCGCCACCACTCCATCGATCTTCGAGAGAAAGGCTACCTTTTTGGGACGCCGCACTTCGAAGAGCTGTTCGATTCGGGGAAGACCCTGGGTAATGTCTTCTCCGGTGATACGCACCCCTCCAGTATGGAAGGTACGCATGGTAAGCTGGGTTCCGGGCTCTCCGATGGACTGAGCCGCCACCACCCCCACCGCCTCGCCGATGGCAACTCTTTTGCGTGTAGCCAGATCGAGGCCGTAGCAGGCCCGACAGACCCCGTTCTTGAGCTCGCAGGTGAGAGGGCTCCGAACCACCACTTCTTCAAGACCGCTCTGTTCCACCCCCTTGGCGGAAGCCGCGGAAATTTCGATTCCCGCCGGGGCAAGGACCTCCCCCGTCTCGGGATGCAGAATATCCCGGGCGGGAACACGCCCCACAATACGCTCCCCAAGGCCAATGACGGTTTTGCCATCCTGAGTGAGGGGGCGTATGGTGACCCCTCGCAGGGTGCTGCAATCCTCTTCAGTGATGATAATATCCTGAGCCACGTCCACGAGACGCCGGGTGAGATATCCGGATTTGGCGGTTCGCAGGGCGGTATCCGCAAGGCCCTTCCGGGCTCCGTGGGTGGAGATGAAGTACTCCAGCATGTTGAGCCCCTCTTTGAAATTCGCCGTGATGGGGTAGTTGATGATACGCCCCGAGGGATCCGCCATGAGTCCCCGGATGCCCGCCATCTGGGCCACCTGTCCCCGGGATCCCCTAGCTCCGGAATCCACCATCATACGCAGGGAGTTGTTGTCGGACATGCTTCCCACGATGTGGTCCGCAATATCTCGGGCTGCCCCGGTCCAAAGGATCTCCTTCTGCCAGAGATATTCTTCTTCCGTGAGGATCCCCATCTCGTACTGCATGGCGAGATCCTCTTCCTGGGCCATGGTTTTATCTACGATCAATCCCTTTTCCTCAGGAATCACCACATCCCCAAACCCCATGCTGATACCGCTTTTGGTGGCCCAACGGTATCCCAAAGCCTTAATGTCGTCCAGAGCCCGCACAAGATCTTCCCGGGAGACATGATCGTAGGCCTCATCCAGAAGCCGGGCCACTTCCTTCTTACCCATCTGCTTATTCACATAGCGAATCTTTTCGGGAAGCACGCTGTTAAAGAGGACTCTCCCCGGACTTGTCTCAAGCCACTCCCCTTCCCATCGCAGCTTTACGGGACTGTTAATATGAACCACCTCGTGACTGAGTGCCACGAGACAGTCCTCAAGATCCCGGAAGAGAGGGAGCTTCGCATCCTGCTCTTCCTCAGTTCTCTGCCGCATCCCCGTGAGGTAGTAGATCCCCAGCACAATATCCTGGGTGGGAGCAACGATGGAACGGCCGCTGGCAGGGGAAAGGAGATTATGAGACGAAAGCATGAGAAGCTGCGCCTCCGCCTGAGCCTCCAGAGAGAGAGGGACATGTACCGCCATCTGGTCTCCATCAAAATCCGCATTGAAGGCGGTACATACCATGGGATGGAGCCGGATGGCCTTCCCCTCCATGAGTACCGGCTCAAAGGCCTGGATACCGAGTCGATGCAGGGTGGGAGCCCGATTGAGAAGCACCGGGTGATCCCGGATGATCTCCTCGAGAATACCCCATACCTCTTCCCGGCCCCGCTCAATGAGGCGCCGAGCGCTCTTCACATTGGGAGCGTTCCCTCGCTCCACCAGCTTCTGCATCACGAAGGGCTTGAAGAGTTCCAGGGCCATCTGCTTGGGCAATCCGCACTGGTGCAGCTTGAGGTTGGGGCCGATAACGATAACCGAACGGCCGGAGTAGTCCACCCGTTTCCCCAGAAGGTTCTGCCGGAACCGCCCCTTCTTCCCCCGGAGAAGATCCGAAAGGCTCTTGAGAGGCCGATTTCCAGCCCCGAGAACCGCCTTTCCCACCCGTCCGTTATCAATGAGGGCATCCACGGATTCCTGAAGCATGCGTTTCTCGTTACGCACGATAATCTCCGGAGCGTGAAGCTCCTGGAGCTTTTTCAGCCGGTTGTTCCGGTTGATCACCCGACGGTAGAGGTCATTGAGATCCGAGGTGGCAAAACGCCCCCCATCAAGCTGCACCATGGGGCGGAGATCCGGAGGAATCACCGGAAGCACCTGGAGCACCATCCATCCGGGGTTGCTCCGGCTCTTGCGGAAGTCCTCCGCCACATTGAGACGCTTCACAAGCTTACGCTTCTTCTGTCCCGATGCATCGGTAATCGCTTCTCGCAATCCTAGAGCAAGTTCGTCCATATCAAGGGTGGCCAGTAATTCCTGAACCCCCTCGGCACCGATCCCGGCGCTGAACTTCTTGTCGTAGGAGACGCAGAGACGGTACTCCCGCTCCATGATGATACCGCAATCCTCGAAGGGGGAATCCCCCTTGGAGATCACGATGTAGCAGGGATCCTCCAGAGTGATGGTCTCCACCTGAGCCACGAAACGCCCCGCATATTTCTCGTGGTAGAGCTGATACTCGCTTATGGAGATAAGATCTCCCTTGCCGAAGGGCATGTGGGTGGCCTGAACCACCTTGAAGGCCTCCTGGTTCCCCACGGTCTCCCGTGCCACAGGGGGTTCGATATTCTTCTCCTTCAGTCCTTCGAGTTCGGACCGGGAGAAGACCTGCTTCTCTTCAAAGGCACCTCCGGGATCGCTTTCGAGAACCCGGAAGGCGGGCTCCACCCGAAAGGCATCGTCCCCATAGGTCCCCTTGTACCGGGCCACCTGAGAGGAGGAGAGCAGATCTCCGGGCTCCACGGGGACGTCATCCACCTGCACCACTCGGTAGGCCTCTTCGGCCTTGAAGGTTTTGTCGTAATGGGCATGCACCCGTTCTTCGCTGGCGGAGATAATCTCTCCCTTCCGAACGATACCGGTTTTGCGCCCCTCCGCCACCACCTTGTAGACGGGCTCCCGCCGTCGGGCAGGGGCAAAGTAGACCACCTTTTCCAGATCCTTGGTGGTGGTTCCCAAAAGAAGGCTCAGCCGGCTGGGAATACCCCGGAGAAACCAGATATGCACCACCGGAGCGGCGAGCTCGATATGCCCCATCCGCTCCCGACGCACCCGGTTATCCGTAACCTCCACACCACAGCGATCACAGACCACTCCCTTAAACTTGGGGCCGCTTCTTTTATATTTACCGCAGGCACATTCGAAGCTCCGGGTGGGGCCAAAAATGCGCTCGCAGAAAAGTCCGTCTTTTTCAGGACGAAGGGTACGGTAGTTGATGGTCTCGGGTTTCTTTACCTCTCCGCTGGAGAGTTCCCGCATGCGATCGGAGCTTGAAAGCTTGATCCGCACCCCCGTGATCTCCTTACGATGTCGCTTAGCGGTGTTCTCCTGGCGCAGCATCACTCTTCACCTCCCGGAGCATCATCCCCACTCTGCCGGTCCCCTCCGAAGAGAAAGGCTTCGGTGGAACCGGAACTCTCTTCTTTTTTGTCTTTCCCCGTATTTGCCCGGGGGGGCTCCGCCGCATCATCCCCTCCGTCATAGGAGGAGAGTTTTCCGAGCCTGGTTCCCGCATAATCCTCTTCTTCGAGAATAAGCTCTCCCACGCTGCCGTCGTCGTAGGCGATCTCCACGTCCAGCCCCAATCCCTGAAGCTCCTTCACGAGAACCCGGAAGCTTTCAGGAACTCCGGGCTCCGAGAGATTCTGCCCCTTCACGATACGCTCATAGGTCTTCAGGCGGCCCCGAATGTCATCGGATTTCACCGTGAGCATCTCCTGGAGGATATGTGCCGCTCCGTATCCTTCAAGAGCCCAGACCTCCATCTCTCCGAAGCGCTGTCCCCCGAACTGGGCCTTCCCCCCGAGAGGCTGCTGGGTTATAAGGCTGTAGGGACCTATGGATCGGGCGTGAATCTTATCGTCCACCAGATGGATGAGTTTGAGCATGTACATGCACCCCACCGTGACGGGATGCTCCATGGACTCTCCGGTTCTTCCGTCGTAGAGGGTAATACGCCCGTCCTTCTGAAGTTCCGGATACTTTTCCGCCCTCAGAAGCTCGATGCGCTTCAGGATATCTTCCTCCTTGGCCCCCTCGAAAACCGGGGTCTGCACGAGGAAACGCCCCCCCTCCTCCTTGAGCCCCATGTACCCCACAAAGCCCATGATGGTCTCCAGCACCTGGCCGAGATTCATCCGGCTCGGCACCCCCAGGGGGTTAAGAGCCACATCCACGGGGGTTCCGTCCGAGAGGAAGGGCATGTCCTCCTCCGGGAGAATTCGGGAGACCACACCTTTGTTGCCGTGCCGTCCCGCCATCTTATCCCCCACGGTGATCTTGCGCAGCTGAGCCACGTAGACCTTCACCACCTCGTTCACTCCCGGGCTGAGGTCTTCCGCATTCTCCTCCCGGCAGAGGCGCTTCACATCCACGATCTTACCCCCATCGCCATGAGGCACCCGCAGGGAGGTATCCCGAACCTCCCGGGCCTTCTCACCGAAAATGGCCCGGAGGAGCTTCTCCTCGGGAGATTGGTCGGATTCTCCCTTGGGGGTAACCTTTCCCACCAGGATGTCCCCCGCCTTGACCTCCGCCCCGATGCGAACCACCCCGTCCTCTTCAAGGTTCTTCAGGGCATCCTCTCCCACGTTGGGGATATCTCGAGTAATCTCCTCAGGACCGAGCTTGGTATCCCGGGCCTCCACCTCGTACTCCTCAATATGGATGGAGGAGTAGACATCCTCCCGGACGAGACGGTGGTTCAGAAGAATGGCGTCCTCGTAGTTGTATCCCTCCCAGGAGACGAAGGCCACGATGACATTCCGTCCCAGGGCAAGCTCGCCATCGTCCACGGACTGACCATCTGCGATAATCTGCCCCTTCTCCAGGCTCTCTCCGCTATGCACCCGAACTCTCTGATGAATCACCGTTCCCTGATTGGAGCGGCGGAACTTGGTAAGTTTATAGGTGCGAACGAAGTCTCCCTCATCCACCCGAACCTCATCGGCATCTGCATAGATCACATGCCCCGCCTCCCGGGCAACCACGCAGACCCCGGAATCCCGGGCAATCCGGGCTTCGATACCGGTTCCCACAATGGGGGCCTCCGCACTGAGGAGAGGCACCGCCTGACGCTGCATGTTAGAACCCATGAGAGCCCGGTTGGCATCGTCATGCTCCAGAAAGGGGATAAGGGCGGTGGAAACCGAAACGATCTGCTTGGGGGAGATGTCAAGATACTGAAGCTCCTCGGGCTCCACCGGAACGACTTCACTCTGGTAACGACAGTGGACATCCGGCCCCTTCACCCGGCCGTCCTCGTCGAGAGGTGTGTTTGCCCGGCCCACATAAGAGATATCCTCTTCATCCGCAGGAAGGTAGACCACCTCATCGGTGACGAATCCATCCCGCACCACCCGGCGAGGGGTTACGAGAAATCCATACTCGTTCACCCGGGCATAGGTAGCCAGAGAGGTCACCAGGCCGATGTTGGGGCCTTCAGGGGTCTCGATGGGGCAGACCCGACCGTAGTGGGTGTAGTGCACGTCCCGGGCTTCGAAACCCGCCCGCTCCCGGCTCAATCCTCCGGGACCCAGAGCGGAGAGACGCCGCCGATGGGTAATCTCCGCCAGGGGATTGGTCTGATCCATGAACTGGGAGAGCTGGCCGGAGCCGAAAAATTCCCGCAGAGCCGCGGAGATGGGACGCACGTTCACCAGTTCCCGGGCAGTGGCGGCGGAGAGATCCGGAATGGTGGTCATCCGCTCCTTGGCGATACGCTCCATCCGCAGAAGGCCAATGCGAATCTGGTTGAGCAGCAGTTCCCCCACCGCCCGAACCCGGCGGTTTCCGAGGTGGTCAATGTCATCATGCCGCCGTCGACCGTCCCGGCTGGAGAAAAGCCCCTTGAGAATGGCCAGGAGATCCTCCAGAGAGAGAAGTCTCTGGGATTCCGGAATATCCAGCCCCAGACGGCGGTTTATCTTGTACCGCCCCACTCTTCCCAGATTATACCGACGGCCATCGAAAAAGAGGCTGCTCACATACTCCCGGGCGTTCTCCATCCGGGCAGGCTCGTTGGGGCGAAGCCTCCGGAAAAGATCCAAAATAGCGTCATCGGTTCCCTTGGTGGCGTCCCGCTCCAGGGTCACCGCCAGGGCATGATCCACCGCCCAGACCCGAACCTTGGTACGCCCTATCTTCCAGAGCTCTTCCAAGTGCTCCTTGCTGATGCGCTCGTTCTTTCGAAGAACCTCCCGGCCCTCCTCGGTATAGACATCCTCCGCCGCCAGCAAACCCTTCACAGTCTCTTCCAGGAGGTCTACCTCCTCCTCCTTGGCATCAAAGAGCTTCAGGAGTTCCTCGTTGTTGGGAACTCCAAAGGCTTTGAGAAGTATGGTGGCGGGGATTTTTTTTCGGCTATCGATATTTACGGAGAGAAGATCTCCCTGGGAGAGATCGAACTCCAACCAAGCCCCCCGATCGGGGATAATCTTGGCGGAATAGGATTCATGCCCCGGAATGGCATCATCTGCGGTATAGTAGACCCCGGCAGAACGGGCAAGCTGATTCACCACCACCCGTTCGGTGCCGTTGATGATGTAGGTTCCCTTTTCGGTCATCACGGGAAAATCGCCTACGAAGATATCCTCTTCCTTGATTTCCCCGGTTTTACGATTTTCGAGCTGAATGGTGGCCTTTACCGGCATGGACCAGGTGAGATCTCTACGCCGGGCTTCTTCTTCGGAAGTGTTGGGGGATTCCACAGAGTATTGCACAAATTTGAGAGCGAAAGATCCATCATAGCTCTCTATGGGGAAGACCTCTTCAAAAAGCTCCTGCAATCCCATGGATTTTCGCATTCCCGGTTCTCGGTTGAACTGAAAGAACCACTGATACGAATCCCGCTGCACCTCAATGAGGTCGGGCAATTCCACCAGATCGTGCTCTCTTCCAAAGGCTAGCCTTTTTTGATGCGTGCCGGAAAGGGCGGTTTCGGGCATGGGAGCAATCCCTCCCTAGTTATAGGATTTTTGTGCTACGAAAGAAATGTGGTGACGAAATTGCATGATAACAAAAGGAACCCCCCATGTCAACCAAATCTATTGACATGGAGAGTTCCTTTTTTGTGTGAAAGAAGAACAGAGTATGCGTCTCCATCCGGTATATGCTGGTGTCGAGGGGGGGACTCGAACCCCCACAGGCTTGCACCCACTAGAACCTGAATCTAGCGCGTCTACCAATTCCGCCACCCCGACTTGATGAATCTGTAACGGCGATGATTGTAGCAATCTCAAACCTTTTTTGCAAGCCCTCAAATGCTTTTTTTTCCCTCTTCCCCCGCAGCACGCCGAAGCCGATCCTCTAAAGCCCTTCCAAGAGCCGTCTTTTCCGGAAGTTCCGCCACAATGCAGGAAACCCCCTGAATCTCGAATTTTCTCAGGCATCGGTAAAACTCCCGGGCGTACTGGGAGATATCTTCGAAGAGAATCTCCAGTTTCACCGGAGAAGGAGGGGGAATAATACCCATATATCCCGGCTCCTCTCCTCGAGAGGCCAGCAGAGCAAAAAGGGCCTCCCCCTCCCGGGGGCTCCAGAGATAGAGGGGTATCCGGGGAGCGTAATGCCGATACCGGGTTCCGGGAGACTTGCGAAGCTCCTCCGCCTCTCCGGAAACCCGCACCTCTCCCAGACTCTCCATAAGATTCTCCAAAGTGATCTCCCCGGGCCGCAGCAGCACCGGCACCGGGGTGCTCACATCCAGTACGGTGGATTCCAGACCCACCCTGGTGGGACCTCCATCCAGGGCCACCGCCACGAAATCTCCCAGATCCTCCAGCACCGTAGCCACATCGGTGGGGCTGGGCCTTCCGCTGGAGTTGGCACTCGGGGCAGCCACGGGGACCCGGGAACGCCGGATCAGCTCCAGGGCAATGGAAGAATCCGGAATGCGTACCCCCACCGTGGGAAGCCCCCCCCGGGTTACCGAAGGGACGCACTCCCGGGCGGGGAGCACCAGCGTGAGAGGCCCCGGAGCATAGCCCCGAAAGAGAGCCTCCGCCCGGGAATCCAGTAAAGCCACCTCCCGGGCCTTCTCAATACTCTCCACATGAAGGATGAGGGGGTTATCTCCGGGGCGTCCCTTGGCGGCAAAGATCCGGCGCACCGCTGCGGGATCGAGTCCGTTGGCCCCCAGGCCATAGACGGTCTCGGTGGGAAAGGTCACCAGCTCCCCCCTTCGGAGAGCCTGAGCCGCATCCTCCAGAGGTCCCGACTCGGGATGCTCCGGGGAGATCCGGTAGAGCCGGGTCACGAAGATTTCCCCTCCTCGAAACGGCTCCAGAAATCCCGGCGAAACTCGGGAAAGCGATCCTCCAGAATGGCCTGGCGGGCACGGTTCATGAGGGATATCAGAAAATGCAGATTGTGCCAGGAGCAGAGGCGGGCCGCAAGGATCTCCCCGGCCCGGTAGAGATGCCGCAGATAGGCCCGGGTGTAGTGGGTACAGACGTAGCAGTCACACTCCGGGTCAGGAGGGGAGAAATCCCGGGTATACTCAGCCCGCTTGATATTCATCCGCCCCCGGGAGGTGAGCAGCGTACCGTTGCGGCCGTTGCGGGTGGGGAGAACACAGTCGAACATATCCACCCCCCGGGCCACCCCCTCCACCAGATTGGAGGGCCACCCCACCCCCATGAGATAGCGGGGCTTATGCCGGGGCATCTCCGGCAGCGTAACATCCAGCATGCGGTACATCACATCATGGGGCTCCCCCACGGAGAGCCCGCCGATGCCGTAGCCGGGAAAATCCATCTCCCCCAGAGCCCTGGCAGAGGCTACCCGCTGCTCCGGGAAAAAGGCCCCCTGGACGATGCCGAAGAGGGCCTGATCTTTCCGGGTATGAGCGACCTTGCATCGCTCTGCCCACCGCAGGGTACGATGCATGGCCTCCTGGGAATATTCTTCAGTGGTGGGCCAGGGAACGCACTCATCGAAGGCCATGATAATATCCGCCCCCAGAAGCTCCTGAATACGCACCGCCTCCTCGGGAGAGAAGAACCACTTGCTTCCGTCCACGTGGGAGCGAAAAGCCACCCCCTCCTCGGAGATGCGCACCCGCTCCCCCAGAGAAAAAACCTGAAACCCCCCGCTGTCCGTAAGAATAGGGCGCTTCCACCCCATAAAGGCATGCAGCCCCCCCGCCTCCGCCACCAGGTCCGCCCCGGGGCGGAGAGCCAGATGGTAGGTGTTTCCCAAAATGATATCCGCCCCCATCCACTCCAGCTCAAAGGGGGCCATGGCCTTCACCGTGGCCTGGGTTCCCACGGGCATGAAAACCGGGGTCCGGATGGCTCCGTGGGGGGTATGGAAGGTTCCCGCCCGGGCCCCCGTGACGGGGCACTCCCGTTCCAGCTCGAAACGGAACATCAGGGTTTCTCCTGCTCCCCCGAGAGAGAGGGGAAAAGATCCTTCAGATTTTGTATCACCTGACGCATCAAATCCTCTTCGGAACACCCCAGAACTTCCGCCATCTTCGTATAGACGTACCGCACATGGGCGGGCTCATTCCGCTTCCCCCGTTTAGGAGAGGGAGCGAGATAGGGAGAGTCCGTCTCACAGAGAAGCCGCTCCGGAGGAAGAGTGGCGGCCAACTGCCGAAGCTCTTCGTTCTTCTTCCAGGTAAGAGGCCCTCCCAAAGAGATATGCATCCCCAGATCGAGCACCCGTTTCGCATCCTCGGGAGTACCGGAAAAACAGTGCAGAATCCCCCTCTGAGAGGGGGCAAAGTGTTCTTCCAAAATGGCAAGAGCATCTTCGTAGGCATCCCGAACATGTACTACCACGGGTTTATCCACCTCCCGGGCCCAGAGAATCTGATCCCGAAACATGGCTTGTTGTATCTGGCGGGGAGAGTGATCGTAGTAGTAATCCAGGCCGGTCTCCCCGATGGCGATCACCCGGGGATTTCTTGCGAGAACCCGAAGAGATTCGGGGATCTCCGGATAGATCTCCCTGGCATCGTGGGGATGAATCCCCACGGCAGCATAGACCCCGTACGAGGCGTATTGCGTGGCCATCTCCACCGCTTTGGGACAGCTTTCGAGATCCGACCCCAGAGTGAGCATACACGTAACCTTCGCCTGCCGGGCACGCTCCAGTACCTGCTCCCGATCCTCTTCGAACTGTGACATATCCAAATGACAATGCGTATCCGCATAGAAAAGCGGCGATAACTCCATAATTTTCTAACAATCCTTCCTTAAAACCTGGCGATGAATCAGGGTAGCCATACAAAGGGTGTATAGAGAGTGGTGCCAAGCTGTCTTTTATCCTGTTCGGTCATGCTCCCTCCCCCTTACGATCCTTTATTCTGTTTTCCAGCGCTTTCAGCTCCGCCTCATCCTGGGCGTCCGCAGCCTGGGCTTCCCGGGATGTACGGCGTTGCTCGTAGCCCAGAAACAGCGGGGTGATCGTGCGGCGCACCTCACGCCCTCCCTCGGTTTGAACTACCGAGGATTCCTCGGCAGTTGCTCCCCGTTGCAACTCACCGTCGGCATAAATGTTTTTCAGATGCAGGCCAATATTGTCTGACGAGACATCAAACAGTTCAGCCATTTGCCGCTGGCTGAGCCACACCGTGCCCCGGTGAGCCCGCAGTTGCACCCGGCTTTGCCCGTCTTCGCTGGCGTAGAGAATGAGCTGCGTCATTTCCGCACCTCGTCAAGAGACGGAGAAAGCTGCTGTTTGGGCACCAGGGGGCGCCTTGCTGTCAGCTTTGTGCCTGCATCTTTCATCTTGCTGCTCATAGGCGTTCAACCCCGAAATCTCAGCGTGCCGGCGGAAGTTCTCTGCCAGCGCCGCACGAAGGTCGGTCAGTTTTTCGAGTCAGGAGGCGTTCAATTTGCTGTTCCGTCATGTTCAACTCTCCGAAAGTTCATTATGAGAGCGGTTTTCGAAACAAAAAGGGACCTCCCCTTTGCTTTAATGCACCCGCATTCCCGGAGGCAGCTCCGTATCCAGGGTGAGGAGGGAAAGGGTTTTGCCGTCCTCGGTCTCGGCGGCACAGAGCATGCCGTGGCTTTCGATCCCCCGGAACTTTGCGGGCTTGAGGTTACAGATCACGATAATGGTTTTTCCCTCCAGCTCTTCCGGGGTGAAGAACTCCCGAATGCTGGAGACGATGGTGCGGCGCTCGTACCCCAGATCCACCAGAAGCTTGTAGAGCCGATCCGCCTTCTTCACCACCTCCACCTGGAGGATTTTGGCTACCCGCATCTCCACCTTTTTGAAATCCTCGATGGCAATTTCTTCCTGGTGATCTCCGGGATCCGGGAGCAATCCCTTTCTGGCATCCCGGGCGGCCTTCTCCTCCTCCCAGATTTTGAGATCGATCCGGGGAAAGAGAACCTCTCCCTTGTGTACGCCCCTGCCCGTAATGCTTGCATCCCAGCAGAGAGTATCCCCTCCCCCCGGAGCAGCGAGATCCTTCAGGCCGAGCTGTTCTTCCATCTTCCGAGCCGTGGAGGGCATGAAGGGGGAGACCAGAATTGCGGCGGTGCGGAGAACCTGACAAAGAGTATGCAACACCGTGTTCAGCCGGGGAAGGTCTCCATCCTTGGCGAGCTTCCAGGGCATGGTTTCGTCGATGTATTTGTTCCCCCGGCGCACCAGAGCCCAAAGAACCTTCAGGGCTTCGTCCAGGGCGAAGAGCTCCATATGGCCTTCCAGGGCATCCACAGTCTGACAGATAACTTTTTTCAGCTCCTCATCCAGAGGATCCTCCCGCTCCACCGGGGGGATCTTGCCGTCGCAGTTTTTCTCGATCATCTGGAGAGTGCGGTTCAGGAGATTGCCGATATCGTTGGCGAGATCGCTGTTAATCCGCCCCGCCAGGGCTTTCTCGGAGAAATCCCCATCCACCCCGAAGGGAACCTCCCGAAGGAGGAAGTACCGGAAGGCATCCGCCCCGTAGAGATCCACCATCTCAAAGGGATCCACCACGTTGCCCTTGGACTTGGACATTTTGTCCCCCTCCACGGTCCACCAGCCGTGGGCGAAGACCCGTCGGGGAGGGTTGAGCCCCAGGGCGAGAATCATGGCGGGCCAGATTACGCTGTGAAAGCGGATGATATCCTTTCCCACCAGGTGGTGCACCTCGGGCCAGTAGGTCTGCCACTTCCCCCCCTCCTCGGGATAGTCCAGGGCGGAGAGATAGTTGATGAGGGCATCGAACCACACGTAGACCACATGCCGGTCATCTCCGGGAACGGGAACCCCCCAGCGGATGGTGGTACGGGAGATGGACTGATCCAGCAGCCCCCCCCGGATAAAGCTCATGATCTCGTTCCGCCGCCCCTTGGGAAGAATGGCCTCGGGGTTCTTCTCGTAGTACTCCAGAAGGGGTTCCGCATATTTGGAGAGCCGGAAGAAGTAGCTCTCCTCGGTCATCTTTTCCAGCTTGCGCCCGCAGTCGGGACAGCTCTGCCCCTCCCCCATCTGGGCCTCGGGAACGTAGGTCTCGCAGGGCACGCAGTAGAGCCCCTCGTAGGTCCCCTTGTAGATATCCCCCTGCTCCAGAAGGCGGGAGAAGATGGCCTGCACCACCTTCTCGTGGCGCTTTTCGGTGGTGCGGATAAAGTCGTTGTGCCGGATATCCAACACCTTCCAGAGCTCCTGAAAGTTTATTACCGTTTTGTCCGCCAGCTCCTGGGCGGTCATCCCCTTAGCCTCGGCGGAGCGCAGAATCTTCTGGCCGTGCTCGTCCGTGCCGGTAAGAAAATAGGAGTTGTCCCCCCTCAAGGCATGGTACCGGGCAAGCACATCCGCCGCCACGGTGGTGTAGGCGTGGCCGATATGGGGCACATCATTGACATAGTAAATCGGGGTGGTGATATAAAAGGTTCCACTCATTATAAAATCCTCCTTTAACGGCTCTTCCGGGAGAAGAGGGCGTTTTTTATAGCGTTTTTAGGAACTCCATGTGTTTCGGAGATTTCCCGAACGATATCCTTGGGAGAGAGCTCCCGGGAGAGGAGTTCCTCCATTTTTGCCAGCCAGAGATCTTCCGAAGGGGCCTGGAGCTGCTTTCCTTCCACCACCAGCACCAGCTCCCCCCGAAAGGGAGTCTCCTCTCCCCGTGCCCGGAGTTCTCCCAGAGTGAAGCGGAGCACCTCCTCGTGGATCTTGCTGATCTCCCGCACCAAGGCGGCGGGGCGGTTTCCCAGATGAGCTTCCATATCCTCAAGATGTGCTACAGCCTTGTGGGGAGAGAGGTAGAAGATAAGGGTGGCCTCCAGGGGCTCCAGCTTCTCAAGCTCTTTTCTTCGCTCAGACTTTTTATCGCTGAGGAATCCCGCAAAGAGAAAGGGACGGGAGGGCAGTCCCGAGTAGAGAAGCCCCGGAATAAGGGCGGTGGCCCCGGGGAGAATCTCCAGGGGAAGCCCCTGGGCGATGACCTCACGAAGAAGCACCTCTCCGGGGTCGGAGATCCCCGGAGTTCCCGCATCCGAAACCAGGGCCACGATTTTGCCCTCTTGAAGATATCCCAGGATCTGTTCCGTTCTCCCCCGTTCATTATGTTCGTGATAGGAGAGAAGGGGTTTTTTGAGGGCATACCGGGTGCAGAGAATCCGGGTTCGCCGGGTATCCTCGCAGGCGATACAATCGGCGGAACGCAGAGCCCGAAGGCTCCGGAGGGTGATGTCTTCCAGATTACCGATGGGGGTGGGTACCACGATCAGGGGCATGTCCATCCCTCCCGAGTATAGGCAAAAAGATATTCCGGAGAGAAGGCTCCCCGAGAGTCCCGGATCCAGAGGGGAGGCTCCACCACCATTCCCGGCCCCCCGTCCTTGAGAGATTCCACCAGCACCACCGCAGCCTCCGAAGCGGGATCCGGGTGCACCATCCGGATGCGCTTGGGCTGAAGCTGCACCTTGAGAAGCCCTCCGAGGAGCTCCCCCAGACGACTCGCCCGAAAGACCGTGTAAAACCGGCCTTTTCGGCCGAGGCTCCAGGAGGCCCCCCCGAGGACATCCTCAAGAGTGCAGGCAGCTCCGTGCCGGGACACCGCCTGTCCCGACACGGGGGAGGGACGGCTTCGATTTTTTTCGTCGTAGGGAGGATTTCCCACCACCACAGTACAGGAGCCTCCTTCTTCGGAACTGCGCAGCTTTCGGAGATCCCCCGAAACGATGGAAATCCTTTGGTCCATCTGGTTCCGCACCGCATTCCGCACCGCCATCTGAGCCATCTCCTCCTGAATCTCGATCCCCCTCAGGGAGGTTACGTGGGGATAGCGCCAGCCGAGAATGAGCAGGATGGCTCCGGAGCCGCACCCCAGCTCGAACACCCGGTCTCCCCTGCGAAGTCGGGCAAAGGCGGCGAGGAGCACCGAATCCATGTTCACCCGATATCCCCGGAGAGGCTGCTCCAGCTTGAGGGCTCCGTAGAGAAGATCATTCACCGCGGTTCGTATCATTCCCAATCCTCCAAACGTACCCCCACCACCTGGGAGAGTCCTGGCTCGGACATGGTAACTCCATAGAGGAGGTCCGCCTTCTCCATGGTGTACCTCCGATGGGTCATGACGATCATCTGCAGCCTCTCGGAGTACTCCCGGGCAAGCCGGGCAAAGCGCTGTAGATTCACCTCGTCCAGGGCGGCATCCACCTCATCCAGCACCGCCAGGGGAACCCCGGCGATCTCCATGGCTGCAAAGAGCAGAGCTATCCCCGTGAGAGACTGCTCCCCCCCCGAGAGCTGCCCCAGATGCTGGGGCTGTTTTCCCGGAGGTCGGGCCACCACCTCCACCCCCGCATCCCAGAGATCCTCCGGGGGAGGAAGCTCTCCCCCGGAACGGCCCCCGAAGGAGAGCCGGGCCTCTCCCCCTCCGAAGAGACGCTGAAAGAGCCCGTTGAACCGCAGATCAATATCTTCCAAAGCCTTGCCAAAGAGGGCCCCCGCATGCCCATCCGTCTCCCGGATAAAGGTACGCATATCCTCCGCCCCCTTTCGGACATCCCCGATCTGTTCCTCCAAAAAGCCCAGGCGCTCCTCCAGAGATTCCACCTCCGAAAGAGCCCCCAGGTTCACATCTCCAAAGTTTCGGATCTCCCGTTCCAGAGAACGGATTTTCCGGCGAAGCCTTTCGTGATGCAGATCCTCCCCATCTTCCGAGAGGCTTTCCTCTTCGAAAAGGCGATCTTCGTAGGGGAATTCCTCCTCCCAGAGGGAGATGAGATCCTCCAGCTCCCGTAAGGCTTCCCGCTTCTGGTTCTGAAGCTGCTCGGCGCTCTTTCCAAGCTCTTCGTACCGCCCCCGGGCACGCTCTTTTTTTTCTTTTCCCCGATCCATGCGCCGTTCCAGCAGGGCCATGGCGGTACGCTCCTCCTCCCGGGAGAGGGCATGTTCCTTTCGTTCCTCCCAGATCCTTCGGTACTCCCTCCCAAGCTCCTGAAGCTGGGCATACTCTCCCTGAAGCTGCTCTTCCATTTTGATCCGTTCCCGTCCCAGCTTTTCGAGATGCCTCTCGAAGTCCCCGAGGGAAGATTGCTGGCTTTCCAAAAGGGCTGCGGCATTCTTCCGACGCTCCTCCTCCAGAGCGAGGGAGCTCTGAAGCTCCATAACCTTCCGCTCCTCCTCAAGCTCTTCCGAGATGGGAGGGAGATTTTCCAGACGGGTGCGAAGACGCTTTTTTTCCTCCGCAAGAAAGCTCACTCTGCCGCCGCTCTCTCGGAGGAGATTGTGAACATCCTCATATTCCTCCCGGGCCTGATCATGCCGGCGGCGGCATCCCTGGTACTCCTGCTCCTCCTGAAGGAAACGGGCTTCGAGAGTTCGGAGTTCCTCACTCAGAGAGTCCTTTTTCTGCGCACAAGACCGCTCCCGATCCTCCGCCTCCCGGGTGCTCCAGGTAAGATCCTGCACCATCCGGGCATGCTCTTCCCGCTCCTTTTCCGCCACCCCCAGAGCGTGACGCAGCGCCATGGCTCCCTCCCGGGTTCGGGAGCTTCCGCCGCTCACGGTTCCCGAGGGAAGAAAGACATCCCCCTCCAGAGTGGCCAGAGGAAAGGAGGAGCGGCCTCGGGCGAGGGATGTGCCGGTGGCGTAATCCTCCACAAGAAGGAGGTCTCCCAGAAGGTGCATCACACAGGGCTCCCATGCGGGAAGAGGGGTGATGAGATCCGCCGCCCAACCGCAGATCCCCCGGGAGGGGAGCGCAATATTTCGCAAGGGGCTTCTTCTCCGGGCCTGCTCCAGGGGAAGAAAGGTGGCCCGTCCCTTATTGCTCTTGCGAAGCTGCTCTATGCAGGCCTGAGCCTCTTCGAGATCTCGCACGAAAAGCCAGAAGAGCCTCCCCCCGAGGTAGGCCTCAATCCCCTGAAGATACTCCGAAGGCACCTCAAAGGTCTCCGCCGCCACCACGGGGTTCCCCCGAAGGCGGCCGAGCTTGGAGGCCCCGAGAATATGCTGCACCGGCCGGGGGTAAACCTCCCCCTGGAGGCGATCCCGAAGATCTTCTATTCTCCCCTCCAGATCCCTGAGGATACGCTCCTCCCGACGGAGCTCCCCCAGAGCATCCTGATAGAGGGCATAGGCGTCTCCGTGGCGGATCACCGCCTCCTGGGCATCCTTTCGGAGACGCTCAAGCTTTGCGGAGGTTTGGGTGAAACTTTTCTCCTTCTCTTGCCAGATCCGGCTCTCTTTTTCCAGCCCCCCCCCAAGGCGCAGAAAACGCTTTCCCAACCCCTGAAGACGCCCTTTGAGGGTGCTCTCCTCGGCATCACACTCCCCCAAAGCGTGCCGGATCTCTTCGGACTCCTGGAGTATCGCATTGGCGGAATCCATACGTCCCCGAAGGGTCTCCTTGGCTTCCTCATAGCGGCTCCGGAGCTCCTCCTCCCGGAGGAGAAACTCCTGAAGGGTCTTCTCCCGAAGGTCTCTCTCCTCCTTCAGAGCCGCTCCCTCCTTCAGAGCGGAAGCTCCCTGAAGCTCCAGGCTCTTCAGGCTCTCCCGGCTTCGGGAAAACCCCGCCCCCACACTGGCGATACGGCGTTTAACCCCTTCGAGAGCACTCCCCCGATCTCCTAAAAGAAGCTCCCGATGGCCGAAACGCCGGCGCAGCTCTCCAAGCTCCTTCTGCTGGATCTGAAGATAGGATTCCCACCGGCGAATCCATCCCTCCAAAAGCACTTTCTGCTCCTCCTGAAGGGCTTCGAGATGCTGCATCCGCTCTCGGGAGAGCTCCAGATCTCTCCGGCGAACCCAATAAAATTGGCGGCGCCAGGAGAGGAGCTCCTCCGTGAGGGTACGGACCTTTCGGGCCACTTCCGCCTCGGGAAGAAGACTCTCTCTTCTTCCCGAGAGCTCTCCCACCAGCATGTCCAGGTTTTTCAGCTCCCCCAGAGCTCCCTCCAGGCGCTCCGCCGCTTCGTCCCGGCGCTTTCGATAGAGATCAATGCCGAAGAGGGATTCCAGATGAAGCCGCCGCTCTTTGGGGCGTTGGCGGACGATCTCCGCCACCTCCCCCTGGCCGATGAAGGCAAACCGTTCCCCCTCAAGGTGCCACTCCCGCTTCACCTCATCCAGATCTCCCAGGCGGCTCCGATCCCCGTCGATCTCTACGGCTCCTCCACTCTCATCCACGGAACGGGCAAGAAAGCACTGCCGCCCCTCCTCATGAAGACGTATCCGGGCCACCGCGGACTTTCCCGGAGGAAGGGAGAGGCTTCCCTGAAAGATAAGATCACTCTGCCGCGTAATCCGAAGCCTTGAGGGGTTGCTCTCTCCCAGAACCCATCGGAGAGCATCGAGAAGATTACTTTTGCCGCTTCCGTTGGGCCCCACAATTCCGGTAAAGCCTGGGTGCAGCTCCAGATCGTGGGTGCGGCCGAAGCTCTTGAAATTACGAAGATGCAGCTGTGCTATGAACAACGGGACGCATCTCCTTTTGTTCGAGAAGAGAACATATATGCCGCACCTGCTCCAGAGAGCCCTGGCCTCCCATACGGAACTTGTCCCAGGCAAACTCCGGAACCTCCACCAGGAAAAGCCGGGCTTCGAACTCCTCCTCCCAGGAGGCAAGGTAGTTCTCCGCCATGTGGCGGCAGATATCGGGATGGGCCTCGATGAGATAGGCCTCCCCCCGGCTGGACTGATCCACCTTGCGGAGAAAGCGCTTGATGGAGAAGGCTACCTCCTCCTCCTTGAGAACCCAGCCGTTCCCCTTGCAGAAGGGACATCCCCGGGTAAGGGCGGCTTTCAGATCCTGGCGGCTTCGCTTTCGGGTCATCTCCACCAGCCCAAGCCGAGTCACTGCAAAGACCCGGGCGGAGGAGCGATCCCTCCGGAGGCACCCCTCCAGCTTCTGCAAGAGGATATCCCGATCCCCGGGGACCTCCATATCGATGAAATCCACCACCACGATTCCTCCAATGGCCCGAAGCCGGAGCTGTCGGGGAATCTCCCGGGCCGCCTCAAGATTGGTCTTGAGGATGGTTTCCCGAAGATTGGAGGTGCCCACAAACTTTCCCGTATTCACGTCGATCACCGTAAGGGCCTCGGTTTGATCAATGATGAGATAGGCCCCGGAAGGAAGCCACTGTTTGCGCTCCAAGGCCCCGGCGATCTCCCGCTCAATACCGAAAGCGTCAAAAAGCGGCGCCTTTCCTCTATAGAGATTAATTTCCGGCTTTTCCCCTTGACAGAACCGGGAGAGCATGGCACGCACATGGGGCTCCTCCTCGGGGGAATCCAGAACGATCTCATCCACCTTTTCGTTCAGTTCATCCCGAAGAACCCGCTCAAGAAGCCCCAAATTTCGGTAGAGAAGACAGGGGGCCTTCTGAACCTCCCCGTCATGGCGAATCCGCTCATAAAGCTCCAGGAGCTCTTCCAGATCTTTCTCGATAATCCAGGCATCCATCCCCTCCGCCACGGTGCGCACGATGACCCCGCACCCTTCGGGGCGAAGAGTTCGGACAAGACGCCGGAGCCTTTTACGCTCCTCCTCTTCAGTAATCCGCCGAGAGATCCCCACCTCTTTTCCTCCCGGCACAAGGACGAGATATCTCCCGGGGAGGGAGAGCCGGGTGGTCACCCGGGCCCCCTTGCTCTTTCGAGCGGATTTAATAACCTGCACCAGAATCTCCCGGTTCGGCTCCACCGTCACGTTCCGGGCGTCCGCAAGGTAGAGAAATCCGTTACGCCCATCCCCGAGATTCACAAAGGCGGAGTGCATCCCCGGTAGAACGCTGTCCACCCGGGCCTTGTAGATCTCTCCCGGGGCATGGCGTTCCCACATCTTCTCGGAGAAAAGCTCCGCCAGCCTTCCCTCCTCAAGAATGGCCACCCGACACTCTTCAGGATCCATAAGATTTGCTACGATTTTGATATCTGAGCCCATGGATATCTCCTTAAAGACACGTGGGAAGTTGGAAGTGAAAAGTGAAAATCGAAGGCAAAATTCCGAAGCAAAATCACAAAACAACGCTGATTTTGCCTTTGCATTCGCTTTTCTGGTTTTGCCTTTGACGTTACTTCACACCTCTCACTTTACACTTTCCTCTTCACACTTGCCGTAAATTTCCTTCCTCCAGAAAGCCCACCGCCTCCCGGATAAGGAAGAGATCCCCCCATCCGGAACAGAGCTCCAGGGTTATACATCGCTTCACCAGACTCCCCAGGCCGGTGCGCCCTTCGTCCAGAAAAAAGCCCAGCTCCTCAGGCTCCTCCCAAAAACCGAGGAGCCGGCACTCCTCTCGATGCTCCTCCTCCCGAAGGTAGTCCCGAATTTTTTCCAGCACCCCGGGGGTTCTCTCCCGGAGAAGATAGCTTCCGGCAGAACATATCTTTCCCAGATCCTTCCCTTCCGTGGGGACTGCATCCAGAAGCTCTATTCCCGGGGGACACTCCCTTCGGAGAATCTCCTCCATGGAGGGGTCCCACGTACTCACCCGAAAATCCCCGGGTTCATGCAGAGCCACCACCCCCATGGGGAGAGGAGGCCCCAGGCTCACCCGGGGACGGGGGTGAAAACCCTCGGAGTAGAGCACGGGAATGCCTCCCCGCCGGGCAGCCCGGGCAAAGACCGCCGGGAGTTCTACGTGGGGAAGGAAGATGGCCCGGTCCCGCTTGGCAAAGTGAAAGCGAATACGATTATCCACGGAAAGGCCCTCCCTCCGCTACGGGACACCCCTTTTTCTCCAGGCCGCAGGCGGTGCATCCGAACTGGGAGCAGTCCCGGGTAAGCTCCTCCCCGTGGGCTCTCTGACGTTCTCGCCAGAGAAACTCCCGGGAAACCCCCACATCTATGTGATCCCAGGGAAGGGACTGATCTTTTTCCCGAGAACCCAGAAAGGGTTTGGGATCAACTCCCGCTGCCTCAAAGGCCTCCAGCCAGCGGGAGGGGGAGAAGCTCTCCCCCCATCCGTCGAACCGGGCCCCCCGGCGCCAGGCCTCCAGGAGGACCTCTCCGAGGGAACGGTCTCCCCGGGCAAAAACCCCCTCAAGAAAGGTCTGCTCCGGATCGTGGTAGCTCAAACTCACCCTCCGATTCCGAAGGTTTTTCCGCAGAAAAGTTCCCTTCTCCCGGAGATCCTCCAGAGAGTTCTGAGGTTCCCACTGAAAGGGGGTATGGGCCTTGGGGACGAATCCCGCCACAGATACCGCCACGCTGGCCCTTCGGGAGTGCTTCTTTCCCAGGGACGCCACCTTTTGGGCGATCTCAAGAATCCCTCGAAGATCCTCCTCCCTCTCCGTGGGAAGCCCCATCATGAAATAGAGTTTTATCCTATCCCATCCCCCTTGAAAGGCCCGCTCGGAGGCTACGTAAATATCCTCTTCGGTAACCCCCTTATTGATCACATTGCGGAGACGCTGGCTCCCCGCCTCGGGGGCGAAGGTGAGCCCTCCCTTGCGAAGTCCTGAAAGACGTTCCGCCAGATCCACCGAAAAGGCATCCATCCGAAGGCTCGGCAGACTAAGGCTGACCTGCTCCGCCCCGAGCCAGGGCTCCATGGTTTCCATGAGCTTCGGAAGCACCGAGTAGTCACAGGTGGCAAGAGAGACAAATCCCACCTCGTCGTATCCCGAGCTTGCCACAAGCTCCCGGGAGAGTTCAAAGATCTTCTCGGGAGAACGCTCCCGCACGGGGCGGCCGAGCATTCCCGCCTGACAGAAACGACACCCCCGGGTGCATCCCCGAAAGACCTCCACCGCCGCCCGATCGTGGACGATTCCCGAAAGAGGCACCACCATCTTCCGGGGATAGTACGCCTCATCCAGATCCGCCACGTAACGACGCACCACGGGAGAGGAGGGAGCGGGGATACCGAAAAGGGGAACGTAAATTCCCGGAACCCGGGCACACTCCCGGAGACGCTCCTCCCGAGGCATTCCCCGGGTATTCCGAAAGACCTCCAGTAGTTCCGGCAGGGCTTCTTCACCCTCCCCCACGCAGAAGGCATCGAAAAAGAGAGCCAGAGGCTCCGGCACATAGGCTCCGGGACCTCCTCCGATCACAAAAGGATCCTCTTCTCCCCTCTCCTCGCTCCGAAGAGGAATTCCCCCCAGATCGAGCATGGTGAGAATATTCGTGTAGGTCAGCTCGTACTGCAGGGTAAATCCCAGCACATCAAAGTTCTTCAAAGGACGGGAGCTTTCCAGAGATTCCAGGGGATACCCCTTCTGCCGGAGAGCCTCTTCCATGTCTACCCAGGGGCAGTAGACCCGCTCCACGTAAAACCGGGGATCCTCCCGAAGAAGGCCGTAGAGAATCTGAAATCCGAGATAGCTCATGCCAATTTCATAAACATCGGGAAAGGCAAAGCATATCCGAAGCTGACCGGGCTCTTCGGAAGCACTTGTTCCAAGTTCTCCCCCCAAATAGCGGGCTGGAGATTTCATATTCGAGAGAAGCGGCAGATAGGTATCCGCCGCTTCTCGATATTCCTTACGAGCCACGTAGATCCAACCCCTCGTCTGCACCATCAATAAGTTACGAAAAGCTTCTCGGACTTTCCACATAGATGCTCTGGGCTATCCCCAGGGCAAATCCCATGGAAAGCAGGGCGCTTCCGCCGTAGCTGAAGAGAGGAAGGGGAAGCCCCGTCACAGGAGCCCAACCGATACTCATGGCAATGCACTCCATTACCTGGAAGGCAAACCACCCCGAGAGGGCCCCGGAAAGCACCTTGGCCCGAAGATCCTTGGTGAGTAATGCTCCCCGGACAAGTCTCCAGAAAAGGACCATGAAAAAGGCGAGAAGAAGAAAAGAACCGAGAAAACCGAACTCCTCCGCAAAAACGCTGAAGATAAAATCCGTATGGGGCTCTGGGAGAAAGCGCAGGGAGGCCTGGGTACCTTCGAGAAACCCCTTTCCGAAAAGCCCTCCGGAGCCCACTGCAATGCGGGATTGAATGACGTTATACCCCGCCCCCAGAGGATCAGCATGGGGATCGAGAAAGACAAGGATGCGCAACTTCTGATAATCCCGGAGAAAAAACGTCCACGCCACCGGAGAGAGAGCTCCAAGGATGCCCAGGAGCCCCAGAATATATTTTAGAGGTGCCCCGGCTACGAAAAAGGCGGTAAGGATCATGGCCCCGTAGACCAGTACGCTTCCAAGATCGGGCTGGAGGAGCACCAGCACCGAGGCGATTCCCGCCAAGCCCAGAGCGCTGCAGAAGGAGCGCAGGGTGGTGGGAGGATAGCGGCAGAGGTGTTTTCCGAGAAGCAGCAAGAGAGCCACCTTCAGGAACTCCGAGGGCTGAAAGCGCAAAGGCCCTAGAGCGAACCATCTTCCCGCCCCCTTGGCCACCACCCCCATGAGAAGCACCAGCACCAGAGGGATCAGGGCCATCCAGTAGATTTGGTAGGCATAGTGCAAAAGCCTGCGGTATCCCGTGAGGACCATTCCAACATAGGCTGCCCCAGCTATGCCGCCCCAGACAATCTGTTTCAGAAGATGGCTGCTCCCTCTCAAATGAGTAGCCCCATAGATGGAGAGAAGTCCCAACAGAAATATACCCCCGGTACAGAGGAGCGCGATCTTGTCGGTACGACTGTAAATCTCTTCCAGGGAAAGAACTTCTCTCTCCTCCCGGGAGGTCACGCCCTGCTTCCTGAATTTACGGGCTGACGCTTCACCGTCCGCACAGGGATGTTGGCCACCAGCACCACCGAAGAGTCTTCCCGTTCAAGGTCCAGTTCAATATGCTGCTCATCAATTTCGAGATATCGGTTAATCACCACAATAAGATCCTTCCGCAAAGCTTCCATGGTCTCCACGGAAAGATCGCTCCGATCGTGAATAAGCACCAGCTGCAAACGACGCTTTGCGGTCTCTCGCGTCGACTCGCCCTGAAAAAAACGTGAAAAAAGACCCATTTTATCACCTCCGTTTAAAAGCCGAACATTTTCCGGAGGGTGCCCACCAAACCCTTTTCTCCGAATTTCTCTATATCCAAAAAGGGAACCTCCTCTCCCGTCAAGCGAAGCCCGATGTTATCAAAGGCCTTGCAGGCAGGAGACTGCATTCCCAAGGTAAGAGGCTCTCCCCGGTTGGTGGAAACCACCACAGAATCATCGTTGGGTACCACCCCCACAAGATCAATGGCGAGGATATCCAGCACATCCGCCACGCTCAGCATGTCCCCCCGCTGCACCAGATCCGCACGGACCCGGTTGAGCACCAGGCGTATGGGGGCGATCTCCAGAGACTCCAGCATGCCGATAATACGATCCGCATCCCGTACTGCGGAAACCTCGGGAGTGGTCACCACCAAAGCCTCCGTAGCCCCTGCGGCAGCGTTTCGGAACCCCGATTCGATTCCCGCGGGACTGTCTACAAAGACAAAGTCAAAATCCTGCTGCAGCTCCCTGCAGAGGTCTGCCATCTGATCCGAAGAGACCGCATCCTTGGTGCGAGTCTGAGCGGCAGGAAGAAAAAAAAGATTTGGCACCCGCTTATCTCGTACCAAAGCCTGGGGAAGACGGCAAACTCCCTCGATAACATCCACCAGAGTGTAGACGATGCGATTTTCAAGCCCCAACACCACATCAAGATTCCGAAGCCCGATATCCGCATCCAGAGCAACAACTTTATACCCCTTCCCCGCAAGGGATGCGGAAACGTTGGCGGTGGTGGTGGTTTTCCCCACCCCACCCTTTCCAGATGTAACGACAACCACACGACCAGGCATCTTTGCTCCCCCTATTCGTCACTTACAAAAATAAGATTCTTATATGTCCATCTCCTGAACCACGAAGATTCCATCCTCAAGCATGACAAGAGAACTCTTTTTCCACCAGGAGGCGCTCTGGTCCACGTAGCTCACCTTGTGAGCGATGCGAACCTGGAGGGTCTCAAAAACCCTTGCGAAAATAGAGGCACTCACATCTCCTCCAGATCCCGCATGGGCCAGCCCCTGGAGCTTTCCCAGCACCAGGACATTTCCCTGGGAGATCACCTCTCCTCCGTCATGGACGTTCCCAAGGACCACCACGTCCCCCCCATGTTCTATGCGCTGTCCCGAACGGATAGAGCGATCATAGATGAGGGATTTGCGATTCCGCTCTTTCTCCGGCGAGCTCCCGGTTTCGGGAATTCCCGTGACAAATCCAAGATTCTTGAGCATCCCCAGAGCGGTGCTGTTATTGCTGATCCAGGAGAGAATCCGGGGCTCCCCCTTCTCTCCTCTTCTGGAAAAATGTTCGAGAAAAAGAAGTATCTCCGGAAGCGTAAGGTCTCGCTCCTGAAGATCTATCACCACCTTGGCTCCTGAAAGGATATGCTCTCCCTCCTCGCCGAGCCGCTGCAGATCCGAACGCAAGGCATGGAGATCTGCCTCCTCGTGCACCACCATGCGGAGACCGTAGATCTCACCCTTCAAGCGTATGGCACTTAATTCGCACGTATCCTGCTGCCCCATACCCTACTCCTCCTTGTCTTCAAGATACCCCTTGCAGAGATAGGAAAGCATTTCTCCTACCAGGGGAGCTGCTGTAGAGCTTCCGTGACCTCCCCCAGGCACGAGAGTCACCGCCACATACCGGGGAGACTCCGCAGGAGCATATCCTGCAAACCAGGCATGATCCTCCCCGTGATCATGCTCCGCCGTGCCGGTCTTTCCCGCCACGGAGATTCCGAACTGCCCCGCCCGGAATCCCGTACCTCCAGGTTTGCATACCGCCACAAGAGCCTCCTGAAGGGTTGCAAGGATATCACCGGATATGTGGATATCCTCCGACACAGGCTCCTTTTCAAAGGCCACCCGGGGCTCCACGAGATATCCCCCATTCGCCAGGGCCGCATACATCACCCCTATCTGCACAGGGGTAATCAGGAGAAACCCCTGACCTATGGAGTAGTTCGCCGTGTCCCCGGGATACCAGGGCTCTTTGCGATAACGCTGTTTCCACTCTCTTCCCGCCACGCTGCCCAAAACCTCTCCTGTAAGGTCGATCTCCGTGGATTTTCCCATACCGAGCCGGGAAGCCCACTCCGCTAAAAGATCCACCCCCATGGCAAGACCATAGTGATAAAAAAAGACATCGCAGGAATCCCGAAGAGCCTCCTTGAAATTTTCTCTGCCGTGTCCCCATCGGTTCCAGCAACGGAACGCCCGATTTCCCACCTGATAGGACCCGCCGCAAAAGACGGTGGCACGAGAGGTAATATACCCCGAGGCAAGTCCCGCCACGGCGGGAACCACCTTGAAGAGAGACGCCGGAGGATACTGTCCTCCGATAACCCGGTTCATCATGGGGCGTGAGGGATCCGTACGGATCTTCTGCCATTCCCCGGGGGTGGCTCCCCAGCTGAAGAGATTGGGATCATATCCCGGAGAGCTGTAGAGCACCAGCACATCCCCTTCATGGACATCCATGACGAAGAGAATACCCTTCTTGTCCCCCATCAGCCTTTCCGCCAGCTTCTGGGCCCCCAGATCCAGGGTAAGATGCAGATCCTTTCCTCTCTGGGGCTCCCGTCGGGCAAGGAGATGAAGCCTGCGCCCCCGGGCATCCACCTCAATGGCCTCTTCCCCCACAACACCCCGGAGATAGGCATCGTAATAGGCTTCTACCCCTGTCTTACCGATCTGCTCCCCCACACTGTATCCTGCACCGCGCCCCTCCCGAAGCTCCTCCTCGGTAACCTCTCCCACATATCCCGTGACATGCACCGCCAAACTCCCTGCGGGATAGATACGCTTCCAGAGAGGAAGAGGAAAGAGCCAGGGAGGAAAATCCATGTCCCCCAGAAGGTCCGTCACCTGCATAAGAGTGAGATTCGATGCCAGAGAAACCGCCCGATAGGGTGCCCAGTACTGACGCTTCACTCTTCGGAGAAGCTCTTCGGAATCCGCAGGAATGCCGTGTTTGCGAAAAAGCTCTCCCACTCTCTCCAGGGCTCCCTCCTTATAGAGATTCAGAGGATAGCCCTGAATGTCGAAGGTGCGTACGTTTTTCGCCAGAGGAAGCCCCTGGGCATCGTAAATAAGCCCTCGGGGAGGAGGCATACGGAGAAGGCGAAACCGATTGTCCGACGCCAATCGGGTATATCGATCCCCCCGCATAATCTGGAAGAAAAAGAGCCCCCCGAGAATAACGAGAAAGAGGATGATGGCGGAAAACCGCCATACGTGAAGGCGGAAATCCATCTTTTTCTGCCGGGCAAGCCTCTTATGGGGCACCGTAAATTCCCTCCCGGGGAAAGGCCATACGAGTGATCATATACATGATGGGCAGCCCTAGAATCTGCTGCCGCACAAAAAAGATCCACACCCCATCCTGGAGGGACATTTCAAGAAGACACCGGGCTATGCCCACCGCCAGATGAGCCCCTCCGAGAAAGGTAAAGAGGAGAAGCTTGTTTCTCCCAGTATCGGGCATGGAGCTCCAGAGAAAGCTGAAAAAGGTGGCGAGCACCGCGTAGATACCCGCAGTCATACCCATGAACCCCGTCCATCGGGCATCCCAGATCACTCCTCCGAGGAAGCTGAACCATATGAGCCCCGGGTGATCATACTCTTCCGAGGACATGAGAAGGAGTACCGCCCCCAGAAAAAGTTCCGGCGCGAAAAGATATCCCTCTCCAAAAATCTGGATAACATCCTGAAGATACCACAAAAGAAAGCACCATTTCACTGGAGAGAACCTCCTCGAAAACTAGTCAGCCTCCACGAGCTCTTTTTGCATCATCACCTGCACCGCATAGAGCTTCGAAAGAGGAACTCCGGAACGCACCCTGTAGGATCGGAATCCTCCGAAGGAGGTAGAGCCCTCTTCCCCGAGAATTCCTATGGGGATTCCCGGAGGAAAGTCCTCGTCCAAAAGGGAGGTGATAACCGAAGATCCCAAGGGCAGGGAACGTTCTTCCGGAACATACCGGAGCAGGATCTGCCCCTCTCCGGTTCCGGTAAGCACCCCAAGATCCCGGGTATCCTCCACCACTGCGGGAATGGAGAAGCTTCTGGAGGTGATAAGGCGAACCCAGGCATCAAAGGGCTGCACCTGACGTACCCGTCCTACGAGATACCCTTGAAAAAGCACCGGAGCCCCGGGGCGCACTCCCCGGGAAGCCCCCACATCAATTTTGATCTCCTCCCACCAACTCTGGGGATGCCGCAGCAGCACCCGGGCCGAAAGAAGAGTGGGGGTGGAGGCGGAGGGAGCTTCATCTTCGAGAAGGGCCTTCCGGGCCAACATGGTGCGCAGCAGAAGATTCTCTCTCTCCAGAGTATCCATCCGTCGCCGCATCTCCTCTCCGGATTCAAACCACCGAAAAAGGGTGATCCCCCGGGCCCGAAGATAGAGAGCGGGATACTCGGGGATCCGAAGGGCAAGAGAGACCCCGTCCACCACATACCGCATGAAGGGAAGATGGAAAGAAAGAAGCAGCAGAAGACAGGCCACCACCGCCGCAAGTCCCCCGTGAATCCAGGGGTTCTCTATCTCACGATATCGTCTCGGCATGGAGGAAACAAAAAAGCTTCATTATTTTTCGGCTCGGACAGCAGATCATGGAACATCATCTCTCCCGACTGCGTGCAGATCCCCCGGGGAAATTACTGCATCCCCTTGTCTACGGAAATGAGCACCTTTTTCATGGCATCAATATCTTCAAGAATCCTTCCCACCCCTAGAGCCACCGAGAAAAGGGGCTTTTCTGCGGTGATCACCGGCACCTTCAGATTCTCCTGAAGATAAACCGCCAGGCCCCGAAGCTGGGCACCTCCCCCGGTAAGCACCAGCCCCTGATCCACAATATCCCGGGCCAGCTCCGGAGGGGTCTCCTCCAGGGAATCCCGAATCATATCCTCTATTCTGGAGACACTGGGGTTCAGTGCATCCCGAACCTCCGCCGCCCGAATGCGCACCGCCTTGGGAAGGCCATCCATGAGATCCCTTCCCTTGACCTCCATCTCCTCTTCCTCCCCCTCGTAGGGCACCGCAGAGCCGATGCAGATTTTGATCTCCTCAGCGGTAACCTCCCCCACGTGAAGGGTATAGTTCTGGCGAAGCATGGCGATGATGGCCTGATCCATCTCGTCTCCGGCGGAGCGAAGGGCCTCGTGCACCACGATCCCCCCCAGGGAGAGCACCGCCACCTCACTGGTCCCCCCGCCGATATCCACCACCATGTTTCCCCGAGGCTCCGCAATGGGCAGTCCTGCCCCGATGGCCGCCGCCACGGGCTCTTCCACCACATAGGCCTCCCGGGCTCCCGCCCCCAGGGTAGCGTCGATCACCGCCCGGCGTTCCACCTCGGTAACGCAGGCGGGAACGCAGATAACCACCCGGGGATGGGCAAACTGACTTCGCCCTCCGTTGGCCATCCGAAGAAAGTGGGAGATCATAGCCTCGGTCATTTCGTAGTCCGCAATAACTCCGTGCTGGAGGGGACGTACTGTCTCCACCCCGTGGGGGGTCTTTCCGATCATGGCCTTGGCGGCAGTTCCCACGGCGATAATCTTTTCCCGCCCCTTCTGTCCTGTACGTTTCAACGCCACCACCGAGGGCTCGTTCCCTACGATCCCCTGACCCTTGACGTAGGTTACCACGTTTGCCGTGCCGAGGTCGATTCCGACATCCCGGCAGAAAAGTCCGCTAATCCACCTGAACACGCTGTTCCCCCACCCTCTCTTTATGCCTCAAACCATATTCGTTCGTAGCTTCCGTTCCCTAAGATGTAATGCGCCTTCAGCCGCATTCCCAACACCTTAAGCCGATCCGCCACGTATTTGGTGAGTTCCATATCCTCCCGGCTCGGTTCCGTGGTTCCCCGGGGATGATTGTGCAGAAGCACGATCTCCTCCGCTCCAAGACGTACCGCCTTGCGAAGAAAGAGCGGAACATCCAGACAAGCCCCCTCCAAACCTCCGTAGGAGAGGCGGTCTTCTCCAAGAATTCTTTCGGCTCCATCCAGAAAGAGAGCCCAAAGGAACTCCCGCTCCTCATAACGAATGCCCCGGGCCAGAGAAGCGATACGGGCCTCCCAGGATTGTTCCGGAGGAGAAGCGGGCCCCGTCTCCTCCACCGCCCGTCGGGCCACTTCCATGGCCGCCGCAAGAAGGGCTGCCTTGGCCTCGCCACAGCCGGAAATGCGGAGAAACTCCCCCGGAAGGGCTCGCAACAGCCCCGAAAGCCCTCCGAACTGCTCCACGATATGAGCACTCAGCTCAAGAACATCCCGCTCCTTCGTGCCAGTTCGCAGCAGAATGGCGAGAAGCTCCGAAAGCCCTAGAGACTCCGCCCCCAGGCGAAAAAGCCTCTCCCGGGGACGCTCCTGTTCGGGAAGGGAAGAACAGCGCACGGAAGCGATCCTACCGGGGCCAGTAGGGGTTATGGATCTTCTCTTCCCCAATGGTGGTCTCCGGGCCGTGTCCGGGAAGAACCCGGAGAGTCTCGGGGAAATCCCCAAAGCGCCGGAGAGAGTGTTCCAGAGCGGCCCCGCTTCCCCCGGGGAGATCCGTGCGCCCTATGCTCTGGGCAAAGAGGGTATCCCCCGAAAGAAGCACCGACTCCTCTTCTCGGGTAACGTAAAAGAGACAGCTCCCGGGAGTATGTCCCGGGGTGTGGAACACCTGAATGGTCATGGATCCCACGGAGAAGGAATCCCCCTCCCCAAGAAGCACCTCTGCATCTCTGGTGCTGCAAGAATCTCCCATATACGAGGAGAGATTGTGCTCCGGATGGCCGAGCATGAAGGCATCCTCTTCGTGGACTGCCAGAAGGGCCCCGGTTTCGGTGCGCATAATCTCCGCACCGCTCATATGATCCGCATGCCCGTGGGTAAGGAGAATCCGTTCCAAGGTGAGATTATGCTTTTTTATGAACTCAAGAGGCTCCCGAGGATCCCCTCCGGGATCCACGAAAAAGGCCTTGCCCTGATCATCCCAGAGTAGATATGCGTTGGTCCACAGAGCACCAAGAGGAAAACGACGGATATTCATATGCCACTGCCTCCAGACGTTTCGATAATGAGTGTAACAGGGCCACTATTGCAGAGGGAAACCTCCATGTCAGCCCCGAAAGTTCCCGTTTGAACGGGGACACCGAGCTCTTTCAAATAGCGCACAAACTCCTCGTAGAGCTTCTCCGCCTCCTCAGGAGGTGCGGCCTTTACAAAGGAAGGACGCCGTCCCTTGCGACAATCTCCGTAAAGAGTGAACTGGGATATCACCAGAGCGCCTCCCCCCACATCCATAAGAGAGCGATTCATCTTCCCCTGATCATCCGAAAAGACCCGGAGATGGGCGATCTTTTCCGCAAGCCAGCGGCAATCTTCCGAGCTGTCCCTCTGGGTAACCCCCAGAAACACGCAAAAACCCTCATCCACAGCCCCCTGAAGAGCTTCTTCCACCGTTACTCTAGCATACCGTACCCGCTGCACCACTGCCCGCACGTGATCACCCCCGAAAAACTCTCTGAATCCCCGGAAGAGCGTTGAGCATGGCCATTACCTTGTAGAGATGCTCAATATTGCGCACCTGAATTTCCAGGGTCATCATTGCCTGATTTCTTCCTCGTACCGCCGCCTTAACCCCCACCAGAGAGGCCTCTGCGCCATTTACTCCCTGAGAGACATCTCCGAAGAGCCCCGGGCGGTCCGCCCCCTCCAGTTTGAGCCGGGTATTGTAATGAGAGCTTATCCGGCTTCCCCAAGAGACATCTATTCTACGATCCTCCGGAAAGGAACGCACGTTAGGACAGTCCTCTCTATGAACCATAATACCCCGACTTTTGGTAATAAGTCCCGCCAGAAGATCTCCGGGAATGGGGGCACAGCAGTTTGCAAGCCCCACAAGCACTCCCTCGGCTCCCTCCACCACGATCTCAGAATCGCCCTTGCGTTCCTCCCGGGGAACCTCCTCAAGGAGAGGAGGAGGGGCGCTACCGGTCTGTTCCTTTTCCCGGATATGCTGCACAACCCGGCCGGCCACTTTTGAGGCGTTCTGACTTCCCGCCCCTACTTCGGTGATGAGCTCCTCCCAACTGGGATGTCCCAGGCTCTTGGCGCTCCGGTTCAGAAGGGGCTGTTCCTTGGCAGTATCCCAGGAGGGATCCCCCAGGCGGCGGCGAATTTCCTTTTCCAGAATCTCCTGCCCTCGAAGGTGGTTTTTCTCCTTCTCCGCCTTCTCCTGCTGCCGGAACCAGGTGCGGATCTTCGAACGGGCCCGGCTGCTCCGGGCAATTTTGAGCCAATCCCGGGAGGGATGTCCCTGGGGGGAGGTGTGCACCCGCACGATATCCCCGTTCTGGAGGGTATAGTCGATGGGGACGATACGGCCGTTGATCATGGCTCCCACGCACTTGTGCCCCACCTCGGTATGCACTGTATAGGCAAAGTCGATGGGGGTGGAGCCGTGAGGAAGGTTGATCACATCCCCCTTGGGGGTGAAGACGAAGACCTCCGAGGTAAGCACATCCTCTTTGAGATGCTCCAGAAAATCTGCGGGCCGGGCATCCTCTCCCTGTTCCTCCAGAGCCTGACGGATCCAGACGAGCTTCTGATCCAGCGAATCCGCAGCGCCCTCCTTGCTCTCCTTGTAGCGCCAATGCGCCGCCACGCCGTACTCCGCCAGTTCGTGCATCTCCCAGGTTCGGATCTGAACCTCCAGAGGCTCCGCGCTGGGTCCCACCACGGTGGTATGCAAGGATTGGTACATGTTGTTCTTGGGATTGGCGACATAATCATCGAACTGCCCCGGAATGGGCTTCCAGAGGGTATGAACGATGCCCAGTACGGTGTAGCACTCCACCACGCTATCCACGATGACACGCACCGCCAGGAGGTCGTAGAGCTGATCCACCGAAAGATTCTTGCGGCACATCTTTTCGTAGATGCTGTAGAAGTGCTTCGCCCTGCCGGTGATGTTGAGCTGTATTCCCGCCCCAGCCACCTCCTTCTGGAGGATGTCGATGGCCTTTTTGACGATCCCCTCCCGCTCGGGAAGTTTCTTCTTTACCCGGCGGCGGATTTCGTAATAGGTATCGGGATCCAGAGCACGGTAGGAGAGATCTTCCAGCTCCCGCTTGATGTGGTAGATCCCCAGGCGGTGCGCCAGAGGAGCGTAGATCTCCTGAGTTTCCCGGGCGATGCGGATCTGTTTTTCCCGGGGAAGTACCCGGAGGGTACGCATATTGTGAAGACGATCCCCCAGCTTGATGAGCACCACCCGGATATCCTTGGCCATCACCAGGAACATCTTTCGCAGGTTTTCCGCCTGGTAATCTTCCAGAGTTTGAAAGTGAATACGCCCCAGTTTGGTTACGCCGTTTACGAGAAAGGCCACCCCCTTACCGAAACGCTTCGCCAGCTCCTCCTCCTGAAGGGAAGTATCCTCCAGAACGTCGTGAAGCAGCGCCGCCGTAAGGGTCTCCACATCCAATCCCATATCTGCCAGCACCGTAGCCACCGCAAGGGGGTGCACAATATAGGGCTCTCCGGAGTGTCGCAGCTGCTCTCCGTGAGCCCCGGAGGAAAAGACAAAGCTCTCCCCCAGGAGAATAAGCTCCTCCCGGGAAAGATAGGAAGAGACCTTGCGCCAGAGGTCCTGCCAACCCATACGTACCGCACTTACTCTCTGAGAAGGGCTGATTCTTCCGATAAAGCTATCCCCGAGAATACGCAGGTTTTTCTTGCCCTGGCTGCGTTCTTCCACCGGAGCGGCTCCTCGGAGCTCTTCCTGCTTTATCTGATCTTTTTTCTTTTCCGGCATGCTGCTGCACCTTCTTTGCGAAAGTTCGGGAATCTCCGAATCATTCTACACCCTTGAGAGGATCAGAAACCATCCTGCGCGTACGTGCCCCTCTGCTCCGGCTCTTGGAGTTCATAGAGCGCCATATGTCAACGAAAACAGCTCTACGAGGAGAACGCCGTAAGGCTCTCTTCCTCCGGAAGAAGCCTTTCGTACACCGCATATTCAAGAATAAGCTGTACCCGGGAACGTCCCTTCCAGAGATTGAGTCTCGGACGGTAGACCACCCCCAGAGGAAATCCATGCCGTTCGAAAAAGGCGGTACCGTTCCAGGCAATAATCTCCATATCCCCGTGAATAAAGGCAAGATGCTTCCCCTCGGCGCCGAAATGCCTCTTGGCAATCCGGGGTTCCTGCTCGCAAAAGAGAAGAGGATGGGGATTTCCCTTGCCGAAGGGGCCAAGCCGGGTCATCTGGTTCCAGAGGGCGAGAGAGAATACCGCCGGAGGACATGCACAGACAGAAATCTTCTCCTGCTCCGGCACAAAACTGCGCAGCTCTTTTTCCATATCCTCCGCAAGATCCTTCCAGGAATCCCGGGAGGCAGAAAATCCCGCCGCATAGGGATGCCCCCCCCAGGCAGTAAGATGAGAAGCCTTCTCTTTGAGAAAATCCACCGCATTTCCTCCCGGAGGAAAGCGTACGGTCCCCCGGATACCCTCTCCTACAGGAGCCCCCAGTACCACAGGGCAGGAAAAACGGGAACAGACCCGGCTCGCCACCCCGCTTAACACCCCTGCGGGCCAGTGAGAACCGAGGAAAACCCGCTTCCCCTCCCGCAGAGGAGGAAGAATCTCTTCAAAAATCTTGGCAGAGAGAGTCTGGCGTTGTCGGTTAAGAGAGACCAGACGATCCACCCACTCGGGGTACCCCTCCTCTGAAAGAAGCACCTTCACCGCAATCTCTGCCAGATCAAGACGCCCCGCCGCATTAATACAGGGGGCCATACGCATGGCCACGTCCTCTTCGGTGACAAAGCGCTCGTTCAGTCCCAAACTTTCTTTGAGGATCTGTACCCCCGGCCGCAGGCTTCGCCCCAGCACCTGAAGCCCCTCATGCACCAAAGTGCGGTTGGGAACTCCCAGCTCCATGCAGTCCGCAATGGTGGAGAG
>NPIG01000361.1_pt2 | contig 39900 bp, 27 predicted proteins | sample 8637441 | NCBI WGS metagenome assembly NPIG01 (sample SAMN07420675, study PRJNA396082) | bioreactor metagenome | isolation source: sample BR6 brine-fed electro-methanogenic bioreactor BR | place: Japan: Kochi | collected 2016-06-14
GTCGCGCCTTGTCCGGGACGCCAGTGGCTCGCCGGAGCTGCGCCCGCTCCCTCGAGTGGCGAGTCGTGTCGTTCTGGGTTCGCTTCGAGAAACGGGCGGCTCGCCCTGATCTCGGGCGAGCCGCTTCAGATCATCTCGGTGCCTACTTCACAGACTCAGCGGCACTCGATGTAGTGGCCTGTCCTCATCGAACACGGGCCGCCAATACCACAGAAACAGCTCACACTCGTGTGGTGGACAGTCGTTCCCCCAGTGCAAATGAACATCACGCCGGAGCTGATCTGGCACTCGGTGTACCCAAGGTCGCTCCACGTCTGCGGGGATTGCCTCAAGCAGCTTCCGCCTCCGCCGAGACAGGAGCCGGCGCTGCAGGGCATCAAGGGGCAGACCGGAGTGCTGTCGACCGAGGACATGGGGACTTCTTCAACGACGAAGTCCGCGACGCCCTGTGCCGACAGGTACTTGGCCAGAGCCGCCGGTGTCGTGGGCAGAACGGACATCTGTTCCTGGCAGGCGGGTGCGGGCTCTTCTCCGAGCACAAACACGGGTACGAGCAGCAGCATGGCAGCGAGGAGGACTCTCTTCATTCGCATTCTCCTTGGATACCTGGATCGGTACGCGGCCTTCCCTACCGCGCACCCCCCGTCCGCATGACGGCGAACGAAAGATACCAAGATCCAGTTGGATTATTGCGCAAGAAGTGCGAATGCGGTGAAATAGATAACACAAAAATGAGCTAAGTTGAACATTCTTGGTTCAAAAGAGCTCCGGGGCGCCGCGTTAGCGCAAGCGAAACCGCGCCCCGTCGCTGAAACGACGGGGCGCGGCTGCGAGCGGAGACGAATGGCGCTACGGCTCCGGCGTATGGCACACCGCCTCGATGTTGTTGCCACACGGGTCGAGCACGAACGCGCCGTAGTAGTGCGGGTGGTACTTCTCGCGGAGGCCCGGGGGGCCGTTGTCTCGGCCACCGGCAGCCATGGCGGCGTCGTAGAACGCGTGGACGAGCTCGCGGTTCTTGGCGGCGAGGGCGACGTGGACGCCGGTGTGGTACGGCTCGCGGGCCGCGATCCAGAAGATCGCGTCGCCCGCGGGGCCAAAGCCGACGCCTTCCGGGAGGCTCATCAACTCGACGTAGCCGAACGGCGCGAGCGCGTGCTTGTAGAAGCGGCGGCAGGCTTCGAGATCGGAGACGTTCAGCGCCAAGTGGTCGATCATCCGTGACTCCTTACCTACGCGGGGATTCCAGGCACGGGCCAGCATACCAAGCCCGCGGTGCGAGACCGGGCGAATCAGCGCGAACGCCCGCGGAGCGCGGGTTTTGCCGTTGTGTCGTCTGGGTTCAAGTGGTGTGTTTCGCTGCCGAAGAGAGGGGAGGACCCGTCGCGCGCACTGCGCGTTGGACCGCCTCTGCCCCGGGGTTTCGGGGCGGATGCCCAAGCTGGGCAGGCGGGGGAGCTGGCGGGTCAGGGAGCCGCGCATGCCTCCGGCCCAGGCCGTCGCCGACTACATCCTGGTTCCGATCGACTCGCTCCAGGCCGAGACCGTGCTCGGTTTCGACCTGTTCATCCAGCACCAAGGGATGGAGCCCGTGCTCTACCGGGCGCGGGACATGGAGTTTGGTGAGGAGGTTCGGCTTCGTCTGGCGGAGAGCGGCGTCTCGCAATTGCTCGTGCCGGCCGAACAGCAGGAGGCGTTCGAGAGCTATTGCCGCACCCACTCGGAGCAAGGGCCGGACACCGCGGAAGTCCAGCCGGTCGTCAATCCCGAGGAGGCGGCGCTCGCCGAGATCCTCGGCGACGCCGGGACTCCGATCGACCTGCGCTGCGACACGCTGCTCGGCGTCAACCACGCGATCGTCGAGACGGCGCTCGACGACCTCTCGAGCCCGGGACTCCCGGGCAGAGTCCGCAAGGTCTCGGAGGCGACGGCGAAGTTCCTGCTTGCCGAGCCCCTGGCGTACTCCTCGATGGTGCAGCGCTTCAAGGTCTCGTTCGAGCTCTGCAGCCACCTGTCGAACACCGCGCTCTACGTGACGGAGTTCGCCCGCGCGCTCGGCATGGACGACGTCGAGGAGATGGCGGCGCTCGGGCGTGCGGCGCTTCTGCACGACGTCGGGCGCGGGGGGTTGCCTGAGTCGCTCTTGCACAAAGAGGGGCGCCTCAGCGACATCGAGTGGGCGGAGGTGATGGCCCACCCCGAGCGCGGCGTGGCGCTCCTGACCGACGCGGGTTGGGACGACCCGCTGCTGCACGACATCTGCGCGAATCACCACGAGCGTTGCGACGGCTCGGGCTATCCGCGGGGTCTCCAGCGCGACCAGATCTCGCTCTCCGCGCGGATGGTCGCGATCGCGGACACTTTCGACACCCTGACCTCGACGCTCTCGACCCGCCCCGCGCTCTCGGGATTCCAGGCGCTCTGGCGCATGAAGCGGGAGATGGCGGGCCAGTTCGACACGGAGCTCCTCGACCGTTTCGTGCAGTTGATGGTCGACCCGGCGATGCGCCGCTGAGACTGCCCTCGAGGTGTTGGGGCTGCCGGAGCGGCCACTCGACCGTAGAATCTAGCCCGCCGCCTCGTCCGAGAGTTCGCACCTGGCTCCCGGCGCGGCGGTTCGGGAGATCGAGAATGCAGCCCAGGGCTCTCGCAGCAGCGCTTTCCCTCGCCGTGCTCGCGTGGACACCGCTTCTTGCCCAGGAGCCGTCGGTCGAGACGAGTGCGCTCGGCAAGCCGCTCCTCCACGTCGAGAAGAAGACCCTCGACTTCGGCGACATCAAGCAGGGCGAGACGCTCGAGGCGACCTTCGAGATCGAGAACCGGGGTGACGCCGACCTCGTGATCTTCTCCGCGCGCCCTAGCTGAGGCTGCTCCGTGGCCGAGTTCGACTCGGTCATCCCGCCCGGTGGGACGGGGAAGGTCGTTGCCAAGGTCCGCACGCGCTCGCTGCAGGGGCGCCGGACGAAGTCGGTGCGGGTCCAGACCAACGACCCCGCCCAGTCGATGCTCAACCTCCAGCTCTCGATCAACGTCGTGGCGGCGATCGCGGTGTTGCCGCAATCGCAGTTGCGCTTGACCGCGTACGTCGGGGAAGTCGCCGAAACCGCGGTGATCGTGCGCCGGAGCGATGGCAAGCCGCTCGTGCTCGAACAGCCCTACTCGAGCCGCAAGGCCGTCGAGGTCAAGCTCGAGGAGATCACGGCGGAACTCCTCCCATCCATCCCCGATCACCTCGGCGCCCGGGTCGGAGACTGGCGCGTCAGCGCGCGCTACGCCGATACCGCAAAGATGCGCAGCGAGTCGGGGTCCTTGCGCGTTCGCACCAACCACCCGGAGCGCGCGCAGCTCACGATCCCCGTCCGCATCAACATCCGCGAGCTGGTCTCGGCCGCGCCGCGCCGCATGCAGGTGCGGGTCCAGCAGGGCGTCGCGCCCCTCGTGCGCAGCCTGACGCTGCATCACGGGAAGCGAGAGCGTTTCGAGGTCGAGCGGGTCGAGCTCGAAGGCGACCTGCCCGGCGCGAGCGTGGAGATGAAGTCCTCGGGGGCGAGCCGGGTCCATCGCGCGGAGGTTCGCATCGACCCGCGCGAGCTGGCGGTCGGGACCTTCCGTGGGTATCTCGTCGCGACGCTCTCGGGTGACTACAAGCCCGTGCGGGTCCTCGTCAGCGTACGCGTGACGCCTCCCAAGAAGGTCGTGCCCGCGAACGCGGGCGCAGCGAGCGGACAGCGCTGACCGGTCAGAGCCCTTTCGCGAGCTCGGGATCCAAGGTGCGCAGGCGCGTGAGCGCGCGCCGCGCTTCCTCCGTGCGGCCGCGTCGCCGCTCCGCGAGGACGAGCTCGCGCAGCGCGCGCGCCGCGAGTCTTCTGTCCTCCTCCCGTGCCGACAATCGGCGGAGACTCTTGATCGCACCGCGATGACGCCCGGCCGCACTGGCCGCGCGGGCGTACTCGAGCTCGATCGAAGCCGTCTTGGGCGTCCCTGCCTTGCGCGCGAGCTGCCAGGAGCGCTTGAGCTCGATGGCGGCAGCGTCGAAGTGCCCCGCCTTTTCGAGGAAGCGGCCGAGCCAGAGCCGGTTCTCGGCGGTGTCGGCCCCGTGGCGCCGGGTGAGGTACTCGGAGTAGCGCGCGTTGAGGTGTTCGAGGACGGGCGCAAGTCGCTCCGCGGCGACCGGCCCGGCGAATCGCGCGAGCTCGCGTTCCGCACCATCGAAGACGAGTAGCGTGGGGTGGCTCCCCGCGCGAAGGCGGAGCGTGAGCTCCGGGTGATCGTCCGCGTCGAGGCGCACCAGGACGAGTGAACCGAGCTGGGTGACGACGCGCGAGTCCCGCAGCGTCGTGCGTTCGAAGAGCTGGCACGAGGGTGCCCACGAGTTCTCGACGAGCAAGAGCAGCGGCTTGGCGTGCTCACGGGCACGGGTGAAGCCTTGGGGCAGATGGTCGCCCCAAACGGGAATATCGGCGGGTCTTTCGGCGAGTGCGGTCGACGACGCAAGCAACGCGAGGATCGCCAACAGACGAGCACAGCGTTCGAGAATGATTCACCCCCTCGGTTGCCCCTGTTATGCCGCGAGCGGGGGCGTGAATCCACCGAAGATCCTGCGACAGGGCTCTTTTTCGATCCGTCAGTGTTCGTACATCGGCACGGTGAATCGGCGGGCGGAAGACCTTATCATCCCCCTCGAGGCGTCAGGAGGTCGGTGCCGGGTCCCGGGACGGGCTCGGCCGGGCTCCCGGCACCGAGAACCGGAGGTCGTCGTGTCGCTGCTGAGACCGCTCGTGTTGGGCCTGTTCGTCCTCTCCGTCCTCGTCGCGACCCCCGCCGCGAAGAAGAGCGCGCCCCGATTGCCCGACGACCCGCGGGACATCCCTTACGAGGCGCGATTGCTCTTCACGAAGTCGAAAGCGGACTTCAACGGGGATGGCAGGAGCGAGGGGATCGTCATCGTCTCGGCGTTGACCGGGAAGGACAAGCCGGAAGAAGCGACGGAGGTCATCGTCGCCATCGTGGGCCCGAGTGTCGGTGAGGAGCGCGGTCCCCTGCTCTGGGTCCGCCGAGTGTCCGCGGCGACGGGGATGCCGGCGCGGGGAGGCGAGATCACCGCGGTCGACCTCGACGGGGACGGTGGGGCCGAGCTCGTCCTGACCTTCGAGCGCTCCCTGCGGGAGGGAGCTGTCGATCGTTGGGCCGAGATCTATGCTATCGATGAGCTCACGCGCCCGAGGAGGATCTGGGAGGGTGCGTGGCGACGGGATACGCGGCGCGACAAGACGACGCCCGAGGGAGAGCGGGAGTGGTTCGAGCGAGAGATCGACTACGGATCGACGCGCAAGCAGGCCGGCCGCGCTCTGATTCTGGAGACGCGCTACGGCATGCTCGCGGGCAAGATCCTGTCACCCAAGAAGGTCGTCAAGGAGCGGGTCGACGCGCGTTTGCGTTCCTCGCGTTAGTTCTCGTTGCTTGCGCGGGGCTCGTTACGGCGAGCGACGGCATCACGCCCTACCGCATCGAGGCGGGGGATGGCCTCCCTGGCCGATTCCGTATCGCACTCCAACCGGATCAGCCGGGAGTCTGGTCTTTCGACGCTGAGTGGGAAGGGCGGGACTTGGCCGGGTTCTGGATCGAGTCCGCCGAAGGCGAGAAGCTCACACGCACCGTGGGTCCGTCGCCACAGCACCTCGAGCTCGAGGTCTCCCGTGCCGACGTGCGGGCCGGGACCCGCTTCCTCCTGCGTTTCTCGCCGACGACCTCGCGAGGGCGCCTCAGCGGCCAGTTGATCGTCGCGGCACCCCCCGAGACGAGGCGCCCCGCGCCCGAGACGATCGTCCCCCCCGGGCCCGCGCCGCTTCAGGGGCGAGCCGCCTGCTTGCAGAGCCTGCTCGACGGTGGGGCCGCATCGCGCGAGATCGAAGCGTTCGCGCGGTTGTACGCCGAGGTCGGTCAGGAGGACGCGACGTGGGCGCTGCGCTGGGTGCGCTCGTTGCGGGAGGCGCTCGAGGAGGACATCTCGCTTCGCGCACGGCGTAGCAAGCTCGATGCGCTCTGGGAACAGCTCCGCCTCGACGCACCGCCACACGAAGCGATCGGTTCCGCGTACCGTCGCATGCTCGCCGCTGCCGAGGACCTCGTGCGTCGCGAGGAGGGAGCGCGCGAGCCGGAGAAGTGGAGCGCGCGCCGGATGCAGATCGCAAGCGGATTCGCTTGTCTCGAGGTGCCGCCAGGGAGCTGAGCCGAATCAGGCGCTATCATCGGGGACACTCCCGCGTGAGACGCACCGCTCGCGTCCCGCGCGTTCCCCTGGCCTCCTGGGCATGACGAGGTGCGCCGTGTCTTCCTTGCTCGAGTTGTTGATCGACCCGCGGCGCGACGCCCTCGAGGCGAGCGTCCGCGATCACTACCGAAAACTCCACGAGATCCCCGAGCTCTGCTTCGAAGAGCACGAGACGGCGGCGTATCTCGTCGCCGCGCTCCGCGCCCTCGGGCTCGAGCCGCGCACCGGACTCGCCGGCACCGGCGTCGTCGTCGAGCTCCCTGGAGCGGGTGAGGGGCCCACCGTGCTGCTCCGTGCCGACATGGATGGCCTCCCCGTTGCGGAGGACCCCGCGCACACTCTGCGGTCCCTCACCGAGGGGCGGATGCATGCCTGCGGGCACGACGGCCACATGGCGATCGCGCTCGGCGCGGCCGAGGCCGTCACTCGCGGGCTCGGGGACGCGCGAAAGCTCCCGGGGCGCCTGCTCGTGCTCTTCCAGCCGGCCGAAGAGGGTGGTGGTGGCGCACAGCGTCTCGTCGAGTCGGGATTGCTCGACGAGCTCGGAGTCGATCACGTGCTCGGATTGCACCTGTGGTCGTTCCTCCCGCTCGGCGAAGCCATTATCCCGGACCGCACCGTGATGGCCTCGTCGGACGAGTTCCACATTCGGCTGCGCGGGAGCGGAGGCCATGGGGCCTTGCCCCACACGACCGAGGATGTCGTGCTCGCGGCCTCGCAGCTCGTCGTCGCGCTCCAGTCGATCGTCGCGCGCAACATCGACCCCGTGCGCCCCGCGGTCCTGACCGTCGGGCGCCTCCGCGCGGGCGACGCTCCGAACGTCATCCCTCAGGAGGCCGAGCTCTACGGGACCTTCCGCGCCGGCGACGCGGAGGTGCGCTCCCGCATCCTCGAGCGCATCGGGCAGGTCGCGGATGCGACGGCGCGGGCGCATGGCGTCGAGATCGAAGTCGACTTCGGCATGGGTTATCCGCCGACGGTCAACGATCCGGCGGTCGCGGGCAGCTTCCGCGCCTCGGCGGCTGCCGTGCTCGGTGAAGCCAAGGTCCACGCCGGACCGCCCGCGATGGCGAGCGAGGACTTCGCGTTCTACCTGCGGGCACGGCCGGGGGCGTTCTGCCTGCTCGGCATGCGTGACGAAGAGAGCGGCGCGGTCCACGCGCATCACTCACCCCACTTCAAGATCGCCGAGCCCGTACTGCCGCTCGGGCTCGAGATCCTCCTGCGCGGCGCGCTGGGGCTGATGGAGCGCTGACGCGCTCGACGAGGATTCCACCATGACGGGAAGCATGTCGAGTTGGGCCGAGATTCCGGGGCGTGTCGCCCTCGTGACCGCGGCGAGCTCCGGGATCGGGCTTGCGACTGCCACCGCTCTCGCGCGTGCGGGAGCGCGGGTGGCGATCAACGCCCGCGATGCGGATCGCCTCGCCAAGGCGGCGGAGACGATTCGCGAGCAGACGGGGCGCGAAGTGCTCCCGCTCCCTGGCGACTTGCGCGAGCCGGAGCTGCCGGCGCTGCTCGTCGGGCGCACGGCGGGGAGCCTCGGGCCCGTCGAGATCCTCGTCGCCAACGTCGGAGGCCCCTCGCCGGGGAGCTTCGACGCGATGGACGACTCGGCGTGGGACGGTGCACTCGACGCGGTACTACGGCCCGCGGTGCGGCTCTCCCGCGCCGTGTTGCCGTCGATGCGCTCCGCCCGATTCGGCCGCATCGTGCACGTCCTGTCGATGACCGTGCGTGAACCCGTCGCGAACTTGACCGCGAGCAACGTCCTGCGCCCTGGCCTCGTCGGGCTGGTTGCGGACATGGCGCGCGAGAACGCCGTACACGGCATCACGATCAACGCCGTGTGCCCGGGCTACACCCGGACTCCCCGTATCGAAGAGGTGGGGGCGACGAATCCGGAGATGGTGCGGGCGCTCGAGGCGAGGATTCCGACGGGCAGGCTCGCCAGCGCGGACGAGATCGCGGCGGGTGCGCTCTTCTTCGCGAGCGACGCGGCGAGCTACGTCACGGGCACCGCGATGCCGATCGACGGGGGCGTGACCGCGCGGCCGTAGCGCTCCGCTTCGCGAGGCCCAGTCTGGAGCTCAGCCTGGGTTTCTGTCGGGGTCTCGGTCGGGAACGAACCCGGGCCAGTGCGCTGGTCCGGGGCGCCCACCTACTCACTCTGCGAGGCGGAACTCCGAGAGCGCGGCCCTGAAGACGAAGATCTTCTCGTTGTTGTCTTCCGCGTCGGACGGGTAGAGCGTGAAGCCCATGGCGCCCTCGTCGTAGTCGGGCGTCGAGCCGTAGACCACCTCGCCGTCCGAGAAGGTCACGACGCAGCGCTGGCCCGTCGTCGCCGCCGTGCCGAATCCGGGCGGCGGGTTGTACTCGCGGTTCCCGATGAAGTCCTTCACGTAGAAGAGCGCCTTGAGCCCGTCGCACTCGAAGCGGCGGGGGATGCCGCCACCTTCGGCCGGGAGCAGGAAGAAGCTCTCGCAGTCGGGACGGAAATCCCGGGTCACGCCCTTGTGGATCTGTCCCTCGAGCGTATGGACGACGACTTTCTGCTCCACGGTCGGCTCTCCTTCGGAGCGATTATGCATCAGGGCTCCTGCCCGACGCAGGTGTCTTTCGCCATGCGCCTCTCATTCGCGCACATTGGTGGGGCTCAGTACCCCCTCTGGCGGTGCCGTGAGCCCTCTGAGCGCGTAATCGTTTCGCATCGGAGGGGAGATCATCGTGAACCGAGGACAGCTCGCTCGGGCGCTGGCACGGCGCCTCTCGTGGTCCGTGATCGACGCGAAACGCGCGGTCGACCTGCTCTTCGGCTCCGAGCACGGGCACGGGCTGATCGTCGACGCTCTCGACCGCGGAGAACGAGTCGTGATCTCGGGATTCGGGACTTTCCGGATCCGCCTGCGTCTTGCGCGCCGCATCCGGAACCCTGGCCGGCCCGGCTGGATGACCATCACCGCTGGACGCGAAGTGCGTTTCAGACCGGGAGCCTCGCTCAAACGACGGATGGGCTGACACCGGGTTCTCCTGCGGGCGATCCCCCGCGCGCGGCTCGCCGGTGCTCATACGCTTTTTGCGCCCCCTGCGTTGTCCGGGCTAGCATCGCTTCTTCAGTGAGGAGTGATTCCACGATGTCGATCAAGGCTCGTCCTGCCGCCCTGCTCTCCCTCATCGCGCTCGCGTCGGCTCTGCTCGTCGTCGCACCCGCCTTCGCTCAGGAAACCTCGCGTGATCAAACGCCTCAGAAGACCGAGGTCGAGGAGAAGGTCGAGGTGCGCCTCGTCGAAGTCTCCGTGACGGCGACGGACAAGAAGGGTGCGGCGATCACCGACCTCAAGCCGGAAGACGTGCGCGTGTCGTCGCGTGGACGCGACATGCGTATCGCGTTCGTCGAGCGTATCTACGACGAGGTCGAAGAGGCGCGCGTCCTGCCCGAAGTGAGGATGAAGATCGAGGCGCCCGGCGGGATGATCGAGGGGCCCGCGGAGACCCGGCCGCACAAGCCTCATTACTTCATCTTCATGATCGACGTCGAGAACGACGACAAGTTGCAGCGCCCCCGGGCGATGAACGAGATCAACGAGTTCATCGTCGGCAACATGACGGAGGCGGACTTCGCCGCCGTCGTCGCGTTCAACGGCAAGATCCACGTCGAGGTGCCGTTCACCAAGGACCGCGGCGTCCTGACCGACGCGATCAATCGCGCCTATGCGCGCCCGCCGCGTCCGCAGATTACGAAATACCGCCGGATCCAGCAGCTCATCGACGTGCTCGAGGAGTGTGTGTCCAACGTCAACGAATCGGTGCACACCGCGGACGAGAGCTGCTTGCAGGATACGGCGCGAGCCTACGCCGAGGAGCTGACGCCGAACTCGCGGACCTTCCTCGACGCTCTCGAAGGCATCGTCCGGTACGCGGGTGGGCTGCAGGGACGGGCCACCGTCTTCGCGGTCTCGCACGGCGTCGCGATCAACCCGAATCTCGAGCTGATGGAAGCGGTGCGCGCGGTGATGGGCGACACGCGCCAGATTCAGCGCATCCAGCTCGATCTTACGATGGGTGAAGGCGTGCGGTACGAAGCCGACAAGTTGATCCAGCTCGCTCTGAGCGAGGGGGTCTCTTATTACTTCCTCGATCGGACCTCGGCGCCGAGCGCGGGCGGTGGCGCGAAGCAGCAGGGCTTCTATCAGGCGGGTATCGACCCTCAGGGTTTCGCCCATCGCCAGCCACAAGCCGATATGGGCGAGGTCTCCGGTGCGACTGGCGGAGCCTTCATCATCAACAAGAGCGTCTACGACGGCCTCGTCGATGCGATGGAGAAGGAGCGGGGGCGCTATACCGTCGGCTTCTACGTCGACGAGCTGCTCGGCCGCAACGATCTCAAGAAACTCCGCGTGAAGGCCAAACGACGCGGCGTGCGGCTGAACGCCGGTCGCGGGACGTACAAGCACTCCAAGGTCCAGGACACCGGACTCGGTGAGATCCGTTTCGGCAAGACCAATGTGCTCGAGGGCGAGAAGAAGGGGCGCTTCATCCCGTTCACGATCCTCGCCCCGCCGCGTCGCCTCGGGTACGAGCGCGCCGAGAACGCGGTCGCCGCACAGCTCACGCTGCACGTGATCGTCCAGACCGTGACTGGTGAGGTCCTGACGGACGCCTACCACTTCCTCTCGCACGCCTACCCGCTGCGTCAGTGGGAGCTCGGCAAGGAAGAGCCGGTCGCGATCGGCGGCTGGCTGGAGGCTCCCCCGGGGAGCTACCGCCTGATCGCTCAGCTTCGCAACGCGAAGACCGGTCAGGGGGGGCGGATCGTTCGGGAGATGAAGGTCGTCGTGGATTGATCTCCCGCGCACTCGAGATCGACGCCCGGCTCGCGCCCTTGGCCGCAGCCGGGCGTTCTTCTGTACAGGGGCTTGGTTAAAAGCCCCGGCGCGCCTGTAAGTCGCTTGATTTTCGCCCCTTGGGGTCAGGCGCTCGAGGCGTGTGATGGGACACGGTAAGGCGGGGCGACTCCCTGGGATTCCGCCCCGATCTGTTCAAAATTCCGGAGTGCTCCAAAAAACCGTACGCGTTCACCCCTGGCCGTTCGCGGTTCGTCCCTGCAAAGCCTTTGTTATCAGCCTCCTGCCCAGGCGTAGATTTGGCCCGCTGATTGCAATGTCCCGCAGCGGCGCACCGTCACGAGCGGCGCAAGCCGATGAGGGATGACGGTTCCAAAGTTGTTGCTGGCGGGCCACCAGGAGCCCTTCGAGTGGCAAAGCCGGCGCAAAAGTCATTAAGGCAAGAGAGAAGCAAGCAGTACCCCCAAACCATCCATGCCCCTAAACAGGGAGGGAAACCAAGCATGAAGAAACTTCTCGTTCTCCTCAGCATCCTGCTGATCTCCACGCTGGCCTTTGGCCAGGCGGAGACGACGGGCCGCGTCACCGGCAACGTCGTGGACGAAGACGGGCAGCCGGTCGTCGGCGCCCTCGTCAGCGCTATGTCCCCGGCTCTGCTGGGTGAGCGCCAGCAGAAGACCAACGAGCGTGGTGAGTTCCTCTTCGCCCTGCTGCCGGTCGGCCCGTACACCGTGTCGATCTCGGCGCCTGGCATGAAGACGATGGACTTCAACTTCCGCCTGAACCTCGGAACCACGGTCCCGCTGAACGTGACCATGCAGGCCGGTCAGGACATCGTTGAAGAGATCACCGTTTTCGGTACCGCCACCCGCTTCGAGTCGACCGAGGGCGGTGAGAACTTCAACCTGGAGACCACGGTTGAGGAGCTCCCGATCCAGAGCCGTCGCCTCGAGGCCATCGCGTTCAACGCTCCGAACATGACGAGCGGTCCGAACTCGACGCCGCGCATCGCCGGCGCCAACGCGTTCGACACCGTCGTCCTGCTCGACGGCGCCGAGATCTCCGACCCCCTCTTCGGTGGCGGAACTGGCGTGTACATCGAGGACGCGATCGAAGAGGTCCAGGTTCTGACCTCCGGCGTCAGCGCCCGTTACGGCCGCTTCCAGGGTGGTGTCTTGAACGCCATCACGAAGACCGGTGGTAACGAGCTGACCGCTGCGGTCCGCTTCGAGTACCAGAACCAGGACTGGAACAGCCTCACTCCTTACGACGAGGAGCGGGACTTCCAGAAGGCCGACGACCTCGACTGGAAGGCCATGGCCACGGTCGGTGGTTACATCATGAAGGACCGCCTGTGGTTCTTCGGCGCCGGTTGGTACCAGCCGGAGACGACCTCCAACCGCACCACCCGCGCCAACCAGACCTACACGCGTACCGACGACGAGGAGCGCTACCAGTACAAGCTCCGCGGCGCCATCACGCCGAACCACGTCATCGACGCCAGCTACCTCGAGTTCGAGGCGAATGTCATCAACTACGCCGGTCTGCCGGCTGGTGACGCTCTCTTCGCGACGAACGGTAAGCGTTCCGATCCGCGTGACATGACCACGATCGCCTACCAGGGCGTCCTCGGCCCCGCCGTCTTCCTCGATGTCATGTACACGAAGAAGGACGTGGCCATCCAGTCCGGTGGTAACCCCAACGCCGGTACCCCGATCTACGACGCCGACGAGTTCAACTTCTACCACAACATGTGGTGGGACCAGACCGACGACGATCTCCGTAACAACGAGACGGTCGGCGCCAACCTGACCTACTCGTTCGTGACCGAGAGCTTCGGCTCCCACACCTTCGAGGCTGGTGCGCAGCACCTCGAGTCGACCACCGGTGGTGCGAACCGTCAGTCCGGTACCGGCTACAACCTCCTCGCTTGGGCGCCGCCGCGCATCTACGGCCCCGACTCCTTCGTCGTCATGGAGCAGGAGCCGGACGGTTCCTTCACCCCGATCGTCCACGGTGACGGTCAGGTCCACTTCAACCTCTGGCCCGGCATGTGGACGCGTCTTTGGGTCGCCCTGCCCGTCGGTGGCGAGCAGCAGATCGACTACGACGCCCTCTACGTCCAGGACAGCTGGGAGATCGGTTCCTTCCGGATCGACGCCGGCCTGCGTTACGAGGCCTACAGTGGTAACGGCCCGCAGCAGACCGACCTCGTCGACTACAGCAGCATCGCTCCGCGCCTCGGCGTGACCTACAACATCAACCAGGACTGGCAGGTCCAGGCGATGTGGGGCCACTACCAGGGCCGCTTCAACGACAAGTACGCTCAGGGCGCCTCCGGCGTCGGCTCGGCTCCGAGCTACACGCTGTCCACCTACATTGGCCCCGAGTGCCCGGACTGCACTGGCGATCAGCTCGATCCTCTCGTGACCGACGAGAGCAACTGGGCCGGTATCACCGCCTACGACAGCCCTGAGTTCCCGACCGTGGTCCTCGACCCGGATCTCGAGTCTGGTTACGCCCAGGACTTCAACTTCGCCGTCAAGCGCGCTCTGCCGAACAACACCGGTACGATCGAGCTTCGTTACACCAACCGTAGCTTCAAGGACCTCGTCGACGACTACGTCGGTGGCGACTACATGAACACGGTTGACGTCATCGTCGACGGCACCAGCTTCGGCTCCTTCGACCAGGAAGTCTGGGCGAACTCGCCGGAAGCCCGCCGTGACTACGAGGCGATGACCCTTACGTGGGACTACCGCCCGAACGTCACCTGGAACGTCGGTGGTAACTACACCTGGAGCGCCCTCGAGGGTAACTACACCGGTGAGGGCACCAACACGCCGGCCAGTGGTTCCGCGATTGGTGACTACCCGCTGATCACCCCGCAGGCCAACGCCGCTCCGAACGGCTACCTGCCTGGCGACACCAAGCACCGCATCCGCGCTTGGGCCAACTACCGCTTCGACTTCGAGCGCTGGGGTGGCCTGACCCTCGGTGGTCTGTTCCGCTACTCCTCCGGCACGCCGTACGCGCACGCCGTGGGCAGCCGTGACCGCTGGGTCGACAACCAGAACGCGAACCAGGACCTCGACTCCACGTTCACGTACTTCTTCGAGCCCCGTGGCTCGCACCGCTTCAACGGCTCTTGGGCGTTCGACTTCTCGGCTCGCTACCAGGTCCAGGTCTGGAAGGACCTGAACGCTTGGCTCAAGCTGAACGTCGTGAACGCTCTCGACCGTGACACGCTGATCACCTTCGACACGGGCGTCACCGTGATCGAGTCCTCGATTGGCGTCGTCGACCTGAACGGTGACCCGGTCATGTCCGGTGGCTCGCAGCTCATGGTCGACGTCCCGGTTGGCTACTCGCTTCCGTCCAGCTACGGCAAGCGCACTGGTGGTGGTGACTACCAGACGCCGCGCACCTACCTGCTGACCTGGGGTCTCTCCTGGAAGTAGGTTCGTGACGGCTTAGGATTCCCAAAGAATCCTCGAGTCAACGATGCGGGCTGCCGATTCGTCGGCAGCCCGCTTCTTTTTTGCAGTGAACGCACTCGCGGCGGGAACTAGAACGACCGCTTGATGGCGACGCCGAAGACCCACTCTCCCGTTCGGCCTCCCACCTGAGCTCGCGACCAGTCGTCGACGAGACTCACGTACTCGAGCCGCACTCTCAGCTCCGTAGAACCGAGCTCGAACGGAAGGGCGAGCCCCGCCACGAAGTTGTGGGGGCCGCTCCCCGGAAGGCCCGAGTCATCGGGGAGGCGAGCGGCCGCACGTTCGGGAGCGAGAGCGTCCTCCCAGAGGTAGCCGAGCTTGCAGTTGCGGTCGGCGAAGCCGATGGCAGCGAAGAGCTCGACGCCGGAGAGACGGCCGAGGGAGAGCGGGACGAAGTGGCCGACGCTGACGTCGACGTAGGTGCCGTCGATGACGTCGATGTCCTGATAGATGCTGATCTTGGGATGAAGGCGGGTGTCGAGTGCGAGTGACGCGCTGAGCTCGAGCGTGGACTTCCAGTCGGAGTGGGGGTAGGAGTAGCGCCGGAGCCCGAAGGTTGCCTCGTAGATCGACCAGCTCCGCTGCCACGCGAGCGTCACGTCGAACTCTCTCGTGCGAAGGCCGGCCTCGTGCGAGCCCTCGAGGTCCACACTCGCCCACAGGTTGAGAGAGAGGCCGTGTGTCGTGCCGGCGAGGGTGGCCGAAGGTTGGAGCACGGCGTGGGCATCCTGCACGATGCCGCGCCACGCGTGGCTGGAACGGGCCGCGAGCTCGAGCTCCAGCTCTGCCGCGTGTGCTGGACCCGCTCCGATCAACGACGTGAACAGGAATGCCAGGGTGAATCGCTTCACGATGCTGGAGACCGCGATCCCGCATCGTGGGGGGGGCGGGTCCGCCGGAGTTGTCTTGGTTCCACCTTGGTGCAGGCGCATGTCGGTTCCATCCATGGGGTGGTGTCGTGGCGGCTTCGGCGAAGCTCTCTTTCGCGGCGATCGGCCTCGAGTGTCACCAGAGAGCTCAAGGGAGCAAGCTCGCGCCCGCCTGGGCGAGCGAAGCTGTGAGTTGCCCCGCAAAGAGCGATCCGGTCACTGGGCCGGGTGACGCGACGAGGGCCCAGACGCCGAGGACGACCCACATCAGGACGACCGTCCAGTAGAGCAGTGGGGACTCGGACCGGGGGATGTCCTCGAGCAGGTACGTGGCGCCGTGCCGGATGTCGATGAAGGCCCACGAGAGCAGGATCAATCCCCACACCCAGTACATGTCGAAGAGGAAGGCGGCGGCGATCGCTCCGAGAGCGAGGATCGACCTCCACCGGAACGTGTACGTCGGCGCGCTCGTCAGCCGAGGACCTTGCTTGCCGGTCCCCGGTTCGCGGGAGCGCGGCTGTCCGGCGCTTCCTTTCCGAATCTCGCGCCAGAACCAGTCCGCGCCTTCCTCGAGCTCTTCGGGAGTCATGTTCTTTGGCTTGAAGACGGCGTGGCTTCCGTCGTACTTCGACCAGTCGGGGGTGAGCAGGCGACCTTCATCCTCTAGGCGACGATGCAGCGGCGTGCCTGGGAACGGGATCAGGATCACCGACTCCACCTCGTCGATCTCGATCTCGCGGCAGAACTCCACGCTCTCCCTGAAGATGTCCTTCGTGTGTGAGTCGAAGCCGAAGATCATCGACGAGGTGATGGAGATCCCGACCTCGTGAAAGCGCCGGATCTTCTCCCGCACGCTCTTCGTGTCGACGAAGGTCTTTCCCGAGTCGTTCAGCGCTGCCTGGGAGGGCGTCTCGATGCCGACGAGCAGTGACTTGCAGCCGCTCGCGGCCGCGGCCTCGAGCAACTCCCGGTCGTCCGCCATCTTGAGCGTGGACTCTCCGACCCAGTGAATGCCGAGCGGCGCGAGCGCGCGGAAGAGCTCGAGCGCGTACTTGCGGCTCCCCGTCAGGTGGTCGGCGTGCAGCTCGAGCCAACACTCTCTCGGGAGCGCCTTGATCTCGGCCACGATCTCGTCGACGGGGCGTCGCCGGTACTTCCCTCGAAAGAACGGCGGCACGGTGCAGAACTCGCAACGGTGAGGGCAACCGCGCGAGACGAGGACCGACCAGAGGTACCCGTACTTGCTCGGGGTGATGAGATGCGTCGGGTAGGGGCGCAGTCGCGACACGTCGACCGGCACGTCGGCGCGATACAGCCGCTGAAGCCTGCCGGCTTCGAAGTCCCGAAGGAGTTGCTCCCAACTCCCCTAAGCCTCGCCGATCAGGAGGGCGTCGGCGTGCAGGGATGCCTCGTCGGGTAGGAAGGTTGGGTGAAGGCCTCCGAGAACCACGGTCGTGCCCTTCGCCCTGAAGTCGTCGGCCATCGCGTAGGCATGCGGGGCGTCGGGGGTGTGGAAGAAGATGGCGACGAGGTCGGTCTTGGATGGCAACTTCGGCCGCATGCCGATGGTCTCGTCGTAGAGGGTCAGCGAGACCTCCTCGGGGGTCGCGGCAGCGACCGAGAAGATGTTCTGGGGCGGGGCCCCCATGGCGCGCTTGTAGTCCTTGAAGGGGCCTGGGGCCGAGGCTTTGATCAGTGTGACGTTCACTGGGGGTCTCCTTCGGCAGCCAGAGCTGGGGGTCGCGCCCGAGAGCTCGGGGTGCGTTGCTGCGGGTCCTGCTCGGGTGCGCTCCGCTCGCAGGTCTCGCTGAAGAAAATCTTGGCCGCCTGTCTGAAACAAATGTATGGTACATATGTTCTGCTGTCAAGGGACGGCTCGGCAGCGACCGGCGACCCGCGCATCGAGTCCTCTGCGGCGCCCGTCGATGCGCAGCGCAAATCGTTCTATGGCAGCGAGTTGTCAGTGTGGCGGTGCCCCTCGAGGCGGAACACCAAGAGAGAGGAGAGCGCGATGACGAGAACCAAACGCGGGATACGAACCCTACTCACGGCGATCTTCGCGACGATCGCCATGGCATACGCCGACACGGCGAACTTCGAGTCGTCTCACGTTCACCCGATCGCGCTGACGCCCTCCCTGGACCGGTTGCTCGTCGTGAACACCCCCGACGCGCTGCTCGAGTCCTACCTGGTCCTCCCGGACGGGAGCCTGCGATACGAGCGCGCGATCCCGGTCGGTCTCGAGCCCGTGTCCCTGCGGGTCCGCTCGGACTCCGAGGCGTGGGTCGTCAACCATCTCTCCGACTCCATCAGCGTCGTGGACGTGGAGGCAGGGGGCGTCACCAGGACGCTTCAGACGGACGACGAGCCCAACGACATCGTCTTCGCGGCCGGCCGGGCCTTCGTTTCTGTCGCGACCTCCGACGCCGTGCTCGTCTACGAGCTCGCGGACCTGACGGCGCCGCCAAGGCGCGTCGAGCTCTTCGGCAGGGAGCCCCGCTCGCTGGCGACCTCGCCGGACGGNNCAGCGCCCAAGCCCGCACCCAAGCCCGCGCCCAAGAACTCCCCGGCCAAGGCCGCGCCGGGAGTCATCCGCTCCGCCGCGCTGGCGACCTCGCCGGACGGCTCGAAGGTCTACGCCGTCGTCTTGAAGTCCGGCAACCAGACGGCGATCGTCGGGAATCACGTGATCTTCCCGGAGTGGGTGGGCCTGGCTCACCAGCAGGACGTGCTCGACGCGATGGGGATCGGCTCGAGCTTCTGCGCTGGGCCCGCCCCGGCGTACCCGCCGCTCCCGCCCGGGATCGTGCGCAACCCGGAGCTCGTCTATCCCTTCGATGGCGTCCCCAAGGTTGGCTTGATCGTGAAGTGGAGCGACGCGCGCCAAGCGTTCGTCGACGAGACGGGGCAGGACTGGTCGGGATGCCTCCACTTCCGATTGCCGGATCACGACCTATTCGTCATCGACGCCGGAGGCCTCGGTGTGTCCCCTGTCGATCACCTCGGGACGAACCTCTTCGAGGTCTCCGTCAACCCGGCGAGCGGGAAGATCTACGTACCGAACACGGAGGCACGGAACTTCGTGCGCTTCGAGCACCCGGAAGCGCTCGCAGGGCACTTCGTCGACAACAGGCTCGCGATCATCGATCCGGACGACGGCCACAGCGTCACCATTGTCGAGCTCAACGCTCACATCGACCGCAAGAGCGACCCCGAGCAGAACCTCGCCGAGCGAGAAGCGAGCATCGCGCAACCCGGCGCGATGGTGTGGCGTGCCGATGGGTCCAAGGCCTACATGACAGCGCTGGGCAGCCGCCGGGTTTTCGAGGTGGATGGGGCGTGCACGAGTCCTCTGTGCATCGTCGGCGAGACCCGGAGCGCACCGCGCAGCGTGGAGACGGGGCATGGCCCGAGCGGAGTCGCGCTCCACGAGGGCAAAGACCGCCTCTATGTCCTCAACCGGGTGTCGCACTCTCTAGCGATCGTCGAAGCGTCGACTCTTCGCAAACTTGAAGAGATCGCGTTGCACGACCCGAGCGACGCCGACACGCGGCTCGGGCGCCAGTTCCTCTACGACGCCGTCGATCTCTCCGGGCACGGAGACGCGTCGTGCGCGAGCTGCCACGTCTCTGGCGACACGGACGGATTGACCTGGGACCTTGGGAACCCGGCGGGGCACTTCAACCGCTACGACCGCCCGCTCGACAATGTCCGTCACGTCGCCCACGTCGACAACGAGCCCGAGCCGTGCGTGGCGCCGAGCGCCAACTGCTCGAGCTTCGACGGCTTCGATCCTCAAAAAGGGCCGATGGCGACGCAGACGCTCCGCGCCATGCTCGAGCCACTGCACTGGCGCGGTGACCGCGCGACCTTCCGGGACTTCAACGGGACCTTCGTCAACCTTCATGGCGGGAGGGACGTGAGCGGGCCGGGCGAGGACCCCGCTGGCCTCAGCCCGGCCGAGATGGAGACCTTCCGGAGCTTCGCGCTCGGGATCAGGATGCCCCCGAACCCCCATCGCAACGTCGACGACTCGCTCCCCTGTGGACCCCGGGCGACGGATCCGGCTTGTGAGGTGCAGGTCGCCGGCATGCTCCTGCCGGGGAACCCGACGGAAGGGAAGCTCCTCTTCGAGAACCTGCCCTCGACGAACTTCCAGACCTGCACCTCGTGTCACAACAGCGAGTTCGGCACGGCGGGGGGACGCCTCGGAGGCGTCGAGCCGGAGGAACCCACTTCGCTCGACGCGGCGGCGCTCTTCGACGGGAACTTCAACGCGAGTCCGCACAGCGACGTGAAGATCGCGCACCTTCGAAACCTCTACGAGAAGACGGGGCCCGCCATTCAGAAACCCGGCGAGCCGGATCCCCCGGACGCGAAGGCGGCCGTCGGTTACCTGCACGAAGGAAACATGCCGAGCCTGTACCACTACCTGTCGGACGAGATCTTCAACCTCAGCGCTCAGGACGGCGCCTCGCAAGTGCGCGACATGGCCGCCTACCTCTTCAGCTTCTCCACCGAGACGAAGCCCGCTGTCGGCCGCCAGCTCACGGTGCCTCCGGGGGTGCCGCCGACGGGGAGTGCCGAGCAGGAATCGCTGCTCTCCACGCTCGTCGAGCTCGGCGATCTTGCCGACGAGAGCCGGCACTGTGAAATGACAGCGGCGACGACGCTCTCCGGACGAGCGCAGCGTCTTCATCTTCGAGGCGGAGCGTGGACTCCCGACTCGGAGTCGGAGCCCGCGCTCGAGACGGCAGCGCTGCGAGAGGCTGCGACGACGCCGCTCACCTTCACCTGCGTGACCCTGGGCGCGGGCCTACGTCTCGGGGGAGACCGCGACGAAGACCGCGTCCTCGACGCCGACGACTGCGCCCCCGCGGACCCGACGACACTGCGCCGCGCCTCGATGGTCGGCGGCCTGACGCTGAGTGGTGGAGACACGATCGCACTCAGTTGGCGTGCTCAGGCGGAGAGCGCCGGCACGTCGGTGCGCTACGACGTTCTCTCGGGAGCTCTCGAGCGCCTCTCGGCAGCGTTCGACGACGTCCAATGCCTCAGCGAAGCGCAGCGGGAGACCTCCTGGCTCGACACCACGCCGACGCCAGGTCCCGGAAACGGTGTGTACTTTCTGATCCGGGCCAAGAACCCTTGCGGCGTCGGCGAGCTCGGCGTGGGGCGAGAGATTCTCGCGGTGCCTTCGTGCCCTTGAGTCGAGTCGTTTGGTAGCGCGGAATCGCCGGCGTTCATCGGTCGGAGTCAGAGCAGAAGGGAAGAAAAGAGGCCCGGCCGCAACGCGGCCGGGCCCCGAACCCAAACGGGAGTTTGGGGACTACTTCCAGCTAGCACCAAGCGTCAGTTCCACCGTGCGGGGAACCTGATAGTTGGCGCGTCCCGTGGCCTGGCCGAAACCAGATGCTTCCTCGTAACCAATCGGGACACCGTTGTCGTCCGTGATCGCGTTGACGCGGGTGCGCCACGTAACGAGACGGTCGAGGTTCAGGACGTTGACGAAGCTGAGCTTCGCCCAGGCGTCGAGGTCTTTGAAGACTCGGATCTGGTAGCGAGCCGAGAAGTCGAGGGCGTAGACGCTGTTGAAGCGATGAGCGCCACGCGTGGAGTCGAAGTAGTGACGGTAGGTCGTGCCGGCGTCGTTGTGCGCGGCGGGATCGTCGACCCAGACGTCCACGGAGCCGTCCTGGATGCTGTAGGGCGTTCCGGCGGAATAACGGAACAGGCCGCCGAGGACGAGCGTGCCGTAGCGCTCGAAGTCGAGGCGGTAGTTACCCCAGATGCGAGCGCGGTGGGGCGTGTCGCCCGCGAGATAGCCCGTCGGAGATGCGGCAGCGACGGGGATAGAGTTCGGATAGTCGCCCAGCGCCGAGCCGATTCCCGGCTGGTTGCCAGCCTCACCCTCGTAGTTGCCCCACATGCGGGACCACGTGTAGTTGCCACCGATGTTCCATGTCGTGTTGGGGCGGTAGTCGAAGGTTAGCGCAAGGCCGTCGTACTCACGAATCGCGTTCGGGTTGTTGGCCCACACCTTCTGGTCGAAGAGGTCCGGCGTGCCGTCGCCGTCCGGATCGATCTCTACTGTGTGCTGGTAGGCGCCGCCCTTGAAGTCATCGATGAGGTCTTCGAAGGTGCGGTGGGTGTAGGTCAGGGTCACGGTGCCGGTGTTGTTCGGCAGGGCGCGCTTGACGGCGAAGTTCATCTCGCGTGCGTAGGGGCTCTGCAGATCCGGGTCGAGCACGGTCGTCGGGAACTCGGGGCTCTTGTACTCGGTCGTCAGTGCCCAGTTCGCGGGATCCGCGATCGCGGCATCGATCACGTCGCCGGTCACATCGAGGTGTTCGGGACCGATGTACCACTGGCGCGTGATGCGGGGCGCCGAGCCGATGCCGGTCGAGTTGTTGATCTGGCCGTCGTGGAGGCGCGCGACGTACTTGCCCCACGTGGCCATGACCTGCCAGTCGTTGTTGATGTTGTAGGTGACGCCGAGGCGCGGCGAGATGTCGCTGAAGTCGACCGTCTGGGTCGGCATCGGGCCTTCGCTGTCGTAGGCCTCGTGACGCAGGCCCGCGTCCACGCGCCAGCTCCCAATCTCCCNNGGAGTCCTGCAGATAGAACGCGCTGTAGTCGACGTACGCTCGACCGTCGATGGCCAGAGCCTCCCAGAGGATGTAGGGCGCGACGCTGAGGAGGTTGTAGCGCGGGACATCGTTCTCATCGAGCCGGGAGAACATGTTCCCCGTCAGGTCGATGAGGTTGTAGGTGGCCGAGGACTGACGGCTGGTACCGCCCGTCTCGGATTCGACCGTCTGGAAGCCACCTTCGAAGGTGTGCGAACCCCAGCTATCCGTCGGGATCGTGTAGGTCAGCGCGGTGCCGAAGGTCGTGTTGTTACGGATATCGACATCCGTGGCATCCCACCAGTGATTGTGGAAGATGTATCCGTTGACGAAGTCCCAGTAGGGGACGCCGTTAGCCGGGTTACCGCCCGACTCGATGGAGACGTCTTTGTCGCTCCACTGAGCGTCGATGAAGAGCGCGTCACTGAGGACGCCCTGATAGGACGCGGTCTTCACCGTGCGCGGATCGCGGCGCAGCCCGAGGGCGCGCAGGTCGCCGGCCATCCCGAGCTCGTCCGAGTTGAGCGACTCGGCCTCGAAGTCCAGGTAGTTGGCGTCGATGATGTGCTCCGAGGTGATGGCGCCTCGGGCCTTGTACTGGAAGCGCTCCTGGTCCGCGGTGGTCGTGAACGGGCGGGTATACTCGGGCGGACCAGCAAGACCAGAGATGCTTCGCTCCGGACGGTACCAGCCAGCGAGGAAGAACCAGAGACGATCCTTCATCACATAGCCGCCAACCGTGGCCATGGCGGTCCAGTTCAGGTCGTCGTTTTTCGCGATGCCGCGCTCCTCGTCGAAGGGCGTCTGGCCGTCCCACTTCTCGTTGTCGTAGATCACGCGTGCGGAAGCGGTGAACTCGTTGCCGCCGGACTTCGTGATCGCGTTGAGGACGCCCCCCTGGAAACGGCCGTAGCGCGCGCTGATGCCAGAGGTGAGAACCTGGATCTCCTCGACGGCATCCTCGATGTACAGCGTCGGTCCGCCACCAAAGTTGGGGTCGGAGATCTCCGAGCCGTCGAGCAGGACGACGGTGTCGAACGACGGGGCTCCGCCGATCGATGGCGTGCTGTTCGGGCCCGGGGTGACGTTCGGCGCGTTGAATGCGACGGCCTCGATACGGCGATCCTGCAGCGGGAGCTCTTCGACTGTCGAATCCAGACTGAAGTTCTCGCCGTTGGCCGTTGTCTCCATCCGCGTCTGAGTGCCGATGACCTCGACCTCTTCGACGAGGTCCTGGCCAGTCAGCATCTCGACGTCGAGCGGGACGGTCTGGCCCAGCGTGAGGGGGAAGGAGAAGTCCATCGTCTTCTTGCCGGGGGCGGAGATGACGACGCGATAGGGCCCGACGGGCAGCAGACCGAAGAGGAACTTACCGGCCTCGTTGGTCCTGGCTTGGCGCTCGCCGAGCAGGGCGGGGGACTCGACCGTGACGAGGGCGCCAGCGATTGGCTGCCCGTCTTCGTCGACGACGGTCCCGTTGACGCGGCCCGTGGTCTGCGCCTGGCCGAGGGCCAGCGCGGGGACCAGGAGCAGCAGGATGAGGATGGTGATTCTTCGCATGGGCACAACACTCCTGCGCGGAAGAGGGCTCTCCCGCTGGTTGGCCCCAGGACGTTGCTACTTGTGCTCGCCGGTGGACGGCCGGCGACCGAGAGCGCTTCTTGGCGCGCGAGGCGCCTAGCGCTCCCCTCCCTAGCTGACTAGGCATTTAGCAATCTTCATGCCTCTGCGTGTGGGTTTTTAAGTTGCTGACGTGACACGTTATCGCCCCCTGCGAGTTTCGGGCGTGTTCTCGAATTCTTCAAGAAATTGGATTCATTCAATGCATTGGACGAGAGTGTCCGAGGCTGATGGTGTGTATAAGATATTTCACGCGATGCAAAAGAAAGCTGGCAGCAACATAAAAACGGCCGCCGCTTGCGCGGCGACCGTTTCGGTTCGTTGAAGCTGTAGTGTTGTCTACTTCCAGGACGCTCCGACAGTGAGGAGCCACTCGCGCGGGTTCTGGTAGTCGCCCGCGGAGATCGACTGGCCGAAGCGGCTGCCGAGCGAGTAGCCGATCGGGACGCCGTCGTCGTTGGTGTCGACGATGATCGAGGTGTTGTGGCTGATGAGCTCGTCACGGTCGAGGATGTTGACCGCGCTGAGCTTCACCCACGCGGACAGATCCTTGTAGACCTGGACCTGGTAGCGGGCCGAGAAGTCGAGCGCCCAGGAGCTGTTGAAGCGGTGGGCGCCGCGCGTCGAGTCGAAGAAGTGGGGGTAGCGCTCCGAGAGGTCGTCGAGCGCTGCCGGGTCGTCGTTCCACACGCGGACGTTACGCGCGAGGGAGTACGGCGTGCCCGAGGAGAAGCGGAGCAGGCCGCCGAGCGTCAGGCTGCCGTAACGCGAGAAGTCGAAGCGGTAGTTGCCCCAAAGGCGCGCGCGGTGCGGCGTGTCGCCCTGCAGGTAACCGGTGGGGGCGGCCGTCGCCATCGGGATCGAGTTGGGGTAGTCACCGAGGACGGAGCCGTTTCCGGGCTGGCCGACGCCTTCGCCTTCGTAGTTACCCCAGGTGCGCGACCACGTGTAGTTGCCGCCGATGCTCCACGTCGTGTTCGGGCGGTAGTCGACGGTCAGGACGATGCCGTCGTACTCGCGGATCGCGTCCGGGTTGTTCGTCCAGACCTTCTGGTCGAAGCTCCCGAAGAGCGTGCCGTCGAACTCGACGTCGATGATGTTCTGATAGTCGCCGCCGGTGAAGTCGTCGAGGAGGTCCTTGAACACGCGGCGGGTGTACGTGAGGCTCACCGTTCCGGTGTTGTTGGGGAGCGCGCGCTTGACGGCGAGGTTCAGATCCTGCGCGTACGGCGCGCCGAGATCCGGGTCGACGACCGTGGTCGGGAACACCGGGCTGGTGTAGCCCGCGACGGTGGCCCAGTTGTCGGTGTTGCTGATCGCGGCGTCGATGGTAGCGCCATCGGCGTCCATGATCGTCGGGCCGACGTAGTCGACGTAGATGATCATCGGGGCGGAGTCGACCCCGGTGGAGTTGTTGATCTGGCCGTCGTGAAGGCGCGCGACGTACTTGCCCCACGTCGCCATGACCTGCCAGTCGTTGTCGATGTTGTAGGTCACGCCGAGGCGCGGCGAGATGTCGTTGAAGTCGACGGTCTGGACCGGCAGCGGGCCCTCGTTGTCGTACTGCTCCCAGCGGAGGCCGGCGTCGACGCGCCAAGAGCCGATCTCCCAGGAGTCCTGGACGTAGAATGCGTCGTAGTTGATGAAGGCGGAGCCGCCGAGCGGGAGGGCTTCCCACAGCTCGTAGTCGCCGCCGTCGGCGACGCTGAGGATGTTGTAGCGCGGGTTGCCGTTCTCATCGAGGCGGCTGAACACCGACTCGACCCAGTCGAGCAGCGCGAAGCCGACGGGGGACTGGCGGTTCTCACCGCCCGTCTCGGACTCGAGCATCTGGAAGCCGCCCTCGAGGGTGTGGGCGCCATAGCTCTCGCTGACGAAGTTGTAGGTCAGCGCCGCGCCGAAGGTCTCGTTGTTGCGGATCGAAGGATCCGACGCGTCGAACCAGTGGTTGTGGTAGGTCAGATCCTGGGTGGCTTCCCAGTAGGGGATGCCGCCGGTCGGGTCGCCGCCGCTCGCGATGGAGACGTCCTTCTTGCTCCACTGCGCGTCGACGAAGAGCGAGTCGTTCAAGACGCCTTGATAGGCGGCGGTGTAGACCTCGCGCGGGTCGCTCCGGAGGCCGAGGCCGAGGAGGTCGCCCGCGGGGAACGCTTCGTAGTTGGATGTCGTCTGGTCGTACTCGAGATAGTTGACGTCGAGGACGTGCTCGGGGGCGATCGCGCCGCGCATCTTGTACTGGTAGCGCTCCTGCTCCGTCTCGGAGGTGTAGCTGCGCGTCCAGCTATCGATGCCGACCGAGTCGGACTCGCTGGTGCTCGGCTGGTACCAGCCCGCGAGGAAGAACCACAGGCGGTCCTTCATGACGTAGCCACCGACCGTGCCCATCGCCGTCCACGAGAGGTCGTCGGCCTGGGGCAGTCCCGCGTCGTGAGGGGTCTGCGAGTTCCAGTCGTCGTTCTCGTACTCGAGGCGCACGGACGCGGTGAACTCGTTGCCGCCGGTCTTGGTGATCGCGTTGAGGACGCCACCCTGGAAGCGGCCGTAGCGCGCGCTGATCCCGGAGGTCAGCACCTGGACCTCTTCCACGGCGTCCTCGATGTAGAGGGTCGGGGCGCCGCCGAAGTTCGGGTCGGAGATCTCGGCGCCGTCGAGGAGGACGGTCGTGTCGAAGGACGGCGCGCCGGCGATCGAAGGCGTGGAGTTCGGTCCGGGCGTCACGTTCGGAGCGTTGAAGGCGAGCTCTTCGATCCGGCGGTCGTTGAGCGGCAGCTCTTCGACCATCGTGTTCAGGTTGAAGTTCTCACCGTTGGCGGTGGTCTCCATCCGCGTCTGCGTGCCGAGCACGTTGACGACCTCGACGAGGTCCTGACCCTCGATCATCGTCACGTTGAGCGGGACGGTCTGCCCGAGCGTGAGAGGGAACGAGAAGTCCATCGTCTTCTTGCCCGGTGCAGAGACGACTACGCGATACGGGCCGACGGGCAGCAGGCCGAAGAGGAACTCGCCGCGCTCGTTGGTGCGCGCCTGGCGCTCGCCGAGCAGGGCGGGGGATTCGACGGTCACGATTGCGCCGACGACCGGTTGGCCGTTCTCGTCGACGACGTTGCCCGACACGCGGCCCGTGGTCTGCGCTTGACCCAAGGCCAGTGCGGGGATGAGCAAGATGAGGAAGATCAGTGCCAGCTTTCGCATTCCCATGCCTCTCCCGTGCCGAGACGCACCAAGCGCTCGACAGAGTGGACCCAGGACTGTGATTCACTGATTGGATCTCGCTGGACGGGCGAGTCCTCTTGCACTGACGCGACGAGTTGCGGGCCGCCGCCGGTGCCCTCCCAAGTACGACGAACAAATGCAATATGCGTGCCGCGCCCGGGGCGGACGATATCTCTTTGCAGCAGCGTGTCTTGCCTCGAAGACGAGCGCTAGCTTGTAGCGCGTTCCATCCAAAAACTTGGACGCCTACAAGAACCTGGACGCGAGAGAGGAAAAAGGGGGGCCGCCCGCGTCGCGGGCGGCCCGGTCTATCCAAAGCGTTGGCGTCAGCTTCAGCGCCAGGTCGCTCCGAGAGTGAGGAGCCAGGTGCGCGGCGTCTGATAGTCGGCGCCCGAGTCCGCCTGGCCGAAGTTCGCGCCCTCGACGTACCCGACCGGTACGCCGACGTTGCTCGAGTTGATCAGCAGGCCGTCGCTGTCGACGGCGAAGACCGAAGTGTTCCAGGAGATGAGATCGTCGCGGTCGAGCGCGTTGACGGCGCTGACCTTGACCCAAGCGGTGAGGTCACGCCAGACCTGGATGCGGTAGTTAGCGGACAGGTCGAGCGCCCAGGTGCTGTTGAAACGGCGCTCGCCGCGGCTCGTGAAGAAGTGGGTGTAGCTGCGGCCGACGTCGTTCGCAGCGGCCGGGTCGTCGTTCCAGATCGGCACCGACGCGGCGAGGCTGTAGGGCAGCGCGGACGAGTATCGGAAGAGTCCGCCGAGGCTGAGGTTGCCGTGGCGCCCGAAGTCGAAGCGGTAGTTACCCCACGCGCGAATGCGGTGGCGGGTGTCGCCGGCGAGGAAACCGGTCGGAGCGGCTGCGGTCACCGGGACGGAGTTCGGGTAGTCGCCGAGGGCGGAGCCGATCCCGGGCTGATTCGTCGCCTCGCCCTCGTAGTTGCCAAAGGTACGCGACCAGGTGTAGTTGCCGCCGACGTTCCAAGTCGTGTTGGGGCGGTAGTCGAAGGTCAGCGCGAGGCCGTCGTACTCGCGGAGAGCGGACGGGTTGTTGGCCCAGACCTCCTGGTCGAAGGGCTCGAGGGTTCCGTCGCCGTTCGTGTCGATGTTGACGATGTTCTGGTAGGCGCCGCCGGTGAAGTCGTCGACGAGATCGTTGAAGTCGCGCTGCGTGTAGGTCAGCGTGACCGTTCCCGTGTTGTTGGGCAGTGCGCGCTTGACCGAGAGGTTGAGATCCTCGGCGTACGGGCTGCTCAAGCCCGGGTCGACGACCGTCGTCGGGAACTCGGGGCTCGTGAAGAGGATGGGAGCGGCCCAGTTGTCGAGGTTGCTGATCGCGGCATCGACCTCGGCGCCGGTCGCGCCGGTCAACGTCGGACCCTGATAACCGGCCCAGATGATGCGAGGAGCCGAGTCGACGCCGGTGGAGTTGTTGACGTGCGCGTCGCTTAGCCGGGCGACGTAGCGGCCCCAGCTCGCCTGGACCTGCCAGTCGTTGTTGATGTTGTACGTGACGCCGAGTCGCGGGGAGATGTCGTCGTAGTCGACGGTCTGGACGGGGAGCGGTCCTTCGTTGTCGTACTGCTCCCAGCGCACGCCGACATCGAAGCGCCAGGCCCCGATCTCCCAGCTATCCTGGAGATAGAAGGCGTCGTAGTTGATGAAGGCGTTGCCGCCGAGCTCGAGCGCTTGCCAGAGGAAGTAGAAGCCGCCGTTCTGCAGATCGAAGAGCGACTCGCCCGAGGTGTCGAGGCCGGCGAAGATCGCGCCGGTCGCGTCGATGAGGTTGAAGCCCGCGGAGGTCTGACGGTTCTCACCGCCAGTCTCGGACTCGAGGGTCTGGAATCCGCCCTCGAGGGTGTGCGAGCCGTAACTGTCCGTCACGAAGCTGTAGGTCAGGCTCGTGCCGAAGGTCTCGTTGTTGCGGATGGACGGGTCGGTCGCGTCCCACCAGTGGTTGTTGTAGCTGAAGCCGTTGATCACGTCGCGGTAGGGGATGCCCCGCGCGGGGTCTCCGCCGGCGATGATCGAGACCTCCTTGTCGCTCCACTGCGCGTCGAGGAAGATCGAGTCGGTCAGGACGCCTTGGTAGGAAGCGGTCCAGACCTCGCGCGGATCCGAGCGGATGCCGAGCGAGTCGAGGTCACCGGCGCGCAGACCCTCCCAGTTCGCGACGCTCGCCTCGTAGTCCAGGAAGTTCGCGTCGACGACATGGTTCGAGGTGATCGCGCCGCGCAGCTTGTATTGGAAGCGCTCTTCCTCGTCCGAGCGGGTGTAGCTGTTGACGAAGCCCGAGGGGCCGACGCTGCCGGAGGTCTGGCTATCCGGCTCGTACCAACCGGCGAGGAAGAACCAAAGGCGGTCCTTCATCACGTAGCCGCCCACGGTGCCGAGCGACTTCCACGCGATGTCGTCCTCCTGCGACACGTTGTTCGCCTGGTCGAAGGGGGTCTGGGAGTCCCAGTCGTCGTTGGTGTACTCGACGCGCACCGACGCGGTGAACTCGTTGCCGCCGGTCTTGGTGATCGCGTTCAAGACGCCGCCCTGGAAGCGGCCGTAGCGGGCGCTGATGCCCGAGGTGAGGACTTGGATCTCCTCCACCGCGTCCTCGATGTAGAGCGTGGGTCCGCCGCCGAAGTTCGGGTCGGAGATCTCGGCGCCGTCGAGCAAGACGACGGTGTCGAAGGCCGGCGCGCCGGCGATCGATGGCGTCGTGTTCGGACCGGGCGCGATGTTCGGCGCGTTGAAGGCGATGTTCTCGATCGTCCTCGTCTGGATCGGCAGCTCCTCGACCGTGTTGTCGAGGTTGAAGTTCTCGCCGTTCGCCGTCGTTTCCATACGCGTCTGGGTGCCGATGACCTCGACCTCTTCCACGAGGTCCTGGCCGGCCAGCATCGTCACGGACAGCGGCACGGTCTGCCCGAGGTTCAGCGGGAAGGAGAAGTCCATCGTCTTCTTGCCCGCGGCGGAGATGACGACGCGGTACGGGCCGACGGGAAGAAGGCCGAAGAGGAAGTCGCCACGCTCGTTCGTGCGCGCCTGGCGCTCTCCGAGCAGGGCGGGGGATTCTACGGTGACGAGCGCGCCGACCACCGCTTGTCCATCTTCGTCGACGACCGTGCCGGTGACGCGGCCAGTCGTCTGGGCCTGTCCGAGCGCGAGGGCCGGGACAAGCAACAAGGTGAGTATCAGGGCCAATCTCTGCATGGGGTGCGTTCTCCTCTGCCGAGCGCTTCGCTCGGCGGGGTGGTGGCTCCCCGCAGGACTTACTGTGTGACTCGATGGACCGTGGACGGGCGGCCCTTGACGCCTCCGCGAGTGACCGCGGAAGCCCTCCCAGTTGCCTGGATTAATAGCAAAGCGCTTGCCATTATGCAGTAAGCCTCTAAGTCGCGCGGTGCGTTCGGCTTGCCCCGCTCTCGCTCCGGGCACGGCGGGAGACGGATCCAAAAGCTTGGATAACATCCAAAAGAGTGGATGTAAGGCGGGTCGAGAAAAAAGAAGGAGGCGGATCGCTCCGCCTCCCTCGTCGTTGCCATCTAGTGATCGTCTACTTCTTCTGCGCGGCCTCGAGGCGCTGGACGAGGTCCTTCGTCTCTGCGGCCTTGGGCGAGTCCGGGGCAACTTCCACGAACTTCTTCAGGGCTTCGATCGCGGCCGGCTGTTCGCCGCTACCGAGGCACACGTAACCGAGGAGGTAGTACGCCTGGGAGAAGCCCGGGTCCATCGACAGCGCCTTCTCGAGGGCGAGCTTGGCGGTGGCGTAGTCCTTCTCGTTGTAGCGGGACACCGCGATGTTGTACATCGCAGGCGCGGCGCTCTTGTCGCCTTCGGGGAGCTTGCCGAGGGCCTCGAGCGCGGCGGCGGTGTCGCCCTTCTTCTGGTAGTAGGACGCGAGCTGGAAGTAGGCCGTGACGTTGTTCGGATCCGCCGCGATCAGGGCTTCGAGCGCGGGCTTGAGGTCGTCGGTGCGACCCGCGCCATTGAGCGCCACGATGCGGTTGGTCAGGATCGCGAGGTTCGTCGGGTCGGCCTCGAGCTCCTTCGCGAAGGCGTCGGCGGCGATGGAGAACTCCTTCTTCGCCTTGGCATCACGCGCGAGCTCGGCGTCCTTCTTGGCGAGCTCGAGCATCACGCTGCCGTAGACGCCCTGGATGCCTTCCTGATCCGGGACGAGCTCGAGCGCCTTGTCCAGCACCGGCTTCGCCTCGGCGTGCTGGTTCTTGTAGAAGAGCGCGACGCCCTTGAGGTAGTAGGCCGGGCCCAGCTCCGGCTTCTTCTCGAGCACCTTCGTCGTCTCGGCGATCACCGCATCGAAGTTGCGCGCGGAGAACAGCTCGGAGATCTGCTTGAGCTCGTCACCGACCTCGCCCATCGCCACGGCCTGGATCGCGGCACGCTTCTCCTTGGCCGTGCCAGCCGTCACTTCGAAGAACATGCGGGCGCCGCCCATGATGCGGACGCCCTCGACACCCTTCTCGGGATGGCCCGCGGTGTCGTACTCGTTCATCGTGCGGCCCGAGGGCTCCTTGGCGGAGTACTTGAAGTGCTTCACGTAGTACTCGTCGCCCTTCATCGTGAGCGTGTAGGTCCCGCCTGGGAAGATCGGCACGAAGAACTTGCCCTTCTTCTTGACCTTGACGTCGCGAGGCGCGCGGCTCGAGGTCGCAACGGGCTCGAAGTGCAGGACGACGTTGCCGAGCGGCGTGCCGTCTTCGAGCTTCACCGTGCCCTGGACGCGGCCCGGGTTGAGCTGCGCGAGCGTCGAAGCGGTGAAGAGAACAAGAACGAGGGTCATCACGAAGCCCAGGCGGAGCGCACTCCGGGAGGCGAGCGTGGTTGGCCTCTGCGGCATGACGGGATCTCCCTTTGGCGTTGACGCGACCGTCAACCCGAACAGAATTCGAGCGGCGCGGCCGCGCCGCCGGATGGGGGGGCTCCCATGATAGGGGTCAGCACAAACGTGCCGCAAACCAGGTTTGCGGCACATGTTCGACTATGTGTGTTCGCCGGGGAAGAGTCCGGCTGACCGAGGTTCAGGAGCGAACCTTGAACTTGAGCAGAATCGGGTGCGGCAGCTCGGGCGAGTCGACGTGGAGCTCGAAGCGCTGCCCGCGCACGCCGGTCTCCGGACGCGGGAAATACAGGTAGTCGTAGGCCCAGGTGTTGCGCGACAGGTGGAGCTCCGGGCGCTCGACGCCGTTGTCGAAAGTTGGCGTCCAATTGCTCGAGATCTGCTCGTAGGTCTGGAAGCGGCCTCGCGCGAAGCTGATCAAGTCGCCGACGCGGCGGTCGACCGTGAGCTTCTTGTAGTTGCGCTTCAGCTCGTCGGCGCCGACGGCCGGGTAGCTGCGTCCTTCCGAATCGACGAGACGGAACGACTCCTTCGTCAGAGTGACGCCAGCGAGCCCCTTGTTCGCGAGTGCGAGCTCGAGGGGCATGTAGCCTTCCTCGTGCCGTATCCGCGCGACTTTCGTGTTGACCACGATCGTCATCAGCTTCCCGTCCTCGATGTACGAGGTCAGGTTCAGTTTCGGGTTGAGGTCTTGGGCCTCTTTGAACTCCTCATGCGACTGCGAGGAGCAGGCGAAGGAGAACAGGAGGCTTGCGAGTACCGTGACGAGAATGATGCGGCGCATGGTTTCGAACCTCTCTGCGGTGCTACACGTCCCCTGCAATGGCACCGGTATCGTGGCACCAGTATTGATGGATGCCCGGCGCCACGTCAAAGTTTCGCTTCCCTTCTGAGTGTGGGTGGTCGTGAAAGAGCCCCTCGCGGCCGGGCGGCGCGAAGGGCTCACGATTGGTCTGAGTTTGGTGGGTTCAATCCACGGGGACCGTGTCGACCCAGAGGACTCCGTTGGGACTCAGCGGTCCGTAGAGCAATCCGTCTCCGTCGACCCAGAGCACGCCGTCGGGCGCCAGGTGGCGGTCCACCCACAGGACTCCGTCGACCCAGAGCACGCCGTCCGGGTGTACCGACGAGGTGCCGTCGAGCAGGCCATCGACCCAGAGCACGCCGCTCGGAGTCAAAGCGCCCGTCCCGTCCTTGAGGGAGTTCGGCGCGAGTGCCTCGTCGACCCAGAGCACACCGTCGACCCAGAGGACGCCGTCGGGCTGGACGAGCTCATCCACCCAGAGCACGCCGTCGCTGAGCAGGACGCCGTCCGCTCCGGGAAGAGAGCTCGGCGTGCCGTCGCTTTCGAGGAACGACAGACCTCCGGCGCGGTACAACTGATTGGCGAAGTACCAGCCGTTCCCGTAGATCAAGCGGCGTCCCCACGCGACGCTCTCGCTCGAGATCGACATGGTCGGCAGCTCGGAGAGCGCCAGAGTGGGCGAGGCGCTCTGCCCGGGGGTGAGAAGATCCGGGTTCGGAGCGATGGCGCTCGCGAGAGCGGCGACACCGAGCGCGTTGACGAGCCCCGCACCCTGCTCGACGAATCCGGCGTCGGGCAGCGGCTGCGCGCTGTACATCAGCATTGCCTTGACGAGCTCGGGGGAGAGGTCGCTCCGGGCATCGACGAGCGTGGCAGCGATGCCCGCGACGATCGGCGCGGCCATCGAGGTGCCGGAGAGCTCGAGGTATGCGCCGTGCACGAGGCTCGGATGGTCGACGGCGATCTTCGAGCCCGCGGAGAGCGGTGCGAGCAGAGCGCTTCCTGGTGCGACGACGTCTGGCTTGAGGAGGTGGTCGTAGGCGCGCTCGTCGTCTTGGATCGTCCCGTCGCCGTCGTGGTCGAATTCGATGTAAGAGCGCGTTGGCCCTCGCGAAGAGAAGCTCGTGACTCTATCGTCGCCCCGCTGGTCGCTGCCCTGGGAGTTGGCGGCGCCAACCGTGATCGCGCGGGGCGCGTTCGCTGGGGACAGGATTCCGCCGTAGAGCTTGTTACCGTCCTCGGTCTTGCCGAAGTTGCCGGCGGCGACGACGACGTGGATGCCTGCGTCGATCAGCTTCTCGACCGCCTGGCACAGCGGGTCGAGGTGCCATGACTCTTGCGGTGCCGTCCCGACCGAGAGGTTGACGACACGAATGTCGTGAGAGACGCGATGCTCGTGAATCCAAGCGAGCGCGTCCAGGAGGCTCTCCAGCTCGCCTTGCCCCTGGGCCCCGATCACTCGGAGGTCGACGAGGGGCGAAGCGGGGCTGACGCCTGCGAGTGAACGCGCGCCCGCCGTTTGAGAGAGGTTGCCGTTCCCGGAGATCAGGCCTGCGACATGGGTGCCGTGACCGAACGGGTCGTAGTTCCCCGTTGGAGCCTCCCCGGTGAAGTCGACGCGGTCGATCACGTAGCTCTGGCCACTCGCATCGCTCAGAGCGGCGTGATCCGCGATGCCCGAGTCGACGACGGCGATGGCAGAGCGGGTGCTCCCTGGCGCGATCATCCCTTGAAGTGCCATGACGCCCGTCGTCGCACGGACGTGGCTATCGACGCCCGCGCCGCCCCCCTGCGTCGCGATCGCCGAGACACTCCCGCTGAGGAGGGAGCGGTTCGGCACGAGGTAGTCGAAGATCTCCGCCTTGTGGAGCAATGCGAGCGCGGCCGGGTCCAGTTCGATGACCGCGGCGCCCAGCGCAACGTGCTCGGCGATGAGCTGCCCGTCGCACCGTTGCATCGCGAGGGCGAGGTCCACCCCCGGCTGCGGGCTGATGATGACGCGGACGTGCTGCCCGAAGGGGAGTTCCGCGACCAGGTCGGCGAAGTCCTCGGAGACACGTCCCATCTCGACGAGCTGAGCGACATCGCTCTGGAGCTCGACGAAGGTCGTCGCGGGGCTCCCGGTGCTCAGGTTCGCCTGAACCCACGGGATCGCGAACGCACAAAGAGCGAGGCCGAGGAGAGTGCGTCTGAGATTGCGCATCGACATGGCTGCACCCCTTTTGATATGACCCGATCAGTGGCGTCGGGATCTGCAAGTGGGGTGCCATCGCTCAAAGTGTTGCAATGAGGGGGATTACGGAGTCCCGCGCCTATTACTTCTTCGCTAGCCCAGACAGGCTGTCCGAAGTCGGGACATGTCGCCCGGACGACCTGGCGCGCGCTGCGGCGATGTCTCTCGCTTCCGGCTTCCGCAGGGGTCCTCGTGCTGGTGAACGCGTTCGTCGAGTAAGATCGCGCCCGTCAGGGAGTTGTCGCGACGTGAACCAGCACCCGAGAAAGAGCGCATCGAACGCGCGGCCGTTTCTCAGCGTCGCCGTGATCACGCGCGACGAAGAGGAACGCCTACCGCGGCTGCTCGAGCACGTCTGGGAGTACGCGGACGAAGTCGTCGTGGTCGACTCGGGCTCGTGCGATCGAACCCGCGAGATTGCGGAAGAGGCTGGAGCGCGCGTCTTCGATCTCGAGTGGGCTGGCTATGGGGCGCAGAAGCAGCGGGCACTGGATCGTTGCCTCGGGGAGTGGGTGCTCTCCCTCGACGCCGACGAAGCGCCCGACCCGCGACAACGTCGAGCGCTTCGTGCGTTGCGGGGCGCCGCCGACATCCCCGTCGACGCGTACGCTCTCAACCGCCTGACCCGCTACCTCGGGAAGGAGCTGCGCTACACCTGGTCGCCGGACTGGTGCGTTCGGCTCCTTCGGCGCGGGAAGGGGCGCTGGACCACGTCTCCGATCCACGAGAAGCTGGTCGTCGACGGAGCGATAGGGCGGCTCGATGGCCGCTTGCTGCACCTCGGCTATCGTGACCTCGGAGAGCACTACGGGAAGCTCGTACGCTACGCGGAGCTCGGTGCGCAGGCGGCCAGCGAACGCGGGCGGGTCTTTCGCGCTTGGCAGCTCGTTGCGCATCCGCTCGCCGCGTTCGTACGCCGCTACGTCTTGCACCTCGGCTTTCTCGACGGAGTGCGCGGATTGCTCGCCTCGGGTGCGGCCGCGAGCGGGACCTTCATGAAATACGCTTTCCTCTACGAGCGCGGACGTCGCGAAACGGCGCGGGAGCGCGGAGAGACGAAACAGTGAGCCTTCGATTCACCGAAACGGGTAAGGAACGGCGCGCTCTGCGCGCTGCGGTCCACAAGGAGCGGCCGGTCGTCCAGATCGGCCGCCAAGGCCTCGAGCCGGCCGTGATCGAGTCGGCCGAGGAAGTTCTCGTCGCACGCGAGCTGATCAAGGTCGCGGTCGGGAAGGGTGCGGAACAGCCGGTCCGGGAGCTCGCCGAAGGGTTGGCGACCGAGCTGGGCGCGGAGCTCGTCGAAGTCAAAGGGCGGACCTTCGTGCTCTACCGGCCGGAAGACGAAGAGCCGATCGCGGAGTTTGGGCAAGAGCAGGACTGAACGGAAAGGCGGCGAGGACTCGATGCGCTCGAAGAAGACTTGGTTGCGATGGCTGTCTCTGGCTGTTTTGTTGGTGCTCGTCGTCGTGGGTGTTGGCGCCGGGTGGGTCACCTGGCTTCTTCGCGCCAGCCTCCCGCAGCTCGACGGGCGGGCGCCGCTCTCGGGACTCGAGGCCGACGTGCGGGTCGATCGCGATGAGCTCGGCGTGCCGGCGATCTACGCACGTTCTCGCGCCGACGGGATGCGAGCCCTCGGGTACCTGCACGGACAGGACCGCTTCTTCCAGATGGACCTCGTGCGACGTCAAGCCGCCGGCGAGCTCGCGGAGCTCTTCGGCGAGCCGGTCGTGGCGACCGACGAAGCCTGGCGTGTGCATCGATTCCGGCATCTGGCGCGTCGCGTCGTCGAGAGCGCCGACGCCGAGCAACGCGCGTTGCTCGACGCCTATGTCGAAGGGGTGAACGCCGGTCTGGCTGCGCTCGGCGCGCGCCCGCCGGAGTACGTCCTCCTTCGACTCGAGCCGGCCGCCTGGCAAACCGAGGATTCGATCCTCGCGCTGTTCTACATGTTCCACTACCTGCAGTCGCAAGGCGCGCGTGAACGCCAGCTCGGCCTGATGCACGAGACCTTGCCCGCGCCGCTCTTCGACTTCCTCGCCGCAGGGGGCACGAGCTGGGATGCTCCGCTCGTTGGCGAGGCCTGGGCGGATCCGGAGCCGCCGGACGAGGCGGCGTACGATCTGCGAGCGGCGAGTGCGGCCAAGGCGGAGGCGGCCGTCGAGGAAGCCGCGGCCGCTCCCGGCAGCAACAACTGGGCCGTGAGCGCTGCCCGCAGCACGACGGGGTCCGCGCTCCTCGCGGGCGACATGCACCTGGCGATCAGCGTGCCGAACACCTGGTACCGGGCCTCTCTCGTCCTTGGCGCGGAGAGCCTCAGAGGCGCGGCCGCGGAGGCCCGGCGCGTCACGGGCGTCACCCTCCCGGGTTTCGGCTCGATCATCGCGGGGAGTAACGGGCACCTCGCGTGGGCCTTCACGAACAGCACCGGCGACTGGAGCGATGTCATCCTCCTCGAGCCCGACCCGGCCGACGCGACGCGCTACCTCACGCCAGAAGGTTCCGAGCCCTTCGAGGTCCACGAGGAGGAGATTCGGGTCAAGGGGCAGGACTCCGTGACCACGACGGTGCGTTGGACACGCTGGGGGCCGGTGATCGGTCGTGACCATGCTGGGCGTGAACTCGCGCTGCGCTGGGTGGCCCACGATGTCGAGGCCGTCGACTTCGACCTCCTCGGGATGGAGACGGCGACGAACGTCGAGGAGGCCTTCGAGGTTGCTCACGGTTGCGGCATGCCCGCGCAGAACCTCGTCGTCGCGACGGACGAGGGCACGATCGCGTGGACGATCATCGGCACCATGCCGCGTCGCGTCGGTTTCGATGGTGCGCTCCCGACGAGCTGGGCGGACGGGTCGCGACGCTGGGACGGGTGGCTGGACAAGAGCGAGTACCCGCGCATCGTCGAGCCCGAGGAGGGCCTGCTGTGGACCGCGAACAACCGCCTGGTCGAGGGAGAGGAGCTCGCGCTGATCGGTGACGGCGGGTATGCGCTCGGCGCGCGCGCCCGGCAGATTCGAGACGGTCTACGCGCGCGCGATCGCGTGAGCCCCGAAGACATGCTCGCGATCCAGCTCGACGACCGCGCCCTCTTCCTCACGCGTTGGCGCGAGCTCTTGCTGGCCACGTTGGAAGGCGAGGCGGCGGAGGGGCCCCGCGGAGAGTTGCGAAGCCTTGCGGACGGATGGAGCGGGCGCGCCGCGGCGGCGGATGCCGGTTACCGGCTCGTGCGGCGATTCCGGAGCCGCGTGGCCGAGCGCAGTCTCGCGCCGCTCCTTGCGAGCGTGACGGCGGCGGACGAGTCGTTCCGGTTCAGCAGCCGTCAGGTCGAGGGCGCGCTTTGGAGTCTCGTCGAGACGCGCCCGCGTCACATGCTGGACGCCGAGTACGAGAGTTGGGATGCCCTGCTCCTCGCGGCGGCCGACGACGTGATCGACGAGTTCGGCGCAGATGGAGCGCGTCTCGCGGACGCGACGTGGGGCAAGCGGAACACGGCTCGCATTCGCCATCCGCTCAGTCTCGCGCTCCCGTGGCTCTCCGAGACCATCGACATGCCTCGCGAGCCTCTCGACGGTGACCGCGACATGCCGCGCGTCGCGGCTCCCGCCTTTGGCGCAAGTCAGCGTTTCGTCGTCTCTCCGGGACGCGAGGAGGACGGCGTCTTCCACATGCCCGGCGGGCAGAGCGGCCATCCCCTCTCCCCGTACTACTCCGCGGGTCACGACGCCTGGGTCCACGGCGAGCCCACGCCCTTCCTCCCAGGGCCGAGCGTGCACACGCTCGTCCTCGAGAGCCTGGAGTAGCCGTGCGTCGCCCCCCGGTCGAGCTGCTCGTTCCGACTGCCCTCGCGGCGCTCGTGCGCACCGTGCACCTCGTGTGGCTCGCCGGGAGTGATCCCCTCTTTCGCGTGCCGGTCGTCGACTCGGCCTTTCACGCTACAGAAGCGGCTCGCATCCTCGGAGAAGGTTGGCTCGCCCCCGGCTCCGGGGCGTTCTACAAGGGGCCCCTGTTCTCCTACCTGCTGGCGGTGGTCGGTGCGTTCACCGGGCCGGAGCACTCCGTCGTCGCCGCGCGCATCCTCGCTGCGTGTTGTGGCACCGCGTCGGTCTTCCTCATCGCTCGCATCGCAGCCCGGCTCGGGGGCGCGCGGGCCGCTTGGGTCGCCGGTCTCGTCGCAGCGCTCTACGGACCCGCGATCTACTTCGACGCGACACTCCTTCTAACCCCTTGGGTGAGCTTGCTGCTCCTCGGTGCGGCGGATCGCCTCGTCGACGCGATGGAGCAAGAAGACCCAGCGCGGCCCCTCGCTTTCGCCGGGCTGCTTCTCGGCCTCGCGACGGTCACGCGGGCCAACGCGCTCCTCCTCCTGTTCGCGCTGGCTACGTGGCTCTTGTTTTCGGCGCCGCGGCGCTGGCCGGAGATGACACGGGTGCGCGCGCTCGCGCTGCTCCTCGTCCCCGCGCTCCTTGTCGTCGCCCCGGTCAGCGCTCGAAACGCGATCGTCGAGCGCGATCCGGTCCTCGTGTCGTGGAACGGTGGCATCAACCTCTTCATGTGCAATGACCCCGCCTTCGATCAGGGCTCGGGGAACTGGAACCCCGACTTCGCGTGGATGCGTCTCTACAACGCGCCCCCGGAGCTCGGCCGCGCGCGCGGGAGCGAGCATCAGCGCTTCTTCCTCGCGCAGTCGGTGCGGCGCGCCCGAACGGGCGGCGATGGGTCGCGATCGCGATCCTCGCGCTCGCTACCCTCGCCGGGACGATCGTCAGCGCGCCCGCGCGGGCGACACTCCCGCCGCCGGATCTCGTGCTCTACGGCGAGGAGCTCGACGGACGGGGGGATGCGGAGGGCGCGCTTGCCGCGTTCCAGCGCGCGGCGGCGGTCGAACCACGCAACCCTCTCGTCCGCATACGTGTGGGGGATCGGTTGCGGCGCAGTGGCCGCTTCGCCGAGGCGCTCGAGCACTTCGATGCGGTCCTCGCCCTCGAGGGCGTCGCGCGGGACTGGCACCTCGCCGCGCTTCGCTCGCGCGCGCGTTGCCTCGCTCAGCTCCGCCGTTTCGAGGAGG
>NPIG01000217.1_pt1 | contig 39875 bp, 36 predicted proteins | sample 8637441 | NCBI WGS metagenome assembly NPIG01 (sample SAMN07420675, study PRJNA396082) | bioreactor metagenome | isolation source: sample BR6 brine-fed electro-methanogenic bioreactor BR | place: Japan: Kochi | collected 2016-06-14
TCCAACCTGTGGATTTGGGGAAAAATCCGTGGGTAGGAAGGCTTTTCGAAACATGCTATACTGGATATACTGCATACCGGAGTCATGGCGTACAAACAAGAGCCATAGTGAAAGGAGTGAAGATCCCCCTGCTGCTTTTGCGCAAGGCGTTTGCCTCGGAAATTGCGTGCTCCTGGAAGAGCCTCTGCTTTTCCACGGAATCTCTTCGTTGCGAGTGAAAGTGAGGAGTGTATTGCTGTGCAAAAACTCGGAAGACTCATCTCTCTTCTCATCCTTCCCCTCATCGGTATTATTATCTACAGTACCCTCAAGGCGTACATCACGGGGAAAACCCCCATCTGGACCTTCGAAGTATCTCTCTTTCTTTTCGGCTCCTTCTTCATGCTCGGGGCCGCCTACTGTCATATGGAGAACAAGCATGTGGCGGTGGATGTGCTGAAGCACTATGCTCCTCCTTGGTTTCAGAGAGTTCAGGGGGTTTTTTCCGAGCTGGTGGTGCTCTTCGTGGTACTGGTCATTCTCTGGGTGAGCGTTCCCGCCGCCCTTCGAGCCACGGTGGTGAAGGAGCGTTCCATGCATCAGACTCCTTTCAACCCCCAGGTATGGTGGTTCCGCTGGATCATCCCTCTTTCCTGTGCTCTCATGTCCTGGCAGTCTCTTCGAAATATGCTGGGCTTCATCTTTCCCCGCTTTGTTCCTCCCGGGGATAGCTCCTCTGAACAGGAGGTGTAGCTCGTGGCATCCGAACTGTATCCTCTTCTGATGTTCGCTTCGCTCTTCGTTCTCCTCGCCCTGGGGGTGCCCATCGCTTTTTCCCTGGGGGCTGTGGGGATAGTCTTCTCCTACTTCCTCTGGGGCCCCGGAGCCTTGAACCTCCTGGTCTCCGCCGCCTGGGGAGCCATGAACAACTTCGTTATCATTGCGGTACCTCTCTTTATCTACATGGCCTACGTGCTCCAAAAGACCAATGTGGTGGAAGACCTCTACAGCGCCTTCTACAAATGGTCCGGAGGGCTTCGGGGCGGGCTTGCCATCGCCACGGTTATCGTGGGGGCGGTTCTCGGAGCGGTTTCGGGGGTGGTGGCAGCGGGGGTCATCGGTCTGGGGCTCATCGGATTGCCTCAGATGCTCAAGCACGGATACGATAAAAAAATGTCCCTGGGAACCGTCATGGCCTCGGGAACTCTGGGGCAGCTCATTCCTCCCAGCACCAACATGGTGCTTTACGGTGCCGTCACGGGGGTCTCCATCGGTGGCCTCTTTGCGGGGGGGATCATGGCGGGGCTTATTCTGGGGGTTCTCTACGTGGGGTACGTGATTATCCGGGGGCTTAGGGATCCAAGCTTCTGCCCCGCCCTTCCTCTCGAAGAGAGGGCTTCCCCCAAGGAGAAGCTTCTCGCTTTTCGGAGCGTCTTCTTTCCGGTGCTGCTCATTCTTCTGGTACTCGGCACCATTCTCCTCGGTATAGCCTCCCCCACCGAGGCCGCCGCCTTCGGTGCAGGGGGAGCCTTAGTTATCGGGATTCTCAACCGGCGTCTCACCTGGGAGATTGTCTACTCTTCGGCGTACGAAACCCTCTCCATCACTGCCATGGTAGGGTGGACTATGATCGGTGCCACCGCCTTCGGATCGGTCTTTTCCGGGGTGGGGGGAAACATGCTCATCACAAACCTTGCCATGAACATGCCCGGAGGCCCGAGCATGGTGCTTCTGGCCTCGGCGATCTTCTTCTTCGTCCTCGGCATGTTTCTTGAGCCCGGGGCAATCATCTTCTTTGCAGTGCCCATCGTGGCCCCCATCCTCGCGCGGCTCGGATACGATCCCCTCTGGGTGGGGCTGGCCTTCAACGTGCTTCTGCAGTGCGGCTATCTCTCTCCCCCCTTCGGCTTCAGCCTCTTCTACCTCAAGGGGGTGGCGCCGCCGGACGTTACCATTCTCGATATCTACAGGGCCAGTGTGCCCTTCATCGGGCTGCAGTTTATCTGTATTGTGATTATCTTCTTCTTCCCCTCCCTGATCCTCTGGCTTCCCCGGTTGGTGCTGGGTCTGTAGAGAGAGGTGGGGAGAGACGATTTTTTGCTTTTTCCAGAGATCCCATGATTCGATAGAGTCCGTTTTCCGGTTCCACGACTTCGAGAGAAGGGAGGGGAAACGAAGAGCCATAGAAAAAGCGGCAATCTACTTTGCGGAAGAGATGGTATGTTCGGAATATGCAAAAATCGAGAAGGAGGTTGTAATAGCATGAAGAAATTTGGACTGGTTCTTCTGGCAGTGCTTCTCGTAGTAGCCAGCGGCACCGCAGCCTGTGCGGCCACGGTGAAATGGCGTCTTGTAACCCATGCAGCTCCCGGTACAGAGCAGCAGCGCATTGCCGAGGTCTTCTGTGACACCGTGAAGACCCTTTCCGGGGGAGAGTTCGAAATTCAGCCCTTCCCGGCGGGGGTACTCTTCCCGGTCTTCGAAACCTTTGACTCCCTTCGCATGGGAGTGGTGGAAGCTTCCATGGTCTACGGAGCCTACTGGCCCGGCAAGGATCCGGGCTTTATCCTTCAGACCCGTCCCGGCTGCCCTCTGAGCACCTATGCCGAGGGAGCCTATCTGGATGAAAAGCTTTTCCCCTACTTCGAGAATCTCTATGCCAAGTACGACATGCAGTATCTGGGACATCTCATGGAGAGCCCCCTCTACGAGCAGCTTTTCTCGGTGGTGCCCATCAACACCCTTGAAGATCTCAAGGGACTGCGGATCCGCACCTCCGGATTCGGTGCCCGCTACTACGGCGCTCTCGGAGCCACCACGGTATCCCTCTCCTCTCCCGAGATCTACACCGCCCTGCAGACCAAGAACATCGATGCTGCGGAGTGGACCTTCTGGGATGAGAACATGCGCATGGGATTCCATGAGGTTGCCAACTACGTGCTGGATCCCGCCTTCCAGAACGGCACCTGCGAGTACTTCCCCCTGGTGGTGAACAAGGCGAAGTGGGATGCTCTTCCCCAGAACTTCAAGGACATCGTCCTCGCCGCCCGGGATCGAGCGCGCTACCTTTCCGCCATGGTCTACGTGCACGAGATCAAGGCTCGGGAGAAGTGGAAAGCCCTTCCGGACCTCGAAGTGATCACCTGGAGCGCAGAGGATCAGAAAAAGGCCCGGGCAGTGGGGCAGCAGCTGGTCTACGAAGAGTGCATGAAGACCCCCGAAGGCCAGGAATATCTGGAAATCTACCGGAACGTTCTCTGGGAGCTGGGCTACAGGGACGAAGCCAAGAATCTGGGATACGAAGAGTAGCTTTGTAAATCAAAAAGAGCAGCGGTTCGGGGCCGGATCGCAGATATAACAGCAGCGAGAGCGATTCCTGCTTTGTTTGTGCCGCTTCTCTAAAAGAAGAACCCGGGAAGCTCCCCTTGGGGAGTTTTCCGGGTTTTCCGTTGTTGTGGAGAGGCTCTTCTTCTTCGAATGCTGTGTTACAATGCCCGGAGGATCTTTCATCTCCGGAAATGGGGATTGTTCGGGGATCTTGCAAGAGACGGGAGAGGAGGATGAAGGGGTATGAGAAATAGCAAGGTTATTTCGGAACGGGGAAGTCCTCTCGAAGAGGCTCCCCAGGGGAGAGCTTTCTCCCTGGTGCGCTCTGTTATGGGGGGATCTCTCCTTTTTGTTTTGCTTATGGGAGTCCTGGGGCTCCCCGGAGAGGCTTCTTCCATGAAGGATCTCTTTCTTGCCCGCCAATGGGGGGAGGTGGATCTCCTTCTTGAGGATGTCTCCGGGGATTTTTCCGAGCTCCCCCCTCAGGAGCTTTCTCTTGCCATCAACGCCCTCTGGCTTCAGAAACGGTATGGGGACGCCCTGAAGCTTATTGAGGAGGGGAAGGAGCGCTTTCCTCGGGAAGTGCTTCCCTACGTTACCATGTTCCAGATTCTGGGATACGAGCGTACCGGTCAGGGATCTCGAGGGGTTGCGTTGGCCCGGGAGTTCTGGAAGGCCCCCCCGCCGGAGTTTCTGCGATACTATGTGGCCTATGCTCTAGGTAGGCTTGAAAAGAATGCGGGAAACATTCCCGAGGCCGCCGAGTGGTACCGCATCATGGCGGATCTGGGGGAGGGAAAGAGCTATCGCCAGCCCGCCCTTACGGCGCTTCTCGCTCTTCCGGGAGCCACCACGGAGGATGCCCTGAAAATGCTGGAGGACTTTCCTCTGAACGATAAGGCTCTGAAAATGCTTCGGGAGGTGGAGAACCCCTCCGCCAAGGTACTCACCGCCCTGGGGTATGCTGCCTATGCTCAAGGATCCTATACCAAGGCTCTGGAGATCTTCGACAAGGCCCTTGCCAAGGGGGCCAGGGGAAAGGCGGAGTACTGGCGGGCCTTCTCCCTCTACCAGCTCAAGCGTTACAAGGAATCTCTGGATCAGTGGAAGGTTCTTGCCCTTCGGGGAGCCTCCTATTCGCAGAGCTCCACCCGGCGCATAGGCATATGCGCCTACCGGGGTATTAAAACCCCCGTGGTGGAGGTTTTGGAAGAGCTGGCGGAGAAAAAAAGCGGGGGAATTCAGGAGACCGCCCTCTACTACCTCATGGTGATTGCCCACGAACTCGGCCCCTCCCATAAGGTGTCTCTCTGGCGAGACAAGCTTCGGGCCTCCTTCCCCTCGGGAAAGTACGGAGTGCAGAGCTACTGGAACGGTGCCTGGGATGCTTGGAAAAAGGGGAACATGGAGCGGGCCGCCAACGAATTGAGCCGGGGGCTTCCCCACGCCACGGGAACCGCCTGGCCTCCCCGGTTTCTCTACTGGATAGCCCGAACCCAGGACATTCTCAAACGTCCCGACAAGGCGGAGCGTTTCCGCAAACAGCTGGGAGCCCTCTATCCTCTGAGTTACTACGCCTTTTTGATATTTCCCGAGGGGAGCAAGCCCGTGAAGGACGAACTTCCCCAGACCCTCCAGAGCTCCCCCTCCCTGCTGGAGGAGTGGGGATTCTTCCAGTACGCCCGGCTCTCCCTGGCCAAGAGTTCCAAGGCCTCGGATCGCCTCCGGGCGGCTCGGATCGCCCTCTGGGATGGGGATGTCCGGGGAGCCTATCTTCTGGCAAACACCTTTCGCGGGGTGGTGCAGACTCTGGACTATCTCCCCCGGGAGGTGCTGGAGATGCTCTATCCCCGGGCTTACGAGAAGGATGTTCTCCAGGAGACCGAACGGTACGGGGTATCCCCCAACTTCGTGTGGGCGGTGATGCGTCAGGAGAGCGGCTACGATGCGGGAGCCACCAGCTATGTGGGGGCCATGGGGCTCATGCAGCTCATGCCCGCTACGGGAAAAGAAGTGGCCCGGCAGCTCAAGCTGGAAGACCCCAAATTTTACCATGCGGGAACCAATATCCATCTGGGTACGTATTATCTCTCCTCCCGGATGAAGCTCTTCTCTCAGAACATGCCCAAGGCGGCGGCGGCGTACAACGCCGGAGCCGGGGCGGTGCGCAAGTGGGAGGATCCTGAAAAGGATCTGGAGGAGTGGATCGAAGATATACCCTACCTTGAAACCAACGATTACGTGCGCCGGGTGATGGGAAACTATGCGGTCTACCGGATGCTCTACGGAGAAGCTTCCCCCGGGGCGAGCAAAGAAACCCCTTCGGAAGCTCCTCTCTCGGAAGACCAGGAGGATCGAGGACCGTAAATACAAACAAACATGGCAGGAAAGGATGAGTAACGTGGGTACGTCTTTGGCTGAACCAGTACAAAAAGTGGAAAAGACCCTTCAGGATCTGGGATACTCCGGGGAGATTATCTTCTCCGAAGAGACCATCTTCACCGTGGAGGATGCCTCCCGGGCGGTGGGAGTTCCTCCGGAAGAGATTCTCAAGACCCTGGTGCTTCTGGCGGACGACTCCCCCGTGCTGGTACTTCTCTCGGGAGTAAACCGGGTGCATCTCAAAAAGGTAAAGGCCCTTCTGGGGGCCAAAAGGGTGAAGATGTCCACCCCGGAATTCGTCTATGAGTACTCGGGCTTTCAGGTGGGGGGGGTGCCGCCCCTGGGATATCCCGAACCGCTTCCCGCCCTTCTCGACGAAGATCTTTTTCAGTATGCCGCAGTCTGGGCTGCGGCGGGGACGGATCACGCCTTCTTTCCCATCTCTCCGGAGATGCTCCGGGAATATACTCGGGGGGAGAAGGGAGATATCAAAAAATAAAGCGAGAAGGGGCCTTCAGAAGGCCCCTTCTCGCGGCTACTCTCGTTTTTGGTGTGGTTATTCTCCCCGAGCCTCGGGGTGGAGCGTTTCAAGCCAGCCGTCCATCTTTCTCAGGAAGGCCACCTTGCGAAGGGGGAGAAGAAAGACCTCCAGGTTGGGGCTGCTGGTGGCTTTGCGAATATCTCCTCCGAGGCAGACGTGGTCCTCGCCGCTCATGGAGCCGTGCATATGCACGAAAAGATCCTGATCCCGGACGCTTACGCTCCCTCCCAAAGAGGCAATGTCGAAGGGGCCTTTGGCGGTACTCTGCACGAGCTGGGTTCCGTCGAACCATGCGAAGGTAACGTCCCGCAGCATCCCTGCGGCTCCGAGAATCACTGCAGCGCTGATGCTTCCGTCTTTGCAGGCCTGGATAATTCCCTCCACCACTTCGTCTCCTTCCGCAAGACGGATTGCTACAATCTCATCGTTTACCACGTGTTTCATGGCGCTCACCTCCTTAGAAATGCCGAACTTCTCCAGAGGGAATGTTGTGGGGTGGGGCGGAAAAATCCGGTATGAGAAAAGGGGTACTCCCCCACGGTACGGAAGCTACTTTTCTTCAAGATGGAAAGAGCTTCCTCTTGGTTATAATATCACAAAAAAAGGAGGTTGTGCAAATATTCCATGACGAACGGTGGCATGTCTTTTGTGCGCAGTATAGAGAAGGGGGTTTTTCTTCGTGGCCTACGGATGGTATGGAGCTATCTTCATAACCGGTATCTTTGCGGGATTTCTTAACGTGGTGGCGGGAGGAGGTTCTCTTCTCACCCTGCCTCTTCTGGATGCCTTCGGTCTTCCCGTGGGAGTGGCCAACGCCACCAATCGAGTGGCCATACTGCTGCAGAATCTCGTGGCGGTGCAGCGTTTTCGGGCCAAGGGGGTTCTCGATTTTTCCAAGGTTCTCCCCCTGGCGGTGCCTGCCATGGTGGGATCTGTAGGGGGAACTCTGGTGGCCATCGAGATGGATCAGCACATTCTCCGGCTGGTTATTGCGGGGATCATCACGGGAATGGCCTTGCTTCTGATCTTTCGCCCCCGTATGTGGGAAGAGGGGGGAGGGAAGCCCTGGCCCTTTTGGGCAGTGGCGCTTCTCTTTTTCTGCATCGGTGCCTACGGGGGGTTCATTCAGGCGGGGGTGGGATTTTTTCTCATCTGGGCTCTTGTGGGGGTTTTGGGAAACGATCTGGTACATGCCAACGCCGCCAAGGTCACTCTGGTGGCGTGCTATACCGTGCTGAGTCTGGGGCTCTTCTTCTCCCGGGGGATGGTGAACCTTCCTGTGGGAGTAGCTCTTGCTCTGGGAAACATGGTGGGGGCGGTGCTGGGGGCACGATTTACGGTGATGCGGGGGAACCGGGCTCTTCGATACGTTCTTGTGGGGGCCATCCTGGTAAGTGCGGGGAGGATGCTCTATTCGTCCCTTTTCTCGTGAGTTTTTCCGGGGATGCCCGGAAAGCTTGGCCGCACGAAAACGGAGGAGCCTCCTGGCAAAGAGAGGCTCCTCCGGTTTTGATCTGTTCTTTAGTTTAGGATCCTTCGAAGAGGTACTGTTTCAGCTCTTCCCGGTTAAGCCCCGCCCCGAGGCCCACCGCAAGACGAAGCCTTGCCTTGGCGGGGGAGAGACTGCCTCCGGAGAGGGCCCCCATCTCAAGAACCTTGGTGTTGCCCCCCTCGAAAACGTCTCGGGGAAGCACCGTTCCCTGATGGCATCGGGAGGTGAGCACCACCGGGAGGTTGTTTTTGAGGATTTTTTTCAGAGGCGGAAGCCATTCGGGGGGGATGTTCCCCAGCCCGAACCCTGCCAGAACCATGCCGTCCATCTTGGGATTCTCCGCGCAGCAATCCAGAAGGTGGGAGCTCGCCCCGAGGCTAGCGTAGAAGATGGGGATATTCTGGAGGGGGACGATGGATTCTCCCAAGGATCGGGTACGTTGGGGGCGCCGCTTTATGTAAATCTTATCTCCCACCAGGGTTCCCAGAGGACCCTTGCCGGGGGCACGAAAGGCGTCCCGGCGCTGGGGAATTTCCTTGGTAACTTCCGCAGCGTTGAAGATCTGATCTTGAATGCAGACAAGGGCCCCAAGCCCCCAGGTGTGTTCCGACGCCGCTGCCAGAAGGGCGTGATAGAGGTTCATGGCCGCATCGGATCCGAAGTTGTCCCAGGGGATGAGAGATCCCGTAAAGATCACCGGCTGGGGATAGATCCAAAGGAGGTCTGTCAGGTAGGCCATCTCTTCGAGAACATCCGTACCTGCGGAGACCACCACTCCCCGGGCGCCTCCCCGGACGAGGGTGCGAAGGCGTTCGATGAGATCCATGGTCATTTGTATGGTATAGTGACTGCTGGGTTGGCGGCTCCACTCCACCACCTCAAAGACCGCATCTCCCGGAAGGGGAGGCAGGGCTTTGAAGATCCGTTCTGCTGCCGCGGCCCGGGCTTCTTCGGGGTCCTGTTTCTGGGGACCCCCGGGGGGATAACAGTAGTTTCCAGCCCCCACAAGAACGATTTTACCTCGCTCGGATGTCATGCAAACACCTCCTCAAATGAACAGAGCGAGTGTATCACTAAAAGGAAAAAAGAGGAAATCCTCCCTCTGGAACTGGGGATTTTTTGAGAAGCAAGCATCTCCTGGGGCTGTGCCTGAAAGATTGGAATCCCCCGGAGGAATACACCAAGTCGGGAGGCCTGAAGTATGCGAATTGTCATCGTAGGGGCCGGAGAAGTGGGCTATACCGTTTCCGGCCAGATGGCCCGGGAGGGGCACGATGTGACGGTGATCGAGTCGGATCCCCTTCGGGCGGAGAAGGTGGAGAACGATCTTGATGTTATGGTGATCCGAGGCAACGGAGCTCGTCCTCAGGTGTTGGAACAGGCGGGGGTGACGAAAAAGAGCCCCGTGGATCTCATGGTTGCCTGTACCGAGAAGGATGAGGCGAATCTTCTCGCCTGCTGGATAGGTAAGAGAAACGGTGCCCGAAAGGTGATCTCCCGGGCACGAAATTTGGAGTTCACCGATTCCGAAAGCTGGGCCCGGGAGCTGGGGATCGACCTTCTCATCTCCCCGGAACGTTCCGTGGCTCGGGAGATCGAAGAGCTTCTATCGGTCTCCTCGGCTCTGCGTACCGTGGAGATCGCCGGAGGCCGAGCGGGGGTCTACGTCTTTCGGGTGGCGGAGAAGGCCCCTCTGGCGGGGCTCTCCCTCAAGGAGTTTCGAAAGCGTTATCCCGAGTTGGTGAGCATTGTGGTCTTCGTGGAGCGAGGCTCCTCGGGGTTTCTCCCCGGAGGTGATACGGTGCTGCAGCCCGAAGATCTCTGTTACGCCGTAACCTTTCGCAATCAGGTATGGAGGCTGGAGGAACTTTTCGGCCCTCCCCGGCGGCGCAAGGCCCTGCGCCGGGTTCTCGTGGTGGGGGGAGGCAAAGTGGGGTTTCAGGTGGTGCAGCGGCTGGAGCAGCATCATAAAAATCTGGATATCAGGCTTATAGACAAGGACAAAGAGAAGTGCGAACGTCTTGCCCGGGAGCTGGGACATTCCATCGTGATCTGCGGGGATGCGGCGGATAAGGATCTCCTCAACTACGAGGGGGTCTCTGTGGCGGACGGCTTTGTCACCACCACCGCCAGCGATGAATCCAATATCGTTCTCGGCATTCTCGGCAAGAGCCTGGGGGCGGCCAAGTCCATAGCGGTGGTGCGTCGAAAGGCCTTCATGCAGATGGAGAAGCATCTCCCCGTGGACGCTTTGGTGAATCCCCATCTCTCCCTTGCATCGGTGATCATGCAGCAGATGCGTTTCCCCCGGAGCCGGGGAAACATCTCCCTGCTGGATAACATCGGGGCGGAGATGATTGAGGGAGTGCTCCCCCAGGAATGTCCCGCTTTGGGGGGAACCATCATGGATCTTGCTCTTCCTCCGGGGATCATCATCGCCCTGGTGGAGCGGGGAAAGCATATCTTCGTTCCCTGGGGAGATACGGAGCTTCTTCCGGGGGATCGGGTTATTCTCTTCGCCGGCTCGGATCAGATGGCCGAAGCCGTGGATTTTCTAGGAGCCTAGGGTTGTGAGAATTCGGATTGTGGCCAAGGTGCTTTCCCTCATCGGCGGAGTGGTCTCTCTCTGTATGCTCTGGCCCATGGGATGGGCCTATGTGGACAAGGCGGGGGATCTCAAGCCTCTCGGCATGGCCATGCTCACCGGGCTGGGGCTCTCTCTGGTGCTCTATCTTTTGGGGCGCAAAGGAAAGGCTGCGGATCTCGGCATTAAAGAGGCCTTTGGGGTGGTGACCTTCTCCTGGATCCTGGCCTCCATCATCGGGGGGCTTCCTTTCTGGCTCCACGGCACGGTTTCCACCTTTACCGAGGGCTTCTTCGAGGCCATGTCGGGGTTCACCACCACCGGGGCCTCGGTGCTCACGAATATTGAGGCGGCTCCCCGGGGGATTCTCTTCTGGCGCAGCCTCACCCATTGGCTGGGGGGTATGGGGATCATCGTGCTCAGTCTGGCGATTCTCCCCTTTCTCGGCGTGGGGGGGATGCAGCTCTACAAGGCGGAGGTTCCCGGGCCCATACCGGAAAAGCTCACCCCTCGGGTACAGCAGACCGCCCTTCTCCTCTGGGGGGTCTATATGCTCCTCTCCCTGGTGGAGACCGTGGTCCTTATCCTCTGCGGCCTGGATCTTTTCGAATCCCTCACCCATACCTTCGGCACCATGGCCACCGGGGGATTTTCCCCTCTCAACGGCAGCGTGGGGCAGTACGGAAGTGCTGCGGTGGATTGGGTGATCACCTTTTTCATGTTTCTTGCGGGGGCGAACTTTGCCCTGCACTATATGGTGCTTCGGGGAAAGCCCAAGGTGCTCCTTCGGGATCCGGAGTTTCGCTTCTACACCTTTCTTGTTCTGGGGGCCTCCCTGGTGATCACCGCCTTCGTTCTCCTGGGGGGGAACTACGATAACTGGCTCACGGGGCTGCGCTACGCCGCCTTTCAGGTGGTGAGCATCATCACCACCACGGGGTTCGTTACGGCGGACTACGAGCTCTGGCCCTTCTGTACCCAGCTTATTCTTCTATGGCTCATGTTCATTGGAGGGTGTGCGGGCTCCACCGGGGGAGGCATGAAAAACGTGCGGGTCATGGTGGTGCTTCGCCAAGCCAAGACGGAGATGATGCGGCTTCTCCATCCCCGGGGGGTCTTTCCCGTTCGGATGGGGGGCAAATCCCTGGAAAACGGCGTGGTGGCCTCCATTACCGCCTTTTTTATTCTCTACATGGGGCTCTTTATTCTGGGAACCCTTATTATGGCGGGGCTTGGGCTGGATGTGGTCACCTCTGTGGGGAGCGTGGCGGCCACCTTGGGGAATATCGGTCCCGGCCTGGGAGGGGTGGGCCCTGTGCAGAACTACGCTGCCATTCCCCAGGTGGGGAAGTGGGTTCTCTGCGGCTTCATGCTCCTGGGACGTCTCGAAATCTATACGGTGTTGCTGCTGCTGCTTCCCGCCACGTGGAGACGCTAAAAACAAAACAGGCTCCCGGAAGTACAGTTCCATGCTGTGCACTTCCCGGGAGCCTGTTTTTTTTGGTTTTACTGTTCTTCTCTCTCCTCGGGAAAGAGCAGTGCCAAGCCTCCTCCGGCGGTCTCCCGGTAGATGGAGGGAAGGTCGTGTCCCGTGCGGTTCATGGTGAGGATCACCTGATCCAGAGAGACGTAATGCCTGCCGTCCGTAAGGAGGGCGTACTCCCCGCAGGTAAGAGCCCGAAGGGCCGCCATGACGTTTCGCTCGATGCAGGGAATCTGCACCAGCCCCGCCACGGGGTCGCAGGTGAGCCCCAGATGATGCTCCAGCCCCATCTCCGCAGCGTATTCGATATGCGCTGCAGTCCCTCCCAGCAGATAGGCCGCTGCGGCGGAAGCCATGGCACAGGCCACCCCCACCTCTCCCTGACATCCCACCTCGGCTCCCGAGATGGAGGCGTTGGTCTTGGCAAGATTGCCCACCAGCCCCGCCACTGCCAGGGCGTGGAGGATCTCCTCCTGAGGGAGGGAAAAACGTTCCTCCAGATAGTAGAGCAGGGCGGGGAGCACTCCGCAGGAGCCGCAGGTAGGAGCGGTAACTACCCTGCCTCCTGAAGCGTTCTCTTCCGAGACCGCCAGAGCGTAGGAGGCCATGAGGGCGGTGCGGTTATCCTTCAATCGTTTTGCCTGCTGGTAGATCCGGAAGGCCTTGCGCTCCAGAAAGAGGGGCCCAGGAATGGCCTCCTGGGAGGTGAGCCCCCGATGGATGCTCTCCTTCATGGCTTGCCATACCTCCCGGAGATACTCCCACAAGGATGCCCCCTCGCACTCCTCCGCATATTTCCAGAGGGGATTTCCCGTCTTTTCCCGCCACTCCAGAAGTTCCTTCATGGAGGAGAGTTCGTAGGTCTCCCCGGGATCCTGCCGGGGGTGGCGCATCTCCTCCAGAGTTTTTACCGCCCCACCCCCCACACTGAACAACACTCCCACATCCGTAACGTTTCCTGAACTGTCCAGGGCTTCGAACTGCATGCCGTTGGGATGTTCCGGAAGGGCCTCGGGAATCCAGAGAATATCTGTCTTTGACGGTTCCAGGGCCTCCAGAAGGGCTTTGTCCGTAAGATGTCCCTTGCCGGTGGCGCAGAGAGAGCCGTAGAGGGAGACCCGGAAGGATACCGCTTCGGGGTGCTCCCGTTTCCATTGAACCGCCGCATTGTGAGGTCCCATGGTGTGGCTGCTGGAAGGCCCCAGGCCCACGCGATAGAGCTCTTGAAGAGATTTCATGATCCCCCTCCTTCGGAAAGGGGGAGCGCCGGAGGTAGAATCTCTTTTTCATGCTCCAGATGCCAGTATTCCCGATCCTTGGGAAGCCGGGAATCCAGAATCCCCGCCTCGTGGGCCATCTCCAGGCAGAAGGCCAGGGCGAAAAGCAGAATCATGCCGAGGCAGAAGGTGCGCATCTTTCGGGTTTGGGCCTTGCAGAAGGCCACCACCCCCGGAAGAATGCCGAAGAGCAGCACAATCCCCACCCCTCCCACGAGATTAATGGCGTTCAGGAAGATGTCTGGATTGATCATGGCGATAATGTAGGGGGGGAGAAAGGTGAGGGCTATCACCAGAGGACGGTTTTTCCTGTGGAAGTGATGCTCCGTAACGTCCCGGAGAAAATCCATAAGCCCCACCCCGTTGGCGAGGTAGGAGGTGGCGATGGCGATGACCGTAAAGATCAGAGCCCCTCCGTTAAAAAGTTTGCTCCCCAGAAGATGTCCCATGGGGATGGTGGCGGGGTTTCCTGCCTCTATGGCGGCTCGTATGGAGTTGGCTCCCTCCCATACTGGAAGCATCCCCAGCCCCACCTGGAGCCAGAGAACGTTGATGATAAATCCTCCCGCCATGCCCAGAAGCATGGCGATTCCCACACTTTTGAGGTTCCAATCCATATCCTTACAGATGGTGGGAATAATGTTGTGAAAGTGAAAGGCCGTAAGAATGATGGGAGCCGCCGTGGCGAGGAAGACCCAATCCCTTTGGAGGAGAAAATCCCACTGCACCTCCCGCTGCCCCAGACCGATGAGGAGGACGAAGGCCCCCAGCATAATACACATAAGCAGCACGTTGTATTTTTTGATAATCCTCATGTCCAGCACGGTAATTCCTGTAAGCAGGGCGGTGATCAGCGTCATGAGCCACCAGGGTACCTGGGAAAAGCCCACCATGGAGGCCACGATCTTGCTCCCCCCCGCTATATAGGCTGTGAGAAGTCCGTAGAGTATCAGGGCGTTTGTCACCGTGGCGATCCACTTTCCCGTTTTGCCGAGATACTTCTCGTAGAGGGAGGGGTAGTTGAAGTTATCCTCCCGAACCTCCGTGGCCTCCCGGGCCAGCACCAGGGCGGAGAAGAACATGGCCCCTCCCAGAACGATCATGGCGACGACTGCGGGGATAAATCCTGCAAACCCCGTGTTTACCGGAAGGGCAAGAATCCCCGCCCCCAGAAGATTGCCCGCGATGAGAAAGGCAATGGGTATGATCTCACCCCAGGAGGGATTGTGTGCATGCATGGAGCACCTCCTTTTGAAATAAATAATTCGTTACTTCTTATTTAATATCCCAAGGATTCCCCCACGATAATCACATGAGACTCTCGTCCCATGGTGGCCCGTTCCAGAATCAGAAGGGCCCGGCATACCCGCTGGGGGCTGTTGCAATTCATGCAGTGCCCCGTCTTGGCGCAGGGGGTGTCTATCCCGAGTCGCAGGGCATTCGGGGGAGTCGCCACATCCCGTACCCGCCGGATGGCGGTTTCGAGATCCGGGCAGATCTTATTGATCCCCACCACGAAGATGATCTTCCCGGGCCCCCAGGACATGGCGGCGGTGCGGTTTCCCGTGCCGTCGATATTTACCAGCATGCCATCCTGGGTGATGGCGTTGGTCCCCGTAAGATGTACCGTACAGGAGATCTCTTCCAGAAGCCGGGCTTTTTTCTCTTCCGTGGTCTTGAGGCTCGGATCCCAGTGCTGCACCACCGGATTTCCCCGTTTTTCCAGAGCCTCCACCGCTCCTATCTCCCGCACCGACACGCTTCCGGAGATCCCCACCGCAGTTCCCTCGGGAATGAGAGAGAGCACCTTTTCGAGAGCCTCCTCGGGAGAATCCGCATAAACCGCCTGAAACCCCTTTTTGGAGCATTCCGCTGCCACTTGGGTACCGAGAATCCGGGCATGCGCCTTGCGATGTTCGTTCCATACAGATTTTTGAGACATGGTATACCCTCCTTGAATGTGGTTATGTGATTTGGGAATATGTTTTTTGCCGCACTCCCTTGGAAATCTTCCTCTGTTAGAGTAGAATCCCCAAGGGGTTCCATTGTCTCAAAAAGAGGAGCCCTTGCAAAGGAGGAATAGCATATGTGCAGAATTATAACTCCTGACAACGGAGAGGGGCATGTACACGCCCATGTGGATGCTCCCATCGGAGTGGCGGAACTCGTCCGGGACAGCTTGGTGCAGGAGCTCACATCCATGGGGGATCTCATGGCGCATTGGCATATGATCGAGGATGCGGAGGCGAAACACGCCCTGATCCATGCTCTGGAGAGCAAGCGGGTGGTGATCGGCAACCTTTACCGCACCATGCGGGAGGCGGAGGAGCGGGCTCTCAAGGATGAGAGAGAGCACTCTCATAGCCACTCCCACGAGTAGTTCTTTTCAAAAGCCAGGCAGCAAAAACATCCCCCGGAAGATCCGATTCTTCCGGGGGATGTTTTTGTAAGCATGCTGGCGAAACCGTGAATCAAGAACCGTGAATCAGGAGAAAAAGTAGTATCCCAATCCCAGCACCGCCGCCAGAGCGATGGTGATGGCGATATAGAAAAGAGCCTTTTCGCTGGAAGGAATGGGCTCTTCCGCATCGGGAACCGCCGTGCGAGAGGGAGAGGAATCCTTCCATACCCGTACTTTGTAGTTCCCCTCCAGAGAAGCTTCCGCCGGGAGGGGAGGTTCTCCATCCACAAGAAGCTGAATAACGTAGCTTCCATCCTCCAGGGGGTGAACCTGGGTAACCGTGGCGGGGAGGGGGTTTCCCGGAGATCCTGGGGGAGGGAGTATCCCCAGAGCGGTAGGGCCGCTGTTTTCGGGAAAGGCCACCGCCAGACGCCACCCCTTGGCCAGGGAGTTTGCCGCCACTCCCTGGAGAGGATCAATGAGAAGGGAGCAGGAGAGAGGAGCCACCTCCCGGGGAGCCTCCGTGGGGGGAGAAGCTTCTTTGGGAGGATTCTTTTTTTCTTCCCCCGGAAGAGGCGGTAGCGGTGGGGCCAGATATTTTTTGAGGAGCTCTCTCTCTTTTCTCTCGAAGAGCACATTCACCGAGGTCTCCACCCCATAGTTATTCTCCAGGTAGTTCGTCAGGTTCAAAGCGGTGTTTTTACGCCCTCCCTCAAGATCGTTCGATGCGGCATCAATATCCCTGGGGGTAAAGAACCGGGTGAGGACGTACTCCAGATTGGATCGAAGATTCCGAAGAAAGGGGCTTTCATCCTCCCTGGCTTCCGCATCTTCCAGAACTCTGTCAAGAAAGGGAAAAAACTCCATTTTCTCCAGAGCAGGGATTCCCGGTGCTTTTGGATCTTTCTGCTGATAAAAACGCATGGCGTGATGGTAGTAGGATGTTTTCCCCGTGATGAGAAAGAACATGCCCTCCACCCGTTCGTTGGCATTGCGCTGTATACGTAAGATTCCCCGAAGGACCACGAGAATTTCTTTTTCCTGAGGAGTGGTTTTTGCACTCATTTTTTCCCCCGTATTTCCTCGTAAAGGATATTTTTCCATGCCCATCTTTGCTCTCTCCAAGAATAGCATATCTTTCAGACTTAGAGGCTTTCTGCTTTCTTTTTTCTGGAGGAGATTGCCTTTTTTGATAAAGCAGAGTATCCTTTCTGAAACTAGCTGCAAGTAGCAGGAGGGATCTCATGGAGAGAAACGGACGATTGCATGCTCTGGAGAAGCTTTTTCTGGAGGCCTCCGGGGCGCTTCAGGGAAAGGAGCTGGCGGAGCATTTCGGGGTGAGCCGCCAGGCCATCGTGCAGGATGTGGCGCTGCTGCGAAGCCGGGGAATGCCTCTTGAGGCGACCCCCCGAGGGTATTTTCTGCGCAAGGAGAAACCTCAGAGGCGCCGGCTCTTTGCCCTCTCCCACTCCCGGGAGGAAATTGCGGAGGAGCTCCTTGCCATAGTTTCCCGAGGGGGGCGGGTGCTGGATGTGCTGGTGGAGCATCCCCTCTACGGAGAGATTCGGGGAAATATCGATGTGGGAAGCCGGGAGGATGTGCTGCGTTTCGTGGGGCTTCTGAAGACCGGGGGGGCGGAGCCTCTTCTGGTGCTCTCCGGAGGGGTGCATCTTCATACGGTGGAGGGGGAGAGCGAAGAGGCTCTCGATGCCATCGAGGAGGCTCTGAAAGAGAAGGGGTATCTGCTGGTATAACCTCTTCGGGGGATGTTTGAAGAAAGGCTTGGGTGCTACATTATGGATATGGATCGCTTCATTGAGGAAGTGGCGGCGGAGAAAGATTGGTTTCGGGCTCTTCTTGTAACCGGCCTGGGGTGGAGCTTCGTGGCTTCCGGGGTTATGGCTCTCTCCTTTGCTCTTCCCGGCATTATAGAGGAGTGGGGGCTTTCGGGAGCCCAGGGTGGAGCCGTGGCGAGCAAGACCTTCTTCGGCATGCTTCTGGGGGCTCTTCTCGGGGGATGGATGGCGGATCGCTGGGGGCGCCGTTTTGTGGGAATAGTTCTTACCCTTTTGGGAGGAGTGGCGGGGATAGCCTGCATGGGGGCGAAAACTCCCGAGACCCTGGGGCTGTGGCGTATGACCGCGGGAATTTCCTACGGCGGCCTGGGGCCAGTGCTCTTTGCCTATCTCTGTGATTTTACGAGACGGGCTAACCGGGGGAGGATTCTCGTATTTCTCGAAATGTGCTGGGCCTTCGGATCTCTCGGCATGGCCTTCTGGGCGGTGGGGGTGCTCTCCTTCTGGGGGTGGCGGGGGGTGCTCGCCTTTCCGGTACTCCTGGGATTGGTGGCGCTTCCTCTCTGGTTCGGCCCCGAAAGCCCCCGGTATCTCTTTGCCAAGGGAAAGCAAAAGGCCCTTCAGGATCGGTACGGTCAGGCTCCTGCGGTTATGGAGGCCCTTCCCTCCCATCCCTGGACGGATCTCTTCCGTAAAGAATTTCTTCGTAAGACCCTGGTGCTTCTCTTCGCCTGGGGGGTGGTCTCCTTCGGTTACTACGCCCTCTTTCTCTGGCTGCCGAAAATCTTTGCCTCTTCCGGCATAGGGGTGGTAAAGGCCCGGTGGTTCACCCTCTTTGTCATGGCCATCCAGATTCCTGGATATCTTCTGGCGGCGTGGCTGGTGGAACGCTGGGGGCGGGTGCGCTCCCTGGCCTTTTTCTTTGCCGGTACCGGGGGAGCCTCTCTCTTTTTCATGGGGGTTACGGGTTCTGCGGGATTTCTCGCCGCCGCCCTCGCAGTGGGGCTCTTCTGCCTCGGAGCCTGGGGGGTGGTCTACGCCTATACCCCGGAACTCTATCCCACCTCCCTTCGGGGGAGTGCCTCGGGGCTTGCGGGGGCTTCCGCCCGGCTTGCGGGTATGGGGGCCCCGGTGATCACCGGCTGGATGCTCGACGGCTATGGAGGTGTCACGGGGGTGCTGGCTCTGGTTTGCATTCTCTCTCTGGTCGCTGCGGGGGTGGTCTTCCTCTGGGGAGAGGAGACCCGCCAGCGTTCCATAGGGTAGAAGCAGAAGGAGTAGTGGTTAGCACATTAAGCAGAGCACCAGAACCCAGGAAGATCATATTTCCGGGTTCTGGTGCTCTAAGCCAGGCCTAGACGAGGCCCGGGGGCTCCGAAGTAGCTCTGAAATCAGCGGGAGCCAGCGGGCGGCTTTGACGTTGCCTTTGAATTTGTTTTTGAGGTTGCCTTTGCCCCTAGCTAGCAACTAGCCACTAATCACTAGCAACTAGATCCCCCTGCCAGGGTGCGGATTTCCTCTTCCGTGAGGCCCGTAAGATCCGTGATGGCGGCCATGCTGTATCCCTTGCGGAGCATTGCCACCGCCATTTTGGCACGCTCCTCTTTGCGGCCTTCCCTGCGGCCTTCTTTACGGCCCTCTTTACGACCTTCTCTGCGGCCCTCCACACGACCTTCCTTTTTGATCTTCCGTATTTCCTTTTCCAGGTAGGGAATCATGTCTAACGCCTCCTCACTGTCCGGGGGTTCCTCTGTGGGGACTCCCGCTTTTTCTGTCAGTATTTTCCAGTAGCTGTAAAAGTGTTTTGCCATGAGCCAACGCTCTTCCTTCGGCAGGGCTATAAGGAGTTTTCGGATTTTTTCTACCACTTCTTGAAAGTCCTCTTTTTTCGCAGGGTTCGCCATGTAGAGGATGCCTCCCAAGGCATCTCCCAGGGCGAGAAGCTCTTCGGGGCTGCTGTCCCGGAGAGAGACGAGCCGATAGGTGAAGTTTGGGATGTAGGGCTGGTAGTCTTCGGCACGCTCTACTTTTTCCGCAAAGCTTCTGGCGGCGGTCCACCGGGGGGCTCCTTCGTAGAAGACCACCGGAAGGATGGGAGGGAGTAGAAATTTCTTGAGTTTGGAGCGTTCCCCCACTTCGCCTATGTAACGAGCCCAGATTTGCACCATGTAGGAGAGGAGCCGGTAGGGCATGAGGTAGTCTATTTTCGACTGATGCTCCACCAGGATGTAGACGTAGATCTCTTTTTCCTCCGTTCGTATGCGGTAGAGCACATCCGAAATGCTTTCCTTGAGGTCCGGTGTGATAAAGCTTACCGGTTCGAGGAAGACGCTGTCAAAGGCGATGGTTTCCGGATGGAGTTCCGGGGGGAGATCCTTAGAGAGAAAACGGCGCAGAAACTTGATAAAGAGGGTTTTATCTGCCAGAAGTTTGCGAAAGGCTTTATCTTTGTCTGCCATGGCAACAGGATTCTCCCTTCGGGGTGGATTCAGGGGTACCTGGAGGTATTCAGGGGTACTATTGCTATTGTAATGTTCTGGTTCGGGGTGTCAATACGGGGGGAATTCAAGGTGGGGAGTGAGAAGTTAAAAGTGGGAAGGGCATGGTACCCCCTTTCCACATCTCTTGTCCTCCTTTGTAGGGCAGTGTTATGCTTGTTCCAGCAGTGGATGGAGCCACGAGGAAGAGGCGGGGCTCCTCTGGTGTATCGAGGGAATCATGCATATCAACGATGATCATCTTTGGGAAGAATGGATTTCAGATTCGCATTGACAAGGAATGCACCCCAACGTATATTGATCGTATATACAAAGAGGAGGTGCGTCATGAAGAATACAGAGATTCGAGAGGCTTCCATCAATCTTCGAGCCCTGCACTCCCAGAGAAATTTGATCGACAGGGCTGCGGCGGTACAGAAGAAGACTCGTTCTGATTTCATGCTTGAGGCGGCTTGTCGGGAGGCAGAGCATGTCTTGCTGGATCGGAGATTGTTTTTTCTCAACCAAGAGGAGTATGCGGCTTTTGAACTGGCCTTGCAAGCTCCCGTGGGGGAAAATCCTGCTCTTCGAAAGCTTTTGAGTGCAAGAGCCCCGTGGGAAAACTGAGGGCTCCGGAGCCCCTCACATCGAAACACCGGGTGGATGCCTTTGACTGTGGCATGGACTCTCTTAATCAGTGGCTTCGCCGACAGGCGTTGAAAAACGAGATCTCCGGGGCTTCCCGGTCTTTTGTAGTGTGTGAAGAGGGGGATCTGGTGGTGGGCTATTACGCTTTGGCTGCCGGAAGCATCCTCAGGCAGAAGGCTCCCGGAAACATCCGGCGGGCTATGCCGGATCCCATCCCTGTGATGGTTTTGGGCCGTCTGGGAGTGGATCTTCGAAGGCAAGGTTCGGGGCTTGGCAGCGGATTGCTCCGGGATGCCGTGCTGCGAACCTATGCGGTTTCAAAGCAGGCAGGGATTCGTGCCCTGTTGGTTCACGCCTTATCCGAAGAGGCAAAAAAGTTTTACCTGCATCACGGTTTTCAGGAATCCCCCATGGATGCTCTCACCATGCTGCTGCATCTTCGGGAGGTGGAGCACATCCTCAAGACAGCATCCCCGGAGGAGTGATCTCTCCCTACCCGGATTACCCCGGATCACCCCGCCTGTTTGCATAACCATCGAAGAGCAGTAGCCCCCCAAAAAAGAACCCGCACCTGCACCCACACCCTTTCTCTCATGCTACAATAAAGAGAGGAGGTGATGCTTATGGAAATCAGAAGGTTTCCAGGGAATTTCAAGCCAAAGGGGTTCAAAAATACACCCTTTCTTTTTGCAGCGTGTTTCCTGCTTCTCTTTAGCCTTCTCGGGGAGGTTCAAGCCGGGGCTTCGGAGGTTCCTTCTTCAAATATCCCCCCGGGGGAACTCCTTTTTCAGGCTCTGCTGAAGCAGTTCTCTCCCGAGGAGATGACCATGATCATTGACGAAGAGCCCCGGGAGGATGGCCGGGTGCGGCACATCTATATGGATCTTACAGGGCCCCGCCTGGGAGGAGTGCGGATTGAAAAGCTCGCTGTGGAGGCCTGGGATGTGCAGTTCAACCCTGTGGCAGAGTGGAACCGCCCCGTGGAGGATCCTCTGGAAGTAGAGGAGGTGCTGCATACCTACGCCGAAGGAGTTATCACCGAAGTGGATCTCAACGAAGATCTGCTGCAGAAGAAGTTCGGAGATGAGAAAGATTGGCGGGATCTCTATCTGGATTTCACCCCCCAGGGGCTTCACGCTCAGGGGAAGTACCGGGTGAAGTTCCTCTTTACCTTTGACATGCTCATCGAAATTTACGGCGTGCTGGGGCTTCGCAAGGGCCAGGAGATCTGGCTTGAGGACTATCACTTCAAAGTGAATAAGGTGAACGTTCCCGAGAGCCTTACCCGGTCCGCGGTGGAGGAGCTGCAGCCTCTTCTTGACTTGGGGCGCTATATGTTCCCCCTTAAGCTTCAGACGCTGGAGATGGATAACGAGAAAGTGCTCCTCCAGAGCTCCACTCTCCCCCAGCCCTTTGAGGGGGTTCGGTACGAAAAAAGAGAATAACTCAAAATAAATCAAAAGTAAATTGTATAAAGAATTTTGATTTAGACGGTATCTATTGACATATCGCCCCATTTACCGTAAAGTGCACGTAGTTCGAAAGGGTAGTGTTTTCTATGCCTCTTTCTGAACCGGGGTTACCAAACCCTCAGCTCTGGTGCACAGCAAAGGAGATGGGATTTATGGGGCGAAGCAATTCCTTTCTGAATGGGCGAAGCAGAAGCCACAGCATCCGAAAGCTTCATAGCTTTCCTTTTGCCTGCGTGCTTTGCGGGGGTAGATTGTAGTGTGTATAGGGACTGCCTTTGGGTAGTCCTTTTTTGTTATTTTCGGCGTTTCAAACTATCGTTTCAAACTATTGTGGAGGTGCATGAGGCATGGGACTGACAGTATTTGAAAAAATCATTAAGGCGCATTTGTTGGAAGGTGAGATGAAGCGGGGAGAGCGTATCGCCATCCGTATGGATCAGACGCTTACCCAGGATGCCACGGGAACCATGGCGTATCTTGAGTTCGAGGCCATGGGAGTGAAGAAGGTTAAGACGGAGCTTTCCGTATCCTACGTGGATCACAACATGATTCAGGGAGATTTCCGGAACCCCGATGATCACCGCTACCTTCAGGATATCGCAGCCAAGTACGGCATCGTCTTCAGCCGCCCCGGCAACGGTATCTGCCACCAGCTCCACGTGGAGCGCTTTGCCCGTCCCGGCAAGACTCTCATCGGCAGCGACAGCCACACCCCCACCTCGGGTGGCGTGGGCATGATCGCCATCGGTGCGGGGGGCCTTGATGTGGCCATGGCCATGGCGGGAGAGCCCTTCTACCTCACCATGCCCAAGATGGTAAAGATTAATCTTACCGGAGAGCTCCAGCCCTTCGTCTCCGCCAAGGACGTGATCCTTGAAGTTCTTCGCCATCTCGACGTGAAGGGCGGAGTTGGCAAGGTTCTCGAATATGCAGGCCCCGGCCTGGAGACCCTCTCCGTTTCCGATCGGGCTACCATCACCAATATGGGTGCGGAGACCGGTGCCACTACCTCTATCTTCCCCAGCGACCACGTTACCCGGGAATGGCTCCGGGCCCAGGCTCGGGAGTTCGAGTGGGTTAAGCTTGAGGCGGACGAAGATGCGGTGTACGACGAAGTGATCGAGATCGACCTTTCCAAGCTGGAGCCCATGACTGCCCAGCCCTTCCAGCCCGGCAATGTGGTTCCCATCAGCGAGATTAAGGGCATGAAGGTGGATCAGGTTATGTTCGGGAGCTGCACCAACTCCTCCCTCCGGGACATCCTTGCAGTGGGGCACATCCTCCGGGGTCAGAAGGTGCACGAGAACGTGGATGCGGGGATCTCCCCCGGAAGCCGGCAGGTCATCCTTGAGGGTACCGAGCACGGAGCCATCTCCGAGATGGTAGCTGCGGGAGTCCGTATTCTCGAATCCAGCTGCGGCGCCTGTATCGGTATGGGCTTTGCCCCCCCCAGCGATGGGATCTCCCTGCGTACCATCAACCGGAACTTCCTCGGCCGTTGCGGTCATAAGAGCGGCAAGGTCTATCTTGTCTCTCCCGAAGTGGCTGCCGCCAGCGCCATCACCGGGGTTATCACGGATCCCCGGGATCTCGGCCTGGACTCCTTCTGCTTCGAGATGCCCGAGGCCCTTATCATCGACGACAGCATGTTCATCGCCCCCAGTGCGGAGCCCGAGAAGGTGGAGATCCGCCGGGGCCCCAACATCAAGCCCCTCCCCGACATGACTGCCATGGGAGATACCCTTGAGGGAGAGACCCTGCTCAAGCTGGAAGACAACATCACCACGGATCACATCATGCCTGCGGGAGCCCGGATTCTTCCCTTCCGCTCCAACATCCCCGCCATCTCGGAGTTCGTCTTCGAAGTGGTGGACAGCACCTTCCCCAAGCGCGCTCTTGAAGTGGGAGGCGGCTTCCTGGTGGGTGGCGAGAATTACGGTCAGGGCTCCAGCCGGGAGCACGCTGCCATCGCTCCCCGGTACCTGGGGGTCAAGGCGGTGCTGGTGAAGAGCTTCGCCCGGATCCACCTGGCGAACCTGGTGAACTTCGGCATTCTCCCCCTCACCTTCGCCAATGCGGCGGACTACGACACCATCGACCAGGGAGACAAGCTTGAGCTGGATACCAAGGTTCTCAAGGCGGGAGAGACCTGGACCCTCAAGAACGCTACCAAGGGCAAGGATATCAAGGTGGAGTGCCCCCTGAGCCAGCCCGATCTCGATATCATCAAGGCCGGCGGCCGGCTGAACTGGATCAAGATCCGGGACGCCAAGTAGAGAAACGTTTCAGTGATATCTCCTCCGCCTTTCCCCCCCCCGGGGAGGGGCGGAGGAAACGAGGGATAGAGCTTCCGCATGGAGGGGCCCAAGGCTCCTGAACACTATTTCGAGAGACTATTATCCGAGAGAAACCCTAAGGAGGAAGAAGCATGTCTAAGATCGTGTACACCAAGGTTGATGAAGCTCCTGGTCTGGCTACCTACTCGCTGCTCCCCATTCTTCAGGCTTTCACCAAGCCTGCGGGGGTAGAGTTCGAAAGAAGAGATATCTCCCTGGCGGGAAGAACCATCGCCGCCTTTCCGGAGAATCTCACGGAGGAGCAGAAGCAGAGCGATGATCTCGCCTATCTCGGCAAGCTGGTGAAGCAGTCCGAGGCGAACGTGGTGAAGCTTCCCTGCATCAGCGCTTCGGTTCCCCAGCTCAAGGCCACCATCAAGGAACTCCAGGCCCAGGGATACAAGATCCCCGACTACCCCGAAGATCCCAAGACCGACGAAGAGAAGGAAATCCGTGCCCGGTTCGACAAGATCAAGGGAAGCGCTGTAAACCCTGTACTTCGTGAGGGAAATTCCGATCGCCGGATCTCTCGGGCGGTGAAGGAGTACGCCAAGAAGCATCCCCACTCCATGGGTGCCTGGTCGGCGGACTCCAAGAGCCACGTGGCCCACATGACCAGTGACGACTTCTTCGGCAACGAGAAGTCCGTCACCGTAGAGAAGGCCACCACGGTGCGCATTGAGTTCGTGGATCCCCAGGGAAAGGCCAAGGTTCTCAAAAAGGACTTCAACCTTCTGGATGGTGAGGTTATCGACGGCACCAAGATGAGCGCCAAGGCTCTTCGGGCCTTCTTCGCCGAGCAGGTGGAGGATGCGAAGAAGCAGGGAGTGCTCTTCTCTCTCCACGTGAAGGCCACCATGATGAAGGTCTCGGATCCCATCATCTTCGGGGAGGCCGTGAAGGTCTACTTCAAGGATGTCTTCGAGAAGTATGCGGATCTCTTCAAGGAGCTCGGGGTGGATGCCTGCAACGGTCTCGGAGATCTCTACGCCAAGATCGCCAACCATCCCAAGAAGGCGGAGATCGAGGCGGATATCCAGGCCTGCTACGCCAAGGGTCCCGATGTGGCCATGGTGAATTCCGACAAGGGCATCACCAACCTGCACGTTCCCAGCGACGTGATCATCGACGCCTCCATGCCCGCCATGATCCGGAACTCCGGCCAGATGTACGACAAAGACGGCAAGTCCCGGGACACCAAGGCAGTTATTCCCGATCGCTGCTACGCCGGCATCTATCGTGAGGCCATCGACTTCTGCAAGAAGCACGGCGCCTTCGATCCCACCACCATGGGAAGCATTCCCAACGTGGGGCTCATGGCCCAGAAGGCGGAGGAGTACGGCTCCCACGACAAGACCTTCTGGATCAAAGAAACCGGCAGCGTCCGGGTAGTGGACGCCGAGGGCAAAACCCTTATTGAGCACGCCGTGGAGCCCGGAGACATCTGGAGAATGTGCCAGGTGAAGGATCTCCCCATTCAGGATTGGGTCAAGCTTGGGGTAACCCGGGCTCGGGCCACCGGCGTACCTGCGGTCTTCTGGCTCGACAAGGAGCGGGGCCACGATGCGGAGCTCATCAAGAAGGTGGAGAAGTATCTTAAGGATCACGACACCACCGGGCTGGAGATTAAGATCATGTCCCCCGTGGATGCCATCTGCTACTCCATGGAGCGTATGAAGGAGGGCAAAGACACCATTTCGGTCTCCGGAAACGTGCTTCGGGACTACCTTACGGACCTTTTCCCCATCCTTGAGGTGGGTACCAGCGCCAAAACCCTCTCCATCGTGCCTCTCATGAACGGCGGGGGCCTCTTTGAGACCGGTGCAGGGGGTTCCGCTCCCAAGCATGTGCAGCAGTTCAACGAAGAGGGGCATCTCCGGTGGGATTCCCTGGGTGAGTTCCTCGCTCTGGCGGTCTCCCTGGAGCACTTCGGGGATCGCAATAACAGCCCCAAGGCCAAGGTTCTTGCAGATGCTCTTGATGAGGCCACGGGCAAGTTCCTGGACAGCGACAAGTCCCCCTCCCGGAAGGTGGGAGAGCTGGATAACCGGGGAAGCCACTTCTATCTTGCCATGTACTGGGCGGAGGCTCTCGCCGCTCAGGATAAGGATGCGGAGCTGAAGAAACTCTTCACCCCCGTGGCGAAGGCCCTCACGGAGAACGAGCAAAAGATCGTGAAGGAGCTCAACGACGCCCAGGGATCTCCCGTGGATGTGGGTGGCTACTACCGTCCCAACGACGAGCTCTGCTTTAAGGCTCTGCGGCCCAGCGCAACCCTGAATGCCATCATCGACGGCATCTAAAGAGTTCCATAGCTGTAGCCGTACCTAGATAAACAAGGGTTTTACAACGCAGTCCCCAAGCCGCCCCGGAGTGATCCCAGCAATGAGAAGCCATGAGGCGTGGATCCCTCATGGGGTGGCTTGTCCTTTAATCGACTAAGATTATCTCAAAATACAACCAAAGGCGGTGGCAACATGATCAAGCGCACAGCCCAGGCGGGCACGCTGGAATCATCGGATTGCGTGGTCACGGTATCTCCGGGCAAAGGTTTCAACCTGGACTACCGAGGCACCAACGCCATGCTCTTCCAGAAACGTACCCATACCCTGGTGGAAAAAGTTCTTAAGGAAAAGGGCATCAATGATGCGGATATCCAGATCCAGGATCAGGGAGCTCTGGAGCCCACCATGGTGGCCCGGATAACCACGGCCCTCGCTCGGGCGTCGAAGGAGGCCTAAGGTTATGGCAAAATTGACGCGATCCATGATCTACATTCCCGGCAATAACCCCTCCATGATCCAGAACTGTGTCGCCTTCGGAGCGGACAGCGTACTTTTGGATCTGGAAGATGCGGTGGCTCTTTCGGAAAAGGATGCCGCCCGGGAGCTGGTATGCAACTTTCTCCGCTTCATGAACTTCGGAGACCTTATGGTTACCGTGCGTATCAACGCTGCGGATACCCCCTACTTCGAAACGGATCTCGCTGCGGTGGTGCCCTGCAAGCCCCATGCTATCCGTATCCCCAAATGCCAGTCTGCAGAAGATGTGCTCCGGGCAGACCGGATCATGGCAGAGGCGGAGAAGGCGAACAATATCCCCGAGGGAACCGTGAAGATCCACGCCATGATTGAGACCGCCAAAGGGATTGAGCAGGCCTTTCAGGTGGCCACCGCTTCCCCCCGGGTTACCGCTCTTACTCTCGGAGGGCAGGATCTCACTGCGGATCTGGGAGTACGGAAGACCAAAGAGGGGGATGAACTCTTCTACGGAAGAACCCGGGTTATCACCGCTGCCAAGGCTGCGGGAATCGGCGCCTTTGATACGGTCTGGGCGGATGTGAACGACAACGAGGGGCTCCTGGAGGAGACGAAGCGCATGGTGGGGCTCGGCTTCACCGGCAAGGCCGCCATTCATCCCGGCCAGGTTGATTGGATCCACAAAGGCTTTGCCCCGGACGAAAAGGAAGTTGCCAAGGCCCGCCGCATCGTGGCCGCTGCAGAAGAGGCGGAGCGGGAAGGCAAAGGGGTTGTGGCGGTAGATGGCAGAATGGTGGATGCTCCTGTGGTCAAACGGGCCCGCCACCTTATCGAACTCGCCAAAAGCTGCGGCATGGAAGGAGCGTAAACCCCATGAAAATGATTAAAAACAGTATCGGCCGGTTGGTGCCGGAGGAAGTGCCGGGACTCGGCAAGCTCGCCCCCTATGCGGGGCCCTTCTCCCGGGTGATCGATAGCGACTATCAGGCTCCCCGGCTGGCTCCCCCCATGAAGGCGGAGGCTCCCACCAGAAGCAAGGTGGTGGGGGATATCAAAACCGCCATCAAAAACTCGGGCCTCGAAAACGGTATGACCATCTCTTTCCACCATCACCTTCGGAACGGCGATGCGGTGGTGCCCAAGGTCCTGGCGGTGCTGGACGAAATGGGCTTCAAGGATCTCACCATCGCCCCCAGCTCCCTCACCAGCGCTCATGACTGTGTGGCAGACTACGTACGGAAGGGGCTTATCCGGCGAATCTTCACCTCCGGGGTGCGGGATCAGGTGGGAAAAATGCTCTCCGCGGGGGAGATGGAAATTCCTGCGGTAATCCGGAGCCACGGCGGTCGGGCCCGGGCCATTGAAGAGGGAAGCATCTCCATTGATGTGGCCTTTCTCTCCGCCCCCGCCTGCGATGCTCTGGGGAACATGACCGGGGCCATGGGGAAATCCGCCTGCGGCTCCCTGGGATATGCCCAGGTGGACGCCAAATATGCCCGGCATGTGGTGGCAGTGACGGACAACCTGGTGGACTATCCCCTCATGCCGAAGATCTCCATTCCTCAGTATCTGGTGAACCAGGTGGTGGTGGTGGACAGCCTGGGGGATCCCAAGAAGATCGCCTCGGGAGCTGCCCGGATTACCCGAAACCCCGTGGACCTCAAGGTGGCGGAAAATGCTTACAAGCTCGTGGTGGCCTCGGAGCTTCTCGCTCCGGGATGCTCCTTCCAGGTAGGAGCCGGGGGGGCCTCCCTGGCGGTGGCCAAGTACGTCCGGGAATACATGAAGGAAAAGGGCATCAAGGGAAGCTTTGGCCTTGGAGGCATCACGGGGTACATGGTGCAGATGCTGGAGGATGGTCTCTTCGAGGCCCTCTTCGATGTGCAGAGCTTCGATGCGGATGTGCAGAGCTCCATTCTCAACAATCCCCGGCACATGGAGATCGACCAGTCCTGGTACGCCAACCCCATCAACCGGGGATGCCAGGTGCACAACCTGGACGTGGTGATTCTTGCGGCTCTGGATGTGGACGTGGACTTTAACGTCAACGTGGTTACCGGAAACAACGGAGTGCTTCGGGGTGCTTCGGGAGGTCACTCGGATACCTCCGCAGGAGCCAAGCTCTCCATCGTGGTGGCTCCCTCCTTCCGGGGCGGGGTGCCCTCCATCAAGGATCAGGTACAGACCGTGGTGACCCCCGGAGAGACTGTGGATGCCATCGCCACGGAGCGGGGAATCTGCATCAATCCCAGAAGAAAAGATCTTCTTGAGCTTGCCAAGGCGGCGAAGCTTCCTGTGAAGGATATCCACGATCTCAAGGCAGAGGTGGAGAGACTTACGGGGGTGCCCGAGCCGGTGGAGTTCGATATGGACAAAGTGGTGGCCCTGGTGGAGTACCGGGACGGCACCATCATCGATTCGGTCTACAAGGTGAAGTAGGGTTTCTAAACCCTTGGAATTTTCGAGATTCTTGTAACCCCACTAACCCGACGCCCCGGAAGGTTGTTCTCCTTCCGGGGCGTCACTTTTTTATGCTCCTTTACGCCCCTCTTCCCGAAGAGCTCTTTCTTCGCTGGAATCGGAAGAACTGCCGGATCAGCCAGGTGAGTGGTTTGGTGTAAAATCCCTCCATGGTGGCGGCGGTCTCTTGGAGAAGCCCGGGGATATCCAGCTTCTGGGGGCATTTGGGAAGGCAGGCTCCGCAGTTCACGCATTGGGACGCCAGCCCCGGAGCGCCATCCACGGCTCCCCCCAGCATGGAGGTGTAGGAGAATTTTGCCCTGGGGTTTCCGAAGAGCTTGAAGGTATTGTAGTGCTCGAAGCAGAGGGGAATGTTCACTCCGTAAGGGCAGGGAATACAGTAGCGGCAGCCTGTACAGGCCACGGGCATGAGGCTCAGATAGATGCTGCGGGTTTCTGCCAGCATTTCCCGCTCTTTTTCCGCAAGGGACCGGGGTTGCGCCTCCCCGGCCATGCGAAGGTTTTCCTCCACCTCCTCCAGCCGAGACATTCCCGAAAGCAGCGTGGTGACCTCGGGATGATCCCAGACCCATCGGAGCCCCCACTCCGCAGGGGTGCGTTTTGTCCCTGCCTCCTGCCAGAGCCGGAGGATCTCCTTGGGGGGCTCCTTGGCGAGATTCCCCCCCCGGAGAGGCCCCATCACCACCACCCCGAGATCTTTTGAGGCCGCATACTCCAACCCCTTGCGCCCCGCCTGATTTTCCACATCCAGGTAGTTGTACTGAATCTGACAGAAATCCCAAGGGTAGTCCTCTATGATCTCCTGAAACTCCTCGAAGGAAGCGTGAAAGGAAAAACCCAGAGACCGTACCGCCCCGGCGGCTTTGAGGTCATCCATCCACTCCATAACTCCGAGACCCTTGAGCTTATTCCAGGAGACCCGGTTGATGTTGTGCATAAGGTAGAAATCCACATGATCCCGCCGCAGGTTTCGCAGTTGCTGCATGAAGATGCGCTCCAGATCTTCCGGAAGATGCACAGACCAGTGGGGGAGCTTGGTGGCTATAAGGGCTTGTTCCCGGTACTGCCGCTCGAAGGCCTTGCCGAGAAAGGCCTCGCTGTTTCCCATGTGGTAGGGATAGGCGGTATCGAAGTAGTTGATCCCCCCCTCCACCGCCCGGTAGAGAAGAGGAAGGGCCTTTTTTTCGTCGATCCTCCCCAGGGAGTGTTCGGGAAAACGCATACAGCCGAATCCGAGAATAGAGAGAGAATTCGAGCTTTTTGGCATGTGTGGCATGGTTCGATAGAGCATATCAAGATCCCCTTCGTCCTTTTAAAAGTGATATTTGCCAGTATTTCCATAATACCACGAAGAGAGGAGAGCCGAAAAAATCCATGTATTCTTTTTCACTATTCCGGGAATCCTTTTTAGGGTAAAATAGGGAGGTGGTTTTTTGCAATAGTCTGTTTTTATACGAGCTCCAAAAGAAGGGAGATGGTTTGTGTGAAAAGGCGTTTGCTGTGTTCGTTGCTGGTGGCGGTAGGGCTCTTTGTGCTTCCCCTCATGGCGGGAGGAGCGGAGAAGGTGGTCTTCGTGGATAACAGTTGGGATAGCATTCAGGTGCTCAACAGGATTGCAGGGTTTATCCTCGAAAAGGGGTATGGCTTCGAGGCGGAGTATCTCTTTGCGGAGACCCTCCCGGGACTCATGGGAGTGGAGCGGGGAGAGGCCCAGGTGATCATGGAGGTCTGGGTGGATAACTACGGAGACTGGTACGAAAAGGCCGAGGCCCGCAAGCAGATTATCCCCCTGGGAGAGAACTATCCCGGAGCTCCCCAGGGATGGTATGTCCCCACTTACGTTATTCAGGGAGATCCCGAAAGGGGGATAGAACCCTTGGCGCCGGATCTCGAATATGTTCAGGATCTTCCCCAATACTGGGAGCTCTTCAAATCCCCCGAGGTTCCCACCAAGGGGCGTTTCTACAACGGCCCCACGGGATGGGTTATCAGCACCATCACTGAGACAAAGTTCAAAACCACCGGGCTGGATGAGCATTTTGAGGTCTTCTTCCCCGGCTCGGATATGGCGCTCTCCACCGCTGCGGCCACGGCGTACAAGCGAGGGCTGCCGGTGCTCATCTACTACTGGGAACCCAGCTGGCTTCTGGGGCTCTACGACATGACCCTCCTCAAGGACAAAGTTCCCTACAGCGAAGAGCACTGGGTGGAGGGAGATTACGGATGCGACTATCCCCGGTCCCGAGTCTGGAAGATGGCGAATGCGGCTTTTCTGGAGAAGCATCCCGAGGTGCGGGGTTTCCTGGAGCGTTTCGAAACCACCCTGGATCAGAATAATAAGGCTCTGGCCTACATGAAGGCCCAGGAGGTGGATCCCGAAGAGGCGGCTCTCTGGTTCCTTCAGGAGTATCCCGAAAGCTGGAAGGTCTGGATCGGGGATGACGCAAAGAGCGCCAAGGTGGCGGAGGCTCTGGAGAAATAAAGATATTTTCATGGGGTGAGCAGCTTTTGCCTCTCTAGAGGTTTTGGAGAAAGAGCTCCACAAAGAGTATCCGCAAAGGACATAACTCTGCGGATACTCTTTTCTTTTGTTTTCCTACGAGGAGTCAGGAGCTTTCTCCAAGCTCCTTCCAGAAAGTCACCAGATCGTCTCCGGGGCTGTAGAAATCGGGAATTCTTCCGGCTTCTTGAAACGTGCGAGAGAGATAGAACCGCCGCTGATAGTGGTATTCGCCTTTTCCTGCGGTCTCTACCCGTATCCGGGCCCTGGGGAATTCGCAAAGAATTTCCTCCTCCATCCGCCGGAGCAGCTCTGTTCCAACCCCTTTTCCCTGTTCCCGAGAATCCACCACAATCCAGTAGAGATCGAAGCTGCTTTCTGTCATGGGGGTGGGGCCGTAGATCAGAAAGCCTGCGATTTTCTCGGTTTTCCCCGGGGGTTCCGGAGAGGAAGATTCAACCAGAAGTCTGTAGCCCTCGGAAGTTTTCCCGGAGGCCTCCAACAGCTCCCGGAGCACGGTAATCTCCTCGTTCCGAAAGGCTTGGGTATTTTCTGCCATGGTGATACATTTTTCGAGAAGCCCGGAATCCATAGAGGTGTCCCTCTCCTTCCTTCATGCCGAGAATCACAAGCTGCTCCACCAGATCGCCATAGGAGATGTTTCGTCCTCCGCACTGCCGCACGAAACCGCTATCCTCGTTGATGTCCGGATTGGGGTTTACGTCGATGATGTGGGGTATCCCCCCTTGCTCTCGGAAATCCACACGGAAGTAGCCCCGGCATCCCAGAGAACGCCCGGCTCGGGCGGCGAGGGAGAAGAGAAGCTCTTTCATATGGGGGGAGACGTGGCTCTCCGGAAGCACCGCAATCTCTTGAAACTCCCGGGATTCCGGGGTCCACTTGGAGTCGTAGTTCAGAAAGGAGAACTTCCCTCCTTCGTAAAGAATTACCGAAACTCCCAGAGGGCGGTACTCCCGGTTTCCCATGAAGGCCACGCTGTACTCCGCGCCGGAGAGAAACTCCTCCACCAGAATCCCCTGGGGGAACTCCTCCAGAAGCAGAGCGGCGTGGCGTTCAAGTTCCTGGGGGGTGCGGACGAGAGAGGTCTCGCGAATTCCCAGGCTTCCGTCCTGATGCTGTGGCTTAAGGAAGAGAGGATAGTTCAGGGATGGGACGGTTCGTCTTTGCCCTCTTTTCAAAGCGTAACCCCGAGGAACCGGCAGCCCCGCAACGGCGAGCCGCCTCCTGGCTTTGTCCTTATCCAGACAGAGTTCAAGAGGGCGGGAGCCGTTCCCCGTGAAGGGAATTCCGGAACGTTCCAGAAGAGAGCAGACCAGGATTTCCGAAGAGGCATCGAAGCTGAACCCCTCAAAGAGGTTGAAAACGCAGGAAGGGTTGAGCTTCTCCAGCTTTTTGAGGAACCCCTTTCCCCGGTTTTGAAGATCCCGGGGATAGATATCCAGAGAAATCCCCCGGTAGCCTCGTTCCTCCAGCGTCCGGAGAACGCTCTGGCGGCATCGCAACACATCCAGCACATCCGCCCGAAGAGTGGATTCCCGCCCCGCAAGAACCGCTATCACCGGAAGACTAGGCAGCTCCCGCATGGATTCGTCTCCTTCCCTGAAAGCCGCAGCGTTTGAGGGATATCTCCAGAATATCCGCCAAAATTTCCTCGTAGGAGTGCCCCGAGAGCTTCGATGCTATGGTGAAATCTCCGTACTCCGGCCGTAATCCCGGAAGGGGGTTTACGTCGATGATTCGGGGAAGTCCCCGGGCATCCTTGCGGAAGTCGATTCGGGCAAAATCCCGCAGCTCCAGAGTCTGGAAGGCCCGTATGGCGCTCTGCTCCAGAGATGCCAGGGTGTACTCGTCCAGATGTTCCGGCCCTTCGTAGGCTATTCTCTCTTCCCACTCCCGCTTGTGGAGCAGGGAGTAGAGAAAATCATCCTCCTTCTGTGTGGGACGGATGCGCATAATTCCGGCTACTCTCGGGGTTTCGTTTCCCATAAGAGCTACGGTATACTCATCTCCCGGGAGGTACTCCTCCGCCAGGGCGGGCTGGTTGTATCGCTCCCAGATCCGGCGGGCCTTGGCGGCGAGTTCTTCCGGCTCTGTCACCAGAGAATCCGGAAAGACCCCCTTGGAAGAGCCTTCCCATCGGGGTTTCAGCAGAATTTTGCCCCGGGATCGCAGAAGATCCTTCTCCGTATCTTCCAGGGTCTCAGGAGAGAGCAGGCGCATCTGGGGTACAGGCACTCCTGCCTGGGCCAGAAGAGACTGACAGAGGTATTTGTCCAGGGTTATCCCCATGGTGGTGGAGTCCGAACCGCTGAAGGGAATTCCCAGGCTCTCCAGAAGACAGGGTACCTGGGCCTCCCGGCCGCGTCCCTGCCCCAGGCCTTCGGCTATATTGAAGACGAAGTCCGGGGGATTATGCCGCAGCCGTTCCTGAAGGGTATGATCCTGTTCGTATCGAAGGGGAATGCAGTGGTACTTTTGGATTTCTCGTTCCAGGGAGAGGATAGTTTCTTCCGAATCGTACTCTTCGAAAAGGTCGTCCGTTCCGGAGTGGAAGGATCTCTTGAGGTTGTAGGTTATTCCTACGCGCAAGGGAGGCACTTCCTCGGGGGAAACGCCGATGTTCATCTCGTGGTATTCCTCCTTTTATAAAAAGAAAAATATATGCCTTTCATGAAAGAAAGGGGAAAGCACATGAAAATCCCGCAAAGAGGTAAAAGAAAATCCGCCCATTCCTGCCTCCTTTCCGAAAGAAGCGCGTTTCTTTCAAAGCCTTGCAAACAGAGGGTTTTTTGAGATAGTCTTTTGAAAGGATTTTCTCTATTCTTAGCGTGATTATAGCAGGCTCTAAGGGTAATGCAAGTATTTTTTTGAAGCATTTTGAAAGCTTCGAAATTTCTCGGGATTTTCTTCGTAAAGGCTGTGGAAATCCTGTTTTTGCAATATTTTGAAGCGAGTGTGGTCCTTCGGGAATTCTTAAGGGGTTTTCGTTAATGTGTGGCGTTGTCGATTCCTGTTCATGCTGAAAGGAGAAACCTATGGAGCTGCGCAATCAGGCGGTGGAGATAGCCCGGGAGACTGTGCGCCGCATGGATCCTCGGGAGGGAGTTCTGCGGGCTCTTCAGGGGCGCTCCTTTCCGGGGGAGGTGGTGCTCCTCTCTCTGGGTAAGGCGGGGTGGACCATGGCGGCGGCGGCTCGGGAGGCTTTGGGATCCCTCATCTCCCGGGGGGTTGTGGTTACCAGGTACGGCCATTCGCAAGGGCCTCTGGAGGGGCTGGAGATTATTGAGGCGGGGCACCCTCTGCCGGATGCAAACTCCCTTCGGGGGGGAGCCAGGGGCCTTGAGCTGGTGGCAAATCTCTCTTGTGAGGATACGGTGCTTCTTCTCGTCTCCGGGGGCGGTTCCGCCCTCTTTGAGCTTCCTGCCCATGGGGTTACCCTGAAGGATCTGGAGTCGCTTACGGAGCAGCTTTTGCGAGCCGGAGCGGATATCCGGGAGATCAATACCCTTCGCAAACGCCTCTCCCAGGTGAAGGGGGGGCGGCTTGCGGAGCGGGCTTTCCCCGCCCGGGTATTCTCGTTGCTCCTCTCGGATGTGCTGGGGGATGCTCCGGACGCCATCGCCTCGGGGCCCGGGGTTCCGGATCCCACCACCCGGGAGGAGGCTCTGGAAATTCTGGCCCGATACGATCTTTCGCTCTCTCCGAAAGCCCGAAAGGCCCTGGAGAGAGAAACTCCCAAGGAGCTTTCCCATGCGGCATGGGAGATTATAGGCGGGGTCTCTCTTCTCTGTGAGGAGGCGGCTTGGCAGTGCCGCCGCCGGGGCTTTACCCCCTGGATTCTTACCACCTCTTTGGATTGTGAGGCCAGGGAGGCGGGGGCTTTCTTCGCCTCCCTGGCCCGAAGCACCCGACAGGGAAAGAGCTGCTTTGAACCTCCCTGTGCCCTCATCGCCGGGGGAGAGACGGTGGTGCACCTTAGGGGAAGCGGCAAGGGGGGGCGCAATCAGGAGCTTGCTCTGGCGGGGGCCTTCGGCCTTGAAGGAGTTTCCGGGGTGGTGCTTCTCTCCCTCGGCTCGGATGGCACCGATGGCCCTACGGATGCTGCCGGGGGAGTGGTGGATGGAAAGACTATCGAACGTATACGTTCACGAGGCACTCTTTCACCCCGGAGATATCTTGAGGAGAACGACGCCTATCATGCCCTGGCACTCTCGGAGGATCTCATCATTACGGGCCCCACGGGAACCAATGTGAACGATCTTGTGTTGTTGCTGGTGGAGTAGCTTCTGTAGATGAAGAGGATAAAGGAAGAGGATGGAGAAAGACCATGAGAAAGGAGTTTTAGGATGCATGAGATGCAAGAGCCCCGGTGCCGCTGCGGCTGGGCGGGGAGCGATCCCCTCTACGTGGCCTATCACGACGAGGAGTGGGGGGTTCCCGTAAAGGAGGACCGTAAACTCTTCGAATTCCTGATCCTTGAAGGAGCCCAGGCGGGGCTCAGCTGGATCACCATTCTGCGCAAGCGGGAGGCCTACCGAAAGGCTTTTTGCAACTTCGATCCCCTCTCGGTGGCGGCCTTTACCGAGAAAGATCAGGAGGTGCTCATGCAAAATGCCCGCATCATCCGGAACCGCCGGAAAATCGCCGCAGCGGTGACCAACGCCCGGGCCTTTCTCAAGGTGCAGGAACGGTACGGCTCCTTTGCCGCCTGGATGTGGCGCTTTGTGGAAGGGGTGCCGCAGATCAACCGATGGCAGAGCCTTGAAGAACTTCCCTGCGAGACCCCCCTCTCTCGTGCCATGAGCAAAGAGCTCAAGGGCATGGGATTTTCCTTCGTGGGCCCCGTGATCTGGTATTCTCATATGCAGGCGGTGGGGATGGTGAATGATCACCTGGTCTCATGTTTCCGGTATCATGAGCTTCTTCAGGAGCCTTGGCAGTTCTCTCCCGAATAGGGTATCATGGGGGGGCACGGTAGGAAACGGTAGAAAATAGCCTGGAGATACAAACATTGTAGCGGAGGTGGCGGCATGCGACGACATCATACGAGTGCCCGGAGAAAGGGCTCTCTGTGGAAGTTCTTTTTTCTTGTGCTCCTTGTTCTGGCGGTTGTGGGGGGAGCCCAGTATTTTCGGGGAGGGTGGCCCTTTCAGGCTCCTTCGGTGGCTCCCTCACAACCCGAGACTATTGACGCGGAGCCCCAGCTTCTGGAAACTCCCGGAACCATTCCGGATGTGGCTCAGGTTCCCCTGCCAGGGGAGGAAGATGATGAGGCCCTGCGGCAGAACCTGGAAAAGGCGGTACCCAGCCTTGAAAAGGTTCCCGAAGAAACCATGTGGATCCGCATCGTCAAAAGCCGCCATACCATGTACATCTATGATGGAGGAGCCCTTCTGCGGAGCTATCCCGTAGCGGTGGGGGAGAATGCCGGAGATAAGCAGAAGGTGGGAGATCGCCGAACCCCCGAGGGAACCTTCGAGGTGCAGCAGATGCAGAAAGCCGACTATTGGGTGCACGACTTCGGTGATGGCAAGGGCCCCATCGAAGGAGCCTACGGCCCCTGGTTTATCCGGCTGCGTGCAGGTCCCTGGAAGGGTATCGGCATTCACGGCACCCACGACCCGAGCTCCATCGGCAAAAACCTTACAGAAGGCTGCATCCGCCTTGCCAACGAGGATCTTCGGGAGCTCAAGCCCAAGATAACTCTGGGGATGAAGGTAGTTATCGAGCCTTAGGGACGCAAAGAGGTAGCGAACTAAAAAAGTCTTCCGAGAGCAGAAAGCAAGGGCATGAAAATCGAAGCCCCTCCGAGAGAGCCCCCGGGCCTCCTGGAGGGGCTTTTGCAATGCTTACGTCTTGTGACGAAACTGGAAAGAAAGTGCAACCCCTTCGTCACCTCCTTCGTATAAAGTGAAGCCCGGATGTTCGGGGAGGAGGACGAAAAAGTGGCTCATGTGATGATACAGGATTGCGCTCGACAAAGGACTTCCTGGTACTGGCCCTTCGAAGAGAGTGCGGTTTCCGAAGAGAGCCCCCTCGGGGCACTTCAGAAAATTATCAAGGGGAACGCCCTGCGAACCTTTCTACAGCCCCTGGTGGATTTTCAGCGGGGTGAAGTTTTCGGCTACGAAGCGCTCTCCCGAGGTATTGCCCCCTTGGAAAATCCCGGAGTGCTCTTTGAAACCGCCAAAAGCTGGTCTCTCCATCGCCAGCTTGATCGGGCCTGTTGTCTCCAAACCCTGGGAAGCACAAGCTCCTGGAACAATCTGGGGACAAAACGCCTCTTCATTAATTTAAATCCCTCCTCCTTCTGCGATCCTTCCTTTCGCAAGATTCTCCTGCCGGAGCATCTCGAAAAATACCGCCTCTCCCCTCGTCAGATCGTTCTGGAACTTACCGAGGGAGAGCGAGCGGAGGATTATGGTGATGTGTCCCGGGCGACGGAGGAGTTCCGGAGCATGGGGTACTCCATAGCTCTGGACGATCTCGGAGCGGGATATTCCGGCATCCGTACCATCTCCCTCTGCTCCCCGGAGTACATAAAACTGGACATCTCTCTGGTGCATAACATCTCGAAAGATCCCTCCCGCCAGAAGGTGCTTTCGGGGATACGGGATCTGGCGGAAAAAATGGGTTCCAAGGTCATAGCGGAGGGGGTAGAGACACGAGAAGAGCTGGAGACGCTGGCTTCTCTAGGGTTCCGCTATGCCCAGGGATATTTTTTCGAAAAGCCCCTCCCCCTGGAAGAGGTGCATTCCAGGAAAACCGCCGAGCGCCTTCAGGAAATTCGAAAGACCCTGGGGCCCTTTCTGGAGGAGGATCTCGAAACGGTGGCCTCCCTTTTGGAGCAGGATCTCCTGGCGGAGGAGGGCTCTCTGGATGTGGAGGGGGTGGGAAGAATTTTCTCCAAACATAAAGAGGCGGATCATCTGGTGATCCTCAAAAAAGGATCTCCCACGGGGCTTCTCACTCGGAACGAGTACAGTCTCTGCACCGGGGGGGCCTTCGGATACCATCTTTATCAGAAACATCCCGTGGAGGAGATCGCCAAAGAATCCTTTCTCACGGTTTCTTCCTCCTGTCCCGTCACGGAGGCTGCCCGAAAGGCCATGGAGAGAGACCGGAGAGATCTCTACGATCCCCTGGTGGTGGTGGATCCCTCAGGGTATTTTCTCGGCACCGTTACCATGAAGCGCATTATCCAGCGGGCCAGTACCCTGGAGGTAGCCCTCGCCCGATCCTGCAACCCCCTCAGCGGTCTTCCGGGAAACTCCCGAATTGAGGGGTGGATTGCGGGGGCCCGGTATTCCGGAGAGAGGGCCACTCTTCTGTATGTGGATCTGGATCGTTTCAAGGAGTACAACGATCGGTACGGCTTCATTCAGGGGGATCGTATGATTACCCTCACCGCTTCGGTGCTCCGGAAGAGCCTGGCCTTTCTCCCCCCTGGCAGTCGCTTGGGACATGTGGGGGGAGATGACTTCGTTCTCGTCTCTTCCGGGAATGTGACGGATCAAGCTCTCGAAGAACTCTGCCGTCTCTTTGATGAGGAGAAAAAAGGCCTCTTCGAGGAGCGGGATCTTCTTCAAGGCGGGTACGTGGCGAAGGGCCGTTCCGGCGAGAGAGGTTTTGTGCCCCTGGTTACCTTGAGCTGTGCGGCGGTGGATATGGGGTGTGGCGGTGAGGAAGCCCTCTCGGGGGAGCATCTTTCTCATGCGGCGGCGGCCCTCAAGGGAAAGGTGAAGGAGTATACCGCCCGGGAGGGGCGAAGCCTCTGGCTCCGCAGCGACCCCTTCTCGGAGAGTTTTAGAGAAAATCTAAAGGAGGAGACGGATATATGAGTATTCGGGGTCGTATTCTGGCCATTTCTCTGGGGCTTCTTCTGGCTCTCGGAGTTCATAGAGCGGTTTCACAAATAA